>MDTD01162488.1_pt1 | contig 83433 bp, 54 predicted proteins | sample 811221 | NCBI WGS metagenome assembly MDTD01 (sample SAMN05326646, study PRJNA326480) | marine metagenome | isolation source: seawater | place: Pacific Ocean: South West | collected 2011 | reverse complement strand
GAGATCAATGGCACCCGCATTCGTCTTCGTGATGGCTTCGCTCTGATCGGATTTTCCAAAGGATTTAAACAGGAGTACAAACCAACATGTAAAACGCTCAAAATCCCGATTCCCAAGCATCTGCTACATATCGAGAAGTTCCAACAAGTCCGAATCAAGCCACGATTCGGAGGCAAAGAGTTTGATGTCGAATTTGTCTATGCGATAGAGCCTGTCAAGTCAGACGTCTGCGACAAGAAATATCTAGGCATTGATCTTGGCGTTGATAATCTGATGACTTGCTTTGAAAGTCCCACAGGTGCGTCCTATATCATCGATGGACGTGAAATAAAAAGCGAAAACCAGTGGTACAACAAACAAAAGGCGAAACTGCAATCGATTTACGACAAACAAGAGACCAAACACTCGACAAAAAGGATGCGAAGACTCTCACGAAGAAGAGAACATCAAATGGATGACCTGTTCAATCGGGCAGCTCAGTACATTGTATTGCGATGCATCGAAAAAGGGATCGGCAGGATTGTTGTCGGCATGTCCGATGGTATCAAGCAAAAGATCAACTTGGGAAAGAGAAACAACCAAAATTTTGTATCGATAGCATTCGAGAAACTGAAATGGAAACTGCGTTCGAAATGTGAACAGTGCGGATTGAAGTACGATGAAGAGAATGAGTCGTACACGTCGAAGTGTTCGTTTCTGGATGGCGAAGAAGTGCGAAAACACGAAGTGTACGCAGGAAAAAGAGTACATAGAGGGTTGTTTCGAGCGTCAGATGGACGTTTGGTGAATGCAGATGCGAATGCAGCAGCGAACATTCTGGCAAAATATGTGGCAAGTAAAGGTGAGGAATGCTTTTTGGAGCGTTCGGTAGCGTGTAGAGGGCTTGTAAACGGTCCAGTGCGGATAAGACGGAAGGATTTGTATGCCTTTCGACACTGCGCAAATCAAAAAGCCCCTTCCTGAGGCTTACGCCGAAGGTGGGGGTTGTTTACGTTCAAGGCTCCTTATATCTTTGGGGATATGCCACATGATGAACGGGCGGTGCATGTCGCACAGGCTGTCTCCTTCATGCATGCGTATGTGTTTGTTTGCAGAAGTAAAAATACCTTCTACATGATGGGGGCATGCCTTAGAATGCTAAGGCGACTTCGACGGCCTCACATTTGTATTGCAGTGCAAGGACGTCGATGTACGTAGCTCTAAGGTTACATGGGATTGAAAAAGGGACGTTGTGTAGGGGATTACATTCTTGGAGGGCGTGTTTTGCGCTTCGGTAGATAGCGTGTATGTGAGTGGAGGGTCGAGCGGAAACTTTGGCTGTGGATGTAGGGAATGATTGGAAGAGTGATGTCTATGTCATCATCATCGTCATCTTCGGCGTTAGGAGCCGTATCATGCTCATGTTGTGAGTGTGGGATGGGAGATGATATATCGAGTTGTGTCTGCTGGGTGAAAGCACATTGTGACACTTTGGACTCTTGAAAATGGCTGTCGCTTGGATAGGCGTGAGCTTTGTGACTCGCTCCGTGAAGTAGAAAGAACACACAAAAAAGACTTTGTAAAAAGAGATGTATGTGAGACGCCATGTGGACCTCCTTTGTGCTTCGTTGTAAACCTGTGGACGGAGTCTTCAGAAGTCAATACCAGGAGTGGAGAGTTCGTTCATCTTTTGATGGTTTCTACCATTCATCGTCAGCGCTCATGACACAAACCGTCGAAGCTGCCTTGACGAAGGCCGCACAAAGGGATTGTGAGACGATCGCGATGCCGACACTCGCGACGGGGTATGGACCACTCAACATGACACAATTCGCGAATGGATTACGACCTCTGCTTGATCGTTCCTTTGGACCGATACGCCATATCGGGATCTATGTGCTGCGTCCTGAACATCAGGCGGAGATTGAAGGCGTTCTGTTTTCTTGAGTTCTTGAGCTATGGGGAACATTGGGGGGTGTAGGTGACGGTGATACTGCTACTTGCGGGAGGTGTTTGTGAGTGACTGAAGACAACTTGGTTGTTTTTGGCATCGTAGGACCATCCATCTGTATCACTTTGTGGAATCTCCTTTCCATTGACTTTGACCTTGATGGTCTCTGGAAGAGGAGGACGGCTGAGCGTGACGTAAAACAGAGAAGCTGGGCCTGAAGATGCAAACACCGAGCTGATTTGTTGCATCCAGGGCAGGTCACAGAAGCTGCCCTGATAACTCAGCGGTCTGTCAGCCCACTTATGGTATCTCGGTGCGGCAGGGACTTGTCGATTCGAGAGGGTACAGCCTCCTGGTGACGGACCTGTCAGGGTGATGATGCGGATTTGTTCTCTTGGATTGTCTTTGAGCGCATCGAGCGCAGCTTTGTAGGTCTCGACGGTTTGTGGGGAGTGATCGAGACTGCTGGAGACGACGATGATCACAAGTGTTGCATCTTTGCGAAGGAAACCTTTGCTGCAAGATTCTTTACCACGTTGTGCTGGAAGGAGCGCCTGATAGACCGCTTCCAAACCCTGTGGTTTGGCTTCCGTGACAGGCATTGCGGCGAGTTCTTTGTGGAGGCCGATGAAATCTTGATTGGGTTTGTAGATCGTTCTTCTGGAGCCACGCGTACATCCTGCCTGGTAGTATTGTCCAGAGGTGTCCGTTGAGATGACGATCGCTTGGGCGTCGATTTTCAGGTCTGTGTAGTATCTGGCGATCTTTCCGAACTCATTATCAGCGATGCTGTACTTTTCCATCTCTTTCGAGTGATCGACGACGAACAGAAAGTCGTACTTGGGTGGGTCTTTTTGTTTGAATGTCTCGATCTGTTCCTGGCAAGAGTCGACACTCTCTGTCGTTGCGGCGTCAGGCAGGGGAGGGACCTCTTGTGTGTTGGCAGCGTCAGGCAAGGGAGGGACCTCTTGTGAGATGATACGTATTCCGCAACCAGCACCTATGAAGAAGAATGCACCGCAAATTGCGATGATGAGATAGAGAAAACGGTGAGTGTGACGCATGATGTTTCCTTTGTGTCTTTTTTGCCTGAGGTTTCTCATGATCGAGGACGTTTTTGCGTGTGACTTTTGTGCAATATTTCTCACGTGCTGTTAACTCATTTTACTCAAACTTCGTATATATCGACGCTCCCCTTTCATATCGGAGAAGGGGTTGTTTTTGCTTGGTATACGTGGTACTTTTTTCAGGATGATTTACAGACATGTGTACTCCCTTTTAGCAAAGGATGTCCGATGAAAGTCAACAAACCCACCCCACATCGTGTTGCCCCAAAACCTATCCAGGAATCACCCAAACAAACACCTGAAAAGAAAAATCTGTTTGGACGTATCAAGGATACTGCGAACAAAACGCTCCAAAAGACGAAAGAGACTGTCAGCAAGCAGAGCGAGAAGATTCGCAATGTCTTCCAAAAAAGTGAAAACTCATCGACATCTCACGTCGCAGACGACAAAGCGCGTGAGCTTGTTGGGAGTAGCACGCGTCAGGCTGACGCCCATTTTGCTCGCCTTCATACGACGCAAAACACACAAGCGACCATTCCTGGCGCAGGTGGAGGTGGTGGGACCACGAGTATCCAAGGTGACGAGACGCTGAACGGGACAACGCTTACGACAGATGACACACCTGTCCCAGCTGGACCGATTGACGCCGAGTCGATCCATATGAACCAGTATGACGGCGATCCGAACAGCAGCAACGCGGACTGTGGACCGACGTCCATGTCGATGGCGCTTCGTGCTGTGGGGTTGGCCCCTGAAGGAGCGACACACAATGACTCGACCGTCGATACGGTACAAGCGATGCGTCAATCGATGTATCCAGATGATGCCTCGATGGATGGTGTGACAGTGGACGCAGAAGGTGAGGTCGTCCGAAATGATGCGGAACACAGCCAATGGACGACGTTTACGGGATTGATTACAGGGGCTGAGGCGGCAGGCGCGACAGTGACACAAATTGCCCCCAACACCGATGAGATCGCTGAGTCTGTCCAGAACGGTCATCCCGTTGTTGTCAACGGGAATCCGGGAGAGGATGGTGGTGGTTGGTCGGATAGCTACAACAGCGGGCACTTTATCACAGTCTCGGGGTACAACGAAGAGACCGAGACATTCACGATCAACGATCCGCTCGATGATGGACCGAGGGAGGTCAGCAAAGAAGACCTCGACAACTACATGGAAGGATGGAGCTGGCGCGCACTCTCTATCAGCAACCCCAACGCCTCAAATCTCCCCCCTGCGCTCCCAAGTCAGCACCAAAATATTCCTGTGTAAGGTCTCGACTTTTCGTGTCTTTTTTTTTCTTCTTTTTTCATCTAGTGGCCTTCATTCCGCGCTCTACTTCGTATCGTGGGCTTGCCGCCCACACCCGCCTGGGGTTTTCTCCCCAGACCCCACGATGCTCACGCATCGTCTATGTTGCGCTCTTCGAGCGCTGTTGCTGTCCTTTTGCCTGCCAGATGTCAAAACGCTGACCTTTTGCGCTAAGAAGATGCTTTTGTTATGTAGGAGGGTTTCGGCCTAAGAGGGTTGCGATCTATTTGTCTCGTGTGTATATAAGAGTAGAGGATTCCCGAACTTTTGTAACCTCTATGGAGGATGCGTCCGTCATGCGTATGATATCCTGGTCGATATGCTTTGTTTCTCTGCTTTCGTTAGGAGGGTGCGCCTTTGCTCCCGAAGAACCTAAGGAAACAAAGAGTGATGAAGCGTATTTCGTTGAAAAAAGCGAACGTGCTGATGCTTCCGTGTTGGATGAGCAAGTAAAGGAACCTTCTCGCGATGCAAGTCATTTCATCGATGCTGGTATGTCCGATGTTGTCTACTTTCCTGATGTGGTCACAAAAGAAGAGCCAGGAAGTCGAGAGGAAAGTATTGGAGAGGAGTTTTCTATGATCGATTGTATGATAGGAGATATGGGCTTGCTTCCTGATGTATTGCCTGAACAGGATGCCACCCCTGAACCTATCCACGAGAATACATCTCATGAGCTCCCCGAAAAGAAGGAGCAAGTAGACAACAAAACAGAATGTCATCCAGGGACGATCGAATCCTGTTTTGGCGGAGCAAGCGACAAGTTGTGGGTTGGGGAATGTCGTCCCGGCTCTCGGATGTGTTTGTCTTCTGGAACGTGGGATACATGTCGATTGCAAACGATCCCCCAAACGGAGTCTTGCAACGGGAAAGATGACGATTGTGATGGACAAGTCGATAATAGCGTCAAAGAGCAAGGGCAAAAGTGTACATTGCCGCTGTTTGGAAAGTGTCGCTCTGGGGTTGTCTGGTGTGTTGGTGCGAAAATTCGTTGCCAGCAAGTCGCATACCCTACCAAAGAGATCTGTAATACAGAAGATGATGATTGTGATGGAAAGGTTGATAATGGATGTGGGAAGAGTTGTGTCGTTAAAGGCACATATCCCAAGCCGCTGGATAGTTTTCTCTCTGGAAGAATTCGAGGGCTCGCCTTTCACCCAAGTGGTAAAACATTTTTCACCTACGCGTCTAATGAGATCCGTGAGTGGGAGCTTGCTACTGGAAAGTTGGTGCAGGAGATCCAAACCGGTACAAATACGGAAACATTTCAGCTCATATCAAAGACTCTTTTGCTCTACGCCGCAGATCATTGTCGTCGGGTGTACGAATGGGATCTTAAAAAAGGTCTCATGCGAAAAGTCTTTGAGGCATCCGAACCCAAAAATGTACATGGTTGTTCGCGTCAAGCCATAGATTATTACTCCAACAACAGAGTCTCTATCCGGAATTTTAACTTTGATGGTATGAATACAACTCGATGGTTCGAGCACTTTGACGCTACAACAGGCGTCAAGCTTGGCTCGACACCAACCAATCAGGGACCTCCACAACCACCCCCCACGCCTCCAAGCATTTTCAACAAAGTGTACAGTCATGATCAAAAGTTTTTGGGGCTGTTGGAGAACAGAAGTTTCAGCAGTTCCATCACAAGGCGTTTTAGGCTCATCGAGCTGTCCACGAATGAAGTCATTTATACCGCTGATTTCCAAACTGAGATGTTTCTGTTTGCAGCAGACAAGAAAACGATCATCATCTATGGCGATAAGCTTGTCTTGTGGGATCTACCGACAAGAAGCATCCGCAAGAGTGTCTCTCAAAGAGGTACAGGTACCAACAAGGCCAAGGCGCTCGCGCTGAAACCTGATGGCTCAACTCTTGCGTACGCACTTGAGAAGTCACTGCATATTTGGGATTTGAAGACAAACACACGTCTCTTTCAGCTCCCATTGACCGAGACCGTGCGTTCGATGGATTTTCACCCTACAAAGTCACTTGTTGCGTTGTTGTACAAGGACAAAATCGCTCTCTACGACACCTCTAAGGGTACACTTGTGCAAACTCTCTCAGGCGCAACAGATATTCGCCAAGGCTTCTTCCAAGCTGGGGGGAAAACTTTTTTGGCCAACTCATCAGCGACCTCAGGTGGTTTATTTATATGGGATATCAACACAGGAACACTCATACGAAAAGACCTCCCGACAGTAAAGGCACCTTTGATGATGAGCCGCGATGGACATGTGATGGCCAACGATTACCAAGTGTGGAACCCTTACACAAAGCAGAACTACCTCACTGGAGGATCGTCTCAATGGGATATTTGGGAGTATCCTCACTACTCTCATCTCGATCCTATGGGGAAATTTGTTATTCGTGAGAGATTTGCAGCTTATGTCATGAGTCGGAATATCTTTGATTTGACGGGGAAGGTTTTGTTCAACCAATCGTTCAAAACCAAAACAGAAGACGATCGCTATAGCCCCTACGCAGCCAAAGTTGATTACGTCGGTGCACATGGGAAGATTGTATTCCTAAGCGAGGGAGAGCTGATCGCTGCGTGGTCACAGGCAAAGATGAAGTTCATTGGCTATCTTCCAGGACTCCAAGAAAATCTTTTTCTACCACGTTCACCGATCGCGACGAGCCTTGACGGTAAAACCATCGCAAGTCGTATCAAAGATGACTACATCCGCGTTTGGAGTTGTCATGGACATTGAGACGACATTGGGAGTTGCGCATTTGTACACACAACTCAAAAAAAGTGTAATCGTTTTCTTCCTTCTCTGTGTTTTGTGGGCACAAGGATGTTCTGTTTCCCCACATCCTCCAGGATTTGAGTCCTCCACCCATGAGAAGAAACAATCCATAGAGCGTGTGCCAGATGATCCGAGCGTCGAGTCTTCATCTGACCTCTCTGATGATGCCTCCTTTCAGGATGAACCTCCAGAGTCTTCAATGGATGCTGGAGAGGGTCTTTTACCTGAAAACGATGCAGGTGGAGAGGAGCTCCAGGAGCGGGAGGTCTTGGATGGGGCAGATGAGAGATGGTCTGAGACAACATACTCCGAAGAGAGAAACAGCGAACCGCGCACCGAAGAGTTTGGGCAAGAAGAGCCCATTGTTGAAGAGAGTATTCCCGAACCTGAGTGTCAGGCTGGCGAGACCAAACCCTGTTTTACTGGTCCTTCGCACGCGCTCAACAAAGGGGCGTGTCGTTCTGGTCTTGTGACTTGCTCATCCGATGGGACGTGGGGGACGGTATGTGCCGGTGAGGTCGTACCACGAACGGAGACGTGTGATGGTACAGATGATGATTGTGACGGAGATGTCGATGAATCATTCGCTAAAAGGGGGCAACGCTGTCAGACCAGCCAGTTGGGGGCTTGTAAGGCTGGGCATTGGAGCTGTCTTGCAGGAAAAGAAGTGTGTGACACACCCAAGCCAATCCCTGAGCTTTGTAATGGTGTTGATGATGATTGTGATGGACAGACTGATGAGGATTTCCCCCAAAAGGGAGATGGATGTTATTCAGGTATGATGGGTGTATGTACACCTGGTTCGTACACATGTTCCAGTGGGAAGGTGTGGTGTACACCTATCAAACAGCCAACGGCAGAAATCTGCAATGGTTTGGATGATAATTGTAACGGACAGACTGATGAAGCCTTTCCTGAGAATGGTAAAACCTGCACTGTTCAGGGGACGTTTGGTGTGTGTGCTCCTGGAACCTACCATTGTATCTCTGGTGTATTGTCTTGTCACTCTGTCAACCCACCACAGGCAGAGACGTGCAATGGAAAAGACGACGATTGTGATGGACAAACAGATGAAAGCGATCCTCAAATGGGACAGCACTGTGCGCCTCCTGGTTTGCCCGGACGTTGTCTACAGTGGAAAATCCTTTGTTCGAGTGGGGTGTTGAAGTGTACTCAAGTCTCGACACAAACCAATATTCCAGAAGTATGTAATGGCCTGGATGATGATTGTGATGGACAGACCGATGAAACATTCGCGGGGGTCGGACAAGCATGTTCCATTTCAGGGCAGCTGGGTCCATGTGCAACAGGTGTCAAGGTATGCCTTCTTGGTAAGGAACAGTGTCAAACCAAGCATGTAAAGCTCCCTGTCGAACGTTGTCACAATCAAATAGATGATGATTGCAATGGGAAAATAGACGACAACTGCAGCACAGGACCGAGCTGTCTGACTTCATGGAAGGATCCTATTCGTTCGTTGGTGACGGTGAGGGAGATCGTCTACAGTCCTGATGGGAAGAAGTTGGCATTGATCAGCCCATCATCTGTCGACGTCTTTGATATTGCGACGAAAAAAGTGACGCATCAATTTCGATTTGAGCAAGCCAATCGTTCTATCGCGTTTCGAAAAGACAACAGCATCTTGTACACAACAGGTTTGTCAAAGAATTACGCTTGGAGTTTACGTACATCCTCGCTGTTGTTTACATTTGAGGCCGGAAAGTGGATGTTGACTGCTGACGAAAAGACTTTGATCGTCGCACGCAATCAAGAGATCCTGAGGTTTGATGCGAGTAATGGGCAGTTGAAAAGCAAGTTGTCCTTATCACAGTCGTTTCCAATTAACGAATCAACCGCTTTCACCGATGATGGTAAAATGCTTGTGAATGTGGGGTATTCTTTTATTCTACGTCTAGATACAACGACGGGGAAGCGTTTGAATGATCTCTATCATCAGCGCCCTTTTTTGTGTTATTCCGGAAGGTTTTCTCGTGATGGGAGTCTACATGGCTGTTGGGAGCGTAGCTTCTCTAAAGTGAATGTTTTGGATGTTAAGAAGACGAACTTTGTCTCTGTGCAGGGGGGGTTCTCTCTTACATCATTCTTTGCCTTTAGTGATGATAATCAATACATGTACATTCAGTGGTGGAGGGGTGGAATTGGTGTGAGCAGTCTCGGGGCTGCTCCTTCAAAGCCCTCTCTGAAAACGAATTCGGAGATTTACGCTGTTCGACCAGATAACTTGGAGCTGAGCGCGATCAAGGAGAGCTTCATCGAGTTTTGGAATGCACCAAATGCGAGCAGAAAACAAGTTTTCCCAATGGAGCGTAACTTCTCTGTTGGAAAATACAACGAGCGTGCGATGCTTTTGTCCGATGGGAAATCTTTCTTTTTCTCCGGAGCAAACTCTACTTATAGCTATGGCGTTTGGAATGGAGTTACGAAACAATTTTCCCATTTCGAGCCAGGACTCCCTTTTTCAAGTCGTCCTTCTGAGAACATCGAGCAAGTTGCGACGGGGGGACCATATGTTTACATTCGCTCTCTCAAAGACACAGGAACCTCCAGAACACCGGTTATTCGTCAGTATACTTACTCTCCCTGGAAATTGATCCGAACGATAAGCCCCAACAATGGAGCGAATAATCTTTACGCGGACAAGGGAAGTCTGTTTATACACGGTCTTCAACAATTGCATGTGTACGACGCTGCTACGGGCCAAAAAACCAAGACGTACAACCAAATCAATTATGCGAATTCCTCAAGTAAACCCGATCTCACCATTGGACCCAATGGAAAGTATATCGCCACCTTCGACAGCAACTCGATTAAATTATTAGACAGAGTCACAGGGCAGTTCGCTCGACAAATCAACCATAAAGTTGGAAGCGTCGTTTTTTCTCATGATGGGAAGACCATTTATGGCAACTCTGGCACACGCTTGTATGCTTGGAGAGTTAGTGATGGTGTGTTGTTGAAGACCGTGAATCTCGATATAGTCGTAGATAAGTTGTTTATTCACAAAGATGAGAAGTTCCTGCTCGGGAGAGGTCAGAGCAAGATTCTGTTGTGTGAGCTGCCCTCTTTGAAGGTGAAGTACGCTTCTCTGCGTAATACGGCAGGGTTTTCCAAAGATCATAAGTCCATCGTATTGACATGGCCGAGTTATGGTCATGTTCCACTGTCTTCCAAGGTGATGGATATCTCTGCATTTTCTGCCATGCAGTTTTCACCAAAGACGGTGAAGCTATCCCCTGATGGTCGATATCTCTTTGCTCTAAATCCGCCGTACGTTCAACTCCTTCGAGTGGATACATTTCAGGTCCTGAAAAGCTTCTCGTGGTTGTACGATGTGCGTGATGTCTCGTTTGATACATCAGGTTTGTATGCCGTTGTGGTGACACAAAGAACTGTCTCGACCAGTCCAACTGTTGTTGACTCTACAGTGCATATTTGGGACCTACAATCCCACCAGATTGAACGTTCAATCCTTGTAAAAGGAAAGCAAATAAAGGAAACCTACCCCAATATCCAAAAGGGACGCATTTTGCTGCAGGAGGAGAGGGGAGGTATACATTTTCTGGATGTCTATACAGGTTCTACCACTGACTCTGGATATAGGTGTCATGAGAGTGTTGATGTTCTATTCCGGAAGGGGCGTGTTGTTGAGAGTTGTAATGGAACACTTATGGTTTGGGATGTCCAGACCCAGAAGGTTATCGTTCGTGAGAAAGTTGCCATATCCGCTTCGGAAGGGGTGAAGGCACATCCTTTGACAGGCTGGGCTTCTTACCATTACTCAGGTGAGATTAGGATCTTTGATGAGAGCACGAAGAAGCACACCACGATCGTCAAAGCACCTGCTGGTGAATCTTTTGCGACTTTCGCCTGGTCTTCGGATGGGAAGAGGCTCGTGACATCGACAAAGTCAGGTTTGTTGAGGGTTTGGGATCCGAGCACTGGCAAGCAGCTGGCTGATTACCCCCTAATGGAGACTGGTACGATCAAGACCTTACAGTTTCTTGAGGGGTCATATTCTCTTTTGGTCTCGCAAGAGCCCGGTCAAGTCCACATTCTTCATTGTATTCCGTAACCTCATGCAACATTACCGATTTGGAGTCTAAGCTATGACATTGGAAGAGCAAGTAGAGACCCTGGCAAATCTTGGCGTTCAACTTAATGAAGGGATCAGTATTGATGACCTTTTGTATTCATTTGATCGTCGAAAGTACGAGAGGCGACCATTTGATATTCTGCTTTTTATGATGGGGAGTGAGGTCGAACGCGAGCCTTGGGGGCGTTCTTTTTCGTCTCAAGTCTGGAACTTTGACACCGAGTGTGTCTATGGTCCTGGTTCATACACCAAGATCGTAGAACGCCTCTGTCTGCTCGCTGGCATGCCTGAACTTGTCACCGATCTTCGCGATGATGTGGACTTACACTCTGGTGAGGCCTGGTTGCGTTATACCATTGATGGCAAAGAACGCCATTGGACAGTTGAAGTCATGGATGATTGGGTGGATTCCATGACGCTCTCATACGTGATGGCTGACATCGAACGGGACGGAAAACACTTCTACTCAAAGGATAATGGACAAGCGATGATACTCTTCTATCTCGACACAGAGGCTGCCAAGGAGCTGAATCGATTGTCTGATCATGCACTCACGCCTGTCTTGTTGGACTCATAGGGAGCAGAGTCCGGGAAAAAGGGGTTGTTGAACGGCATCTTGGGTGGAAGGGGACAGGTTAACGGGTCTTTTTGAAAGCCCCTGGCGCGCTTCGCTTACCTTCCCAAACAGTTGATGCCTTCGGCATGTTTTGGTGAAGGGTGGAGACCCCTCTCTTTGAGGGAGGTCGTTGACTTCCATGCATTTGTTTTCTTCTCTCCAGATGCTTCTGTTATGTAGGAGGGTTTTGGCCTAAGAGGGTTGCGATCTATTTGTATCGTGTGTATATAAGAGTAGAGGATTTCCGAACTTTTGGGTGTTATTGGGATACTAGGACCGTTCATGAAGGAGCTGGTCATGCCTATTCGTCGTATCTTTTGTTTTGCGATCGTGTTGAGTTTACCTCTATTGGGGGCAAGGGTCGAGCATTGTTCAGACCCAAGCATAGGTGACGTTTTCTACGCATATGATTTGATTCCTTGGGGAGAGGATACGCTTGTTGCGAGTCACACATTTTTCTTGCTCAAGAAGGGAACCAACTCGCTTAAAGTCTTTCGACACCCTTTACTTAAGCGTGTTTTGAGTGTGGGGATTTTTCAGGGGAGAAAGTGTGTCCTCGGAATGAAAGCTCCGCGTCAGGTTGGTCTTTTTTGTAAACAACCAAAGTCAGAGTGGAAAGCCCTCTCGATGACGCGGTCTCTACGGAGAAGAGTACGTCGTTCTTATCAAGAGGAGAAAGCGTTTGTGCGTAGCTCGCTCAAGGCTCTCAAGATACAGAAACAACGCATTCTCAAAGTACATGCATCAAAAGAAAACCTTCGTATCCTTCGTTATTATAGAAAGGTAAAGACCATCGAGCAGCTTCGTCGGGTTCCAAAAAAGATCGCCAAGAAAAAGCGGCAGCTCGGAAAACTATGGGACAAATATTACGAGATGGTAAGGGAAAAAGCTATTACTTCCAATGGATGGCGTCCTTTTGTCTATGTGAGTAAGCGTACTCTCTTGTTGATGTTCTACAAGAAGAAAGTCTTGTACTACCACGATGGGAAAAAGTGGTTTTTGTACACAAAAAATTCTCAATTGTCCCAGCGAAAAAAGCCCGAAGGAGCTGTGAATGGTAGGACGCAGAGCAAACATACGACAATTCCTTTTTTGTACAAACACTTGTTCTCAGCCTCAAGCTCAAACATCATTTTCTCAGGTGAGTTTATTTATTTTGGTGTCTATGCACCTTTTCGTTGTTCTCAGGGTGATGTTGGCAAAGGAATGTATCAATTTCACATACCCACCCATAAAGCCAAAAGACTCACATCTTCTGCTGTTTACGGTATGCACTTGAGTGACAATGGGCGGATTTGGTTTTCTTCGGGGAGCCACCGATGGATGGATGGTATTCACTATTCGACAGTATCTACATTCAAAAATGGTAAAGTGCTCCCTGTCATCAACCATTTTTTGAAGAAGGGTGAAAAACCTGACACTCCTGAGTCTGTCGAAGGTTTTGATGGGAGGACTCTTTTCTCTGGTAAGTTGACGATATTCTACGAGTTCAGTCACTCTCCCGATGGCAAGAAATGTCTCTTTTCTCTGGATCGTGGTCTTTTTTGTCGCAAGAGAAGGTTCGATCCGAAGGGAAAACCGATCCCTCAAACCAAGCCTCCACGATACGAGTTCAGGAGGGTGAAGGGTTCCCAGCGTCTTGTTCTTCATGTGAACAAAGTGACGGCTCCAACGTGGAAACAATACATCCCACAGTGGAAAAAGAAAGTTCCAGGCTATATCTTTCGTCTTTATACAGGAGATGGACGTGTTCAGTTGAAGTCCACAACCCATACTGTAAGTAGTAACTACTCCGCACACTATTTATCTTTGCATACATGGAACGGTCACACATTGGTTTTTCTCTCTTCCGATGGCAGAGTCTATCAATTACACCTCAAAAAGATGACACTCCAACACATCCCATTTCCTTATCCCTGATATTCTTTGTCGCTGGGAGCAAGCTGTGTGTCAGGGAAGGCAAACTACAGGTCAAAAGCAGGATTTGGTGAAGAGAATAGCTCTGTGCGACAATGTACCGTTATATGTATCCGATATCTGAAGTGTCTTTCCTTCGTGTGACATGTTGTGACACACAACATGTGTATGTGCACCCGACACAAGTCCATCCTTGGGGAACCAACCCAAGTGGATGGCTCACATACCCGACAAACGGAGGAAAGATGTCTGACAAGATTACGTTGTATTACAACCCAATGAGTCGTGCGACGATTGCCCACTGGATGCTCGAAGAGAGCGGCGCGCCTTATGAGTTGAAGTACCTTGACTTCGAGAAGAGGGAACACAAAACCCCCGAATATCTGCAGCTCAACGCAATGGGGAAGGTCCCAACCCTGGTCCATGAGGATACTGTCATCACCGAAGTCCCTGCCATTTGTGCCTATCTTGCCGATAGATTCCCCGAGAAGAATCTTTGCCCTCCAACAACTGATCCACGTCGAGGTACCTATTATCGATGGTTGTTTTTTGGGGCGAGTTGTGTCGAGGCTGCTGCTGCCGACAAGGCCCTGAAACGTGCCAACCCCGAGATGTCGAGCACCTTGGGATACGGGAGTTATGACGACACCTTTGCTGCGCTGGAACAAGCACTCCAACCTGGTCCCTTTCTTTTGGGAGAACAATTTACGGCAGCAGATGTCTATATCGCTGCGCAGCTAGAGTGGTTGATGATGTTCGGTTCTGTAGAGAAGACCGAGGTCTTCACTGCATATGTGGGGCGATGTCGAGAGCGAGACGCATACCAACGGTACGAGAAATCCCGCAATGAGTTGGTAGCAAACATCAAAAAATAGTGTGGCCACTTTCCACAACTCGGACGATTGGGTGGAGGGGATTCGTTTGGTTGGAATCACCGGGTTGAAACCCGGTGCTATGGAGAGGGTACGCTCGCCGTAAAGGCTTCGCATCGATCGGAAATGTGGTGGGACTTAAGTCCCACCTCAACACACAAACACACATTCTTTGCCATGAGAGCGGCGAATCTAGGCTCTTGCCCGACTGGTTGTTTTGTTTCTGATGACTCGACCTTGCAGGAACATGTCAGTTCGTGCTTGCTAGGGATATCTTTGGATCTTTCGAGCGATGTGGTTCAGCATTCGATCATGTGCCATCTCGTTGATGTATCTGCGCCCTTTGCGAATGACCTCTTTATCTAAGAGATGTTTGGTGTGCTTTGAGTAGGCGAGCGCGCCGAGGAAGAATCTTTGCTTGCGACTACCACGTCGCCAGTGCCTCAATGTGAATATATGTGCTTGTTTTCCTTTTCCTGTTTGGGAGCGGTATCTTTGTGGGTAGTTTGGGAACTCTCGTGTATGGATGTCATTCGCGAGTCTGTACAAAAGCAACAGCGCAGAGGGGGATTTGGGTGTTCTGAGCACCCAGCGACTGAAACGCTCTGACTTGCTTTTTCTACGTCGCAATCCCTCACGGATGATGCGCGCTCCTTTCTCTTTGTCAACACCTGAAAGCCACAGAAGCCATGCACCATGACATCGTTCGAGTGGACGATTGGAGCGTGCCATACGTTTGAATGACTGCGCGAGTGTTGGGCGATGTTTGTGTAGATTCACAAGGGATTTGATGTACGAAACCTGTCCATACCCGTATGTTTGACGTGGTAATTGAGCGAGACTCTTTTGGGATAATTCGCGAACTTGAACACCCCATGTGCTCATCATTTTGATCAGTTGTTGAGCGAGTTGTGGTGTTCGTTCAGTCTCGGCGATGAAGAGTTTGGCGTATTTTCGTATGTGTGAGACTGGGATGGTCTTGATGTATCCAAAGAGACGACGCTTCCAGTATAACGTTTTGTATGCAGACTTCTTTGTTTGCTGTTTGTGTTTTGGTGTCTGAGTGAAAGCCTGGACGAGATCTTGGCTGATGGTGGGGAGCGCCTTCTTACACTTTGATAGGGATCTGAGGAGCATGTCTTTCTGTGCCAATGGGATGTCTTGTTTGGAGAGCTGTTTTCCGATCGCTGGAAGTTGTTTGTCACATAGGCCACGACCTTTGAGCCATGCATATGCGTGGATTCGGACGTATCGATGTTTGTGGGTCATCCAGTTGACCGCATGTTTTTTTCCGAAAGCGGGGTATTTTGCGAGGTAGCGTTTTGTCACTTTGTACCCATATCGATTCGCCATGGTGTATTTCACAAACAGATCTCTGTGTGCGTAACCGAGCGACTCAATACTATTTGCAAAGGCGTAGAATCCCCGATTCTTTGTGGCTTCTAAGCCGAGTGTATGGAAGTGTTTTTTTGTGTATCCGATGTAGCCGAAGATCATGAGGAGGGCTCTTTTCTCTCGGGCACTTTGGAGTCGAGGAGCGAGCTGAAGAAGAGTGGGTGTCAGCTGATGAATGCGATGGTCTTTACGGGCGAAGTATGAAAGCATCGAGAGGATTTTTGTTCGTGTCTTTGTGTCCGCCTTGGGGAGGCATGTTTGTAGCGTTTTGTACGGTGCGATTTTGCCTTTGCTCCAACGTCTAATGTTTTGGATGAAGGAGTAGCTGCCACGTCCCTGACAGAGTGTGTTTTTCCAAAAGCGAAGATGCCGTTTGCGCGGTCTTTTGATGCTCTTGTGATACGTGTCTGGGAGGACGTAGTTTCGAATGTTCTTGGCAGCGGCTTCGTAGGTATCGAGTATGTGCTTATCGAGGAATGGCAGCGTCGCGAGCATGATTGAGAGCGCTTTGAGGTGTGCTCGTCGCATGCTTGGCATCAGGTGCTTTACATTTTTTTTGAGTATCTTGATGTACTTGGTCTTTGGACGGCGTCTCACGGAGAGGAGCGCATAAGCTGCGAAGACTTTGGTGAGCTGTGAACCTTCTTTGGTTTGGGTGATGAGCGCTTTGCGGACCCATCGATTTCTTTTGGCCATGGAGGCGAGTAGTTTGGCGGCATACATTCGGGTGATGGGTGTGCCTGATGAGAGTGTTCTGAGGATGGGGATGGCTTGTTTGTTCGAGAGTTTGCCACGTGCGAGTGAGAGCAATTTCATCCCGCGATATCTGTCCCACTGTGATGGGGAGGCGTACGCCATTTTGAGCAGTGAGGTCCAAAGGAAGCTTGTGTTTACACGGTGTTCGAGCAAGAAAGAGGCGAGTCGCCTGTTGTGTGATTGTGCAAAAGCTGATGCGATGATCCGTTTGGCTTTTCGCTTGTTGGCTCCGAGTTCCCAGGAGAGGATCGCACTATAAAGGCGAAGTGCAGGCATACTGGATCTCATGAGTCTGGCGATTTTTCTTCTGTAGCGACGGATCTTTCGTTTTCTTTTGAGCAGTCTGCTCGTCATGTCTTTGATGATGGATGGTGATTTGGATGTCCGCAGGAACTTGATGGCCAATCGATCCAGTTTATACTTTGAGTAGCCGATGGATTCGAGTAATCTTAGGACAGAGAGCAGGTTGTGTCGATCTTGTTTTTTGCGCAGAAAGGAGAGCAGTCGACGTTTGATTTTTCGTGCATTTTTTCCGAAGGGGACGAGTGTGTCCGAGATGTCGTACAGCCTCTCGTAGGGGGTTTGGCGGAAGATTTTGATCAAGTGGGGTAACAATTTGAACGCCGGATCTTTTCGAGTGATACGCTCCCAGGGGTTCATTCCGAGGTGGAGGATTTTTTTCTTTTTGAGTCTGGAGATGACGTGAGGGAGGGCTTTGGTTGACTTCTTGTGTAGGAGGAGTGATATGAGGTGGCGGGGGATCTCGCGTTGGTGTCTTGGGCTGCGCACTTTTTTCTCTTGCAGCCAAAAGTCGACGGAGTGCCAATCTGCTGATGCTGTGGGTATATGGGATAGCATGATACATGCGAATGCAGTGTATACGATTCGTGTGGACATCTTCCTTCTTCTCCTCGGGGTGTGTTGGGTGAGTGTTGTATGTGAATTCGCTCGGGCGCCCCTTTAAGCAAGGAGTATGCCACCTGTCTATGATGGTGGTGGTTCCTGTTTTTTCGGCTCTTTGGCTCTTTTCTTTGTAGGGGAGAAGTGGATAAAGGAGGGTCCGGTTGTGGAGTTGGCTTTGTCCGACCTCAATGTTGTATGTCCTTTTCGCGAGAGGACCACCAAAGGTGCTTTGGGAAGAAGAGGAGTACAGGCTAACGGGTCTTTTAGAAAGCCCCTGGCGCGCTTCGCTTGCCTTCCCAAACAGTTGATGCCTTCGGCATATTTTTGTTGGGGGAGAAAGAATTGTGTTTGTTGATGGGAGGAGATGCAAGGATTGCCCACTTGCTTTTCATTGTGGGGGACCGGTGGCAATTCGAGGCAAAAGGTAGATCTTTGGTAAGTGGGTAGATTCTTTGTTTATTGTCCTCGAAAAGAGCCCAGGTATCGGTAGTATATGCCTCGTATGTCTGTGTCTTTGAGTGTTTCCTTTACCAAAGTCTTGTACATTTTTGCCCTTGTTCTCGAACGGGTTGGAAAACCTACGACGATAAACCATCCCGGTTTTAAACTCGAATACAATGTACTCAAGACGACGTGAGTTTTGAGTCCATGTTCAGACAGCCTGCTTTTGAAGGCATTTGCTTCATGGACTTCGCGGCTACCATAGAAAATGACGGCGTATCGGCGATTGTATGCCCATGAACCATACTTGTTCAACCCAAGGGACTGGTACATCTTGCATCTATTCGGTGTTCTGAGGATTTCTTTTGTCCTTTGAGCGATCTGATTTGGGTTGGGAGGCGTTGGGCAACTGCCACGCCCCCCGATAAATCGACCTGCCATCCCCAGTGCGATACTTGAGCCTCCTGTTAATACTGCTGCGAAGGTTCCTAGCAATTGCCCTGAGACTTCTCTTTCAGCCTTTTTGGCTTTACAAAAGAAAGCTTTGGCGCGAACTTGGGAGAGCGCGGCTTCGAAGCGTTTTGCTTTGGAGACTTGGGCTTCTTTGAGAGCTGCACATCGGGATTTGTGAAGGTTTTCTCTGGACATCAACAAGGTTTGTTGGATGGAAATGACTTTTTGAGATGATGAGCGAATTTGCCCCTGTAGCCGAGCCTGTACAGCAAGCAAGGTTTCTTGTTTCTTTTTCAGACTCTGCAATCGTGATTGGGTGCTCTTGTGCGTGTTTTGGGCGTTGTTGAGTTCTTTTTTGACTCGATTGAGCCTTTCCTTTCGGGTTTTGTATGTGTTTTCTAGTTTGGCGATCTCTCGACCTAGCTTGCTATCTTTGGGGATAGGAGTTTGGCAGCCTGTTAACAGCGATAAAAGCAAAAACATGAAAATAAAATGACGCATGTATCCTCCTTATCGACAACGATTTTTACAGGCTGAATTGGAGCCCAAGAGACAAGCTTTCCGAAAAAATTGGCTGGCAAGTGCACAATTTTTGGTGAGGCCTTTCCCATACTTGTAAAGATACGCAACGTTGTAGCAGCCAAACCTGTAGCCCAACGTGCATGAGCGGCTGTAGTATCGACTTGCTGTTTTTGCGTTTCTACGAACGCCTCTTCCTTTTAGGTACATGTTTCCGAGCTGGTTGCAACCCGCACCACTTTTGAGATCACAAGCTTGTTTGTAGAGTTCGCGTGCCTTTGTCTTGCTTCGTCGTCCTCCTTTGCCTCGGTAGTAAAGATATCCAAGATTACTGCAACCCGTTCCATAGCCGAGATTGCAGGACTTTCTATAGAGTTGTCTTGCGCGTCGATAGTTTCTGTTGGTGCCTTGGCCCGTGTGATATAGCCATCCCAACTCTGAACACGATTCACCATGACCTCGAACGCACGCCTTTTTAAAAAACTCTCCTGCCTTTTCGTAAGATTGGGCAATATCAAGGCCTGCTGCGTATTTCTTTCCGATCCTGTGGCATTCTTTTGTTTCTCCTTTTTGGCATGCTTTCAGAAACTCGTTTTCTTCTTCGGATTTCTGCTTGCGGTACTCATCCCTGATCGCTTCAAAGGTTGTTTTGAGTTGATTGCAATTGGGTCGTATTGTGTTGATTCGTAGGTCAAATGCTCTCATGGCGGCTTCCATGACATATCTGTTTGGTTTTGTATCGCATTTTTTTCCCAGACTACCTAACGCCGCACCTGCAGCCGAAAGAATGAGAGACGAGCCGCCTGTCAATATCGCGAACACGGCACCTGCTACGGCTCCTTTGCCTCTACGCTTTGCTTTTTTGGCTCGACATACCATATGGTTGGCGACGTCGAGGAAAAACTTTGCTCTTTGCTTCTCTCTGTTGGAATATACCAACGTGAGAGAAGCACGACACTTTTCGAAGTTGGCTTCGCTTTTGATGACTCTGTAAAGCTTCTGGGCGGTCATCCTTTGTATCTCAAGCTTGCGCAGAAGTGTTTGGGTGTTTTTTTGCTTCTGGATTAAGAGCGCATTTTTGGATTTGGCTTTGTCTATCTCACGTTCCGATAACGCGATCTTCTTGGTGAGAGCTTTTTGGGCAAGCCTTGTCTGTTTGAGGTCTTTGTTGAAGGTTGCAAATTTATTCTCCATCTGTTCGATTTTCAAAATGAGAGCGACTCTTTGCTGTTCGGGATCTTGTTGACATCCAAGCAGAGGTCCGGCTATACACATTATCAATAGGAAAGAATATCTCATGTCCTAATACCCTTCAAACCGGTTTTTTTGGAACTTGATAAAGGAACAAAGTTATGTCACGAATGTTATGTTGTTGTTTCATCTTGCTGGAGGTTATGTTGGTCAACGTGGGTTGTCAAGAGAGCACACCACAAGAGAGCGCAAAAGAGGATCTGCTGGCGAAATTGCGAGGCCTTTCGAAGAGTGGTGAGAGCCAACTCCAGCAAGCAGAAAAGTCTTCCAAACAAATTCAAGGGAAGTTGTGGAAACTTCGAGACAAGATGATCAAAGTCGATGTACAATTTGGATGGATCGAGAAGAACCATAAAGAATTCCAAGAGCGATACCGAGATTTTGCGCATGGGGTGTCGAAGCTCGTCGGCCACTATCAGGAATTGGGGATGGAATTACAACGGATCGAAAAGACTTACGCAAAAGCCCTTGGAAATTACAAAAAAGCCCAACGGACCCATGCTGCTTCTTCAAAAGCATTCAAAAAGTCGGAGAGCTTGTTTCAGGAGGCCCTTGTATACTGGAAGCTGCGAAAGGATCTGAAAAAAATCGCGAAGCAACTATCTGAGATCAAGGAAAACTTCGACCGCGCCAACAAAGCGTATGCTCTCTTTAAAAAAGGCAAGATCATGAAGAGTTCGTTTGTCAGGCAGTTTAAGCAACATGTTGCGCGAGGCGATTGGAAACAGGCGCTACAGGTGATGGCATGTATGAATATTACGCCCCGTAAATATCGTTTGTTGCTGAAGGCCCAAGGTATGGATCTGACAGGCAAAGATATCGATCATATTGTCCCTCTTTCAAAAGGAGGTGCACAACACCCCCTCAACTATCGTGTTCTTGATGCTTCGAAAAATCGGAGTTTACAGGCGACATGGAACATCAAAAAATGTCTTGATGCAGGTAAATCAAATTGCTTGCAAGCTATCCTCGTCTCGAAGTACTGCGGGAGTTACAAAGGTAATCTGCCTCCATTTTGACGATCTGGGTCAAGGGGCCTAAGCGATCTCAAGGTATGATGTGCCTGTTGGAAACATAGGAAGTCCGGCGATGCAGTTTCTCTGTGAGCCTTTGCATCAATTCCATGATTGGATGGTGTTTCTCGATGCACCAAAAGTCCCATCATGAGATGAGGCCGCAATGAGCGTCGCTGTTTGGTAACATGTGTCACTCTGTAAAATGTTTGAAAGTGTAAGTATATTCCTTATCATGGGATAAAACAAATCCCCTCGCGCCGAATGTTGGTCGTTATACACGAATCATTTCAAGATGTCCAGAGGAAAGGAGCATAGCTTTTGGCCTTATTTGCTTTTCTCCAAAACAGGTGAGAGCTTAAAAAATCCTTGCATGAGAGCGGATTCATGAGCATAATAAACCGAATATGTCAGCTCTCGTGAGGTGATCGGCTTTTGAAGTATACTTCAAAATGTCTAATCGACCTTCGGCTCTTACAAAACAGGATGCTTCTATCTAGTCGTACGATGTGCAACCAACACGCGAGGCAAATATGGGACGTAAGATACCCTCTTCCAATTTCAGCTTCCTGGAACAACATGAACCCCTGTTGGTTCGTCTCGGCTCTCTTGCTGAACGCTACTTCGCCGATGACCCCAACACAAGCCTCCTCAAACTTCGACAGTTTGGGGAGGTCATGTCACAGCACGTCGCTGCTTGCGTCGGGCTTTTTGTTTCACCCGACGAAAAGCAATTTACCCTCCTTCAACGACTCTGGGAGCGCAAAGTCATGCCTCCCGAGGTCAACCAGATCTTCCATGGTATACGTATCGCCGGAAATGCTGCCGTCCACGAACACAAAGGAAGCCATGGCGAGGCCCTTCACCAACTCAAAATGGCCCGAAAGCTCGCCATTTGGTTCCATCGCTCCTTTGCCTCTGATGCGCGCTTCCATCCTGGACCCTTCATCCCACCCACCGCACCCGAACAACAAGACAAAGCCCTTGAGGCGGAACTTGAACAGCTCCGAAAAGACCTCGAAGCCAGCCAGGGACAGGCCGAAGCCGCACTTGCTGCCGTTGAAGAAGAAACCCAGAAGCGCCTCTCCGCTGAGGAGAGGGCCCAGCAGGAGGCCGAAGACAGAGAAATCTGGGAGCAGCTCGCGGTAGAGTACGAATCCAAACTCGCCGGCAATCTCGCCCAACGCCAGGCCAATGTCCAGCAAAACCAATCCCAAGAAGAGATCCAGGCTGTGACACAGCACGCCTATGAGATGGGGCAGGAGCTCGATCTCAGCGAGGCCGAGACACGTCGCCTCATCGATCAACAGCTCGCTTTGGCAGGTTGGGACGTCGACTCCAATGAGCTTACGTACAAGAAGGGGACGCGACCCCAAAAAGGACGCAACCTCGCGATCGCTGAATGGCCTGTTGAAGGCGGACGAGCTGACTATATTCTGTTTATCGGTCTTGAGGTGGTCGGGGTGGTCGAGGCCAAACGCAAAGCCAAAGATGTCGCCGCGGCCATCGAGCAAGCCAAGCGCTATAGCCGCTCATATGTCATCCGGGCTGACGAGGCGCCTCCAGGTGGACCGTGGGGAGAGTACAAGATCCCCTTCCTTTTTTCCACCAATGGACGGCCCTTCCTCGAACAGAGTCGCACAAAAAGCGGGATCTGGTTCCTCGACGTAAGACGACCTGACAATCTCTCCCGGCCACTGACGAATTGGCGTACCCCTGGAGGTCTCGCCGCTCTCCTCAAACAAGATCACGACGAAGCCCACAAACGCCTCAAAGAAGAACCCACCAAGTATCTGGGATTGCGCGAATACCAGATCCGCGCGATCAAAGCTGTGGAGCAAGCGCTGGAGGAAGACCAACGAGCGTGTCTTCTCGCGATGGCGACCGGTACAGGAAAGACCAGGACGTGTATCGGTCTTGTGTACAGGTTGCTCAAAACGAGGCGATTCAGACGTGTCCTCTTTTTGGTCGACCGAACAGCTCTTGGAGAGCAGGCTGCCAACGCATTTAAGGATACGCGGCTGGAGAACCTACAGACCTTTGCCGATATATTCGATATCAAAAGCCTCGGGGAGATCGAGGTCGAAGAAGAGACCAAGCTTCATATCTCGACGGTACAAGGGATGGTGAAGCGGATTCTTTACCCCACACTGGAAGATCATATCCCCGCAGTCGACCAGTACGACTGCATCGTCGTCGACGAAAGTCACCGTGGCTACAATCTCGATCGGGAGCTGAGCGAGCTGGAGTTGGATTTTCGGGACCAAAAAAGTTACATCTCCAAGTACCGCCGGGTCCTCGATCACTTCGATGCTGTGAAGATCGGTCTCACCGCGACACCTGCACTCCATACGACGGAGATCTTTGGTGTACCGGTGTTCCAATATGGCTACAGAGAGGCTGTGATCGATGGTTGGTTGGTGGATCACGAGCCACCGACCAGGATCATCACGGCGTTGGCTGAAGACGGGATCCATCTGGAGGCCGGAGAAGAGGTCTGTGTGTACAAACCCAATACAGGGGAGATCGATCTGATGACGCTTCCTGATGAGCGGTCTTTTGAGATCGACTCCTACAACAAGCGCGTCATCACGGAGAACTTCAACCGCGTTGTCTGCCAGACCCTGGTCGAACATATCGATCCATCCTTCGATGGGAAGACGCTCGTCTTTTGTGCGACGGATGCACATGCCGATATGGTCGTCGATATCCTCAAAAGTGCGCTCACGGAACGCTATGGCAGTATCGAAGATGATGCCGTCGTCAAGATCACAGGCAGCTCGGACAGGCCGCTTCAGCTTATCCGCCGTTACCGCAATGAGCGTCTGCCCAATATCGCAGTGACGGTCGATCTGTTGACGACAGGTGTGGATGTGCCTTCGATCTGTAATTTGGTCTTTATCCGTCGGGTCAAGAGTCGGATCCTCTACGAACAGATGCTTGGTCGAGCGACACGTCTTTGTCCGGAGATCGAGAAGGAGAGTTTTCGGATCTTCGACGCGGTTGACCTGTATGCGGCGCTTGAGCCTTTTACTTCGATGAAGCCTGTTGTCACGCGGCCCAACATTCCTTTCTCTCAGCTCGCAGAAGAGTTGTCCTCTTCGAAGGGGCGGGAAGATGTGATGCAAGAGGTGAAGGATCAATTTGTCGCCAAGCTCCAGCAAAAGCAGAAGCGGATCAAGGGGGAGCAGCTCGATCACTTCGAGGCCATCGCACATATGCCTCTTGAGGCGTTTGTGACGTTTGCCCACGATCGAAGTGCCGAAGAGCTTGCGGATTGGTTGTCCGCGCATGAGCGTGTAAGCTCATTTTTGGATCGTTCGACAGGTGGGAGTCGTCAGGTGATCGTGTCCAACAAGGAGGATTCACTTCGTGATGTCAGGGTTGGGTTTGGTGACGCGGAGCGACCCGAAGACTACCTGGAAGGATTCAACAATTACCTCCAAGAGAATATGAACGATATACCTGCGCTGATAACTGTGTTACAAAGACCAAGAGAGCTGACACGCAAACAGCTGAAAGAGCTTAAGATGAGGCTTGATGAGGCCGGTTACAGTGAGAGGAAGTTGCGGGCTGCCTGGAATGAGATGACAAACCAGGACATTGCGGCATCGATCATTGGATTTATCCGTCAACAGGCGCTCAAAGAAGACCTGATCCCCTACGAGAGGCGGGTGGAGGCGGCCATCGAGCACATCTTGAACAGTCAACAGTGGACACCACCACAGCGTAAGTGGCTGGAGCGTATTGGCAAACAGATCCATGCAAACACGATTGTCGACAGAACGACCCTTGATATGGGGGAGTTCAGGAAGCAAGCGGGTGGATTTGATCGCCTGAACAAGGTGTTTCATGGTCGGCTGGATGAGATTCTTGCGGATGTGAATGAAGCTTTGTGGAACAAAGCAGGCTGAGGAGATAAGCGAATAGATGGGACAGACGACTTACGATATCGTGCAAAAACTGTGGAATTTGTGTCATGTGCTCCGTGATGACGGTGTGACTTACCACCAGTACGTGAATGAGTTGACTTACCTGCTCTTTCTCAAGATGGCGCAGGAGACGGGGGTTGAAGAGCAGCTTCCCGAGGGATGTCGCTGGGGGGACTTGCTCGGAGAAGAGGGGATCGATCTACTTACCCACTACAGGCGTTTGCTCGTGGAGCTGGGGTCGAGTGAGAGTTATCGGATCCAGACGATCTTTGCCAATGCGTCCACGACGATCAAGATCCCGAAGAATTTACAAAAGCTCGTGTCGGCGATCGACGCGCTGGATTGGTATTCAGCGCGGACGGAGGGGCTTGGTGATCTTTACGAAGGTTTGTTGGAGAAGAACGCAAACGAAACCAAGTCCGGTGCGGGTCAGTACTTTACGCCGAGGTCGTTGATCGATTGCGTTGTGCAGCTCATCAAGCCGAAAGCCGGTGAGTTGATCCAGGATCCTGCGGCTGGGACGGGAGGGTTTTTGATCGCGGCGGACAGGTATATCAAGGATCACACGGATGACCTGTTTGAGCTTGATGAACAGCTTCAATTGTTCCAGCGCAAGTCAGCGTTTTACGGGATCGAGTTGGTACAGGATACGCATCGGCTCGCCACGATGAACTTGATGCTTCATGACATTGAAGGTGACATCCTTGTGGGTGATACGCTTTCGTCCAAGGGGACAGAGCTGCCGAAGGTCGATGTGATCTTGACCAATCCGCCATTTGGCACGAAGAAGGGTGGGGGGCGTCCGACGAGGGATGACTTCACCTATCCGACATCGAACAAGCAGCTTGCTTTTCTTCAGCATATCTACCGTGGTCTCAAACCTGGTGGTCGTGCGGCGGTGGTCTTGCCTGACAACGTGTTGTTTGAGGAGAATACGGGGCGTGAGATTCGGGCTGACCTGATGGACAAGTGTGATCTGCACACGATTTTGAGGTTGCCGACGGGGATCTTTTACGCACAGGGTGTGAAGACAAACGTTCTGTTTTTTACCAAGGGCGAGAAGGACACAGGCAACACGAAGGGTGTGTGGGTGTATGATCTGCGGACCAACATGCCATCCTTTGGTAAGCGTACTCCGTTCACCAGGGCACACATGAAGGAGTTTGAGGAGGCGTTTGGCGATGATCCGTTAGGGCAGAGTGAGCGTACAGACCAGGGCGAAGAAGGTCGCTTTCGGTATTTTACACGAGAGCAGATCTCCGACAGGAATGACAACCTTGACATCTCCTGGCTCAAAGACGACAGTGTTGAACATGCTGACGACCTACCCGAGCCCGATGAAATTGCAGCCGAGATTATGGTGTTGTTGCAAACAGCCCAAGAAGAAATGGAGGCCTTGACAGAACTGCTAAATGGGTCGGGAGCTTGATAATGAAGGAAGATCTCCTACCCCAAAGCTGGAGCACTGCCAAAATCTCCGAGATTTGCGAAGTGAATCCAAAGCACTCCAAAGAGCTAGATGACAATTTGCAAGTTAGCTTCATACCTATGTCCTCTGTCGATGACATTTCAGGAACAATAGCAGTCAATGAAGAGAGGGCTCTGGGCTCTGTTAGAAAAGGATATACACACTTTGCGGACGGTGACGTAATCTTTGCAAAGATTACGCCCTGTATGCAAAATGGCAAAAGTGCAGTCGCTATGGGACTAAAAAGTGGATTAGCTTGCGGCTCAACCGAGTTTTATGTAATGCGAAGCCAAGGGGCTATCCAACCAGAGTACCTCCATAGGTTCGTGCGGCAAGTTAGTTTCAGGAGCAGAGCCCAGGCTGCTATGACGGGAGTTGTTGGACTAGCTAGGGTCCCCAAAACGTATTTAGAAAGTGTGGAGCTCCCTATCCCTCCCCTCAACGAGCAAAAGCGTATCGTGTCGAAGATAAAGGCACTTCAGGGCCACAGCGGTCGTGCGCGAGAGGCATTGGAGGCTGTGGGACCGTTGTTGGAGAAGTTCCGCCAGTCAGTGTTGGCGTCGGCTTTCCGAGGTGATTTGACGAAGGAGTGGCGGCAAAATAATCCGGATGTGGAACCGGCGGAGGTGTTGTTGTCGCGCATCAGAGAGGAGCGACGCACCCGCTGGATTGAAGCTGCGGCAGAGAAGGGCCGCGCCAGGGCAGAAGCAAAAGCAGTCAAAGCCAACAAAGCATGGACTCCTGCTGACAATGAAAAGGTACTTGCGAAGGAGTTTGCCAAGGCGGAGAAGAAGTACACTGAGCCAGAGCCACCGGATATATCAGGGCTGCCAGAGTTACCGGAAGGGTGGTGCTGGGTGTCACTTGAACAACTTGGCATCCATAGAAGCGGCGTTTCTTTTAAGAGCAAAGACTTTGTTCAAGACGGTGTGCAGGTCATCAGACTTGGAAATTTGTATCAGGGCAAGTTTGACCTTTGCCGTGACCCTGTGTTTATGCCAGAAGGACATCCCGAGGTAGGCAAAGGACTGCTTGCAAAGGGTGACTTGGTGATATCCCAGACCGGAACACGACACAAAAGAGATTATGGATATTTCGTTATAATCCCCGAACACGATTCTCCGTTGGCTTTGAATCAGAGGCTTTTGGCTGTCTCACTTGTGAGTTCAATCGCCCCAGAGTGGGTGAAGTATGCGAGCAGACTAGACATTTATAGAAATCATTTTTTCTCTTATGAAACGGGTGGAGTCAACCAAGGTAATGTTGGTATTGATGGTGTGATGAAAGGTCCTATCCCACTTGCTCCCCTCGATGAAAGCATTGTACTCATGACCAAAATCAACAATGCCCTGAAATCAATCACCACTTTTTCAGGAATGCGGGGGCAAAAAGTCCGCCTTTTGGGGAAATTCGACCAATCCACTCTCGCGAAGGCATTTCGCGGGGAGCTAGTGCCCCAAGACCCAAACGATGAGCCTGCCTCTGTGTTGCTTGAGCGCATCAAGGCAGAGCGAGAAGCGGCCAAGCCCAAGAAAAAGAAAAAGGCCACTCGACGCAAGAAAGCAAAGACCTAAGCAATCGGGAGCTTTGGTGTTAAGATTGGGCACGCAGTATGAGACGTTCATTGCCTTACAATTTGCGTCTTCATCTTGGGATTACACAGCGTTCATCCAAAAAGGCGGACCCAACAGAACAAGACAGCACCCCCACCACAGAAGATGTTGACACATTCCCTGATTTCTCTTGATTGCTCTTCGGTTCTCCTCTCACCGTAGCTCTTCTTTTTTATCACCAGTTCCACAAAATGCATCCTATCCACACCCAACCGACCTCTTTTGTGCTTGTGTTTGGCTCTTTGCTCGTCCCTTTGAAGCCAACATGAGGTGCTATCCCCGTCGGTGAACAATTGTCGTTGCCCCAGCACCAAAAAATCCGGTCGGTTGATCTTGAGCTGCCAGTCGGGAGTGGTTGCTACCCCCCTCTGGAACCTTGCGAAAGTGGTCTGACGAGGTTGATCCACTGCTCATTTGGATATGTTTTCTTCTGTTTTCGTGTAACGGACCGGATATTTTTGTTGTGGAGGCGAATTTTTTTGGTTCGGAGTGGGTGATCAACCTCTTGGGAGCCGAGTACTTTTGTTGGCGGAGCGATTCCGGGCGGTGAGGAGGCAAAGAATGTTCTTGATGGATTGAATTTTTTGGGTAATGGAGTATATCTTTTGATGGCGTGAGCGGAGTTGGGATTTGTGGGAGAGGAGCTTTTGATGGTGTGAGTGGGGCTTGGGTTTATAGGAGCGGAATTAGGAGGTTCCGGAGTTTTGACATTGTGGCGAGGTGTTGATGTTGTGGTCAGGGGTATGGATGATTAAAGAGTTCAGGATGAGCCTCGAAGAGAAATTGAATGGTATGACGAGTGGCCTAGCGGATCGGAATCATGGAAATATAGTCTTTGGGGCTTGCAAAAGGGAGCGCAATGGTTTTTGATTGTTGGGTAGATGGTTTCGCCGCAGACCCCCTTTGTTCCGTTTGGAACTTTTTATTTTAAGGCCTATGGTGCCATCTTTTCTCAACTTTTTCTCTTGACATAAAATCCATTACAATCAGAAAAGGACGTCGAATGAGGTGGATTAAATGATGGGATTCAACAGCGATAAATCAATTCGATGCTGGGTTCTTTGTGGGTTGGATTCGGGAGAACAGGTTCCTTCTAATCTGGATATTTGTTGTGTAGGAGGATTTTTTGCTAAAGTTTGTGTATCCTTTGTGTCTCTGACACTACATTTACAAAATGCCTTTGATGTGAAAGGAGGGAGTTTGACATGAGATATACTGGTGATATGTGGTTTGGCGAGATGGTATGGTTTGACATTCACTTGCGCTATCGGGGAGAGATTTTTAACATTCACAATCCTGCGGGAGTCGCGCTTGAGAGAAAGTTAATGGTTCGTGATGGGAAGGTTGTAGGGGATAAAAAACAATACAATGAAAGGGGTTTGCCGGTTCTCTTTTACTACAATGAGGGAGTCGTATCGGGTGTTTGCCCTCTATCTTGTGCTTCTCTTTTTTTGCGTCGTCGGTGGTTGGCATTTATTTCCCTTTCTAAATATCGGCATTCTCTGATTTGTGATATGATTGAATATGATCTTGTGGGAGCATTTTCTGAGCAAGTGGAGTTACTTTCAGAGTTGGAAGATTACGAAGAAGCTTTTCATGATGTGTTTAATGCGTGGTTCAACTTAAATCCTGTAAGAGCCAAGGATGTTTTTTGTAATAATATTGATAGGTTTTCTTTGAAAGAGAAAGTCTACTATTTAAGATGTTTTCCTGACAGGGGTGTGTGGTCGAGAGTTCTGCCTTCTTGGAAGTTTTCCTTTGTGCATGCTTTGAGTTCCTGTGGAGACAAGTCTTCTGAAAAGTACATTGAGGAATCTTCTCTTTTTGAGCTTATATGTAAGCGTCCTTTCTTAGTTCCTGATGTGTTTTGGACGCGTATTTGTGAAGAGTGGTTTCCTTCTTGTATTGAGGAACAGCGAGATACGTTACTTTCTTTTTTAGTTGAGTACTATGCTCCTGTCGAAAAAATCCTTTCTTTTTTACCTGCAGTTCCTCATTTGGTTTCAGGTGTTTATGATTGCTTGAAAAATGGAGGTCTATATTCTGACACAGAATTATCTTCTTTTTTCTCATGGCTCATTTTACATGCTCCTGATATGCCTATCGAAACTCGTTTGCACCTTTGTGAACTTTCTGTTGATGATCCCATCTTCTTTGAGAGAGCTGAGGCTGCTGGATTGTACAAAATTCTGTTTTCCTCTTGGAAATTAAAAGAATATCTGACAGAATTTGTCGTCAAAATGTTTTTCCACTCCCCTCAACTTGCTGAAGCATTTTCAATGGAGTCTGTTTATCAGGATGTCCGTGAAGTTGCCTTTTCTGAAGGAAATTCAAAGGTCAAGTGGATGTGGAGGATTTTCTTCGAAGGGGCAGAAGCACTTGAAACTTGGTCTCCCTATGAAAATAGCAGCGAATTGGAGGGTGCATTTGAGGGTTGTGTTGAGGGGCTCACTATGCTTAGAAAGTGGCCTGATGTATTGGACTTTTGCTTGCAGGCTCTTTCCAGTTTTCCTGCAAACGAGTTTTTACAGCGCCAATTGATTTTCTCTGCTTCTATGGTTTATCAGGCTTGTGATTTGAGTTTGATGCGGGCTTTGCTTTTCAGATTAGGGTTTAAGGATGATAATTCATGTTCCAAATATTTGTCTGCATTTCTGCCCCACGGAGAAAAGCATTTTGTTGATTTCGAGAGAGTAATCATTGATGGTACTTGTGATGAGAATGATGTCAAGAATCTAAGGCTTGTTGCTGATTTTGTTAAGTGTATTGAAGAAGAAGTTCGATGGAAGGCGTTGTTTCGCTCCAAATCTTTTTATTTGGATCCTTTTACGTCTGTTACTGAGGTTGCTCAGTTTGTTTTTTGTCCTGTTAGCTATTCTATCCAAAAAAGTGTAGAATTGTCCCCTTCACTTGAAGCTCAATGGGGATTACGTTTGCATGAAAAACAGTTTTTGACGCCTCCCAAATATAATCGTATATTTCAACGATTTTATGCAAACAGAGTGATTTCTACTCAAGAGCGGGAGTTTTCTCGTATCCCCTCATACGTTCAACCATATCTTCAACCTCTGTTCCTGGATATTTCCACTTCACGTTTGCTTGGGAGCGGGCACAGTCCAGAGCCTGTTGAACCTGCTTGGAGTGACGAATATGGTCTCGTTGGTGCTCCTGATTACGTGTTTGAAAGAGATGATGGTGTTCGGTTTGTTGTGGAGGAGAAATTTCGTCATTATTCACGGTCAAAACCCTCTAGAGTTTATCCCAACCACTTAGCACAGGTGCTAGGCTACATCTATGGGCTCCCTCCTCTAAACTTGTCGTATGGTTATGTTTTGTACTGGTTTTACAAGCAAACACATGGATCCTCAACGGTTCAACTTCGGGATGCTCGTGTTTTTAGAGTCGAGAAGAATGCTAACCATGAGAATTTTTTCCTTCACTCTCTTAGGGAACTTCGAGAATTTCAAAAGGCTGGCACCATGCCTTTCAGGGTGGAGGCTTTGAGTCCATTTCCCCACAAGTGCATGGGGTGTGAGGTTCGGCTGTATTGTTCGCACAAGTCTTGTGCTCAAGAACTTGTTCTGTTAGATTATCTAAGTGATGGGGAGTCTGTAGGGCATTTAGAAGATAGTGCAAACTTGAATAGATCCGAGTAAGATGGAACAGGGGTGACTGGACGAACAGGTACGTCTTTGAAAAATCCTGCGTGTGGGTATGATGTAGGTTTGCTTTTTTTATAAAATCCCGCTTTCGATGGGGTTTTTCGAATTTTTGGAAGGGTATGCATTGATTTGAACCTACTGATCACTCCATACTCCTGGTAAACCGAATACTGGAAAGTCAAACAAGCGATGCAAGCCTGTTGTTAAGGGTATTCTTTTTATCCTTTAAGCGGGCTGCCTATGATGAGAGTTTCCCAAGTCATACGGGAAGTGAAAGATTGTCTACTCTCCTCACCATTGATGGACTCGTTGCGGTGTGTAGGTTACGCTCCCAAACTCCTTCTCCTGTGAGGGGAGACGACCTTTGTCAATGTGAAAAGACCTAACAAAAAGCCAAGCAGAGCGCGGCAGTCCACAACGAAGGTGTCAACTGAGGGGGGAGGCAAGGACGAAGTCCGCGCCTGGGGGATTTCCAAATCCCCCGGTAGTCCTATATCCTTTCAAATCCCCTGGATGGTGTTGTCGCGAAAAAGATACTCGACATCGAGGTCGGACACAAGGCCCGACCCTACGGGGAAAAATGCAACATCATACTCATGCGCTTACTTCGCGAGAGGACCACTTAGGCTCATAGACCCAAGACCTTTCACCCTCTCAACCTTCTTGCTTGCGTAGGAGCGAAGGCAGACTCAACACGAGAATGGCGACGATGATGATCGCAGCTGCGGTGTATTGGTACGCGCTTGGAGCTGGTGCACCGAGCCACCATGTCAAGACGAGACTCGCGAGGACACCGGCCATGATACTCGAACTTCTATTCACTGGAACACAGAAGGTATTCTCTCGTTTGTTGAGCAGAATCAATCCACCAAAGATCCCCACCATCTGTGAGGACAGTCCAATCAGTACAATCCCCCAAAACGCCGGACCTAGTTGAGAGAACGCAAGACCCTTTGCGATCTCCGCCGGGAATGGACCTGGAAACAACAAGCCAATCAACACAATCACCAACAAGCTAACTGGTGCCGCGGTGAACTGTTCCTCCGCAAAGAATTGAAGTTGTTTGTTGGGGTCTTCTGACTTGGCAAGACGACTCATCAAGCGCAATCGCACAAAATACGCCGCGAGATACACTGCAATGTCCAACGCCGCGATCAATGTGATGGAAGTCGTTCCCTTTTCGGCGAATGCCACAACCAATGCGGCCAAACTCAACGCAAGCCCTACCCACGAATACCAACGGGTCTCTCGTTGACTCACTGCATCCACGATGGGTGCCAAGATCAACAAACCACCCCGCATCAAGAGCATCGCGAACACAATACTCAACCCCGAAAAGGTATACGCCAGAGTCGTCGTCACAATAATGGCTGACGTACAGAGACCCGATAGCAATGGTCCTTTGGATGGATAGGGGATGGAGAGTGGGCCGACATTCGCTTGGTGAGCGTGCTTGATGATGCCTGTGAGCCACAAAAATAACAGCATGACACAGGTCGTCACAAGCAAACTCAAGGGCAACATTCGCGCACCAGGAACAGCCTGCGATAAGCCTGGATAGCGACCACTTGCGATCGCCTTGGTGAGTGCGCTGTATGGGATGTAGCTGGCAAAATACCCAAAGGCAAACCACCAGATCGACATATTCACTAATCGTGTGAGGAAGGGTGTTGGCAAGATCTCCTCCTGTATGGGGAACATTCGTTGGTATCAAAAGGGGAAACCCAACAATGATAACGACATCACCACGGAAACACCACGAAAAAATGATCTTTGCTCTAAAGAACATCACACCGTCACTCGTCAAGCGAAGCGCGGCAGCCTACGCCGAAGGCGTCGACAGGAGGGGGAGGCAAGCGAAGCGCGCTTGGGGATGCCCGTGCATCCCCGGTAGCTGCAAGGGGCAAGCGAAGCGCGGCAGTCAGGGCAAGCGGAGCGCGGCAGCAAGTAAGGGCAAGTGGAAACTTGCCCCAAAAGTAAGGGCAAGTAGCAACTTGCCCGACAAAGAGCGTCAACAAGTAGCAACTTGCCCCAAAAGTAAGGGCAAGTGGAAACTTGCCCGACAAAGAGCGCCAACAAGTGGAAACTTGCCCAGGAGGTGTGTCCAAAAAAAGGAGAGTCAGGAGGAGGCGTTGCGGATACGTTGAAGGACGGCGTGGATGGTGCTGTCGAAGCCTTCGGGGTCGGCAGTTGCTTCGAGGGTTCTGTTGAGGCGTGCGAGATCGAATGCCCGTTGTCGACCTTCATCGGAGAGGTCATGCCAGGCCGAAGAGATGGCAAGTTCATCGGTGGAAGGAGGTCGATAGGCAGACGCAGCTTCTTCGATCAAATTGCGTTCGGGATCATCCTGTGGGGCCTTTGACTCGCTCATACCCACTCCTGCTCCAGGTCGACACCTGCTGCACGTAAACACTCCAACAAGAACTTCCTCGCACGAGAGAAGTTTTGCAAGAATGTATTTTTACGCATCGACAGCGCTTGTGCAAGGTGCAGGTCAGCCTCTCCACCCTGGCTGTGGATCCTCGCCTTGAACACTTGCTTCGGTTTCTCCGGCAACTTCTCCTCACAATCCTGAAGCGCACGACGCAACATCGGATCCGGTGGAGATGGAGGTGGGCCATCGGATTGGGATTCGAGCTGCTTCTCCAGCGTCCTGTCTGGTGCGTATTGAACGCGTTTGTGCTTCCTCGCCTCACTGATCGCGAGATTCCTGGTGATCCGCAGTGAGACACGCAACAACGTGTTTGGCTTGCCATCAGGTTCGACCTTGGGGGCGATCTGCCATGTCCGTAACAGCGCCTCCTGTAGGACGGCTTCTGTGTCCACACTTGTCGCGAAGGACTGCAAACTACCACGCAAAAGACGCTGTGCACCTCGCATCCAATGACCAAATGCTACTTCATTGCCCGCGACAATGTCAGCGAGGTAGATGTCGAGATCCGCTGTTTTGCTGGCCACGATCCTGTGCTCCTCGTGTGTCTTGTTGCTGTTGTTTCGTCCCTGACTGTGGCGCGGCGATGAATGTATACGCCAACCACGCACCCAATCCGAAGATGAATGCTATCACAATCCACACCCACATGGATACAGATGATGAACGTTTTGCTCTCAATGTCGGTGCTTCCGCTTCTGCGCGTCCTCCACTCCACATGTCCTCCTGGCTTCCTTGTGGAGGAGCAGACAAACTCTCAAGAGCATCATCCTCTTTCTTTTCAGAAGAAGCCTCTGTCTCCGAGGCTTGTGGTTGAGCCCGTGGAGCTGGGGGAGGTGCTGCGATAGATGATGCTGATGGTGCCTCTGAAGACGGTCTGTACGATGTCCCCGAAGACTGTGGAGAGGGCATCGCTGGGGGACTCATTGAATAGGCTGCGAACTCGGACGATTCATTGTCCACATCGATGAGAGACGACACCACTTCGCTGGGCTCTTCACTTGCTGCGATAGGTTCGACCGAAGGTGCCGGAGGCTGCATGTCCGGTATCATGTCACCGTCATCATCGTCTTCGTCGAATGCCGCACCGTACAATTCATCACTGACGTCGATGGATGCGCTGAAGAGTTGATCGCTGCTCTCCATTCGTTCGCGGAGTTGATATGAACGATTTCGTCGCAAGAATGGCTCATCTTCTTCTGACTCTTCTGCCTCTTCCTCTGAGATGACTTGTGGGATATCGGCGCTTAGGACAGTGGCGTCATCTTCAAAGTCCCCGAGGAACAGCTCGCTCGAATCTTGGATATCAAATTCATCGCTCAGATCAAGTCCATCCATGAATCCAGTTGAGAGCGTTTCAGTCGGCAGCTCAGGTTCTTCTGTGTCAGGCTCAAATGGTGAAGGTGTTGAGGGCGATGGTGGAGGTGCCATGTTTTGTGGTCTCCCTCCAGGAAGGATACCGCCGAGGTCTTTCTCTGTGTCAGGCAATCCACCTCCAAAGCTTGGTGGTTGTTCATTTTTTGCTGCCCCAAAGCCAATGGTTGTTTGGGGTTCTTGTGGTGTTGCTTGCTTGATTTCGCGTCCATAGCTCTCGGCGAGCTCTGTGGCTTGTTCGACAGAGAGCTCTTTGTCGGCGCTGGCCATCACGCCTTTTTGAATCAGTTTTCTCGTCACATCTGTAGCTCTCACACCCATTTTGTGGGCAAGGTCGCCAACGGACATATTCTCTTCTATGCTGACGCTGACAGGTTGGCTCTTGGCTGGCATGGGGATACTTTTTTTCTTCCCTCTCTCCGAAGCGAGACTTCTTCCGCGTCTTGTGGGTTTGACCTTCCTCTTTTCGTCGCGCTTTTTATGACTTGATCTTTCAGCTCGTTTGGGTTTGGGTTTGGCCGTTCCTTTGAAGGTGTGGGAGGTCTCTTTGTCTTTCTCTTTCTCCAAAGAGGCGCCTCGTAGACCGATGCCTTCGGTGGAGAGGCCGAATGGGATCTCGTGTGGCATCTCTTCTTCGATGAGTGGGCCTTCTACTTTGGGTGGCAAGACCTCATCGACTGCGACCCACGACGTCAGTCGGCTTGCCACCTGAAAATCCAGGGCGACTCGTTCGATCTGTGTGTCCACTTCGCTGACACGGTGTGTGGCGGCTCTCTTCATCTCAAGATCTTCGATCCACTCGCGTCCAAAACAGTTCTTGATCGCGACATTTCCTTGCCCTGGATGGGTCTCTTGTACACGCAATGTTTGGTGGTAGAGACCTTGTGCGGTTCGACCTTCGATCTCGATCGTGTCGCAGTGTTCGGCACACTGGAACAATATCCTTGAAGGCGAATCGGCGTACATATCGGGCAGACGCATCGGTCTGTGTGAGATATCTCCCTTCGCTTTGAGCGTGATGTCTGTCAGGATGGGCGCAGTCAATCGACGAAGCAGGCGGTCTGCGACAGCTTGTGGGTCTTCGCCGTGATCGAGGATCAGCTCCACACCTCGACCTGCTCGTGCGGCGGGTTTGGTCAGGGCTTGATTGACGGATGAACCGACACCAATCGTGTGCAGTCGTGATTCTGTGGGGAGTCGTTCGAGGAGCGCCTGGATAATCTCCGATTCAAAGCCGATATATCCATCAGTGATCAGGATGACCTGTCTTTGCGAGTCCTCTCGAAGGGGCTGCATCGCCTCCATAATCGCCGTGTGCATCTCTGTGCCGCCGCTGGCGTACAGGGCGTTGAGCCAATCGAAGGCTTCACCAATATGCTTGGGGGTTGCGTGAAGAGATTGTTCTCGCCAGCGTTTGGGGTAGGAACCAAATTCAATGAGCTCAAACTGGTCTTCTTCTCGGAGTGTTTTGAGGACGAGTTTGGTCAATGTGACGGCCTGTCTGAGTGGTGCGCCGCCCATCGAGCCGCTAGTATCGAGCAAGAAGATCAGGTCACGAGGGATGTGTTCATCTGGTTTTTTGTGTTTGGGTGGGACGAAGGTCAGCAATCCAAAGCGAGAGAAGACGCCGCCAACAGGTGTTTCGGCATGATACATATCGATGCTGTGTTTCATTTGTGCTGTGGAGACGGGCCACCGGACGACGATATCTCTATCGAGTTTGACGCCAAAGGGGGCGTTGATTTCGACGAATGTGTCTTCACCTTCGGGTTGACTGTTGATGTCGTGTGAGGGGGAGGTTGGTATACTTTCGAGTGTATCACCGATGGAGAGGGCGATTTGCGTGCGTGTTTTGATGTCGTCTTCGGTCATGGTGACGCCGATCTTTTCGCTGTCTTTGACACGTCCTTGTGCGCCCATGTAGCGGTATCCAACGACAGTGGGAAAGCGCCATTCCCAGGCACCTTCTGGGAGCCAGTCGAGCATTTGGTCGATGGAGACCTCGCAGACGATGGTGTCTTCGGGTGGGATATTGCCGACCTCTTGTTGGAATTGGTTGCTTCGGTCTTGTTCGAGGAGGCTGGCGACTTTGCCTTGGAGGATGGCTCTCTCGAAGCGCTCTCTGGCCTGTTTCTTTTTATCGACTTCGCCTGTGATTTTGCGTCCATCAAAAGAGAATCCGAAGCCACTGACGGCTCCATTTGCGGGGAGTGGGAGTTTATAGGTGACGAGGAGGGGTTGTGTGTGTGGGTTGAAGAAGACTTGTTTTAATGTGACGCGGGCGATGCCTCCTTTGGCAGTGATTGTGAGATCGGTGAATTTGAGGGGGAGAGCCCGACCATCTGTGGTGATCAATTGACCACCGTGAGCAGGCGCAGGTTGAACTGTTGCGTGGGGGTTTGTGTGATTTTGTGTCAAAGGTCGCATCGTGTTCTCCTTATCCATCGCTGGATACATTGTACTCGAAATGGATTGTGGTGGGTGATCCACCTTTCGGCTGAACAACGCAGAGCCTTCAGATCTGGTGACAAACTTTTTTGAAAAAAATACAAATATCTTTGATGTGATTGTTTTTTATAGGAAAAAAGACTTTCCCAACACGCCGAAGGCGTCAACAGGAGGGGGAGGCAAGCGGAGCGCGCCTGGGGATGCCCATGCATCCCCGGTAGCTGCAAGGGGCAAGCGAAGCGCGGCAGTCAGTAAGGGCAAGTGGCAACTTGCCCGACAAAGAGCGCCAGTAAGGGCAAGTGGAAACTTGCCCGACAAAGCGCGGCAGCCAGTAAGTAAGGGCAAGTGGAAACTTGCCCCAAAAGAGCGTCAGTAAGTGGCAACTTGCCCGACAAAGAGCGTCAGTAAGGGCAAGTGGCCACTTGCCCGACAAAGAGCGCCAGTAAGGGCAAGTGGCAACTTGCCCGACAAAGAGCGCCAGTAAGGGCAAGTGGCAACTTGCCCGACGAAGAGCGCCAGTCAGCAAGGGCAAGTGGCAACTTGCCCAAGAGGTGTGCCAGCAAGTGGCAACTTGCCCGACAAAGAGCGTCAGTAAGGGCAAGTGGCCACTTGCCCGACAAAGAGCGGCAGTCAGCAAGGGCAAGTGGAAACTTGCCCCAAAAGAGCGTCAGTAAGTGGCAACTTGCCTGACAGGTGTCCATGCCCGATCAAAAAGCCTGCAGAGCGCACATCTTTTTGATCGCGGTAGTGGCCCAAAGCTCGGAGCCACAGCTTGTCATGTGTAGACCATCGCTGACATTGAAGCTGCTACAGGTGGATTGAGAAGACAGCTCACTAATTGTGGTGATCAGGTGACATTTTACATGGGTGTTGCTGTTGATTGCGTCACGAATCCAGCCTTCCATGTTGCGTTTTTTGGTCATATACTTTGTCGCGCCAACAGTCGGTGCGATCCAGAAGCACAGACTACCAGCGGGCATTTGGTTGAGCATATCGTTGACCTTGTTCTTCACGTAGGTCGATGAAAAACCGAGGCTGTTGTCTCCGAGTGCGACGACGAATGCGTTGGGTTTATGGACTTCAACGCGCTTCTCAAAGATCGACTTACTTGAGGACGTAATTCCTGAACACAGCGCTGCACCTGTCGTATTGCTCGACGCTGTACCATTTGTGTAGACCGTCGATGCGCCACAGAGCCAATTCTTGGATGAACCGGAGCGTTCGGCCCAGTGACGACATGCAGAAGAGGGTTTGGCGTAGGAGGCGACTTTGTTGTTGGAGGATTTGGCGGTCGTGCAATGACCGGCTGGCTGCTTCAGGTAATCGACGATCTTGTAGGCGAACTTTGAGCCCGAAGATTGGGAATCGCCGATAAACAAAAAGTTGTATGAACCTTGTGGAGGTGGTGGGGGAGGCGTCGTCCCTTGTGGGATACAGACATTGCGGACTCTCGTGGCGTCGTTGATACGTGAGCGAGAGACACACTGATATCCATCACGGCAAACACCAGTGCAACACTGACTGACACAATGCCCCTTGCCCTGGCTGTTGGCGATACAAAGTGTGTAGGGTTTACCGGTCTTGTCTGGACATGAAGAGGTGCAATCAAGACTACAATGACCATCTTTGTAACCTGCGCTCATAAGGCAATACCCACCTGCATAATCACATTCTTCGTTGCTCACACAAGGCTCACCGATCCATTGTGAACGGACTGGAGGTTTGGTGCTCTCTGGAACACAGACTCCCTTTTTCACAGAGGTTTGTCCAAAGCGCGCCTTGGTCTCGCAGGTGTATCCACTGCGACAGCCTGTTCCTGGGTGAATGGAGGTGTCACAGCGGCTGACACATTGACCGTTATGGCCTGTGTCATCGGTGATACAAAGTGTGAAGGCTTTACCCGCTTTGTCTGGACAGTAACGATTACATTGTGTCGAACAGTGTCCACCTTTGTAGCCATCTTTTTCGAGCTGGCAGAAGCCTCCAGGATAATCACATTCGGAGTCATCTGTACAAGGCTCACCGATCCATCGCAGTTTGGAGGTCGTGTTGAGCAGCTCAGGTGTCCTCGGTTTGTCATCAGGGAGCGCGGTCGAAGACTGATCGGGTGTCGTCTGTGGTGTGTCCGGTGTCGTTTGACCTGCGTCAGGTGTACTTGTCGGCTCCTGAGATGACTGAGCCGCATCTGGAAGGGGGGCGGGAGGCGTGTCGTTTTGTGTGGTGCTGGGTCGATCTTGTGCCTGACTTCCACCATCGAGAAAAACAACCGAACCACCGTCTACGATAGTCACTGTGGGTTGTTCTGTGGGATTGTTCTTGTTGCCGCGATCTGTGGGCAGCCCACAACCGATCCAAAACAGGGCTGGTAGCACAAATAGAAAGAACGAATATAACGAACGCATGGGGTTTCGCTCCCGTGTGATGGTGGATGGACACAACTTCTTATCAAGAAGGGTGATGTCTTTGTATCGTCATCTTGATACAGTTTGTTGCTAAAGTACACGAGTTTTTTGAAAATGTGTAATGTTTTTTGATGGGACGATGTCTTGAAGGTGGGGGTGGGAGCTTGTTTTTCTCGTAGGGATGGGAGGTGTTACTTGGCGTGTCCGTTTGAGTGGCCGTTGAGTGATTTTTTGGGGTTGTCGAGGTATTCTCCGAGTCTGGTTGCGACTCTGACACCGAGGCCTGCGGCGCGTTGGACTTCTGTATCACCGAGGGCGGTGAGCAGGCCCCACATGCCGATGCGTTTGGGTGTTTTGGATTCTTGCTCGACGATGATGTTGAGCTGTCGTAGGATTTCGAGTGTACGGGGTTGTTGTGGGAGACTCTTCAGTACAGGCTCGACGACGGGGATAATTTCGACGAATGTTTGCAGAGAAGAAATAATTTCGGGTTGGACCAACATTTGAAGCAATGACAGGAGGGCGTGTGGTTCGGCGACACGGGTTAACTCTTGGAGGAGCGGGGTGACCTCCTGTAACAGCTCAAGTCCCTCTTCGAGCAGCTCAGGTCCAGCGGCGACGCCGTAGACAGCGTATTCGAGTTGAGGTGCAAGTGTCGCGATACGAATCAGTGATTCGAGTGTATCGGCTTCGCTGAGGCGGATAAACGCCTCTGTGAGTCTTTCAGCGAGGGCTTCTTTGCCTTCGAGTTCGCTATGTGCGGAGGCTGCCTGGGAAGCGGCTTGGACGAGAGGAAGCATGTGACCGACTTGCTGACCCATCTGTGTGAAGTTCTGAAGATGTTCTTTTTGGGTGAGCACGAGCAGCATGTCTTTGGCTGTTTCGAGGCGCTGTTTGAGGTTGTGTTCGGACTCCCCTTGTGTGGCGAGAGTCTCATGGGCGAGATCCAATGCTTCTTCGATCAGCTCGGGGCCTGCAGCGACGCCGTAGAGTGCGTATTCGAGCTGGGGCAAGAGCGTGATGATACGAGAGAAGGATTCGAGAAGTTCGGGTTCACCAAAGCGAATAAGCACTTCGCTCAGGTGTTGTTGTAACTCTTCCCGATTGTAGACCTCAGTGAGGGCAAGCTGGGATTGGTCGATCGCTTGTGTGACAAAGGGAGCCGTCTCTGGCGTCGCCGCTGTCACTTCGTCGCGTTCAGTGCCATTGGCAGAGTCCGCCTTATCTTCGAGTAATCCGATCAGGTGATCGATACGAGATTCCAACTTGTCGAGTCGTTCATTCATTTGTTCGAGAGTCACCACAGCGTCCTCCTTATTTGGTCAAGGCAATATACGTTTTTTCAAATAAGACCCACGACGACCATCCTTTCGGAGAATGAGTGAGTCGGTAACGTGCAGGATCTCGCACGAGGTTTTTTGGGCGAAGAAGAACTTCACCCCACAACAAAGAGGTCATTTATGTCGATGCAACCTTTTGTCTGGATGGATGTTGCTCGATCCAGTCATACCAGGCCTGCATGCCTTCTCCTGACTTGGTCGATACTTGCAGTATTTGGACGTCTGGATTGACCGCGTGAACGGCTTCAAATGCGCGTTGCAAGTCGAAGTCAAGGTAGGGCAACAGGTCGATCTTTGTGAGCAACACAAGCGAAGCTGAGCGGAACATGTGGGGGTACTTGAGAGGTTTGTCTTCGCCCTCTGTTGTGGACATCAGGACGACCCGTTCGGTTTCTCCAAGGTCGAACAGAGAGGGACATACGAGATTCCCGACATTCTCGATAAACAACACTGTGTCATCGGAGAGGTTGAGTGTATCGAGGCTGTGCCAGATCATGTCCGCTTCGAGGTGGCAACCTGTTCCTGTATTGACCTGGATCGTCGGAGCACCAGTCGCGCGGATACGCTCAGCGTCAAATGAGGTCTCTTGATCGCCTTCGATGACGGCGACCTTACTCGCGAGCTTTTTCAGGGTGTGCTCTAACAGTGTTGTTTTTCCTGAGCCCGGTGAGCTCATCATGTTCAACGCGAGGATCTGGTGGGCATCAAACCACTCTCTGTTTCTACTGGCTAGGCTATCGTTTTTGGCCATGATTTGCTGTTCGAGGATGAGCGTTTGCTGATCTCCACCGCGACCATGGGCGTGAGCATGAAGTAAATGATTCTCAGGTGTGTGTTCTTGGGAGTGACCATGATCATGAGAGTGAGAATGTGTGTGTTCGTGGTTGTGGGAGTGTGTGTGTTCATGGTCGTGGGAGTGAGCGTGAGAGTGGTCATGAGAATGCGTATGCTCATGAGAGTGTGCGTGCTCGTGTTCATGGGAGTGTGAGTGTGTATGCTCATGAGAGTGGGCATGCTCGTGTTCATGTGTGATGACGGTTCCGTCGGGCAAAATGTGTGTATGTGTTCCATTTTCGTTGGAAATGACGGCACCATCTCCTGAGCAACCACAAGTTAAGCACATGTTTCCATCTCCATTTCTTTGATGAGTAGTTCTTCGCCTTGTACGATGTTGACGCGAGCACGTTTTTCACAGGGGCAGACACCAACGAGGCGAGTGAGTGGGATTTCTTTCTGGCAATCGGTGCAAAGTCCTTTTCCTGGGACTTCGTCAATTTCGAGTGTTGCACCTTCGAGGATGGTTCCTTTCGCACAGACATCGAAGCAGAAGCGGATCGCTTCGACTTGTACACCGGAGAGTGCGCCGATTTGAAGACGTACACATCGGACTGTGCGTTCTCCGGCGTGTTCTGCTGCGATGGCGACGATGTTTTGTGTGATGGAGAGTTCGTGCATCAGCAGATCCTCGGAAGTTGTTCACCGACGAGCATATCGAGGATACGCTCACCACCGAAGCCGGTGTCGATCGTCACGACGCCGGGAGGGGTGGGGCGGCAAGTTGCGATCATTGCGGAGTGTTCACCGAGAGGGTGTTGTTTCATCAGCGCGAGCGCCTCATCGACTTGTGACGCTGGGACCGCGATGGCGACTTTGCCTTCGTTGGCGAGTTTGATGGGATCGAGTCCAAGTAGCTCACAGAACCCTTTGACCTCTCGACGAATGGGGAGCGCTCGATCATTGACGGACATTCCGACTTCCGAGGCGAGTGCCAATTCATTGAGAACAGTCGCGAGTCCTCCCCGGGTGATATCTCGCATCGCGTGGATGTCGATACCTCCATCGATGAGTGTGCGGATGAGTCCGTGGAGTGGAGCGCAATCACTTGGAATGTCTGTGTCCAGTTGAAGCTCGCCACGTGCGACCAGGATCGCGGCACCGTGATCGCCCAAATACCCATTGACGAGGATACAATCGTCGGACTGAATCCTATGCGCACCGATGTCGAGCTTTTCGGGGATCACACCGATACCTGCGGTGTTGATAAACATTTTGTCCGCGGCACCACGGGGGACGACTTTTGTATCCCCTGTGACGATGTGAACGTCCGCTTGTTTGGCGGCTTGTGCCATGCTTTGTAGGATTGTGCGCAGGGTGTCGATAGGGAGTCCTTCTTCGAGGATTAAGCTGCATGTCAAGTACATCGGTATGGCTCCCGACACAGCAAGATCATTGATCGTCCCATTGACTGCGAGCTTACCGATATCCGCACCTGGAAATTGCAGTGGGCTGACGACATAGCTATCCGTCGTGAAGGCCAGACGATCACCTGATGCACCCAACTCTGCGAGTGAAAAGCGCGCCTGATCTTCATTGATTTGAAGTTGTGCATCACCAAGCTCACCGACGATGAGATCGTCGAGAAGATCCCTCATGGCTTTTCCACCACCACCGTGGGCCTGTACGACGACTTTGTCTCTCACACGTCCAGAGCGACGACGAAATCGTTCAACACGTTCAAATAATGGGTGCATATGCGGATCGGACTCTTGGCTCACGAAGCCTCCTTCAGTCGGCGTGAGGTCGACAATCGACCGTAGTTGTAATAGGCGGCGCAAGCGCCTTCTGAGGACACCATACAAGAACCGATGGGGGTCTCTGGTGTGCAGGCGGTCCCGAAGACCTTACATTGCCAAGGTTTGATGCTGCCTTTGAGGACTTCGCCACACTGACAGGCTTTGGGGTCTGCGATCGAGAGCGCGGGCACTTGGAAGTGTTTTTCCGCGTCAAATTGTGCAAACTCTTCTTTCAACTGGAGACCTGAGTGGTCGATGGAGCCAAGTCCTCGCCACTCGAAAAAACTCCTCAGCTCGAAGACCTGTGTGATGGCGTTCAAGGCGATCGCGTTTCCTTCGTCTGGGACGAGTCGCTTGTACTGGTTTTCAACCTCACAACGACCTTCTTTGCACTGTAACAGCAACATGTAGATCGATTGTAAGACATCGAGAGGTTCAAATCCACTGATCACAATGGGCTTTTGGTAGGATTGACTGATGAACTCATAGGGCTTGAGGCCGATGATCATCGTGACATGTCCAGGTCCCAGAAAGCCGTCGAGTTGCAGATCTGGTGAGTCCAAGATGGCTTTGATGGTTGGAATGATTGTGATGTGATTGGAAAACAGGAAGAAGTTTTGAATGTTTTCAGCTTTGGCCTGAAGCAATGTCAACGCAGTAGAGGGGACTGTTGTTTCGAATCCAATGCCGAAGAAGACCACTGGACGATCTGGATTTTGACGTGCCAGTTCGAGGGCATCCTCTGGTGAGTAGACTGTGCGTATGTCGGCACCTTCGGCTTTGACTTGGAGGAGACTCTGTGACGAGCCTGGAACACGCATGGTGTCGCCAAAGGTAGTGAAGATCACGTCTGGTGATTTCGCGATCGCGATCGCGTCGTCGATACGACCTACAGGGAGGACACAGACTGGACAGCCGGGACCGTGGACCAGCTCGATGGAGGGGGGGAGCATGGCTTCCAGCCCAAATTTGAAGATGGAGTGTGTGTGGCCACCACATACTTCCATGAGCTTGAGGGGGTGTTCTTCGCTTCGTCCGAGGTCTTGGACCAACGCTTCGATGCGTTCGACGAGATGTTGGGCTGCGACTGGATCGCGAAATTCATCAATATATTTCAAAATAACCTCCTATCGAGAGGATCAGTGTCTAATCGTTGGGCTCGGCGAGCAATGTGTGCACGAGATCCCACAAAATGTGGTACGCGGCGACGTGGCACTCCTGGATGCGGTGGATACTCGTGCTTGGGACGACGACACAGATGTCGATGTCTTTGGACTGTTTCATCAATCCACCGTCTCCACCTGCGAAACCGAGTGTTTTGAGCCCTTGACGATGGGCTTGTGTGAACGCTGCGAGCAAATTCTTGGAGTTGCCGCTCGTCGAAAAGCCGATCAGCGCATCTCCTTTTTGCCCGAGGGCGATCACTTGTCGTGAGAAAATGGCGTCAAATCCGATGTCATTGCCGATCGCTGTCAACATCGCGAGGTCTGCACCCAGATGGATCGCAGGAAGCGCTTTTCGTCCGACTGTCACGGGGTGCTTAAACTCAACGGCGACGTGTGCCGCGTCGCAGCTTGAGCCGCCGTTGCCCATCGTCAACAGGGTGCCACCTTTTTTGTACATCTGCGCGATAGACTTGGCCATCTCAAGCAAGTCACCAGAAGACGTCTCAAAAAAGACCCTCTTGGCTTCTAAACTCTCGTCTGCCTTGGTGCGAATGGACTGCAACAATTCGTCATCCGTCGCGCCTTTCGAGTGACCGAGTTGGGGATATAACATGTTGAGAGGATCGCTCATTTTTCCTCACCAATGGGCCACTGGCCCTGAACAGGATAACACACAGTCTACAGGTTCTTGCTGTTGTCTTGGGTTCCAAACTCAGGACGAATCCTTGCTCGCGCCTGAGGTCAAGGCTTGTGATGCTCGCATGGCCTCCAGCTCTTCTTGGGCTTCACCAAGCTCATGAAGCAATTCTAACGTTCTCTGTGCTTCTTCGGGATCGATACGACTCATCGCAAAGCCGACATGCACAAGCACCCAATCACCAACGCATGATTCGACGGGGTGGTCTTCATCGACGATGCACATCAAGTTGGTGACGCGTCGAACACCACTCACATCGACGACACCAAGCTTTTTGGTTGGGTCTTTGATCTCGATGATTTGTCCTGGAATTCCCAGACACATTAGTTTGCTCCTTTCGATTGGAGGCGCGCTGCAGCGACCATCGCTTGACCAAGCGCGAGTCCTCCGTCATTGGCAGGGATGGTCTGATGAGACAACACTTCCCATCCCGCTTGGGTCAGCCCTTCGTGAACGTACTCGAACAAGACCTTATTTTGCCAGACACCACCTGACAATACGGCTGTTTGTAGCTCGGGCTCTTTTTGTTGACAACGATGGGCCATGTGAAGGATGGCATTTCCCAGACCCAAGTGGAAGCGAGCTGCGATCAAAGAGTGTGCACATCCTTCCCACAAGTCGCCGAGTAACGCTCTCCACATCGCCAAAGGTTCGATATAAGGTAGACCTTTTCCATGTAGCAAGGGGATCGCGAAGGGATACACCTCACCTGCCTTGGCTTCCTCTATCGCCTGTGGGGTCGCGAGCGCTTCTAGCGCCATTGCGGCTTGCCCTTCGTACTCAATGCCGTCTCGGAACAAACCAAGCGCTGCCGCGACCGCATCGAACAAACGTCCACACGAGCTTGCAAGAGGAGAATTGGTCGATGTCTCTAACATCTTATCTAGCATCTTACGTGGACGCTCGGCGAGATCGTTAAAGATCTCCAAGCCATCGAAGTTAAGCTCAAACTCTGTCCACCCCATCTCAGCCATCAAGTGCGCGTAAAGATTGCGCCAGGGTTCTTTGGAGGCGAGGTTCCCACCGAGCATCGCGACGGGCTTAAAGGTGCCGAGTCGCGTAAATGAGCGATAGTCTGCGAGGAGAAATTCACCTCCCCAGAGTTGTCCTTCTGTGCCGAGTCCCAGACCATCGAGGACGATCCCCAAGACTGGTGGAGCGTCCAGTGGACGTTGGTGCTCCGCGATACATGAGACAACGTGGGCGTGGTGATGTTGTACCTCGATCAGTGGAAGAGAGCGTGCCTGCGCCATACCACGTCCCATCTTACTCGCTTCGTATCCTTCGTGCATATCCACGACGAGACAAGAAGGCTTTTGTGGTCGCAAACGCATCATCGCATCCAGGGTCTCTTGCCATGCTGTGAGTGTCTCGATTGTATCGAGATCTCCGAGGTAAGGAGAGAGGACCGCGGTCTGTTCGGAGAGCAAGCAAAAGGACGATTTTTGTTGTCCACCCATCGCCAAAATAGGTGGCGCGGTGAGTCCTTTTGGTAGCGGCAAGGGCAATGGCGCATAGCCTCTGGCATACCGTATCACTCGCGGCTGGCCAGACATGACGCGGACGACTGAGTCATCGACTCTTTGTGCGATATCTCTGTCGTGAAAAAGAAACCAATCTGCGATATTGCCGAGCTGTTCTTTGGCGGTCTGGTTATCAATACATTGAGGTATTGTAGAGACATTGCCACTTGTGCATACGATGGGTCGCTTCATCCGAGCGATCATCAGGGCGTGGAGTGGGGTTGTTGGCAACATGAAGCCACATTGGCTTTGATCTGGAGCGACATTTGGGGCGATGTTTGAGGACCTGTTGGGGGTCATCAAGACGATGGGACCTGCCGGGTGTTGGATGGCCTCCAATTCTTCTTCTGTGGGGTGTGCATAAGCCTTCAGCACATCAATAGTAGGGACCATCATCGCGAGAGGTTTGTGGGGGCGATGTTTTCGGTTGCGCAGTGTATCGACGGCGTCTTCGCGGGTCGCATCACAACAGAGTTGAAATCCACCGAGTCCTTTGATCGCGACGATCTCGCCTTGCATCAACAGAGAATTGACCGCATCGACTTCATCGAGCATAGAGAAGCGTGTGTAGCTGAATGTTTTACCATCTGCACGTGCCAGCCAAGCCTTTGGGCCACATACATGACACGCGATGGGTTGGGCATGAAAGCGGCGATCTGTTTCGTCATCGTACTCGGCTTTGCAAGCGTCGCACATCGGAAACGCAGACATCGTGGTGTGACTTCGATCGTATGGGATGGTTTGAATGATCGAATATCTGGGGCCACAATGGGTGCAGTTGGTAAAGGGATAGCGAAAGCGTCGTTCGTATGGATTTCGCGACTCTTTATGGCAAGCGTCACATGTCGCGACGTCAGAGAGTATCGAGGTCTTCGGGGTTCCACTCGTGCTCGGCAGGATCGTGAATTGTTCGTGGACATCGAGGGTCTCGACAGGCTCTCTGCGGATGTGAGAGATCCGGGCGAGCGGGGGCAGCGCTGTCTGCAAAGTCTCCAAGAAGAGGTCGCAACCTTGTGTGTTCGTTGCGAGGGCGAGGAGTACGCCTTCTGGTGTGTTACGGACCCATCCGAGAAGCTGCTGCTCTCGCGCCAAGCGTGCGACCGTTGGGCGGAATCCGACACCTTGTACGACCCCCTGGATATGGATCAATTCACCAGGCTGTTGGGTGGAATGATGTTGGTGTGCTTGCATCAAATACTCCCTGGCACGCAATTAAGAGGTGCCTTGGGCGAAGCGCCAAAACAGAATGCGGTGGTTACCCGAGTCCGAGATCACGATTGTATCACCACTGATCTGTAGACCATAGGGCCAACACAAACTATCTCGCTCTGGAGATTGCCAACGATTGTCACCTTTCGTGAGAAAGTGCGGTTGACCTGTGAGTGTTTGTGCTTCTGCGCTTGATGTGAGTGGCCAGGACCATCCTAGCAGGCGCGAGTTGGCTGTGTCTGCGACGATCACTGTGTGCTCACAGGCGTCCATCGCGTAGGGCATATTCATACTCGCTGCAGTGGGCCAGTATTGTCCCTGGTTGTGGTTGAGCTGTGTGAAGTCCTTTTGCCCCAACACTCGATCGGCAGGTGGATTTGAGGTCGTTGGGAGTGTATCCCAGATGAGAACTCGATTGTTCCCAGCGTCGGCGACCATAAAGGTGTCGCGACAGAACGCCAGATCGTGTGGCCAGCGGAGGCTACCTGCGGTGGCTTCTTCTCCTCCGTTATCGCTTCGTGCATCGAGGGTTTTTTGACCAAGGACGTAGTCGGCTGGTTGACCTGTCTGTGTGGGCAATTGTTCCCATACGAGGACGCGTCGATTTCCTGTGTCTGCAACAAACAGGCGTTCACCGATGATTTTGACTTGTGAAGGCCAGTGCATCGAGCTAGCCGTCGCGTCTGGCTGGCCGTGGTTTGGAAGATCCCCTGTCTCGTCCATCTGGCCGAGGATCAGATCGGCTGGGACGTTCGACGATTGAGGGCGCTTAAACCAGACGAGGACGCGGTGGTTCCAACTATCTGCGACGATCATCCCATCTTCTTTCCAGGGATGAATGCCCACAGGTACATTCAGCGTGTATGCGGAGGTGTCTCCTCCTGCGTTGCGGCCCTCTGTTTCGAAGTCCGGTTGTCCTAGTACCCAGTCCGCAGGTTGTCCGTCTTCAGTGGGGCATTGTTTCCAGCCGAGTAATCGGTGGTGTCCTGTATCAGCAACCCACAAAGGACCGTCTGGTGAGAAGAGGTAAGCACCACGTGGCCCGAACAGGTTGTGTCTTGTTGGAGCCAATGGACCGACAAAGGGGTCACTTCCTCCGAGGATACAATGTGCGCCAGCAGGGTCGAGCAGAGGCGGGGCAGGGGGGCCGTCTGGCGCATTGGAACCGATTCCTGTGGGGTGGATGGGCGTGGTGATTGTCTCCACGATGTGTTCTCCTTGTTGGGCGGCGCTCAATCTGTCAGTTGAACCCATACCTTGCCTTCTTCGATTTTTGTGGGATACCTGGGGAGTTGGATTTCTGGAGCGGTTAAGCACTCTCCAGAGGAGAGGAGGTATTGAAACCCGTGATACGCGCAGGTCAAAATACCATTTTTGACAGAGCCCGTATCAAGGGGCATTCCCAGGTGTGTGCAGGCGTTGGGATAGGCTTTGATTTCACCTTTGACGAGGGTTAACAACACCGAGGCTTTTTCGCTCTCTGCGACGTGAATGCCTTCCTCTGGAATCTCACTGACATCACAGAGAGCTTCCCAGTGTTGTTCGAATGGGCTTTTGTCGGGACTGCTCGTCGCGCGTGCTGGGCCCTCTTTGACGATGGTGACGACTTCGATGCTCTCGACAGCTTCTTTGATGGCTTTTTCGATCCCCAATTTGACTGTGAGCGTGGACAGCGCGCAGCCATCACAGGTCCCGAGTAAGCGGATCTTGACTTCGGGAGGTTCGACGGAGACGAGCTCAACATCTCCGTTGTGGCTCGCGAGCTGAGGGCGGACCGTTTCGAGTGCGACTTCGACGCGCTCATGTAGAGATGGAGCGGGGGGGCGGAGCAGCTCGTGGTACATGAGGACATTGGCGACCCAAGGCTCCTGAATGGCTTCTGAGAGCGCATCAAGTCCGCCCGGTTGCTCTTTGACAATACGTAGCAAGTGACGAAATGCACCTGCCTGGATCTGTTCAATGGTCGTCCGAATGGCCTGGAGAGTCTGCTGTTGGGAGGCCGGCCAGGAGGCGGTGATACTCTCTAGACGTTCGAGTTCTCCGACGAGTTGTTCGAAGTTTGTATCACTCATGGGCTCCCCTCTGCTGTCGAATGGGCTGTGAGTTCTTGCTCCAGCTCGCCGGCGAGAGAGCCGACGATGTGTGCTCGATCGTGCACGTGGTGTTGTGTGAAGATGGTCTCCGCTTCACGGAGCATCTTTGCGGCCTCCGTGAGGTGTTGTGGGTTGCCGAGTTGTGGTTGCTCCATGTCATCAGGGAGGTTCATCAGAGCGTTGGCTTTGTTGGTGAGTGTGTTGGCGTACTCGATGGGGGTGTCGTGTGGTGTGCGGACTTTGAGCGCTTCGTTGTACGCTTCGACGGCGCGATGAAGGTCTTCCCACGGGTGTTTAGAGCGCATGGCTTGCAATGCATTTCCCAGGTTGTTTTGTAGCATCGCGTATTCGGTGGGGTCTTCTTCGAGGTTGATGACCTTGAGCGCTTCTTGGAATGATTGGACGGCGAGAGCTTCGCGCATCACTTCTCGCTCGGGTGAGAGCCTCATCGAAAGATATGCCGTCGCGAGGTTGTTGTGAAGGATCGCAAATTCGCGCGGAAACAGCTTGCGAGTGAAGAAGCGCAGGGCGCGGTGATAGGTCTCTACGGCTTTTGTGATGGGTGCTTTTCCGGCGGAGGCGAGTGCTTGCAAGACGAGACCGTAGTTCATCTCGACCTCAGCGGTCTCTTCCTCGCTGCCTTGTTCTCTCATAATGGGGAGCGCTTCTTCGAAAGCCTCACATGCGAGCGTGAGCTCTTCCAACCCGCTCCCTGGCATTCTGCGGAGCGCTGTGCCACGTCCTGCGATAGCTCTTGCGCGGGCCAAAGGATGCTCTTCTGTCATCTCTTCGGCCTTTTGGTAGAGGAACAGAGCATCGAGCAGATCTTGCATCTCTTTGGGTTGTTTTTGAAGGTCAAGCGCGACCTCGACAAAAGCCTCAGCCTGTTCGAGTCTGGAGACCTCGCTGGTTTGGATTTTATCGACAGTGGCTTCGATGTGGGCGCTTGGTTGGATGGCGTTCATTTTGTTGCACCTGGTTTTCGAATGGCTAATGTTCCGAGTTGGCTGTCCCATGAGGCCTGACATTCGTACTCATTCCACTCATCCCATTCGTGAAGACGTAGGAATTCACTCGCGTCAACAGCTCTGTCACCGTGGGCGTTTCTTTGCTTGAGGAGCAAGCCGCCAGCCATTTGTTCGACGGGCATGAGGCAAATGCAGTCTTGTTCGTAAAACAGGACGACACATTGGCGCGTTCCAAAGTACAGCTCGACGAGTTCTTTGGTGAGATGGATGGAACCTCGTCGGATATGGACAGTCACAGCGTCTTGGTTTGCGTGGCGTTTGACTGTGTAAGATGCGATCGCATCGAGAAGTTTGCTGTATACTGTGTCAGCGGCTTGTTGTACGGATGGTGTCAGTTCGAGGCCAAATCCGAGAGATTCGGCCTCGACCAGCCACACTTTGATATCTTTGGGAAATGCCTCGCCGTAGATTTTTTTTCCAGCGGCGAGGGCATGATCCCAGCGAAAATCGTGAAGAGAGTATGTGGGGGCATGGTCTTGACTGAGGACTTCACCAGGAACCTCGAAGATCGTGCCGGGTTCGGACTGTGTGGAGCAGGCGTCGATGATGTAGAGTGCGTCACTGCCGCGAGCTGCAAACATCACTTCGAGGCCTGCAGTCCCGCAGTCAAAGGCTTGCACCCCAGGAATGGGGTGTCGTCGAAGTCGCTCAATCAGTTTCTGAACGACGACTACGCCGACACCATCATCATTGCGATTGCTGTTTCCACATCCAATCACCGTCAACATAGAAATGGGTTTCCTTGGTGAGTTGAGTGACGCACTTACGTTGTACGGAAGCGAGCCAACTCTTCGCCTGTTTTGGCGTCGTGTGCGTGTACAGTACAGACGAGGCAGGAGTCAAATGAGCGAGCGACGTGTCCGACTTCGACGGGATCGTTTTTGTCGGCGATAGGTGTACCGATGAGTGCTTCTTCGATGGGGCCTCTGGTCTCGCCACTATCACGGGGACCAACGTTCCATGTTGTTGGAGCGATGATTTGGTAGTTGGCAATTTTTCCGTCTTTGATGTCGATCCAGTGTGCGAGTGCACCGCGAGCAGCTTCTGTTGCACCCCATCCGCGGCCATCTTGTGGCTTGGGTTTGATGTAGAAGGGCTCGTCGAGTTTGATCTCGCGTAGACAACGCTCGGCTTCGCGATAGAGCTTGACGAGCTCGTGTACACGGGCGAGCTGACGCAAGTGGAGGCTTGCACCACCGACTGCTTTGAAGACGTTCAGGATGAATGGATCGTGGTGTTGCCAGCCTTGGCCATGCTTGCCACCGGCGACCAGTTGACGTGAAAGGGGACCGGCTTCACAGCGTCCCAGCTCGACGTCACTGACAGCAGTACACCAAGTGTAGTTTCCGTCGAAGTTGGTCTCGTTGTTGGAGATCGCGCTGACTGTACGGTCAAATGGGTGGAAGTCTCCATTGCCTTCGCTGTACCACGCGTGGCTGGTGTTTTCACGTACACGCGCTTGTTCCATCGTGATGTGACTGTCATTGTGGCTGTTGTAGATACCACTTTTCATGATCACAGCGTCATTGCGGTTGTCGATGGTGGGGTGTTGATATCGATCTTCGTGAGGGAGGTATCCCCAAGTGATGTAACGGCCACATCCGGCACCGTACTTGTCCAGACCGTAGTCGAGACCGGCCTTCCAGTAGAAGGCGAGGTCGGAGTTGGCGTGTTCGGGTTTTTCGTCCATCCAGGCCATGAAGTCGTCGTATGTTTGGATCTCTTCGTAGCGTTCGAGGGAGCAACCCAGCCAGCAAGGCTCTAACCAGTTGCGGCGGAAGTATTCGAGGATAGACCACGCGCGGGTGATGTCTGTGAGGGTGGGAGCGCACATGACGCCACCGGGGACCATGTAGGAGGAGTGAGGCCACTGTCCACCAAGCAAGGCGTAGATTTCGACAGGCTTCCCTGAAATGGTGACACCCAACTCGTAAGAAGTCCCAGTGAAAGGGGCAAATCGTTTGCAGGCTTCTTCGTAATACTTGGAGCCTTTGTACTTGGGGTTGACCATATCAATGGCATACAGCCCGTAAAAGTATCGGGGGATACTTTGAATGGATTCTGTCAATTGGCCGAGGTTTCGGGCGAGGATTGCGTTGCGTGGGACGTGTGTTTGGTAGGCTGTGTCGAGCGCCCAAGATGCACATGAGAGGTGGGATGCTCCACAGATCCCACAAGCGCGGGGAGTGACAACCAAACCTGATTGGGGGTCTTTGCCACGTAGGATCACTTCAAATCCACGAAACATCTCTGCCTGGGTCCAAGCGTTGACGACGTGACCGTCTTCGATGTCTACACGAATGTCGAGATCCCCTTCGACGCGACCTACTGGGGAAATATCTAATGTTTCAACTTGTACGTTGTTGGCCATTGCTGAGGCTCCTTCTCAATGTAGGGACATCCAAAGTCGCAGATGGTGTCATGGTGGTCTTTTGACATGCCATCACTGCAATGTTCACAAAGCCGCGGTCGTGTACTCGACGGAGCTTGGCTGGCAAAGAAGTCGTTGGATGTTGAATACAATTTTACAGATCGATATGATTTGATGATTGGAGTCGTCTTATACGACGAACATATCCTCTTTGGACCACTTGGGCGCAGCGCTCTTTCCGGCTGCGACCACTGTCAGGTAACTGCGTTTGTTCATCCCGACTGGGACTTCGTTGGGAAGACCAAGTGTTGTGGGCGTCGCAAAGACTGTTCCTGGTTTCAGATCGTGGTGTGGGAACTCCGGCTCTGTACAACCGATACAAGGCATACCAGCGCGTGTTTTCGAGGATTGTCTGTTCCACAGGATGCGGTTGCATGGGGAGCGTGTGAAGGGCCCACGGCATCCAAGGTCGTAGAACAAACATCCGTTGCGCTGACCAAATTGTGTCGTGGAGACTTTGTAGGCGAAGTGCATGTTGCGGGTGCAACCTGTTTGTGTGAAGCTCGTGAAGAATGTCTTCGGTCGGTTCAACTCATCGAGGGTTAGATCGCCTGCACGACCTGTCGCGACTGCGACGAGAATCTGACTGATCCAGTCCGGGTGGGCTGGACAACCTGGGATGTTGATGACAGGCAGGCCTGACTTACTGACGAAGTTGGAGCCCAAAAATCCGCCAGCAGCGCGTTTGTGAAACTGCATCCCTGTCGAGTCTGATGGGTTAGGGGGGACGGCTGGAATCCCACCCCAAGTCGCGCAATCACCAACTGCGACGACAAACTGTGCAGCGTTAGACAGCTCGGTGACCCAGTCTTTCATAGGACGACCGGCGAAACGGTTCCAGTTCCCTGTCCCATTGGGGGCCTGGATGACACTCCCTTCAAATACGAAGATGTCCAAAGAGATTTTGCCACTCAAGCAATCTTCCAAAATGTTTTTGACACCGACACCCAACTCCATACCGAGACTGGGATGCCAAAGTATGTTGATGCCAAAATCTGTGACCAAGTCACATGCACTTGGTTCTTCTGCATTGAGAAAGGACATCGTGTTACCAGAACAGGCACCACCTTGTAGCCAGAGAACGTTAGCCATCCGAGCCTCCTTGGGTGAGAGATGTTTACAGTGGTCTTGTTGTGCAGTCTAGAAAAAACAACGTTTCCTGTCAAGCAAAAAAGATAGTTTCTACGATGTCGGAGTTTTCGAAGAAATCGCACTCAGCGACGAAATAGTCTACCAACTAGTCTCTTGATACTGTTGTACAAATGGTGGGGGGAGAGAGCAAAAGATCCATTCTCAAGGTGTGCTACGGACCCAAAGAAATCCAAGACTTCGCTTGTCAGAAAAAGCGCTAAGTAGCGTCGCGCCAAAAAGAGCATCGGGGCTCTCTGTGTAACCGCTTATATAAAGCCAGTCGTTTGCACCGAGAGCTACGTGTCGTGCGTATTCATTGAGCTTTCCGCCTGCCCGTTCTGCCCATTTTACGTTATATTGCGAATCCAGTCTCAGTAAAAAGACATCCTGTGTACCTTTGGATTGCAAGGTGAATGGAGCAAAGCTCGCCTTTTCTTCAAAGTGTCCTACAAGGTAGAGTCCTTTGTTTGGTGTACCTGCCATTGAGAGGAGTGTCAGGTTTTTTTTGTGGAGGAAGATCTTTGATCGACTGATGTCTCCATTTTGATCGATAGTGAGGAGTTTGAGTTCATCACATGCGGTATTTGGTTGACATCCTGGCTTTGTGAAGTTCCCTCCAAGTAACACATGCCCTGCTGTCCACGGGAGAAGAGAGACGATGCGGGTGTTGTTTTGGGTCTCGATGGGTTTGATCCAGAGGACCTTCTTTTGTTTACGTGAGTATAAGAGCAGAAAAGGGTTGATGTTATAACGGGCGGGCATATATGTGCCTTCAAAGGTGAAGGCTGTTGTATAGCTCCCAGCGAGCCAGATCCGATCGTCGCCTTCAACGACGATCTGTTTGGTGTGGAGGGATGCTTTGGTGAATTTGATCACATAGGTCTCTTTGTGAGCGCCTGTTGGATCGAGCTTGAGGAGGATGATCGCGCTGTTCCCTTTGTCTGGCCAGGATACGTTTAGATCCTTTTTGTCCCATGAGAGCGAGTTGATCTCAGTAAGTCTTGAGTTGATCCACCACGCATCTTTGTACCATTGCACAGGACCTGTGATGGCATCTCTTCCTCCATTGAGCCAGATCGTCTTCTTCGTCTTGTATGAGCTATCAATGAAGGTGAAGCGTGATTGTTTTTCGCCGTTTTGGGCTCTTTCCTGTGTCGCACCGAGGAATGAACCATCAGGACGTGTGGCGAAGTATCCAACAAGGTTGTAGGGAAGGGGGATGGTCTCGTCAGATGGGCGACAATTCTTCCATGCGTAGTAATGAACGGTGACCCTGTCAGGCACTCCTGTCACTTGTTTTCTTGTCTGTCTCTGTAGAATACATCGATCTCTGAGCGGGATGACCTTGCGCAGACTGTCTGCGTAGCCGCTCTCTGTACTGGATGTATACCCACATGATGGATGGCCTGGACAGCTCACGCAATGTTGTTGCCGACACAACATACCATCCATGCAGTCATCATTAGAGTGGCATGTGCGAATACAAGTGTTTGCTTCACAAACATGTCCTGTTGGGCAAGCGTTGTTACACTTCCCACAGTGTTGCGGCTCACGTGTCTTCCACTCTCCTTGACAGCAGATCGATTGTGCTTTGTCTTGGGCTGAACCTTCCCACGGGAGGCAGGAGATGGGCCACTGTGGAGTCTCAACAGAGAGCGGGCATCGCAGCGCTTGTTGTGTCTCTTGTTGCCAGTAGAGAGCTGAGATATTGAGCGATTGAACATCTTGCCAGCCCGCGTTTGTCTCGAACGTTGCGAACAGTGTTTTGGGCTGCTCTGTGGGTTGCATGTCGAGTGAGCGTAGTGACCAGCCTGTTGTCGAGGGGAGCTCCCACTGAAAGGAGTTTCGGACCCAGTGGGCTTGTGTCTCTTGGGGGAGACTGATCGTGACGATCCACTGGTTGGGGGAAGCTGGAACGCGTTTGTGTGTAAAGATGAGGGATTGTGCGAGGATGGAGCCGCGACAAGATGTGGAAGCCACACAATCATTGTCGATGTTTCCGTCACAATCATCGTCTCTTTGGTTGCAGATCTCTAGACTTGGTTGTCGCTCTCCTACACATTGAAGTCGCCACTTTCCTGACTCATCGCAGGTTTGTTTTCCTGTGAGGCAGAGACCGACATCTTTGGTTTTGGAGGGGCCTGTGTAGCAGGGGCGTGTGCTAGAGGGGGTGCATTCTTTTCCGTCTGGAAGTTGGCAGATGAAATCCGTAGCGTGGCAAACAAAACCATCTGGGCAGTCACTGTCTTGGGTGCAAGGGATCGCGCCACAAGCAAAGATCTGTAAGAGGAGTGAAGAGCCACATACAAGAAACGCGAGGTGTCGAAGTCTTTCCTTCATGGGGTCCAAGTCCACACAAAGCCGGCGCGGTTGTAATTGTTTTCGTGGCTCTTGGGGGTGTAAGTTTGGGTGCCCAATTGGAGTGTTGGACTGTGACTCCAGCCCACGATCCGAAGGCGGTCACCTGACCAGTAGAGTTGACTCCCTATATCGTCCTCTTTACCGCCGATAGAATCGATGCTTTTGAATGTTCCTTTGGTATCCCAGCATGGTATCAGGAGGTCTTTTTTTCCACGGTGTGGAAATGTGAGCTTGTTGTATGTGACAGCATCTTCGTTGGAGATGAGGACACACAAGACCCCTTTGGAGCTCAGTGCAATATCGTGGACATCGTCTTGTTCGACGCTGCCCAGTGTTTTGGTCCACAGGTGTGTACCATCTCGCTTCATCTTGGTGACGAAGATGTCCTGTTTCCCATTGGAGAGCACCGCTTGTTTCCCAATCGTCTGGCTTCGTTGGAATTGTCCTGTGAGGTAAAGGGTCCCGTCCTTGTCGATGGTCATATGTTTGTATTGGATACCTGGAAGCGTACTCAAAAAGAGGACTTTTTGGATGGTTCCGTCTTGAGAGAGCGTCGCGAGGAAGCTGTGTGGGTTCGACTCTGTAGAGGTCTTTGGTGGTGCGTATGTGCCGAGTTTGGTGTTGTCGGGCATATGTCCCAGCCAGAGGATATTCTCTTGCGCATCGATGAGCAGAGATGCTGGTACATCCTTGAGAAAACCGGCTTTTTCGATGATGTGGCCGAGCTGACATTCTCCTTTGGTGGAGTATTGCAGTAAGCCGAACTCGGAGATATTCGCGTACTCGTTGCTCGTCGGTTGTTTGGAGAGTTGTTTGTTTCCGCACATGAAGCCTTTGTCGCTGGCTTTCCCCCAGAGGGCTGACCAGATCTTGTCGTCTTTTGTGATCGCGATCGCCATGCTCCCGCTCCAGGCCCAATCGTATGCGAGGGCTTTGGCCCACGAGAGTCCACCTGCTTGTGTGATCTTGGCAAAGAGGGTGATGTTTCCACTCAGCGGGAATTTGTGCTTGAGTTGGACTTCATCTGGACGTTCGTAGAAGACGTGGACAGTGGAGCCATTGCCACCTGAGTTGGCCTGTCCGACAAATAAGAGTGTACCGTCAGGCATCTGTTTGAGCCGCAGACGTTCCTTTTGCCTGATCGAAGAACCTTCTACACCGAGCCCACCGATCTGACGCCACCACTGCAATTGTTTCCAATCTTTGTCCCATTTGGTGAGAAAGATGTCTCCATTGCGGATCTCTTTGTATGTCTTTTCTCCAATGGTCACAGACTGGTTAAACACACCCGCGACAAAGAGCTCCCCTTGTGGACCCTCTGTGATGTTGTGGAAGGCTACATACTGTTTACTTTCAAGCCAGAGTGTTTTGCCACAACGCGCATCTCCTGGACAATTGACACATTGGTTATTCAGGCAGAGTGAACCTTGTGGACAGGATGAAGAGGTCTGGCATTCGATACATCGCCCATCCTGGCAAAAAGCTTTTTCGTTGCAGGCGTGTCCACACGTACCACAATGTTCTTGGTTGGTTTGGAGAGACACGCACTTGCCTCCACAACAAGTCTCACCTGTACTGCATACATTTCCACAACCACCACAGTGATTTGGGTCGTTTTGAAGGGATATACACAGACCGTCACAATTCTCTTTCTCTTGTGGACAAGGACGCTCCCATTTCTCCGTGGTCAGCTTGATGGGACAGTAAAATGACTCGGAGGTTTGTGCGATCAGTGTTCCTTCGAAGGTGAGTGAGAGAGGGGAGGACCAGATCGCATCATGTTGAAGTACGATCCGCCAATGTGCTGCTTGTTGTGGCGTTTCTTTGATGAACGAGATGTCTTTTGTTTTCCACAATGAGGTGTGAATGGTGAGTAATGGTTTGTCCTCCGACCAGCGCCATGTGGAGGTCTCTTTGAGGGTCAGTTTGAGTGTGACTTTGTGAGGAGAGCCGGGAGAGAGTGTTGGGGTGATGATGACATCTGAGGAGGATGTGTGTTTTTCACAGAACGTGGCGATCTGACAATTGTCGTCGACTTGTCCGTCACAATCATCGTCTTTTCCATTGCAGGTCTCCGTTGAGGGAAGTTGTTGTCCTCGACACGTGCTCCACTCTTTGGTCGGTAGGCATTCGCGTTCACCTGCGTGACATGGGCGGCTCTCTTTGGTGTCAAATGGACCTGTATAGCACGTCTCTTTTTGTCCAGGTGTACAGGCACCGTCCAGGATCTGACAACTGGAGGATTCTGTTGCACAGTAAAACCCTTCTGGGCAATCTTCATCGATAGCGCAGGGAGTGGGACCACAACCTGAGATGCCTAAAGCTGTTATGTACAGAAAAATAAATACAAATTGTAGGATTCTGAGCTGCCTTTGCATAGATCATTCCTCGCTGACCTGAGCATCTTTGTGTCATGGCTCTGTTCCATCATTACATAGAGTCGGAACAGAGCATGTGTTTGCACACGCTTTTTTTCTCTCAACAGCGTTGTCTTTTTTGTATACGATGTTCTCGGTAAAAAGTGAATGGAGTGGCAAGTCTTTGGGGGCTTTTTGGGAGTGGAGGTCGAGGATGTTGGTTTATCGGGTCTTTTGGGGGGAGTAAACGTATTTTTTGAGGAAGCGTTGGGCTTGTGGTGTGCGCTTGGAGAGGACCGCGACCCAGATCCCGAGGATACCTGAGAGGAGGAGGCTGAAGAAGGAGACCCAAAGGCAACCTTCGAGACCCCAATGTTGGTAGAGCAGTCCAGAGAGAAAGACTGCGCCGATTTTGCCGAGCTGTGAGATTGTTTTGTAGAAGGCAATATCGATAGAGGCGCGGTTGCTCTGCGCAAATCTCATCTGAAGGTCATTGTGGGGGGCTGTCGCGAGTCCTGAGATGACGTTGTACAAAACGATAAGGATGATCGCCGCGAGGAGGCTTTGTCCGTAGAACAACATCATGATAGGAACACCTGCGAGAGCGACACATGAAACAAAGAGCACTCTTTCATAGAGCCAAGGATCTTTGATCGTATAGGCACCCAACGTCCAGCGTTGCTTGACCCACCAGCCCGAGATAGGTTGGATCAGACCAAATGTGATGAGACCTGCGGCGAGGATGGCGCCGACATTGACCTTTGAGATACCCATGTTGCTTAGATAGATAGGGAGGGCCAGGACCAACCACATGTCGCGTCCTGCGTAAAGAAGTGCCCGCGCTGCAGCGAGGAGCTTCATGCGGGTCTCTACGTGAGAAAATTGTTGAAAGGAGACTGTTTTTTGTTCGCGAACATCACCGACACGACCACCTGCCATGATCAGCGCGACGAGGGAGGCGATGGTCAAAAAGCCAAACGCACCGACAAAGCCGATGAGGCTGAGCATGACACCACCTGCGAGCAATCCGATCCCCTTGGCGCTGTCTTTGCCACCAAGCAACCAGTGACTTTGTAAGTGGTTGGTTTGTAAATGTTTGATATACGCTGAACTGGTCGTCTTTAGGAGTTCTTTGGCGACCCCTCTCATCGCACGTAGCATCCCCACCCACACCAACAACATCATGCCGACGCCGAGCCATGGGACAAATAGATAACCTGCACTTGCGAGTGTATGAAGGAACAACGCCCCCAAGAAAGTCCGTTTGTACCCACCGCGATTTAACACAAAACCAGAAGACATGTTGGCCAACAAGCCACACAGCTCATAACACACAAACAAAAATGCTATCTTCGTGACCTTCATCCCGAGGCTGTAAAAGTAAAGAGGGATGAGTATCCTTGTCGCTCCTTCGCAGAATGTCGAGAGCCAATAGGCCCAACTGACGATATGAAGCTGTTGTTGTGTGTGTTTTCCTTCCATGAGCAGATCCTTCTTATCTTCTGTTTTCTTTGCGGTTTGGGGTGTGTCTATGGCGTTCCCTTAGTCAAAGTCAAACGAGTTCTGGGTTGCAATTGTGAACAATGTGACAACTATGTGACAATTGTGTGACAAGTAATCATACGTACCCTCCTCCAAAAGTGCAATATTTATTTACTCTTTTTGTTTGATGTGTCTGTTTTTATTTACTCTTTTTGTTTCATTGATCTCGATCAAGTTCATCGTGGGGAGCCGTCACAATTGAACGGGGTGTTGGTCTTAATGCTTTGTTTTATAAGGGCTTTATTGTTTTGTGGCGATTTGTGACAAAAAGGAAACAAAGTGGATGGATCAGGTGTCATCGAGATCTGGAGCTTGTGTGGAGAAGTTTCTTTCGGAAAACAGGACATTTTTGTGTTTGTTGACAGTCCTTACTTCGATCTTTACAATAGATATCTTGCCTTTTTTGGTTTACAGAGTCTTTGCCTGACAAAGCTTCTTCGTTATCAATCCCCCCCATAATTTCGAACCACACGATGTCATGTGGACACCATCACTTGTGTTGAAGGATGTGCACGTTGTTTGGGCCTTCATCTCGTCAAATGACGTCAACACTGTACAGCGAATACGTTGGTACGTGGCGAGTGTCTCTGCGATCCAGGTCTCCATATCCTTTCGGCCGCTCTCCGACTTACTCCCGTAAGAAGGTGTGACCCAAAAGCACACGCTCCCTGTTGGGATTTGCTCCAACATGTCTGTCACTCTGGCTTTTACGTAGTTCTTGGCAAAACCTACGCTGTTTCCGCCCAACTGGATCAAAAAGATGGAAGGTGTATGTCGTGCAATCCGTGCTGCGAAAATCGATTGGTTTGATGAGGTAATCCCCGTACATAGCGCTGCCCCTGTCGTGTTACTTGTCGCTGTCCCGTTGGTGTAGATCTTACTCGCCTTACATAGCCAATCTTTAGATGTACCGGATTTTTGGGACCAATGTCGCGCAGCCGAAGACACCTTGGCGTAGGAGTACACAGTGTTCCCTGAGGTCTTTGTCTGTGTGCAGTGTTGTCCTGGGTTGCGCAAGACATCTACCATCAAAGAAGCAAACTGTGTCCCCGAAGATTGTGAGTCCCCGATATACAGCACGACCTTCGATGTTCCTGTGTCTCCTGTCTTTGGTACACAGACATTGCGGAGCCTCGTGGCGTCGCTGAGTCGCGAGCGAGAGACACACTGATACCCATCGCGGCAGACATCTGTGCGGCATTGGCTGACACAATGTCCTTTCCCCTGACGATCTGCGATACAAAAGGTGTAGGGTTTGTCTGTCTTGTCCGGACATGTTGAGGTGCAGTCGAGGCTACAGTGTCCGTCTTTGTAGTCAGCACCTTTGAGGCAGTATCCGCCTGTGTAATCACACTCCGCGTCACTCACACAAGGCTCACCAATCCATTGTGAACGAGGCGGCTGCTCTGGTATGACGGGCTCCTCTGGAACGTCTGGGAGCGTTCTTTCTTGGGGGGATGGTTCCGCTGGCTGCCGCTCTGGTAGGGGCGTTGTGTCTTGTAAGGAGGCCTCTCGTTGTGGGGGTTCTTCTGGAGGAGAGGAGGTTTCTTGAGGAGTGGAGGCATCTGGGGACGTGTGTTCGATGTAGCCCTCCCACCCCGGGAGAAAGATCAGCTCGCCGAGTGGTTCTCTTGTGGAGGTTGTTGGACCACAAGAGAGAAGGAACACACAACAGAGAGTAAGTAAGATGGTGTATCTCATGATGAGGCCTTTGGATGCTGAAGAAACAGCGATGATGTGTTTGTGCTTGTGTGACTGCGAGTTGTGTCTCTCTTCTGCATCGTTTTTGGTGGAGAGGGATTGATTTGCGGTGCGGTGGTGGTATAACGTTTCTTCTACAAAATACGCCAGGTACAGAGCTATGAGCGTGTAAATGTTTCATACGACGTACCACGCAGGAGAGGATGATGTCACGCGAAAAGAAAGGTTTCCAAGATATATCACAACGTCTGTCATTTTTGAATGGGTTGTTTGTGTGGAATGGGCTGTGGTTTACATTGATGTTGTTGGCATTTTTGCCGGGGACACTGGTCACACAGCTTGGTGCATGGTGGTATACCGTTGCATTTGTCGGATTTGTACAACTTGGTCTCTTTGGTCTGATTTACTTGCCTTTGACGTATCTCTCTTCTTTTCGGACCTACCGCCTTATTCTTCTTCTTGAAGGGGTTCGTGTCTTTCTCCTTGTCTACGATTTTCTGGTCTTTAAAAGGCTGGGCATTCATCTCTACGATCCACTCGTCGTTGCCAATGCACACTTCTTCTCTTTCTTTCGGGACATTGGTGTCAGCGCATCAATGGTCTTCGTGACCGTTGCGCTTTTCGTCGGCTCAATGAGCGTGCAATGGTTCTATCTCTTCTTGTGGCGTCGTCAGCGTGTTGCTCTGTCCACAAAGAAGGAGGAAAGTGAGGAGCAAGAAGAGAGAGAGTCTTTACCTTCGACGGCCTGGTCGCTACGTGTTGTCTCTCCTGTGGTGCTCGTGATGGGAGTGAGTCTTGTTGGATTCTTGGGGACACCGAAGCAGCGTTCTCTAGAGCTGAGAATGTATCTTCCATTGTACAAGTTGGTCCGTGAACAGCTCTCCGTCTCCTTTGGGAGTGGGGCGCTCGTGATGCGCCATCTCAGCAAGCGAAAGAAGCACTTGCAGTATCCGGCTTTTTCCCTCAAGTCACTCCACACAAAGAAGGTCCGCCGTCCTGACATCGTGATGTGGAGCGTCGAGTCTTTGCGCGCTGATATGTTGAACCATGCTGATATGCCGAAGGTCTTCGCGCGGCTCAAACGTCCGGGGACACTGTTGAGCCAAAACCACTATGCTGGCAGTCATATCTCACAGGAGGGCGTCTTTTCCCTGGTGTACTCGTTGTACTCCAACCACTACAAGACGTTCTATCGCAAACCCCTTCCTCCTGCGACGCTTCAGATCTTGCGAAGACTGGGCTATGAGTTGATCGCCTTGACTGGTGTAACCATCCGTTATCCTGGATATGAGGCGATGTTGAAGCCTTTTCACAAGGTCGAAGATTACGGCACGATGCATCCCTTAAAGGCCGACCAAAAGGTGTTCGCGAGAGCGCAAGAGATCATCCGAAAGAGACGCTCGCAGAAAGAGACAAAGCCGCTGTTTTTGTTTCTGACCTGTAACTCGACACATCACCCTTACGCATTTACTGAGCAGGACAAAGCTTTTTTGCCGATCGTCCCGGAACGCTATGATCAACTCTTCACCGAGGACCACTTTCGACTCAAATTGTGGAATCGTTATCGCAACGCAAGCCGGTTTTTGGATCGGAAGGTGGATGAGTTACTGACATTGCTCGAACCACAGCTCCGTGCGGGTCAATTGATCTGGAGTTTTGTTGGGGATCATGGTGAGACCTTTTGGGATCATGGTCTCTTTGGTCATGGACCTCACTTGAATAACGCGACGACACAGACACCCTTTGCGTTGTATCTCCCTGGAGAGGCGAGTCGAACACACAAGTTGTCTTCTCATGTCGATATTTTTCCTACGATCTTCGATTGGATGGGGGTCTCACTTCCTGCAAAAGCATACAGCGATGGGACGTCGCTACGGACGTCTACAGCGCGTAAGTACGTTGTCGTCAACGCCAATCACTTTCCATTTCAAAGCAACGCGATGGTTGTCACACCTCGTCATAAAGTGATCTTGCGACGTACAGATCTGTTCCAGTTGGAGGTCAATAGGGTCTTAGGACTCGACGATCGTGAAGCGAAATGGTCCAAAAAAGATATCGCGCCAGCTCTTCAGGACTGGATGCAAAAGATCGATCGATTTACACCTGGGTATTCATTTTGGCGTTACAAATCATTTCGTACGCGTCTGATACCTCACCATCCTTTTGTCGTGAACAAGGGGGCGATACGTACAGCCACACATCCTGAGCTTCGGCCATGGGAACGTAACGGTCAGCTGAAAGAGTTTGTCAGCACAAAGCGACCCCATATTCAATACAAGAGGCATATCGAGCTAGGGAAGAGTGTGGTCCTCGTCGGGTTCAATATCTACCAAAAGCGCATCAGGCTGGGAAGCTCATTTTCGCTGGAGTTGATCTTTTATTGCCGCAAACCACCCCCAAAATCTCCTTGGCGCTTCTTCTTTCATCTCGACTTGATGCAGGCTCCGGGGCTTATCTTGCTCCGTGGTGCGCCTGTTAGTAACCAATACCCCCTCTGGAAATGGAAGCCTGGAGAGTACATTCGGGACGTCCGGATCATCAAGGCTCCCAACTCATGGCAGATCGGTTCGGGCTATATCCGTGTTGGTATCGTCAACCCCAAGACACACAAACGCGTGAAGCTCCCGCTTAAATGGGGAGCGCGAAATAGCGCGAAGGTGATGAAGTTACGATTTGTTCGATAGAGACAAAGACAGAAGCGCTACGGTGACGGAGGGGGGCAGAGTAGATCACGAGAAGAGGCGTCGAGTCCGCCTTCTTTACCGTCTTGGTTGAGGGAGTAAACGTCTGGTCGGGCTGGATCGCGAATACCTGGAAACCGGTACACGTACAAACGACCCCATGGATCTTTGGGAAGTTCTTGTAAGAGACCTTCACGCACCAACACTTGCAATCCCTCTTGGGTCATGGGGTAGCGATCTTTTTGTTCTCTGTAGTGTTGGAGGAGGGCACGGAGACGACATGCTTCACTTTGGGCCGAACGTCGTTTGCGCTGACGTTGCCAGGCGAGATACGCAGGGATCGAGGTCGTGACAAACAGGCTCGGCGGCAGCGCGAGGGGAAAGGTCAGAAAACTCATGATCAACAATCCCTTCACTTTTGGCTGTGTTGGCAGTCGCAACGTTTTGTATGCCACTCGCGAAGTGGGCAGCGTCGTTGGGCGTGTCGAAGAAGATGGACGACCTAGCTTGAGTTCGAGCCGTTCATGGAGCGTATGACCTCGCGTGAAGGTCTGTGAGGAGAAGGAGGTCACAGCGCGAAGCAGCGGCGCGAGCATCAACTGTGGTGGGAGTGATGCGCCTGCACGCCGGAAGATACGTGGGTGGATGTAGGCGAAGCTTCCCTTCATCTGTTGTGGGGACAGTGCATGGGTGCTGAGAAATGCCTTCTTGGGTTGTGTGCGGGCTCTTTGAAAGTGCGTACGTGTCGTCTTCTCTGTCGTAAAGAGCAGCCCATCTGGGAGGGCTGAAATGTACAGAGGTTGATCCTGGCTGATTTGGATGACAAGGGAGTCTTCTTGTGCGGAAGTGACGCGCTTAAGAGTGAGATCTTTTGCCATCTGTGGCAACCAGCGTCTCGCGAGCGCGCCCATTCGTGATAAGGCATCGAGCCACTGCTTCGCGCCTTTGTGTGTAAATGTGCCCACAAAGACAAACACACCCTCACGATAGCTCGTGTGCACACTTCGTCGTGACATCTGTGGTAACGCTGCTGCGAGCGAGGGTGTCCAGCGCACACCAGAGAGTATATCGCCGTTCAACTCTCTCAAAAGGGAGAGCAGCTGAATCCCCATCAAACGTGTCTGGAACCTGGAGAACATCCACGCGATAGACCATTGATTATACTGTGTTTGTGTGATCCATTGGTTCTCAAGCAAGAACGTCGGTAGCGCTGAGAGGAACAGAGGAGAGAGTCGATTCATGCCGAACCAAGCGATCTCTTTGGGGAGATAATCGAGCAGCTTTGACGGCTGCTTGGACGGACGAAGTAACGCTGTCCATTGCTTCGTCTTGTGACCCCACTCGATCTGATGGGAGATCTTCAGCCCTTTCCGGAAGGAGAGCGAGAGTGATGCACCTCTCAGGGCGATTTGTCGGCGTCGGTGTTTGGAGACACCAAGTCGCGCGAGCAGTCTGTCTGGTGACAACAGCTTGATATAGAGTTTGTGTTTTACGTGCCTGACTCCACCGACTGTTCGTGTGGTGAGATGTTTTTGTAGAGAGGCGGAGCTGCGCATCTGGTGGGTGAATGAGATGAGCTGTTGTTCGCTGAAGCTTGGGTGTGTTGGTCTGGGACGGACGAGGATATGAAGGGCGTGTTGATCGACCAAACCGAGGAAGATCTGTTGTGATTGATTGTGGATATACGTGAGAATGTAGGGGCCTTTTGGGGTCGAAGTGATGAGGATGGAGGGTTGGTGGCGCTTGAGCTGTTTGAGGAAGGTCTTGGGCACGAGCGAGATGGAGACCAACGCGAGTGTGTGATGTGAAGCGCTCCATACACTTAGGGTCGCAGGATATGTGAGCTTTAACCCCCAGGCCTTTGGGTGAAAGTAGGGGAGCCGGGCGGGCGCGCTTTTGCCTTGTTGGGAACGCTGGAGTGCCTGGTAAAGCAGTGTTTTTAGGAGGATGGTCTGTTGAGACAGCAGTGATTGGTGTTGTGTGAGTGTGGAGAGGAAGTCTTTTGGAGAGGGGCTGTACACAAGCGCGTCGAGCTGTGGAGATGGTTTGTGTGATGGAACAGCCGCCCAAACTGGCGTGCTGAAAAACATCAAAAAGAGAGCGTACATACATTTACGAAGGGTAGGCATAGACTTCATCACTCCAGCGCACGATAGATCAACCCAATGACAGAAGAGGTCTCAAAGCAGATTCGATTGTAACAGAATTTCACCTGTGACAGAACACGTCATGGGTGGCTGGTAAGATGGAATGCAGGAAATCGGTGTGTGTGGTGTGGTAGGAGAGAACGTATGGCCTTAGCCCAAGAGTCCGCGGAGTTCGTTTGCGCTGAAGAAGAAGTCAACTTCGATTTTCGCGTTGTCAGCGGAGTCAGAACCGTGAACAGCGTTTTTCTCGATGTTGGTTCCGAACGCTTGGCGGATGGTTCCTTCGGGCGCTTCGTTGGAGTTGGTGGGACCCATCAACTCGCGGTATTTTGTGACCGCGTCTTCGCCTTCGAGGACGGAGACAACGATGGGACCGGAGCTCATGAACGCAGTCAATTCACCAAAGAAGGGACGCTCTTTGTGAACTGCGTAGAAACCTTCGGCTTGTTTCACTGTCATGCGAGTGGTTTTGCATGCGACGACTTTCAAACCACTGTCAGTGATCATTTTGAGGATAGAACCGACAGCATTTTTTTCGAATGCATCAGGCTTGATGATAGAGAGAGTGCGTTGAGTGCTCATTGTGATTCCTCCAAATTTCGGCTAAAACGAATGCCCTGGTTTATGTTCTTTTGGGCACGCGCCCAAACAAACGATACAATTTGGCATAAGCTCTTAACAGATCGGCGGACCATGTGCAAGTGGGGGATACGCCATCAACCACAAAGAGCACACTCTGAGAACGTGTGGATGCCAAAAATATGCAAGAAAAATAACATAGTATGTTATGTGAGTGTGACCTGTTAAAGGAGGTGTCTTATGGGGAAAGTTCAGCTGCTGTCTGACGATTTGATCAACAAGATCGCAGCCGGTGAGGTGGTCGAGCGTCCTGCGTCTGTCGTGAAGGAGCTCGCAGAGAACGCGATTGACGCCGGCGCGACAAGGATCGATGTCGATATCGAGCGCGGTGGAAAGCGCATGATCAGGATCGCTGACGACGGCTGCGGGATGACACAAGAAGACGCGATGATGGCTTTAAAACGTCACGCGACAAGCAAGATCCGCTCAGAAGACGATTTGTTTCGGATCATGACGATGGGATTTCGGGGAGAAGCCGTCCCAAGTATCGCCTCTGTCAGCCGCTTCATCCTGGAGACTCGCTCGGAAGAGAGCGAGGGGGGTGTGCGCCTCGTCGTCGAAGGTGGTGGCGATCCCAAAATCTCAGGCTCCGGACGCGCAAAGGGTACAACCATCGAAGTCCGTGACCTGTTCTTCAACTTGCCCGCCCGCTGTAAATTTCTCAAGGCTGATGGGACCGAATTTTCCCACATCGCCGAGGCCATTACGCGCCTCTCTATGGCCCACCCCGACGTGCGCTTTCGCCTGACACACAACGGACGTGTTCAACTTCAAGCACACCCCACCCACGAGCTCCGTGAACGGGTCGCCTCTTTGCTCGGAAAACAAGTCGGAAAAGCCATGTATCCCATGGAGTTTTCAACTTCCTGGCTCGAACTCAAAGGGGTCTTCTCGCGGCCTGATGTCACCACACAAGGCACGAAGGGAATCTATCTCTTTGTCAACGGTCGATTTATTCGACACAGAGGCTTCTCTCATGCCTGTCAGGAGGCCTACAGAGGGACGATCGAGAAGGGACGTTATCCCTACATTGTGATGTTCTTGACCATCGATCCTGCCGAGATCGACGTCAACGTCCACCCCCAAAAAATCGAGGTGCGTTTTCAACGTGAGAGTGAGATCTATGGGCGTATCCTCTCGACACTTCGACACGCGCTCTCACGTACACCGTGGGTCGAATCCACACGCTCACTCGTTTCGACGACACCAAGCACGGCTTCTTCATCGACTGAGACCACATCTTCTGTGGCGACGACACAGACGAGCGCATCCACGAGCCACACCCCTTCGACAAATACACAAAGCACCGCGTCTATCTCGACACCCACTTCGTCTGTACCCTCTTTGGCAGAGGAAGACACCCCAACCTCCTCTCCTGCGTCTGTGCCTGCTGAACCGAAAGCCGCGCCACGCAACTTCGAGGAGTTTCAGCGTCGCTTTTTACAAGCTGCGCAGGCCCAAAAGCTCGCGCTTGGAGAGGACGCACAGCCCGAACAGAAGCTCGCCCCTTTGCCCTCCGCGCAGGACAATTTACCCTTCTTACCTGGCTGGGACCCCAACCCCAAAGGCGAGCAAGCGACCAGGGCGTCTGCTCCCTCTCAGGCAACTGTCCAGACACAAACAGCATCAAATGAGGTCATCACGACAGATGGTGAAGAAGCATATGAGGAGAAGGTACGTCGTCCTGTCTCGACGTTCTTTTCCTCCCTCAAATACATCGGTCAATTTGCCCAGATGTACCTGATCTTCGAGAATGGGGACACGCTGATCTATCTCGACCAACACGCCGCCCATGAACGGATCGCTTACCAACGCCTCCTGGAGTCCTTCGATCAAGAACGTATCCCTCAACAGCGCTTTTTGATCCCACCACGTATTGAGCTGAGTATCGTGGAGGCACAAAGAGCCGAACAGCATTCGGATGATCTGGAGCGTTTGGGGATCGAGATCGAACCCTTTGGTGGACAGAGTTTTGCGCTCAAGTCAGTCCCCGATATCCTGAAGAAAGGCGACCCTCGGGCACTTGTCAGCGATCTTTTGGAGGAGTTGTCGAGTGGCAAGAAGACCGCTTCACTCGATCAAAGAAGAGATGAAGTGTTGATGCGTATGGCGTGTCATGGTTCAGTGAGGGGACCACACAAACTGACCCCTGATGAAGTTCGTGCGTTGATGCAGCAGCTCGATTGTATCGATTTTAAGGCCAATTGCCCTCATGGTAGACCGATCTATTTTGAGATGCCCCGCAAAGAGCTTGAGAAGCGCTTCCACCGTACCTGATGCGTACGCTCTCTTTCCCCTCTATCCAATCACCTCAGCGCTTGGCTTGTCTGAAACCTGCCTGTTTTGCGTCTCGTGCTGTACAAAAGTAAACGGCGTTTCGAGAACGTGTTGCGCGTTTGTAGCTTCTCTGATTGGGTGTGCGAAAGACCTTACTGCGTTTGTTTCCGACGACAGGTGTGACATTTCGTGGGCAGTTGAGATCTTTGGGATCGCGGACATACTTGCCACGACGTCTACGACGAGACCTCTTTCTGGGTCGGTCTGTGTGTTTTGCTGCGCGTTTATAACCTGTGCGCTGTCCTGCGCGGCGATAACCTGCGTCTTTGGCGTCTGCAATCGAATCAAACGTCTTGTATGTTCCGCGAGGGTAAACGCGGAAGGTCTTTGTCTCAGGATCGGCGACGATCAACGCACCACGTGAGCGTCTTCTGTTGGAACGGTAGCGGGATTTGTAGCCTCTGCGACCTCGCTTGCTGTACCCACCAAAGTAGCTTTGTGGTGCTTCTTTGTAGCCTTTTCGTCGGGCTTCGGAGACGGAGCAAAAGAGCACGCGGTTGTATGGATTGGTGCGGAAGTAAGAGCGGTGGCGTCGTGTGAAGTAGTATCGTTTGGCGCTGTCGCCGATGACCCACTGAAAACGTCCTCTGAAGCCTCGTTTGCGAAGACATCGCTTTTTGTGTTGGCGGTAAGCGGTGTCACCTGCCACCATGTCTTTGACCTTCTGGCGGTCGGACCACATCCCTCGATTGGCCGCTTTTGCGCGTCCTTCGAGCCGGACAAAGCGCTTCATGTAGACGTGTGGATATCGTCTCATCGCGAAGGCGTATCCTTCTTCGACCATCTTGGCGTTAAACATCGTGCCGTCAGACATGAAGAGATAGACGAGCAGGCGCTTGTACTTTCCCCTTTTGGAGCCACTGCGAGCAGCAGCCAGCCAGACCTTGTCACCTTTCAAGAGGAGCGCTTTGGCACGAGCTGAGGCTTCTGGTCCGTAATATTCGACGGGCTTGAAGGGGTGTTTGGTTTCGGGAGTGTCGATGCCTACGAGACGAAGCTTCTCGTATTTTCCATCACAGCGTACATGAGCAGTGTCTCCGTCGATGACACGTGCGATTTTGCAGGGTTGAGAAAAGAAGCGAAGTTTGCTCCACTTGCGTTTCATACGACGGATGGGAAAAGCGTCTGCTTGTGTGGGAAACCATACGGTACTAAGCAAAATGACGCTGAGTACGCCACAAAGTGATCGTAGAGTGTGCATGTCCTGCCTTCTCCTTTACGAGACAAAGTATCGAGAATAACGAGTGGCTGATGGTTCTCTCATGAGAAAACCACGCAAAGGTCACTCTTTTGCAGGCATTATGATGAGGCTTAGGTAAAAGTGCAAGGGAAGGTTGATGTGAGGGGAGCTTCGTCTGGTGATGGTCGGAAGAAAGTCACCAAAGCAACAAACACAAGTCTTAGCGGTTGCCGCTGTTTTCAGGCGCGAGGTAGCCGTGGAGGAGATGCACGATGTCAAACATCTCGTTCAATTCGCGCTCTGGGACGACTGCGATTTGTTTCACATCTTTGGAGAAGGTGTCCAACTTGCTGCGGACTTTGCCAAGCGTTTGGTTGGTCTCTTGCTCGACGATGTCGAGTCGTGCGCTGAGGTCAACCCATTCAGCGCGAGCGATCGCGTGGTCTTTGATTTCTTCGATTTGTTCTTCGAGACGTTCGAGTCGGTGGGTGATGTTGTGCAATGTTTGTTCGAGACTTTTGAATTGTGAGTCCGACAATTGTGCTTTGTGGTTGCCTTTTTTCATGCTCTGGTGCTGTACACTTCCATTTGAGTTATTCATCTGGACCGCGTATTCGACTTGAGAGCCATCAATACGGGTCTCTGTTGTCAATTCACGGCGGCTGCTTTGGGGGATCAGAGAGTTGTCGAGTACAGTGATCGAGTAGGTTTGTCCATTTTTCCCCTTCTTTTTGCCGAGGGGGGGGACATCTTGTGCGATAATGGAGTCCGTGTACTCTGGGGCGTCAGAGGATGACTGCAAGTGGATAGCAGGGATGTATGTCTCTTCTGCTGGAGGGGGCTCTTGATCTGGGGCGAGAAAACCCCAGGGATAACGTGGAGGACGGGATGAGCAGATCCCGCATTTTTGCCTGGGCCGGCCACCAGGACGGGGATCGATGTACCAGAAGGTTTTTGTGCACGCTGTACAAGATGTAATTTTTTTATTCATTGATACAACCTCTCCCTAATGCCAGCTCCCCAGCGTGGGATGTATGCTGTGATGAGACGCTTCACAAGGGGCGTAACAACACTCCCTGTTTGTCCTGTGTCTCAGTAAACTGATCACATGATCATGTTCCTTGCTCCTGTTTTTTGGATTCACCAATTGCCAATTGGTTTCACAAAAGATTTCAGTGAAGTTGTAACATTTGGATTTTGAAAGGGATCAATTTGGGATGCAATATTTGAACACAAATGCTGTTTGTGCATGCGGGGAGAGTAAGGAGTACGTGGGGGAATATAGAAGAGAAGTTCAGGGCGCGAAGCAGACGGTTCCCTGGCAACTGAGTGTCGCAGGACAGCTCGCACCACCACTACACGTCCAACCACAAAATTGTACCTTTGTCGTGTTGTTGATCAGTGAACACTTCGCGCTTGGTATGTATCCCTGACATCGCGTATCGGACTCACATTGCAATGTACAAAAGCCGTTTGTCTTGCCAGGACCGGTGATACAAAAGAGTGGAGCCTTGCAGCGTTTGTTTGGATCTGCGTTGTTACATAGCTCTCCAAATTCACGTGTGCCAGTGGGAGAGACAGGCAAGCAAAACAGCTCACTCTCGCTCGCGCCAGCGCAGATATGGGCAGGATCTTGATGTTGGCAGTCATCCTGTGTCTTGCAATTTCTTTGGTAACAGCCACCAATCCCGTTGGCCAGCTCGCGACAAATGAAGTTGGAGCGGTGGGAACAACTCGTAAGTGGGTTGTTGATCTGACATCGCTTCATACACACGCTGACCTTCACCGATTGTCCAAAACCTACACAGAGATGTTCGGCCGGACAGTAAGGGCGAGGTGAGAGTGTTGTTGTGCACTCATCGCCTTCGTAGGCTCTGATCCCCTCGACACAACGACCCGAAGCGTTGCAGACGAGTTTTTTACTTACATCACATTCGACAGGAGGATCTTGCGCATCATCACATGCACAGCCCGTGTAATCACAAAGTGTCCCCGACACACAGCGCCCTTTTTTGCAGACCAAATGAGCGTTCTTATTGCGTGTACAATACGAGCTCTGTTGTGCATCACACAGCTCATCTTTTTTGGACAGCTTTGCACAGATCGAGATGGCCTGATTTTGCTTGCTCCAACCGACCTGATGACATGTGTCTCTGCCGTCTGTATTGGCCGCACAAACCGACTCGTTTTGTGAACAATCCTGAAAGCAAAATGCCTTCGTCGAGTTCACACGAAGACACAACAATCCAGGCTGACAGCGCTCCGAGGCAGGCGCGTGTTCGTAGTATTTACAGGGGGAGTGGAGAGGACGTTGACCTTCGCTGTTGACGTCGGGTGTACGCTCTATTGGTGTCTCTGTAAGTGCCTCTTGGGTGGGCTCTGGCTCTCCGATGGAGTCTTGCCCTGGGAGACTGTCTGGACCTGTCTCTGTCGTTGTTTCTGTCCCTGCATCTGTCAAATGAGGAAGCTCAAAAGTGTTTTGGTTGGCGCATTTGTTGCGATAACACAAAAAACCTTCGCCGTATTTTTGTTGGCACTCACGGTCTTTGGTGCACTCTGGCTTGGAGGCGCACGAGAACACAAGCGCGATCAAGGAGAGCAAGAACAAACAGGCTGATATGTAGAGGACGTGTTTTTTCGCCGGGGGATTCGTGTCTTGAGAAGAGTTCATCATGCGTCCCTTTGTGTTATTTGCATGTCCCTTGTTGGCAGCTCTGTCCTGTGGGGCAACCGTCATCGACTTTCCCGTTGCAGTCGTTGTCTTTTCCGTCACAGATATCCGTCGAAGGCAAAGGCGTCTCACACAGGAGTTTGCCCGCCTTACACGCTTTTTTGCCATCCTTACAGACACCCAGCCCTTGTGATGTACACGCGTCGCCGACTTCTGTGACGTTGTCGTCGATACTCCCGTTACAGTCATCATCCACACCGTTACACGTTTCCACTTGAGGAGTGACCTCACCTACACAGCTTTGGCTCCAGGTGGATTGGTTTTCGAGACACTTTTGTGCGCCGATTTTACAGGGAGTTGTGCAGTTGTATCGCAGCAATGTGCTGTCCCAGACACAGCCTGCCTTTTCGCTGTAGCAGGCGCGGGTCAGTGTGTGCGCTGCGCTGCCTGGATTGTTGTCGATCTTTCCGTCACAGTCGTCATCGAGAGCGTTGCATTCTTCTCTGACAGGGAAGGTCTTTTGTTTACATGAGGGCGCACCAAATTTGCATTCAAAGACACCTTTTGCGCACTTGCCTTTCAGTGTTGAGATGTCACAGGATTGACCAACTTGTGCGATGTTATCATCGATCGTCCCGTTACAATCATCGTCCTTACCGTTGCAGATCTCGTCGGTCGGTGTGACGTCCCCCTGACACTTACCGTAGCTCCCGTTGGCACCGCACGTCTGTGTTCCGTCTTTGCACTCGCCTTTCCCCTGAGACGAGAAGGTCCCTGTGTAACACGAGCGGGTCTGTCCTGGTGTGCAATCACAACCTTCATCGACTTTTCCGTCACAGTTGTCGTCTTTTTCGTTGCACTGTTCTCCCTTAGGGAGGATCTGCTCCAGACAACTTCCCCACGTGGCTTGTGCGGTGCAGGTCTGTGTGCCCGCTTTGCACAATCCGACGTCTTTGGTGCCTTGTGGTCCTGTATAGCAAGGACGGGTCTGGCCGGAGAGGCAAGGAGGGAGACAGAACTTCGCGTCTTCACCTTCAGGTGAGGTGCAGGTCTCTTTGAGGACTTTTTGACAGTCGAGGTCGTCTTTACACAGCGCGCGGCACATACCGTTGACACAGTAGAGGCCGTCGCTGACACAGTCTGCGTCGATTTCGCAAGCCCAACCCCGCACGTCAGGCGCTGGTGTCACAAGGCAACTCGTCAACAATACACATACACACATCCATCCAAAATACAGGCGTAACCATCTGGTCTGCATCATCTCTTTCCAGTTGTTCATTGTCCAAAGACGCCCATCGACGTCGTCATTTGTTGTTGGGAGAATCTTCGGGATATGGACGTCTTTTGGACGGGAACACGCCCCACTGTGAGGACGAGGATAAGCCCCGTCGCTGTCAGCACGCCACCGCCGATGAAGCTGGCGTTGGCGATCAGCGCCATATTTTCCGCTTTGCGATGGTGGATCGCGATCTCAATCCCCAATGGTGGATTGGCCGGTGTCATCCCCTGTGCGAGTGTGTCGTAGGTTTGATCTCGTTGCTGAAGCGCGTCGTTGGTCAGGTAACCAAAGACACCTCCGGCGATCAAACCACCAACACCGACACCCATCACGATGAATGGCCACGCCTGCCAGCGCATTTGGGGGGGCGCTTGTGGGGGAGGCTGGCGACGGTCTTTGACGACGACGACCTTGACCTTTCTCGTCCGTGGCTTTGGCTGTGTCCGCTCCTTGGGGACGACGACGATGGTCTGTCGTGGACGTGGTGTAGGCGCAGTTTCGCGTTTGGGGGACGGCATGGCGGCGACTTTTCGGTTGACTTTGACCAACAGCGCCTGTGCATTTTTGCGGCGTGATGCGTCCTTTGACGTCTTGAGAAAGTGTTCGAGTTGTCGCTTGGCTTTGCGGTATTGTTTGAGCTTGACGTAGCAGATCCCGAGGTAGTATCGCAGTCGTCTGTGTGCTTTGGCGTAGCGTTTGGTTGTGGGCAAGAGGCGGGACGCGAGGGCGAGCTGGGCCTCTGCGACTGTGTACTTACCCTTGTGGTAGTAACGCATCCCTGTGATGTAAAAGCGTCGGGCGTCTTTGATGCTGTACTCTTCTTTGGCCTCGGCCTGTGATGGGCTGACAAGCCCACCAACAAGACCACACAGCAAACCCATCCACAGGAATACTTGTCGGTGATGTCTCAAATGCCTCTTGATTCCGTCCATGTATGCTCCTTGGCGGACAAACTCTTTAAAATAGTTTTTCGATCAGTCTGATCTTTCGCGTCTTGTTGCGTGTCGCGCGCCACTTCCACTTGATGCGCTCGTATCCCTTCTTGCGGACGATGATGCGGTATTTTCGACCCTTTCTGAGTTTGACTGTCAGCGGTGTGCGGCCTTTGTAACGCCCGTTGACGTAGACTTTGGCGCGTGAAGGTGTCGTTTTGATCGTAAATGTCCTCGTCGGATAACGTCGTCTTCGTCGTTTGCGAGAGCGTTTTTTGACAGGCGCGGGACGTCTCTCCACAGAAGGTTTTACGACAGCTCGTATCTCAGGGACAGTGTCTGCCTTGAGCGGATTCTTTGGAGGTGAAGGGGCCTTGGGAGGTGTCGGAGGAGGTGTGCGCGTCTCTGCATCGGAGAGGAAGCCCGACGTCTTCAGTCGTTTGGTTGGTTTGTGTGTTGTCGCTGGTGTGTGATTGTTCCATCGCCAACCGACAAACAGGACACAGAGCAGACAACCGACAGTGAGCGCTCCCCAGAAAGCTCTTCGTTGTACGTTTTGGTTGTTTGTCGGTGCCTGGAGTGAAGGAGAGGACAATTGTCCTGATGTACGTTGCCCACTGAATTGACTGCCTGTGCTGGCTTCGAGTGAGTCTTGTGAGGCGAATTCACCAGCGTCTCCGACGAGCGCTGCGAGGAGCCCTTGTGAACTTGTCGAGGTGTGTTCTTCTTCGATCGGCTGGATACCTTCAGCGTCGAAGACTGCGGCGAGATCTTCGTAGAACTCGGAGGCCGACTTGTATCGTTGTGATTTGCGTTTGGCGAGCGCGCGGTCGATGATGCCTTGCAACGCGTCGGGGTAGTCGAGCGTGGGGTTGAGCTCTTTGAGTGTGGGGGTGGGGGATTCGATGTGGTGTCGAAGGATCTCTTTGGGGTCTTTGTGTCGGAACAGACGTTTACCTGTCAGCAGCTCACAGAGGATCACACCGCAGGCGTAGAGGTCGGAGCGGTGATCGACGAGGTCAAGGCGGCCAGCAGCTTGTTCGGGGGACATGTAGAAGGGTGTCCCGATCGCCATCCCGCTCTTGTTGAGTGGGTCATCGGTTTTTTGGCGACCACGAAGGATGGTCGCGATACCAAAGTCGACGATTTTGAGGATGGTGCGGCCTCGTGCGCCTTGGATCATCATGAGGTTTTCTGGTTTCATGTCTCTGTGGACGATCCCGTTGTCGTGGGCGAGCTGTAGGGCGTCGAGGAGTTGGGAGAACAGCGTATAGATGCGGCCCATTGGGAGGACGCGCTTTTGACGCCAGACGCGGTGGAGTGTGCGGCCTTCAAGCCACTCCATCACGAGGTAGAGTCCAAGCCCTTCGGCTTCACCAAAGTCGACGACCTGGACGACATTTTCGTGTTGAAGACGCGCGAGGAGCATGGCCTCGTGACGAAAGCGTTCGACGAATTGGGGATCTTTGGAGAGACGAGGGTGGAGCAGCTTGACCGCAAATGGATTGCCAAGCTCCGTGTGTTCTGCACGATACACTTCACCAAAACCACCGCCGCCGATGCGTATGAGTAGTGTGTAGTGCCCGATCTCTTTGCCTTCGAGAGACAGTGTTTGTCCCTCCATCGGGAACCCACACTGCTTGCAAAATGGGGTGTCTTTTGTATGTTGAGTGTTACACTTTTTGCACGTGAGTTGGTCCATCTTGGCACGATTCCACTTTGTGCGTCCCTTATATAAAGAAGGGGAGGGTGTGATTTGGCTGAATAGGTCAAGTCATCCATTCTAGTGAAAACGATGTCTGTGTGCAACTCCCGATGATTGAGCGGCCCAACGTGCTCGTTGCACTTCCGCGATCTTTGACTGTTGTCTATCAACGCATTTTTTATACAAAAGTTCTGTAGGAGGGCTCCAAAGACCTATGCAAGATAATGAACTACAAATCGACCTGCGGCGTGGTGTGGTGATCTTCGTCTTTTCACTCGGGTTGTTGCTGTACGAGCTCTGCCTGACCCGCGTGCTCTCCGTCGTCTTCTACTATCACACTGCGTTTTTGGCCATCTCCCTTGCCATGCTTGGGCTCGGTGCAGGTGGGGTGTGGGTGTATCTGCGTCCGACCTCCAAAGAGCGCGTCGTCGAAGGTTGGATGCTCGCCGTCGCCTCTGGGATCGCGCTACAGGTCGTCTTCCTCGCCAACTTGCGCTTTGATGTGTCTCTCTTGGAGCGTGTGTGGTCGCTGGACTTCTTGCCGATCTTCGGTCTCGTCGCGTTGACGTCATTCTTTCCCTTTTTTGGTGGCGGGATCATCTTCTCGTCGTGGTTTCGACGTTATCAAAAGCAGGCGACGAAGGTCTACGCCTGGGATCTCCTTGGGGCTGCCTTTGGTGCGCTCGCGCTCGTCCCTATCATGTCGATGTTTGGTGGACTTGGTGGCCTCCTGGCCTGTGCGATCTTGATCGGCAGCGCAGCGCTCCTCTCGACCTTTTCAGAGGCGTCGAAGATGCGTCTATGGTCATCCCTTGCGACCGCCTCGATCGCGACGTTGTGTATCGCGCAGGTCGGCTGGGGGGTGATGGAGATCCAGATCGACAGGAACGTCAAGAAAGGCAAAGGCGCGAAAGTCCTCTACAAAAAGTGGAACGCCTTCTCTCGTGTCGTCGTCCTGCCTCAACAGGGTTGGTATCGTGGTCTGTCCCAAAAGAGGAAGGACTTTTGGAAGGGCAAGACACCTCCACAAGTCGAAGCGCTGATCGACATCAACGCCTTCGCGCCACTCGTCCAATACAAGGGGGATCTGCGGACGTCTTTGTACCTCAAGGAGCTGGTCTCCAACATCGCACACCATCTCCTCCCTCCCAAAAGGAAGGTCTTGATCCTCGGCCCTGGTGGCGGAAAAGACATCCTCAGCGCCTTGCACTTTCGTCCCAAAGAGGTTGTGGGGATCGAGCTTAATCCGATCCTCGTCAATGACGTCGTCAAGGATCGTTTTCGCGAATTTACGGGGGATCTGTATCGTCATCCCAAGGTGCGGGTGTTGCTCGCAGAAGGTCGCGCTGGATTGACCCGCCTTGATGAGCGCTTCGATATTATCATCGCAAACTCCGTTGTCACCTGGGCGGCGAACAGTTCTGGGGCGATGGATCTGGCCGAACATCATCTCTACACGGAAGAAGCCTGTGATCTGTATCTCAAGCGTTTGACGAAGACGGGTATCCTGTCGATCTCGCTGTGGGATATCTCCGATCATGCCTTGCCTATCAGATGGATATCGACGTGCGCGAAGGCGGCCAAAAAGTACGGCGTCAAGGATCTCAAGCAACACGCTGCGGTGATCGCCAATCCGTGGGATAACCGTTCGTCATTCTCGACCATCCTGCTCTCGAAGAGCCCCTGGAGTAAGGCCCAACGTGACCGTCTGATGGAGTTGACCAAAAAGTGGAGCTATCACATCCACTATCTCCCTGGATATGTCTTCAGTGAGGCGGCGTTTAAGAAGTATTTTCAGGCACCTGAGGCTTTTGTTAAGTCGTTTCGGTTTGATGTCCGTCCGGCGACAGATGATCGTCCTTTCTTTTTGTATACGGTGCGTTGGCGTGACGCCTTGCAGTTTTGGAAGCCTGGTGTCTGGGAAGAGGACGCGGCGTTGATCAATTTGCTCGTGAGTTTGTGTCTTGTGAGCTTCTTGTTGTTGTTGATGATCGCGTTGCCTTTGTTGTGGCATCGATATATCCGTGGCAAAGAGATCGGGATGAGTGTGTGGGAGATGGTGTATTTTGGGGGGATTGGGTTGGGCTTCATGTTTGTGGAGATCCCGTTGATCCAGCGTCTGACGTTGTTCTTGGGGCACCCGACATACGCGCTGACGGTTGTGTTGGCGGGGCTCTTATTGTGGTGTGGGCTTGGGAGTTTGTATGCGTCTTCGTGGACGGAGGATGCGCCTGAGTCTTTGCAGAAGCGTCTGACGATCTTGCTCGGTGTGGTCGCGTTAATGGCGTTGGTGTTGCCTTACGCCTTGGAGTGGTTTTTGCCGTTCGCGTCGATGTGGCATATTGGTGGGCGGATCGTGTTGACGTTGGTCGTGTTGTTCCCCTTTGGTTTTGTGATGGGGATGCCGTTGCCTTTGGGGATGTCACGCTTTGAAGAGGATCAGCAGCAGGCGATCCCGTGGGCGTGGGGATTGAATGGTGGGAGTGGTGTGGTCGCTTCTATTTTGGCGATCTGGGTCGCTGCACAGTGGGGATTTCGGTTTACGTTCTTGCTCGCTGCGGTCTGTTATCTCGTCGTCTGTCTCTGCGCTTACAAGGGCTGGAGACCTTCTGACTGATCGGGCTGCGTTTAGGCTTTACGCAGACGTGGGAGCGCGAGGAAGAAGAGGGCCATCAAGCCAAAGAAGACGGGGATCTCGGAGGGAGCTTGGTTACAACCGCAGCCCGTTTTGGGGGTGTCGCCATCGTTTGTAGTCCCACCATCGTTTGTTGTGCCACCGTCGTTTGTTGTGCCTTTTTCTTCGGTGCTTTTTTCGTCGACGACTTGTTTTTGTGGGGTGACACAGACTTTTTTGGTGTTAGTGTCTTTCTTTCCGTTGGGGTAGAACGCGTTGATCACAAAGCAGGTCTCTTTTCCTACGTAGTCAGCGGCTGTGACGCTCACTGTGAACTCTGATGTGTTGGAGCGGAGTTGGGCACCTTTTCCTTCGAGTGTTAACTCGTATGCTGTTGCGTTGGGTTGTGGATCACCTTTGATCGTGAAGATGTAGAGCTCTGGGTGGACTGAATCACAGGGGCCAGCAGGGGTTGTGACTGCGGCTTTGGTGACATAGGTGACCTCTGTTGCGCCTGTGTATGTGTCGGCAGTGGTGTCTTCTTTGTCGCCTGTCGTGAAGCTGTAACCCTTTTTGTTTTGTTCATTTTGGTAGCAGCTATCACACTCAAAGGTGTATTTGGTGTTGGCGGCGAGTACGCTCTCTGGTGTATAGATTGTGACCGAACCTACGGCTTCGGATGTGATCTTGATCTCTTCACCCTTGTCGTTTTTGAGAGTCGCGTTGAAGCCACCTGATCCGTTGTTCATCCCGATGAAGATGGCTGCGTTGGTTGGGATGTCAGTGGCATCTTCTGCGGGGTAGCTCCACTTGACCTCGGGTGGGAGAGGTGTGCAAGCGTCTGCCTGACGATAGGTCCATGTGAGTACGAGTAAGGATAGGCAGGTGAGCACGAGATATTTGGACAGAGAATACATAAAAACGCTCCTTCGCGGTCTGGTTGTGGGGCAAAGCTCCCACTGAGAATGCTTTTGTTTAGGCTGTCTTCGTCTCATTTTCCGTATCCTTTTTTCCGACGGCCTTATCTTCCCCACAAATAGGATAAGTGTGTGGGTTTTGTCATGTATCAAAGCAAGTTCGGTGCCATGATGCAAGGGGGGGTTATTCGGTGGTAAAAGGGGTTTTGTCGTGTGTTGGTCTTTGTCTTCTTGGTTCGTTTGTCAGATATCTGAAGGGAAGTCTGCACGAAATGTCCGGTTTTTTGAGGGGAAGGCGTTGGAAGAAAGGAAGGGGAGCAGGACCCCTCTGGCGGGCTTCGCCCGGTAGAGCAACCTGGGGTCGTGGACCCCAGACCCACGATGCTGACGCATCGTTTGTGTTGCGCTCTTCGAGCGCTGGGAAAAGGGAATGGCTGCAGAACCCGATGAGTCGGGCTTCGCCCGGTAGAGCAACCTGGGGTCGTGGACCCCAGACCCACGATGCTGACGCATCGTTTGTGTTGCGCTCTTCGAG
>MDTD01044195.1_pt1 | contig 83610 bp, 67 predicted proteins | sample 811221 | NCBI WGS metagenome assembly MDTD01 (sample SAMN05326646, study PRJNA326480) | marine metagenome | isolation source: seawater | place: Pacific Ocean: South West | collected 2011 | reverse complement strand
TCCGCCTCGATGGTGATGGCCAGCGCCGGACAGATCGCCTCGCACAGCTTGCAGGCGATGCAGCGCTCCTCCCCGGTCGCGTAGCGGCGCAGCGCATGCTCGCCGCGGAAGCGCGGGCTCAGCGGCCCCTTCTGGTAGGGATAGTTCAGGGTCGCCCGCCGCCGGAACATGTAGCGGAAGGTGAGCGCCATGCCCGAGGCCATTTCCGACAGGAAGAGCGCGCGGGCGCTGCGATCCAGGAATGACATCTCCAACTTCTCCAATCCCGTCCGCCGGGCGGCCCGCTGCGCGGCCTCCCCGGCGGGACGATGTATCGCCTCAGCCGGGTGCGCCGGTCGAGGTCGGAATCCAGCCCGTGGCCATCAGGACGCCGGCGGTGATCACCAGCCAGATCAGCGAGCCCGGCAGGAACACCTTCCAGCCCAGCCGCATCAGCTGGTCGTAGCGGTAGCGCGGGATCGTCGCGCGGACCCAGATGAACACGAACAGCAGAAGGATGATCTTCAGGACGAACCAGATGATCCCGGGGATCCAGGTGAACGGCGCCACCCCGAACGGCGCCAGCCAGCCGCCCAGGAACAGGATCGTGGTCATGGCGCTCATCAGGATCATGTTCGCGTATTCGCCCAGGAAGAACAGGACGAACGCCATGGAGGAATATTCCACCTGGTAGCCGGCGACCAGCTCCGACTCCGCCTCCGGCAGGTCGAACGGGTGCCGGTTGGTCTCCGCCAGGGTGGAAATGAAGAACATGATGAACATCGGGAACAGCGGGATGAAGAACCAGATCTTCTCCTGCGCCAGCACGATGTCGGTCAGGTTCAGGGAGCCCACGCAGAGCAGGACCGAGATGATGATCAGGCCCATCGAGACTTCGTAGGACACCATCTGCGCCGAGGAGCGCAGCGCACCCAGGAAGGCGTAGCGCGAGTTCGACGCCCAGCCGGCCATGATGATGCCGTAGACGCCCAGGGAGGAGACCGCGAACAGGTAGGTGATGCCGATATTGATGTCGGCGATCACCCAGCCCTCGCTGACCGGGATCACCGCCCAGGCGATCATCGCCAGGATGTAGGTGATCATCGGCGCCGCGAAGAAGACGATGCGGTTGGCGCCCGCGGGCACGATCGTCTCCTTGAAGGCCGCCTTCACCGCATCCGCGAAGGGCTGCAGCAGGCCGAACGGGCCGACCACGTTCGGGCCCATGCGCAGCTGCATGGCGGCCAGCACCTTGCGCTCCATCAGGGTCAGGTAGGCGACGCAGATCAGCAGCGGCACCAGAAGCAGCAGGATCTGACCCAGGATGATCAGGCCCGGCCAGAGATAGCCCTGCCAGAGAATGCTCCAGAAGCCTGGATCAGCCATCGGTGCCGGTCCCCCCCGCCCCATGCGCCGTGCCCGCCACCGTGGCGCGGACCAGCGAGCTGCATTCCTGCATCACGGCCGAGGCGCGGGTGATCGGGTTGACCAGATAGACATCGCGGATCGGGCTGACGAACGGTGCATCCCCCATCGCCTCGACCCCGCCGCGGCCGGCATGCCATTCCGCCGGCGTGACCTCGTCCACGGCGGCGAAATGCGGCGCCAGCTCCAGGATCCGTGCCCGCAGCGCGGCCAGGTCGTCATAGCCCAGTTTCTTGTCCAGCACAGCCGAAAGGGCGCGCAGGATCGTCCAGTCCTCGCGCGCATCGCCGGGCGGCGCGGCGGCCTTGCGGCCCAGCTGCACCCGGCCTTCGGTGTTGACCCAGATGGCGTCCTTTTCCGGATAGGCGGCCGCCGGCAGGATCACGTCCGCCCGCCCCGCGCCGGCATCGCCATGGCTGCCGATATAGACCACGAAGGCGTCGCCGAAAGCGTCCTTCTCGAACTCGTCGTGATGGGACAGGAACACCACCTCGATCTCGCCCGACTTGGCGCCCGCCAGGATACCGGCGGTGTCGCGGCCACCCTCGCCCGGCACGAAGCCGATATCGAGACCGCCGACCCGTGCGGCTGCGGTGTGGAGCACGCCGAAGCCGTTCCAGCCGGGGCTCTCCTCGGTCGCCGGGATCACCGCGCCGACCTTGTCGGCCAGCGCACGCGCGGTGGCCTGCACGGCGCCGCCGTCGGGGCGCGCCAGGGCGCCCATGCCGAGGATGATCAGCGGTCGCTCCGCCTTCTCCAGCACCTCGAAGAAGCTGTGGCGCCCCTCCGCCAGGTCGGTCAGGGTGGCCGGGCCGTTGCCCAGATGCTGGGCGTCGTAAGTCAGGTCGCCACCGTTCCAGTCCTGGAACTCGCCGATCGTGGCCACCGGCAGGTGGCCGCGGCGCTGCAGCCAGGTCTTGCGGATGCGGGCATTGACCAGCGCCGCCTCCCAGCGCGGATAGCTGCCGACCAGCAGAATGGCGTCGGCCTCTTCGATACCGGCGATGGTGCTGTTCAGCAGATAGCCGGCCCGGTCGGTGGGATCGAAGGTCGCGCCGTCGGCACGGCAGTCCAGGTTGGCGCTGCCCAGCGCCGTCACCAGGTCCTTCAGGGCGGTCATGCCCTCGACGCAGGCCAGGTCTCCGGCGATCGCCGCCACCTTTTCCCCTGCCAGGCCGTCCAGGCGCGCCCGGATCGCCTCGAACGCCTCCGGCCAGCCGGCCGGCTGCAGCTTGCCGTCGCGGCGCACATAGGGCTTGTCCAGCCGGCGCGAGCGCAGTCCGTCGAAGACGAAGCGGCTGCGGTCGGACAGCCATTCCTCGTTCACCGCCTCGTTCAGGCGGGGCAGGATCCGCATCACCTCGCGGCCGCGCACGTCCAGCCGGATGCTGGCACCGACCGCGTCCATCGCGTCGATGCTCTCGGTCTTCTTCAGTTCCCAGGGACGGGCGGTGAAGGCATAGGGCTTCGAGGTCAGCGCGCCCACCGGGCAGAGGTCGATGACATTGCCGGACAGCTCCGACGTCATCGCATGCTCCAGGTAGGTGGTGATCTCCATATCCTCGCCGCGGCCCGTGGCGCCGAGCTCCGGCACGCCCGCCACCTCGCCGGCAAAGCGGATGCAGCGGGTGCAGTGGATGCAGCGGGTCATCACCGTCTTGATCAGCGGACCCATATACTTGTCTTTGACGGCGCGCTTGTTCTCGTCGTAGCGGCTGCCGCCCTTCCCGTAGGCCATGCTCTGGTCCTGCAGGTCGCATTCGCCGCCCTGGTCGCAGATCGGGCAGTCCAGCGGATGGTTGATCAGCAGGAACTCCATCACGCCTTCGCGCGCCTTGCGCACCAGCGGCGTGTTGGTGCGGATCACCATGCCGTCGCCGGCCGGCATCGCGCAGGAGGCGATCGGTTTCGGCGAGCGCTCCATCTCCACCAGGCACATCCGGCAATTGCCGGCGATCGAGAGGCGTTCGTGATAGCAGAACCGGGGCACCTCCTTGCCGGCCATCTCGCAGGCCTGCAGGACCGTGGTGCCGGGTTCGACCTCGACCTCGATTCCGTCAACCGTGAGCGTCGGCATCTCAGCTCCCGCCTTTCGCAAACTTCGGCATCACCCTGCCCGCTCCGCTCTCGCCCGTCATGCCCGGCCCGTCATCCCGCCGCGTCACTCGGCGGCCTGCGGGGCGTAGCGCTCCTTGATCCGGCGTTCAAGTTCCGGGCGGAAATGCCGCACCAGCCCCTGGATCGGCCAGGCCGCCGCATCGCCGAGCGCGCAGATCGTATGGCCCTCGACCTGGTAGGTGACCTCCAGCAGGGTGTCGATCTCCGACAGGTCGGCCTCGCCGCGGACCAGGCGCTCCATCACCCGCCACATCCAGCCGGTGCCCTCGCGGCAGGGCGTGCACTGGCCGCAGCTCTCATGCTTGTAGAACTTGGACAGGCGCGCGATGGCGCGCACCACGTCGACCGACTTGTCCATCACGATCACGGCCGCGGTGCCCAGGCCGGACTTCACCTCGCGCAGCGAATCGAAGTCCATCAGGATGTCGTCGCAGGTCGCCTTCGGCAGCAGCGGCACCGAGGCGCCGCCCGGGATCACCGCCTGCAGATTGTCCCAGCCGCCGATCACGCCGCCGGCATGCTTCTCGATGAGCTCCCGCAGCGGGATGCCCATCTCCTCCTCGACATTGCAGGGCTGGTTCACGCAGCCCGAGATGCAGAACACCTTTGTGCCGGTGTTGTTGGGCCGGCCGAGGCCGGCGAACCATTCGGCGCCGCGACGCAGGATGGTGGGGGCGACGGCGATGCTCTCCACGTTGTTCACCGTGGTCGGGCAGCCCCAGACGCCGACATTGGCCGGAAAGGGCGGCTTCAGCCGGGGCTGGCCCTTATGCCCTTCCAGGCTCTGGATCAGCGCCGTCTCCTCGCCGCAGATATAGGCGCCTGCGCCGCGATGGACGTAGACGTCGAAGTCGTAGCCGGAGCCGCAGGCGTTGCGGCCGACCAGGCCGGCCTCATAGGCCTCGTCGATCGCGGCCTCAAGCACATCGGCCTCGTCGTGGAACTCGCCGCGGATGTAGATGTAGGCGGCCACCGCGTTCATCGCGAATCCGGCGACCAGGCAGCCCTCGATCAGCTTGTGCGGGTCGTGGCGCATCATGTCCCGGTCCTTGCAGGTGCCGGGCTCGCCCTCGTCGGCGTTGACGACCAGATAGGCCGGCCGGCCGTCGGACTGCTTGGGCATGAAGGACCATTTCAGGCCGGTCGGAAAGCCCGCCCCGCCACGGCCGCGCAGGCCGGATTTCTTCATCTCGTCGATGATCGCGTCGCGGCCGCGCGCCAGGATCTCGCCCGTGCCGTCCCAGTCGCCGCGCATGCGGGCGGATTTCAGCCGCCAGTCGTGGTGGCCGTAGAGGTTCGTGAAGATCCGGTCGTGATCCGCAAGCATCGCCTAAATCCGCTCACTTCCGGCGCGCCTTCCGTGGCCCGCCCCGTTCTTGTTCCCGCAGCCCGAGATGCCGCGCCTGCCGGTCACCCCGCCGCCTCTCACTCTGCCGCGTCGCCGCGCTTGGCCGGTTCGCCATAGTTGACGTCCGCCGCCACCAGGCTGGTCTGGCCGCCGGCCGGGCAGGAAGTCTGCCGCCCCGCCAGGGAACCGGCCGGCGGCGCCTTGCCGGCCGCGACCGCGTCCAGCAGCTCCACCACGTTCTCCGGCGTCAGGTCCTCGTAATAGCCGTCGCCGATCTGCAGCATCGGTGCGTTCACGCAGGCGCCCAGGCACTCCACCTCCTTCAGGGTGAAGGCGCCGTCGGCGCTCGTCTGCCCCAGATGGATGCCGAGCCGCTTCTCGCAGGCGGCGACGATCGCGTCCGAGCCGCGCAGCCAGCACGGGGTGGTGGTGCAGACCTGCACCAGGTGGCGGCCCACCGGCGACAGGTTGAACATCGTGTAGAACGTCGCCACCTCCCATGCCCGGATGTAGGGCATGTCCAGCAGCTCGGCGACATGACGCACAGCGGCCTGCGGCAGCCAGTTGTCATGCTGACGCTGCGCCAGGTCCAGCAGCGGGATCACGGCGCTCTGCTGCCGGCCGGGCGGATACTTGGCGATCACCCGCTTCGCCTTCTCGGCATTGGCCTCGGTGAAGGCGAAGCTGTCGGGCTGCGCCTCCGGCGGCGCGATGGTCGGTGCCGTCATCGGTCGATCTCCCCGAACACGATGTCCATGCTGCCCACGATCGCGACGGCATCGGCGAGCATGTAGCCTTTTGACAGGAAATCCGTGGCCTGAAGGTGGACATAAGCCGGGGAGCGGATCTTGCAGCGATAGGGCTTGTTGCTGCCGTCGGAGACGAGATAGACGCCGAACTCGCCCTTCGTCGACTCCACCGCGGCATAGGTCTCGCCCGCCGGCACGTGATAGCCCTCGGTATAAAGCTTGAAGTGGTGGATCAGCGCCTCCATAGAGCGCTTCATCTCCGCCCGCGGCGGCGGCACGACCTTGCGGTCGTCGGCATGGACCGGCCCGTCGGGCATCTTCTCGATGCACTGGCGCATGATGCGCACGCTCTGGCGCATCTCCTCCACCCGGCAGAGATAGCGGGAATAGCAGTCGCCGTTGCTGCCGACGGGCAGGTCGAAGTCCATCTCCGCATAGGCGTCGTAGGGCTGTGCCTTGCGCAGGTCCCAGGGCACGCCGGCGGCGCGCAGCATGACACCGGTGAAACCCCAGTCGATGGCATCCTCTGGCGTGATCGGGCCGACATCCACATTGCGCTGCTTGAAGATGCGGTTCTCGGTCAGCAGGTCCTCGATATCATCGATCACCTTTCCGACCCGGTCGCAATACTTGTAGATCTCCTCCGCCATGCCGGCCGGCATGTCCTGGTGCACGCCGCCGGGGCGGAAATAGGCGCAGTGCATGCGCGCACCGGAGACGCCCTCGTAGAACTCCATCATCTTCTCGCGCTCTTCGAAGCCCCAGAGCGCGGGCGTGGTGGCGCCGACGTCGAGCGCATGCGTCGTCACGTTCAGCATGTGGTTCATGACGCGGGTCAGTTCGCTGAACAGCACGCGGACATACTGGCCGCGCGGCGGCACCTTCAGGCCCAGCAGCCGCTCCACCGCGAGGGCATAGGCATGCTCCTGGTTCATTGGCGAGACATAGTCCAGCCGGTCGAAATAGGGCACCGCCTGGAGATAGGTCTTGTGCTCGATCAGCTTCTCGGTGCCGCGGTGGAGAAGGCCGATATGCGGGTCCGCCCGCTCGACCACCTCGCCGTCCAGCTCCAGCACCAGGCGCAGCACGCCATGCGCTGCCGGGTGCTGGGGCCCGAAGTTCATCGTGTAGTTGGCGATCTGGACCTCGCCCATCGCGCCGCTCCTCAAGATCCGTTCCGGACATGCCCTGCGGCACGTCCGTCTGCACCTGCCGTTCGTCCCGTGGCGCGTGCCGCGGGACCGGCCGTCATTTCTTTTCCGCCGCCGCCTCGGCCTTCTCGTCGCCGGGCAGGACGTATTGCGCACCTTCCCAGGGGCTCATGAAGTCGAAGCCGCGGAATTCCTGGGTCAGCGTCACGGGCTCGTAGACGACCCGCTTCTGCTCGGCGTCGTAGCGCACCTCGACATGCCCCGTGAGCGGGAAGTCCTTGCGCATCGGATGCCCTTCGAAGCCGTAGTCCGTGAGAATCCGCCGCAGGTCCGGATGGTCCGAAAACAGCACCCCGTAAAGGTCCCAGACCTCGCGCTCGAACCAGTTGGCGCTGGAAAAGACGGCGGTCACAGACGGCACCGGCGTTTCCTCGTCGGTTGTCAGCTTGACCCGCAGGCGCTGGTTCAGGCGCAGACTCAGCAGATGGTAGACCACCTCGAACCGTTTCGGCCGGTCGGGATAATCGACCCCGCAGATGTCGACCAGCATGGCGAACTGGCAGTTGCTGTCGTCGCGCAGGAAGGTCATCACGCCGACGACATGGTCCGCGCGGACCTGGATCGTCAGTTCGCCATGCACCACTTCGGTGCCCAGCACGTCGTCGCTGCGGGCGCCGGCGATATAGCTGCCGAGTTCGTGCAGCGCGTGGTCCTGGTCCGCCGCCTCGCTCACTTGCCCCGTCCTCTTCTCGTCATCGCTGCCCCGTCCCGCCTAGCGGGCAATCGTCGTCGTCCGGCGGATCTTCCGCTGCAGCTGCAGGATGCCGTAGACCAGCGCTTCCGCGGTCGGCGGGCAGCCCGGGACGTAGATGTCGACCGGCACGATCCGGTCGCAGCCGCGTACCACCGAATAGGAATAGTGGTAGTACCCGCCGCCATTCGCGCAGGAGCCCATGGAGATGACGTAGCGCGGCTCCGGCATCTGGTCATAGAGCTTGCGCAGCGCGGGTGCCATCTTGTTGGTCAGGGTGCCGGCGACGATCATCACGTCGGACTGCCGCGGCGAGGCACGCGGCATCGCACCGAAGCGATCCAGGTCGTAGCGCGCCATGAAGGCGTGGATCATCTCCACACCGCAGCAGGCCAGGCCGAAGGTCATCGGCCAGAGCGACCCGGTACGGCCCCAGTTCACCAGCTTGTCCAGGCTGGTGATCAGGAAGCCCCGATCGGCCAGTTCGGCATTGACCTCCTTGAAGAAGGCATCCTGGGACAGGTCCTGTGCCGCCTTGTTCTGGACGGCGGGGCCCGGTGTCGCGACAGACATCTGACTACTCCAGCATCAAGATTGCGCAGGGCATTGCGGGGGACCGGCCCGGCGAAGCGCCACCCGGCTTCGGCACGGGACGCGCCCCCGTCCCTGCCCGGTCAACGTCCGCGGGCTCATTCCCATTCCAGGGCGCCCTTCTTCCACTCGTAGACGAAGCCGATCGTCAGCACGCCCAGGAACACCATCATCGACCAGAAGCCGAACATGCCGATATCGCCCAGGGTGATCGCCCAGGGAAACAGGAACGCCACCTCAAGGTCGAAGATGATGAACAGGATCGCGACCAAGTAGAAACGCACGTCGAACTGGCGGCGCGAATCCGAGAACGGCTCGAAGCCGCATTCGTAGGTGGAGACCTTCTCGGGGTCGGGGTTCTGCCGGGCGGTGATGAACGGGATGAAGATCAGGACGACCGAAAGGCCGCCGGCAAGAGCGATGAAGATCGCGATCGGGAGGTATTCCTGCAGGAGTGCGTCCATCTTCTCTCGCCCTGTCTCGTTCGCCCGCGCGTCCGCGCCTGGCCAGCGCCTGGATGGGGGCCCGCTGCCCTGTTTCGGCAGGGACGGCGAAACGCCGGGACCCGCCGCGGACATCGGTCGCTAGCCGTATACCGGTCGGACGCCTTTGCCAACCGGTTTGCCATTGCACTGCGAGATTCCGCATTGCACTGCGACATTGCCCATCGCACTGCCACATCCAGTGTGCAGTGCAGCGACGCCTTCGCGGGGCGGAGTATAGTGGTCGGCGGGGCCGGAGGCAAAGCCGCATCGGGCGCGATTCCGAAGCCGGCAGAAGAGGTTAACGGGCCTTCGCCCTGCGCCGCCCGCCGCCGCCGCTACGCCTGGAGGCGGAAGACGCGCCGGGCATTGCCGGACAGGAAAGCCGCCCGCTGGGCAGTGTCCAGGCCCAGCGCGTCGAGGCCTTCGAGGCATTTCGCGGGCGTGATCATGGGATAGTTGGTGCCGAACATCACCCGGTCCCGCCCCAGGCCATGCATATACTCCACGAACACGGCGGGCAGGCGCGCCAGAGTGTAGGCGGAGGTGTCGACATGGAAGTTCGGGAACTTGACGGTCAGGGAGACCAGTTCGTCCAGCCAGGGAAAGCCGACATGCCCGCCGACCACGGTCAGTTCCGGAAAGTCGAGCAGCACGTCCTCCAGATAGGGAATCAGGCGGCCGGTTTCCGAACGCCGCAGGGGGCCCGTATGGCCGATCTGCGTGCAGAACGGGACGCCGGCCTCGATGCAGGCGACATAGACCGGATAATAGCGCCGGTCGTTCGGTGGCAGGTCCCAAAGCCAGGGCACGACCCGGACGCCGACGAAGCGGCGCCCGTCCACCCAGCGGCGGATCTCGCGCACCGCGGTCATCGGATCCGTCAGGTCCACGCTGGCCAGGCCGCGGAACCGGTCGGGTGCCTGTTCGATCTGTGCCGCGACCTCCGCGTTGGAAATCAGCGCGCCCTGGGGACCGTGCCAGGCCGAAAGAAGTGCGATCTCCACCCCGCCTGCGTCCATCGCGGCAAGCGCCTCCGACACGGTCGGCACCGGCCGGTGGCCGCTGCGTCCGGTCCAGCGCAGCAGGGTCGCCATCCAGGGCGCCGCCGCCATCCGCTCGGTCGTGATCTGTGCCCATGCATCGATGATCGCCATCGGCCGCCTCCATCCGGCAATAACTTCACATGTGAAGTATATAGCCGGAAAGGCGCTGCCAGGCCAGGGCAGCCCCGGCCGCCGCGGCGGGCGCCATGAGCGCCCGCACGTTGCGCCTGTACCACCGGCTGCAGCGCGCCGCCCATGACCTGAAGAAGACCGCCGACCGCAAAGTCGCTGAAGCCGCCGACCTGACGACCGCACAGGCCGCGGTTCTGGCAGTTGTGATGGATGGCGAGCCGGCCACGCAGAAGGGCGTGGCCGATGCGCTGGGCCTCAACGAATCCGCGGTGACGGCGATGGTCGGCCGGCTGCTGACGGCCGGCTACCTGGTCCGCACCCGCAGCACCGCGGACCAGCGGGCCTGGGAGCTGCGGCTGAGCGCGTCGGGGCGCGAGGTGCTGACGCGGATCGAGACCCCCTTTGCGGGAGTCAACCGGCGGATCGAGGAGGTGCTGTCGGCGGAGGAGATGCAGTCGCTGGCCGATTGCCTGGACCGTCTGTCCGACGCCTTCCGCGCCGACTGACATCGGGCCGCATCCGCTGCGAAGGATGCGCCCTGCCCGGCATCCGGGCACCGGCAGGATGGCGCGAGTGACGGGACTCGAACCCGCGGCCTCTGGCGTGACAGGCCAGCGCTCTAACCAACTGAGCTACACCCGCATCCAACCGGTTCCGCCAGCGCGTCGATGCGTATCGCCGGTGACGGAGCGCTGCATGTAAGCGCTCCCAGGCAGGGTGTCAAGCAGATCTCGCATCGGCACCGAAGCTTCTCGCAAGAAGGCGCTCCGCCCTGCCCCGCAGCGCGATCTCCTGCGGATCGGTGAAGCCGGAAAGCAGCTCCCGGCAGGCCTCGCCGCCCTCTGCGCCGGCGCGGCCGACAAGCGCCTCGCTGACCAGCGCCAGGCATTGCTGGCTGCGAGTCGCCTCCTCCAGCCGGGCCGCGACATTGACCACATCGCCCAGGACGGCGAACTCGAACTGCCGCTGGCTGCCGACATCGCCCAGGACCACGGGACCGTAATGGGCGCCCACCGCCAGGCGCAGGGCGGGTTTGCCTGCCGCGGCGCGCTCGACGTTCCAGGCCGCCATCGCGGCCTGCAGGTCCACCACGCAGCCGAGGGCGGCGACGGCGTCGCGGGCGCCGGCGCGCGGGGTGCCGAAGGTGATCATGGCCCCGTCCCCGAGGAACTTGTTGAGCGTGCCCCCGTGCTGGAACACCACGGCCTCCAGAATCCGGTGCAGCTGCTGCAGCAGCGCGAACATCTCGTCGGCCGGCAGCCGCTCCGCCAGCCGGGTGAAGCCGACCAGGTCGGCGAAGAGCACCGCAGCCGGCTGGTCGCTGCGGACGGCGAAGGGCTCGTGGCTGTCCACCAGCTCGGCGACCAGGTTCGGCGGAAAGTAGCGTTCCAGGTTGCTGCGCGCCCGCACCGCCTCGGAGCGGCGCGCGGCATAGGCGCGGGAGCGCCGCGCCACCTCGGTCGCCGCCAGGGTGAGCAGCAGAAGGATCACCACGCGCTGCAGCTCCACGCCGATATCGACGAATCCGGGATCGCCCATCGCCGACAGGATCTCGGCATTGCTGAACTGCGTGCTGCTGCCGCCGATGCGGCCGATATCCGTCCGTACCTCCGGCTGGGCCAGGATCAGCAGGATCGTTGCCGTCCAGGCGGCGACGGTCGCCAGGCCGGTGAACAGCACGAGTCGCGGCGACAGGCTGAATGCCGCCATCACGATGATCAGGACCAGGAAGCTGGCCGCGTTGAAGCGCAGCACGACCGGCACCGGCAGCGGATCGGCGAACAGCGGATTGGGCACAGCCACGGCAATGCAGATGATCACCGCGTCCGCAAGCGCGAAGAGGTAGGAATGCCAGGGCCGGCCGAACGGACTGCAGCGCAGGCGGTAGTTCGCATAACCCAGCGCGCAGATCAGCAGGAGGATTGGAAGGTAGAAGAGGCTCTGCGGCCAGGGCACCAGCACCAGGACCAGGGCCATGGCTGCCGGCAGAACGATCAGCCGCAGGCGAAGGCCCAGCCGGATGCCGTCCAGCTCCTCGCTCGCGAAGCCGGTCGGGTCAGCAGCCATGGGGGCTGCGGCTGACCGGCTGCCCGCCAGGGAATCGGGCGGCAGGCGCCGTCAGGCCGGCGCGTCCGGCGCAGGGACCATGCTGCCCATCCACGTCCGGATTCCGGCGCCCAGGCTGTCTTCGATGAAGCGTTGACCGATGGGGAGCCAGCCAACCGAGAACGGGCGGCCTCAGAACGGGCCGCCCCAGAACGGGCCGCCCCAGAACGGGCCGCCCCAGAACGGGCCGGTCGGGGGGATCCGATGCCGGGCGTCCGGCGCCCGCATGCCCATCCGGCGTTTGCCCGCAGGGCACGGGGTGGTGGGCGGTGACGGGTTCGAACCGCCGACCCTCTCGGTGTAAACGAGATGCTCTACCAGCTGAGCTAACCGCCCGCGGCAGGCCGCTCCGCCTCCGTCCCGCCGGCCGGGACCGGTGCCGTCCTGCGGCAGCGGCGGGCGACGGGACGAAGTGCGGATCGGAAGCTGCCGGGCACCGTGCAAGGCGGTCAGGCCGGAACACGGTACTGGCTGCGTGGCGACGCCGCGGCGTCGCCGTGGATCAGTTTACGGAGTCCTTCAGGCCCTTGCCGGCCTTGAACTTCGGCTGCTTGGAGGCGGGAATCTTGATTGCCTCGCCGGTGCGCGGATTGCGGCCCTCGCTGGCTGCCCGCTCGGTCACGTGGAACGTGCCGAAGCCGACCAGCCGAACCTCGTCGCCGGCCTTGAGTGCCGCGGTGATCGCATCGAAGACCGCATCGGTCGCGCGGGTCGCGTCGGCCTTCGACAGGCTGGCGGCATCGGCCACCTTGGCAATCAGATCGTTCTTGTTCACGGATTCAGTCCCCTGAATTGAAGTTGCTGTGCATGCGACCGGCCGCGCCGTCACGTCGGACAGGTCATGGTACCGGCTTCCAAGCGGCGGGCAGCCCCCCGACCGCAACGGACGATGTCGCCAGAATCCCACCTGTTCGGCTCGTCACTGCAGCGGTTCCGCCTGTCGATCCGGAAAGTGCAGGATGATCCAGTGCCAAGAAGGCCTGCTTATCGTTATGCATCCCGTCTTTCCGATCCAACGCCTCAGCGCATTCGGCCGTCGACCCGGTCGGGAAGATGGCCCGGTCGGAAAGATGGCCTGTGACGCGTGGCGGGTGGCCCGTCCCTGCGGAAGGCACTCTAGCGAAAGGCCTCGCCCCCCGCAAAGAAAAAGGCCGCAGTTTTGCGGCCTTTTCCCCTTGTCAAAGCGTTGGCGATCCGCCAGCCGCAGCCGCGGCGGCGACCCTCAATGGGTGATCATGGTGTCCAGGTCGCCGTCCTCCTCATGGGCCTTCGGCGCGACCTTTTTCTCCTCTTCCTCCTCGTCCCACTGGATCGGGGTCAGGGGGGCGGTCAGGGCGTTGCGCAGGACCTCGTCGCAGGTCGACACCGGGATGATCTGCAACCCGCGCTTCACATTGTCCGGGATCTCCGGCAGGTCCTTTTCGTTGTCCTTCGGGATCAGCACCGTCTTGATGCCGCCGCGATGCGCGGCCAGCAGCTTCTCCTTCAGGCCGCCGATCGGCAGCACCCGCCCGCGCAGGGTGACCTCGCCGGTCATCGCGATGTCCTTGCGGACCGGAATCTGCGTCAGGACCGACACGATCGAGGTGACCATCGCCACGCCGGCCGAAGGGCCGTCCTTCGGGGTCGCCCCTTCCGGCACGTGGATATGGATGTCCTTCTTGTCGAAGGTCGGCGGACGCACACCGAACTGCACCGCGTTGGCGCGGACGTAGGACTTCGCCGCCTGCACCGATTCCTGCATGACATCGCCCAGCTTGCCGGTGATCGTCATCCGGCCCTTGCCCGGCAGCATCACCGCCTCGATCGACAGCAGTTCGCCGCCGACCTCGGTCCAGGCCAGGCCGGTGGTGACGCCGATCAGATCGTCGGCCTCCGCCTCGCCGAAGCGGTACTTCCGCACGCCGGCATACTTCTCAAGCGTCTTGCGGCTGACCTTGATGGACTTGGTCTCGCCCGACAGGATCGCCTTGATCGCCTTGCGGGCCAGGTTGGCCAGCTCGCGCTCCAGGTTGCGGACCCCGGCCTCCCGCGTGTGGTAGCGGATCAGGTCGCGCAGGGCGTCGTCGGAGATCGACCACTCGTCCTTCTTCAGCCCGTTCGCCTTGATCTGCTTGGGCAGCAGGTGGCGCTTGGCGATCTCGACCTTCTCGTCCTCGGTGTAGCCGGCCAGCCGGATGATCTCCATGCGGTCCATCAGCGGCTGCGGCATGCGCAGGGTGTTGGCCGTGCAGATGAACATCACGTCCGACAGGTCGTAGTCGACCTCCAGGTAATGGTCGTTGAAGGTCGCGTTCTGCTCCGGGTCCAGCACCTCCAGCAGCGCCGAGGACGGATCGCCGCGGAAATCCGCACCCAGCTTGTCAATCTCGTCCAGCAGGAACAGCGGGTTGACCGACTTCGCCTTCTTCATCGACTGGATGACCTTGCCGGGCATCGAGCCGATATAGGTCCGCCGGTGGCCGCGGATCTCCGCCTCGTCGCGCACGCCGCCCAGGCTCATGCGGATGAAGTTGCGCCCCGTGGCGCGCGCGATCGACTGGCCCAGGCTGGTCTTGCCGACGCCCGGCGGTCCGACCAGGCACAGGATCGGTCCCTTCACCTTGTTCAGACGCTGCTGGACCGCAAGGTATTCCAGGATCCGCTCCTTGACCTTCTCCAGCCCGTAATGGTCGTCGTTCAGGATCTTCTCGGCGTTGTTCAGATCCTTCTTGACCCGCGAGCGCTTGCCCCACGGGATCGAGATCATCCAGTCCAGGTAGTTGCGGACGACGGTGGCCTCCGCGGACATCGGCGACATGTTGCGCAGCTTCTTCAGCTCCGCCTGCGCCTTCTCGCGGGCCTCCTTTGACAGCTTGGTCTTCTTGATCTTCTCCTCGAGTTCGGCCAGCTCGTCGCGGCCGTCCTCGCCCTCGCCCAGCTCCTTCTGAATGGCCTTCATCTGCTCATTCAGGTAGTACTCGCGCTGGGTCTTCTCCATCTGCCGCTTCACGCGGCTGCGGATGCGCTTCTCGACCTGCAGGACGCCGATCTCGGCCTCCATCATGCCGTAGATCTTCTCCAGCCGGTCGGCGACGCTATCGATCTCCAGCAGCTCCTGCTTCTCGGCGATCTTGATCGTCAGGTGCGAGGCGACGGTATCGGCCAGCTTCGAGGGATCCTCGATCTGGTTCAGGGAGACCAGGACCTCCGGCGGGATCTTGCGGTTGAGCTTCACGTACTGCTCGAACTGCGAGATCACGGACCGGCACAACGCCTCCAGTTCGCGGGCATCGCCGTCGCGGTCCTCGAGCGTCTCCGCCTCGGCCTGGAAGAAGGCGTCGGTCTCGGTGTACTTCAGCAGCTTCGCCCGCCGGCCGCCCTCGACCAGCACCTTCACGGTGCCGTCCGGCAGCTTCAGCAGTTGCAGGACCGACGCGACGGTGCCGACATCGTGAATGTCGTCCGGCCCGGGATCGTCCTGCGATGCCTGCTTCTGCGCGACGAGCAGGATCTGCTTGTCGTCCTTCATCACGTCTTCCAGCGCCCGCACCGATTTCTCGCGACCGACGAACAGCGGCACGATCATGTGCGGGAAGACGACGATGTCTCGCAGCGGCAGGACCGGGAAGACGTGCTTCTGAGGGGTGTCCAGCATGTGCTCTCTCCAATCGCCGCGTGGCGCCCTGTACGATCCGACGGCCCTTCGACCCTGCAGGAATGGCAGGGGGCCGACGCGCAAACCCTCTGCCCGGGCCCTGCCGCACGGCCGCATCCGCGGCGATCGAACGGCATGGACCTGACTTTGGGGCCGCACCTGGTGGCCCGACGGATCTCGGTGGAACGGCGCGCCAGCGGCTGACACTGACGTTTGGCGGCCCGTGAGGCACCGCCCTGTCCAGTCAAATGGCGCGCCGAACCTACGGCTTCAAGGCATCGGGCCGGGATTGGCCCCGCAGACGCCTAAATATTGACCATCAGGAAACCGTGACCGCAAGACCTCGTCGGCCGGCTGGCAGCCGACGCAGGCATGCGGCCGCGCTTCCTATGCGGAGGTGCCGACATCCTCCCGCTTGCGATCGGCATAGATCAGCAGCGGCTTGGCATTGCCTTCGACGACCTCCGCGGAGATCACCACCTCCTCGACACTGTCATGGGTCGGCAGGTCGAACATCGGGTCCAGCAGGATCGCTTCCAGGATCGAGCGGAGGCCGCGTGCGCCGGTCTTGCGGGCGATGGCCTTCTTGGCGATCGCGCGCAGCGCATCCTCGGAGAAGGTCAGGGTGACATCCTCCAGCTCGAACATGCGCTGGTACTGCTTCACCAGGGCGTTCTTCGGCTTGGAGAGGATCTCGATCAACGCCTCCTCGTCCAGATCGGCGAGGGTGGCCACGACCGGCAGGCGGCCGATGAATTCCGGGATCAGGCCGAACTTCAGCAGGTCCTCGGGCTCCACCTCGGCAAGGATCTCGCCGGTCTGCCGGTCGTCCTGGGCCTGCACATCGGCGTTGAAGCCGATCGAGGTGCCGCGGCCGCGCTGGCTGATGATCTTGTCCAGGCCGGCGAAGGCGCCGCCGCAGATGAACAGGATGTTGGTGGTGTCGACCTGCAGGAACTCCTGCTGCGGATGCTTCCGGCCGCCCTGCGGCGGCACGCTGGCCACCGTGCCTTCCATGATCTTCAGCAGCGCCTGCTGCACACCTTCGCCCGACACGTCGCGAGTGATCGAGGGGTTGTCGGACTTGCGGCTGATCTTGTCGACCTCGTCGATATAGACGATGCCGCGCTGCGCGCGCTCGACATTGTAGTCGGCGGACTGCAGCAGCTTCAGGATGATGTTCTCGACATCCTCGCCGACATAGCCGGCCTCGGTCAGCGTCGTGGCGTCCGCCATGGTGAACGGCACTTCCAGGATCCGCGCCAGGGTCTGTGCCAGAAGCGTCTTGCCGCAGCCGGTCGGGCCGATCAGCAGGATGTTCGACTTCGCCAGCTCGACGTCGTTGTTCTTCGCGCCGTGGTTGATGCGCTTGTAGTGGTTGTGGACGGCCACCGACAGGACACGCTTGGCGTGCTTCTGGCCGATCACGTAGTCGTCCAGAACGTCGCAAATCTCGCGCGGGGTCGGGACCCCGTCCCGGGTCTTCACAAGCGTGCTCTTGTGCTCCTCACGGATGATGTCCATGCAGAGTTCGACACACTCGTCGCAGATGAACACGGTCGGTCCCGCGATGAGTTTGCGCACCTCGTGCTGGCTCTTGCCGCAGAAGGAGCAGTAGAGCGTATTCTTGGAATCGCCGCCGCTGATCTTCGTCATGAAAACTCCGTCACTCCATGCCGTCCCGCCGCGTCCGGCGGTCCGTCCATGACCGAGATGTGGCACGTCGGGTCATCTTAGACAACCTGACCCGCGTGCAACAGCCGATCCCGGCCCCAATGTCTCGCGCCCGGCAGGGCCGCCCAAAGCTGAGGCAGCCTGCCTCAAGTTCAGCCTTCCGACAGCCGCCGCGGTCCCGCTCAGGCAAGGCCCGGAACCAGGGGCGAAGCCCTGCCCTGCCGCTGCCGGGACCGCAATCCGGCGCCGTATCGGCGTGGCAGGCCGGAATGCAGGTCGATGCGGCGACCCGCTCCGGCCTGCTTCATCTGCAAGACGCGTTCCGGGCGATGCCGGCCCGCAGGCTCCGACTCTGCCTGCCCCGGCGGGGTCCCGTCGATGATGGTGCCGGCGCGGCGCGTCGCCAAGACTGTCCGGACGGATAGGATCAGTCCTTCCCGTCCTTGCTGTCCTGGCCGGCCTTCTCCTCCACTACCTCGCGGCTGGTTACCACATCGTCAATGAGGCCGAAGTCTTTCGCCGTGCTGGGCAGCATGAAGGTGTCGCGATCCATCACCTTCTCGACTTCCTCGACGGTCCTGCCGGTATGCTTGGCATAGATCTCGTTCAGCCGCGCGCGGATTTCCAGGATCTCGCGGGCATGGATCTCGATATCCGCCGCCTGGCCCTGGAAGCCGCCAGAGGGCTGATGGACCATGATCCGTGCATTCGGCAGCGCGAATCGCTTGTTCTTCGCGCCGGCGGTCAGCAGCAGCGATCCCATCGATGCGGCCTGACCGAGGCACAGGGTGGCGACCTCGGGACGGATGTACTGCATCGTGTCGTAGATCGACAGGCCGGAGGTCACGACACCCCCCGGGCTGTTGATGTACATCGCGATGTCCTTCTTCGGGTTCTCCGCCTCCAGGAACAGGAGCTGGGCGGTGATCAGGGTGGCCATCTCGTCGTTGACCATCCCGGTGACGAACACGATCCGCTCCTTCAGCAGGCGCGAATAGATGTCGTAGGACCGCTCGCCGCGGTTGGTCTGCTCCACCACCATGGGGATCAGATAGCTGGTGGCGGTCTGTACCGGATCTCTCATCTCGGATGTCCTCGGGCTTGATCGGCTGGTCCGGCCGGGGAACCTGGCCAGGATCCCGGTCGGTCGAAGGTTGCGGGCGCGGACCGGCAGGAACGGGACGCTGGCGGCCGATCCGTTTCCCACCGTCGCGGTCGGCGGCACTGCGACTGTCCGGCAGCGCGGGCGGCCGGCCGCCTGAGCGGCCGCTCCCACCCCTGCCGCCGGGCTACGCTGCCGGCCGGTCAGGCCTCCTTGTGGCCTGCATGGTCGTGGCTGTGATCATGGTCGTGGTCGTGGTCGTGGTCGTGGTCGTGATGGTGGTGATCATGATCGTGGTGGTGATGGTCGTGGCCGTCCTCTTCGTCCTCCGCCTCAGCCAGCGCCATGAATTCCTGCGCCGGAAGCGACGTCTCGTTCACCTTTGCCATCTCGAGCACGAAGTCGACGACCTTGTCCTCATAGATGGGGGCGCGCAGCCGCTGCATCATCTCCGGGTTCTGCTGATAGAACTGCAGCACCTGCTGCTCCTGGCCCGGATAGCGCCGCGCCTCGTCCAGCAGTGCCCGCTGCAGTTCGTCCTGCTGCACCTGGATGTTGTTGAAGCGGCCGACTTCGGCAAGCACCAGGCCCAGCCGGACGCGGCGCTCGGCAATGGCGCGGTACTCGTCCTTCAGCTCGTCCTCGCCCTTGCCGGTCTTCTCCTTCTCCGCCTCCAGCGCCGCCTCGTCGGGGGCGACCTGGCCCCAGATCTGGTCGAACTCGCCCTGCAGCATGCCGGCCGGGACGGCGAAATCGTAGCGTTCGGCGAGGGCGTCCAGCAGCTTGCGCTTCACCATGAAGCGCGAGGCCCTGTCGAACTCGCCCTGCATCTGCTGGCGCACCATGTCGCGCAGTTCCTGCAGGCTCTGCAGCCCCAGCTTCTGGGCGAAATCGTCGTTCAGCTCGACCGCTTCCGGCGCCCGGATCTCCTTCACCGTCACCTCGAAGACCGCCTCCTTGCCGGCCAGCTCGGCATTGCCATAGTCCTCCGGGAAGGTGACCGTGACGTCGCGTTTCTCGCCTTCGGCGGCGCCGGTCAGCTGCTCCTCGAAGCCCGGGATGAAGGTGCCGGAGCCGATCTCGAGGGCGTAGTCCTCCGCCGCGCCGCCCTCGAAGGCGGTGCCGTCGACCCGACCGACGAAATCGATGAGCAGGGAATCGCCGCTCTGGGCGGGCCGTGCCTCCTCGATCCGGGCGAAGTTCTTCTGCTGCTCGGCGATCGCCTTGAGCTGCTCCTCGACCTTCTCGTCCTCCGGGCCGGAGGTCGCGCGCTCCAGCTCGATGGTGGAGAAATCGCCGAGTTCGAATTCCGGCATCACCTCGAAATTGACGGAGCAGACGAGGTCCTTGCCCTCCTCCGGCTCGCCGAAATCGACATCCGGCTCGGTGGCGGGCCGCAGGTTGTTGTCCGCCATGCATTTCTGCATGGCCTCGTTCACCGTCTCGCTGACGACCTCGCCGAAGGCGGCCTTGCCGTACTGCTTGCGCAGGAGCTTCACCGGCGCCTTGCCGGGGCGGAAGCCCGGCATGCGGACCTGCTTGCTCAGGTCCTTCAGCTTCTCGTCGACCTTTGCGTCCAGCTCCGAGGCCGGCACGTTGATCTTGATTTCCCGGCGCAGGCCTTCCGGTGCGCTCACATTGATATCCATTCCTCGTCGCCCTCTCTCAGCGCATCGGCTTCAGCTCTCGTGCGATCGCAAGGGCCCGGCCGGGACGGCGCCGCGCCGTCCGCGGCTGCCGGCGGCAGGCCGCGCATCGGCGGCCCCACGACAAGACGGGCTGGTGCGGGCGAAGGGACTTGAACCCCCACGGCATTGCTGCCACCAGGACCTAAACCTGGCGCGTCTACCAGTTCCGCCACGCCCGCATCGGTGTCGGGAGCGCCCGGGCCTGTACCCTCTGCAACAGACGGTCTGGAACCCTGGCCTCCTGGGAGCCGGCCCGCCGCGTCGGCGGCGCCGGCCGCTGCCGCTCCGGCGGACGGTCCCGGCGAGGCAGAACACACCCGTTTCGGAAGGCAATCAGGCCTTGCGATCGAAAATAGCCCGCGTCTATAGCACGGCTGCCGGAAACACAAAAAGCCGAATGCGCAAGCCGTTCAGCTGCGCGCGAGCCGCCGCACGCTGCCAAGCGCGGCCACCGTCCCGTCGGTGCGGTAGGCTTCGTGGTTCTCGTCGATCTCATCCAGCTTGTAGCGGTAGTTGACCATCAGGCCCGCAGCCTCGCGCAGGCCTTTCGCGGAGCGGTCGCCCAGCCAGTTCAGCCGCTCGATCCGCGCACCGTTCGACAGGTGGAAATGCCCGACCCGGTCGGCGGCCCGACGGCCGCGCCTTGCGGCCAGCAGGTACCCGGCGCAGAGCCGCATGAGGACCGGCTCCAGAACCTCCCGCGCCGCGCCGTCCTCCGGCCAGTCGGGACGTTGCAGAAGCCCGGCGAGCACCGCCGCCGGCGCGGTCTCCACCTGCCCGGAGGCAAAGGGCGCCAGCGCACGGCGCTCCGTCTCCAGCAGCAGCTCGTCGCCCTTCTCCGCCAGCTCCCGGTCCAGCCAGCGGCGGAAATCGGGAATCGGCGACAGGGTGGAAAAAGTCTTCAGGTTCGGCAGGTCGCGGCGAAGCTCCTCCACCACCCGCTTGATCAGGAAATTGCCGAAGCTGACCCCCCGCAGGCCCTTCTGGCAGTTGGAGATCGAGTAGAAGATCGCGGTATCCGCCTCGCGCGGGTCCAGCGGCGGCGCCTCCCGCTCCAGCAGTTCCTGGACATCGCCGGCAATGCCGTCGACCAGGGCGATCTCGACGAAGATCAGCGGCTCGTCCGGCATGCGCGGATGGAAGAAGGCATAGCAGCGGCGGTCGGAATCCAGGCGGCTCTTCAAATCGTCCCAGGATTCGATGCGGTGCACGGCCTCATAGGCGATCAGCTTCTCCAGCAACGCTGCCGGCGCCTGCCAGGTGATCCGTGTCAGATCCAGGAAGCCCACGTCGAACCAGCCGACCAGGATCTCGCGGATATCGTCGTCGACCGGCTGGAACACGGCGGCGTCGGCTTCCGGCAGGCTGTCGCGCAATGCCAGAAGGTCGGCCCGCATATCGACCAGAAACTTAACACCTTGGTCCAATATATTGAATTGTCGAAGTAAAACGATCCTGGGCGAGGACAGTGCCTGGCGCATCCGCCGTTCGCTCCGATGGCGCTCAAGCTCGTCCGCGGCGGCCTGCCAGGCAGCGACCGCCTCTTCCAGGGCGCCCGGCGCGGGCCCGTATTCCGCGGCCAGCAGCCGGAAGAAGCGCTCCCGCCCGGTGGCCGACAGGGTCAGGTAGGCGCGCCCGAGTTCCGCCGCGCGCAGCCGCGCGGCCACTTCCCCGCCCCGCCCGGCGAGGCAATCGTCGATCTGGCGCCGCAGGCGCTCCAGGTCGTCGTCGGGAAGGTCCGGTCGCAGATGGCCGGCCAGGCGCAGCCGTGCCGTTCCCGTCGCCTCGCGCCAGGCGCGGCCCAGCCGGGTCACGGTCCGGTCCAGCAGGGTCGCGTCGCGGGCCCGCGCGGTGCCAGGGCGGCGTTCGGGCAGGCGCGTCTCTGAGGGTCGTGTCTCCGAGGCGCCTGCCTCGGGCAGCGCTGCAGGCGCGGTGGCGGCGGTCGGCGTATCGGTGCGGTCGGTCATCGGCTCAGTCATCACGGGTATTTGAGGCTCGGACGGGGGCTCTGCAACCATGGACGGACCCCGGCTTTCACAGCTGCTGCCAGGCTGCCGGGACCGTGGCGGCCAACTCCTCCGCACTCGCCCCTGCCCCGGCCAGGGTTCCCGCGGCGCCGTGCAGCCAGGTGCCGGCGGCGGCGGCGGCAAGGGCCGGCATGCCGGCGGCCAGCAGGCCGCCGATGATGCCGGCCAGGACGTCGCCGGCACCGGCCGTGGCGAGGGCCGGCGGTGCGTTGGCGTTCACCAGGCAGGGCCCGCCGGGTGCGGCGATGGTGGTGTCGGCGCCCTTCAGCAGCACCACCGCACCGCTGCGCGCGGCGGCGGCGGCCACGCGCGCCGTCTTGGGCCCGACCGCCGGATCGGCCAGATCGGGGAACAGCCGCTTGAACTCGCCGTCATGCGGGGTCAGGACGCAGGCGCCGTGCAGGGCGGCGAACAGCGCGTCCGGGTCGTCGCGGAAGCTGCTCAGGGCATCGGCATCCAGGACGCAGGCCCTGCCACGCCGCAGGGCGGCCAGCACGGCCTGCCGCGTGTCGGCCCCGACCCCGTTGCCGGGTCCCAGCAGCACCGCGTTGCGGCGCTCGTCCTGCAGGAGGTCGTCGAATGCCGCCGCGTTCTCTGCCGTCGCCAGCATCACCGCCGTCAGCTGGCTGGCGGCGGTCCGGATCGCCGCCTTGTCGGCGGCCAGGGTCACGAGGCCGGCACCGGCATGCAGCGCCGCCGTCGCGGCGAGCCGGGCCGCGCCAGTCGCCGCCGCCCCGCCGGCGCGGACCAGCAGATGGCCGCGGCTGTACTTGTGGCCGGCGGCCTGCGGCAGCGGCAGAACCCCTTGCCACAGCGCCGGGTGGTTGCGGGCGCAGCCGGGCGCGATCGTCGAAAGCACGGCTTCCGGGATGCCGATGTCGACCAGCGCCAGCCGCCCGCAGAGCGCGCGGCCGGGCAGCAGCAGATGGCCGGGCTTCAGGCGGAAGAAGGTGACGGTGGCGGTGGCCGGCAGGCAGGTGCCGCGGACCTGGCCGCTATTGCCGTCCAGGCCGCTGGGCACGTCCACGGCGATCGACGGCAGGCCGGCAGCGGCCACGCCGGCCAGGGCTGCGGCGGCCGGTCCCTCCAGGTCGCGCGTCAGGCCGGCACCGAACAGCGCATCGATCACCAGCGCCGTGCCGGCGGGCGGCATATCCGTCAGCGGCGCCACCGGCGCATCCCAGCGCCGCCAGGCCGTCAGCGCGTCGCCGGCCAGCCGCGCCGGATCGCCAAGAGCCTGGACCGTCACCGGCCAGCCGCGCCGGCGCAGCATGTCGGCGGCCACATAGCCGTCGCCGCCATTGTTCCCGGGGCCGCAGAGGATGGTCACGGGCCGGGGCGAGAACATCTCCGTCGTCACCCGCACGATACCGGCGGCCGCCGCCTGCATCAGGGTGAAGCCGGCAATCCCGCCGGCGATCGCCAGCCGGTCGGCCTCGCCCATCTCCGCAGTCGTCAGCAGGGCGAGGTCGGGCCATGCCGCCGCCTCGATGCCATGGCCGGTCATCCTGCCTCTTTCCCTTGGCTGCTAGCGGCGCGGCCGCTCAGCCGGCCGGCAGCGGCGGCCGGCGGTGGTGCCAGGGCCGCGCCTGCTCGAAGGCCCGGGCGGCCCGCAGCACCAGCGCATCGCCATGCATCGGGCCGACCAGTTGCAGGCCGACCGGCAGGCCGTCCGCGGTCAGGCCGCAGGGCATCGTCGCCGCCGGCTGCTGGGTCAGGTTGAAGGGATAGGAGAAGGGTGTCCAACCCAGCCAGTTGCGGTCCTCCCGCCCCTCCGGGTCCAGCCGGCCGAGCGGAAAGGCCGGCACCGCAAGGCTGGGGGTCGCCAGCAGGTCGTAGTCCTGGTGCAGGCGGTTCATCGACAGGCCCAGCGCGGCACGGGCGTTCTGGGCATCCAGGATCTGCTCCACCGTGATGTCCAGCGAATCCTCGAAGCAGTGCCGCAGGCCGGGATCCAGCTTTTCCCGCTGTGCCGGGGTCAGGTTGCGCAGCAGGTTGCGTGCGCCCATCAGCCAGTGGATCCAGAACGGCTCCGCCGGATCGGCGAAGGGCGGGTCGATCCGTTCCACCTGCGCGCCCTGCTCGCGCAGCCCCTCCAGCGCCGCTTCCGTCAGTGCCGCGACTTCCGGATGCAGCTCGGCATGGCCGAGATCCGGCGACCAGGCGATCCGCAGGCCGGCGATTCCCGCCTCCAGCCCGTCGCAATAGTCCGCGCCGGCTGGCGGCAGCGCATACCAGTCGCGCCAGTCCGGCTCCGCCAGGACGGTCAGCATCAGCGCCGCGTCGGTCACGCTGCGGGTCATCGGCCCGACATGGGCGACGGTGGAGAACGGGCTGGCGGGCCAGGCCGGCACCCGCCCGAAGGAGGGCTTCAGCCCGAAGATGCCGCAGAAGGCGGCCGGGATCCGGATCGAGCCGCCGCCATCGGTGCCGAGCGCCAGCGGGCCGATGCCGGCCGCCACCTGCGCCGCGGCGCCGCCGGAGGAGCCGCCCGGGGTCCGCTCCAGGTTCCATGGATTGCGGGTGAAGCCGGTCAGCGGACTGTCGTCGAGCCCCTTCCAGCCATATTCCGGCGTCGTGGTCTTGGCGAAGGGGATCGCGCCATGCTCCCGCAGTCGCGCGACAACCGGCGCGTCCTCGGTCCAGGGCTGGTCGGGGTCCACCGTATGGGAGCCGCGGCGGGTGGGCCAGCCGCGGGTCAGCAGCAGGTCCTTCACCGTGACCGGCACGCCGTCCAGGCGCCCGAGCGGCCGGCCGCTCTGCCAGCGCGCCTCGGATTCGCGTGCCGCGGCGCGGGCGCCGTCGGCATCGATCATGGTGAAGGCGTTCAGGCGGGGCTGCAGCGCCTCCGCCCGGGCGAGGACCGCCTCCATCACCTCCACCGGCGACAGCCGCCGGTCGCGAAAGCCCGCCAGCATCTCGGCGGCGGGCATGAAGCCGATATCGTCGGTCATCCTGTCTCTCCTGGTTCGGTTCTGTCCGACGCGGGCGGTTGCGCCTGCGCCGGGCCGCCGTCCGGCTGCTCGGCGTGGCGTCGCGGCAACAGGCGGAAAACCCCGTCCGCCGTGGCGACCCGGCGCTCGCCGACCCGCAGCTCGCCGCGCACGAAACAGACCGACCGGGTCTGCCGGGTCACCACGGCATGACCTTCCACCCAGTCGCCGCGCCGGGCGGGCGCCAGGAAGTCGGTCGTCATCCGCAGGGTGACGAAGCTGCCCTCCGCCACCGTCGCCACGGCACCGGCGAGCACGGAATCGAGGAAGGCCATCAGCATCCCGCCATGGGCGATGCCCAGCGCGTTGGTATGTCGCTCCTCCACCTGGAAGCCGCGCACCACGGTCTCGGCAGCCTCGTCCCCGCGCGCAGCCGCCTCGTAGTAGGGACCGACCAGGCGGGCGAAGGGGCCACGGGTGGGCCGTTCGACGAAGCCGTCGGGAATGCCGCGCGGCCGGGTCACTGGCGCGCCCCCGTTGCGGCCCCGCCCTGCGCCGCATCCGCGGCCGGCAGCGTTGGGTGCAGCACCCGGTCGCCGGGCTCTATGCCCCTGCGCTCCGCTTCCCCGGCGAGGATCTCCAGCACCGCGATCACCGCGCCGCGGGACGGGATCGTGCTTTCGTCCAGGGGCTGCGCACGCGCATGGATGCTTTCGATGCGCCCGTCGGGGGCGATGAACAGCAGGTCCAGGGAAACGAAGGTGTTGCGCATCCAGAACCGTGCCGGGCGGGCCTTCGGGAAAGGAAAGAGCATGCCGGCGTCGGCGGCCAGGCTGCGGCGGTACATCAGGCCCTGGGCCTGTTCCTGCGGGGTGGCAGCCACCTCAACGGTGAAACGGTGCGCTCCGGTCGCCGCCTGAACGGTGAGCTCGGAGCGCTCCAGGGCCGCGGCCGGCCCGGCCTGGGCAAGCCAGAGGCCGGACAGCAGCAGAACAGCCAGCATCCAGACCGCCCGGCGGTACACGGGACCGGCGGAGTGCAGCTTGGCGTCGGGCATCGTCAGGGTCTCCGTTGGGCCGGCCGGCGGGGGAAGGTGCCGTGACGGTAGGGTGCTCATGCTCCCCGATGCAATGCCTGCCCGGTGCCGGTGCGGCGCACACCACCTGCCCTCGCGACGGGCGATGCCTCCCGCCGTCAGGTGGCGGCGAGCCGGCGCACATCTTCGCGGATTTCGCCCTCGCGGGCCGGGTCGCGCAGGGTCTCGAACCAGTGCGCGGGCGGGTTCCGGCCCTGGGAGCGGCGCCATGTCACGCCCCGCAGCAGCGCCTCCGCCGCCGCGGGCAGGCGCGCCGGTACCGGCAGGTCGTTCAGGGCCGCCCAGACGCCGGCCCAGCAGCGTGCGACCGACCAGGGGTTGTAGCCGCCGCCGCCCAGCACCAGGAAGCGCGGCGCCAGCGGCCGCAGCCGGCGCACCGCGTCCCAATGGGCGTTGTTGGAGAGCATCTGCTTGCTGAGCGGGTCGTCGGCCAGCGCGTCGGCGCCGCATTGCAGGACGATCGCCTGCGGCGCGAAATCCTCCAGCAGCGGCTGGATGGCCATGTCGAACAGAAAGCGCATCTCGCTGTCGTTCATGCCCGCCGGGACGGCGTAGTTCCGGATCATGCCGCAAGGTGACCGCGGCTCGGTTCCGGTGAACGGCCAGCGGTCGCGTTCATGCACGGAGAGGTAGAGAAGCCGCGGATCGCCCCGAAAGGCGATCTCCACGCCGTCGCCGTGATGGGCGTCGATGTCGACATAGGCGACCCGCTCCAGGCCGCCGTCCAGAAGCGCGAGAAGCGCCAGCACCGGATCGTTGAAGAAGCAGAAGCCCGAGGCGCTGTCGCGCAGGGCATGGTGGGTGCCGCCGGCCAGGCTGTGGACGATGCCGCCATCCTGCAGCAGGCTGGCGGCAAGGATGCTGGCGCCACAGGCGGTCGCCGGGCGACGGAACATCTCGCCATAGATCGGGTTGCCGGCGCGGCCGATATTATACCGGACCCGCACCGCTTCCGACGCCCGGCCGGCTGCCTCCGCCTGCTGCACCGCCGCGATATAGTCGGGGTCGTGGAAGCGGGCGAGCTGCGCCGGGCTGGCCCGGGGGCTGTCGACATAGGCGTCATCCGGCAGCCAGCCCAGAAGCCGCAGCAGGTCGATGGTCAGGGAGACGCGCGGGATGGCCAGCGGATGTCGCGCACCGTCGGCCTGCGGCCGGTCGCCGCCGCCGCCGTAGATCGAGGCGCGATAGATGTCGCTGCCGATCAGCAGAGGACGGATCCGGGGATCGGGGCCGCGACCGTCCTCCGGCGGGACCGGCGGCACGGTCGCGCGACCGTCGCGGGTCGCGCCGCCGCTGCCGTCACGCCACACGGCCGCGGGCCAGCTCAGGCGGAAACGCGCACCTCGGCCACCTGCAGGCCCTTCGGCCCCTGGCCGACCCGGATCTCGATCTCCTGGCCCGGCTGCAGATCCCGTACGCCGGCACGGCGCAGGACCTCCATGTGCAGGAAGACGTCCTGGGGATATTGCTGACAGAGGACGAAGCCATAGCCGCGGATCGGGTTGAACCATTTCACCGTGGCCGACATGAACTCGCCTTCCGGCACCACCTCGGCCACCCGGCGCTGCGGCGGGCGGCTGCCGCGCATCCCCGCATCGTCGCCGCCATCGCGAAACCGCGGCGCGCGCCCATAGCCCAGATCGGGCTGCTCGGCGCCATGCGCGGAGGGGTCGTAGCCGCCGCGGTCGCGATCGCCGAACCGGCCTTCGCGCCGCGGCGGGCGGCCGTTCCAGCCGCCCTCGGGCCCGCCGCCATATCCGCCGCCGCCCGGCCCCTGCCCTGCTGCACCATGTCCGCCCGCGCCATGGCCTCGGGCACCGCCCGGGCCGCGGGGCCCGCCGTCACCTTCCTGTGCGGTGGATGGGTCGAGGGTCAATATGCGGACCGCCTGTTTGCCCTTGGCGCGCTGGGCGACCTCGCACTCTATGGTTGTTCCCTCGGCGACCGAGTCCCGGCCGTAATCCCGCAGGCAGGTCAGGTGCAGGAAGACATCCCCGGACCCGTCATCGGGTTTGACGAACCCGAACCCCTTGACTGCATTGAACCACTTGATCTGACCCCGGACGACTTCAACACCACCACCATTGCCCCCGACCGGGAACTCACCTTCTTGCATCACGATGGTCCACCCAAAAAACACCCGGCGTTAATACCCTACCACAGCGCTTCAATGGCGCAATGTGTCGCGGGGGCCGAACGACTCGGCGGCGCCCGGCCGCCAGGGTCAGTTGCCAGGGTCAGTTACCGGGGTCAGTTGCCGGGGTCAGTTGATGCGCCGGCGCGGCCGCCACTTGGTGATGCGGCGGCCGTCGAGGGTGAAGCGCACCTCGTTCTCCTTCAACTGCAGCGCTTCGGGTTCCATGGCGTCCTGGCGTGCCCGCGCCCGCTCCATCTCCGGATCGTCGAAATGGGCCGGCGACGACGGCGCCGGCGCGGCCGCCGCCGCCTGCCCTGGCGCCTGATCGGCCGCCCGCCCTGCCGGCGGATGGCCGTCACCGCCGGTGGCGGCGGCCAGGGGATCCTCCGCCGCCGGCGCCCTGTGGGTGGGCTGCGCGGTGCCGCGATGGGCGCCGAGGAACTCCACTTCGCTGCCCGGCCCCAGGCCCCAGGCCTCCACCCAGGCCGGATGGCGGGCGACCTCCTTCTGCATGTCGGAGGTGGCAAGCCGGCCGTGGCGTTCCCAGAAATCCTCCATGAAGACCGCCGCGACCGGCGGCAGCGACGGGGCCCAGGGCCGCTTCAGGCCGCTGCCCATGACCAGGGTGACGGTCGGCTCGACCGGCCCCTGCTGGGTGACCAGGAAGGTGGCCGGCATCAGCTTCCGCCCTTCGCGTTCGGCGAAACGCGCCTGCGCCAGGTACAGCATCGCCCGCAGCCGCTTCGGCGGCAGCGGCCAGCCGTCGGTCACGCCGCGCTCCAGCAGCCAGAACGCCACGTCCAGGGCGGACCGCGTTGCCGGCCGCATCAGCGGGGCACGCCTTGCTGCGGTAAGGCGTGCCGCCTATCTTCCACGACGCGGCGTCGCCGCCGCAGCGGAACTGCCAATCGAGGAGACGTCGCGATGGACATGAGCGGTGAGCAACTGATCGCGGCCCCGCGCGAGAAGGTGTGGGAAGCACTCAACGACCCCGACATTCTGGGCCAGTGCATCCCCGGCTGCGACAGCATTTCCAAGACCTCCGAGACCGGGTTCGAAGCGACGGTGACGGCCAAAATCGGCCCCGTTAAGGCGAAGTTCAAGGGCGCCGTCGAGCTGCAGGATATCGACGCCCCGAACAGTTACAAAATCGTCGGCGAAGGCAAGGGCGGCGCCGCCGGCTTCGGCAAGGGCAGCGCCAAGGTCAGCCTCTCCGATGCCGAGGGCGGCACCCTCATGGCCTATGAGGTGAACGCCCAGGTCGGCGGCAAGCTGGCGCAGATCGGCTCAAGGCTGGTGAATTCCGCGGCGAAGAAGATGGCCGACGATTTCTTCGACCGCTTCAAGTCGGTCGTCGAGGCCGGTTCGGCCGCTCCGGCCGGATCGGACGGCTCGGACACCGGCGGGGGCAGTACTCCCGCCGCGGGCGGCGAAGGCGGCGACGCCACCTCCGCTCCCGCCTCCACCGCGGCTGCCGGGGCCAGCCAGCAGTCCGTCGGCGACGGCGGTCCGGCTGCCGCAGCCACCGCGGCGGCCATTGCGCCTTCGGCCGGCGCCGCCCATGCGGCCGCCGCACCGTCGGAGCCGGCAGATCACGGCCATGCGCACCCGCCGCCGCCGACCGCCGGCGGGGCCGTGGCCGGGCGCGGCCTGTCGATCTGGGTCTGGGGTGCGGTGCTCGTCATCGTTGTCGTGGCGGTCGCCTATATCGTCACCTCCAGTCACTAGGCACCGGGGGGCGGAGCGCGCTCGGGACGGCGCCTTGGGCCTTGACCGTTGCCGCTTTCCGCGGCGAGACTTCGCCGGGGTCCAAGAGGCTGCCGCACAGCCCGCCCGGTGCCGCAACTTCACCGCGACCCGACACCAGATTGAGGGAATGGCAACGCTGACCCGGGCCTGACACGGCCGGAGGGCGGCCGCCGGCGAGACGCCGGCAGGCAGAGGACGCAATCCGGAGTGGCCAGGTGCCGGCGACCCACGCCCAGCGCTTTGCGGGAAAACAGCGCTTCGCGGGCTAACCGAGGCGCATCTGAGGACTTAGGAGGGAGTGAGCATGGCAACCGTGACCATGACGGTGAACGGCGAACAGGTGACGCGCGACGTCGAGCCGCGCACCCTGCTCGTGCAATTTTTGCGCGAGGATCTTCGCCTGACCGGCACCCATGTGGGCTGCGACACCAGCCAGTGCGGTGCCTGTGTGGTGCATGTCGACGGCAAGAGCATCAAGTCTTGCACGATGCTTGCCAGCCAGGCCGACGGGAAGTCCGTCACCACGATCGAGGGTCTGGCCAAGAATGGCGAGCTGCATCCGATGCAGGCCGCGTTCCGCGAGCATCACGGCCTGCAGTGCGGTTTCTGCACGCCGGGCATGATCATGAGCGCACTGGATATCGTCCAGCGCCACGGCAGCAGCGTCCAGGAGAAGACCATCCGCGAGGAGCTGGAGGGGAATCTCTGCCGCTGCACCGGCTACCACAACATCGTGAAGGCCATACAGGCAGCCGCCGCCAACATGTGATCCTGGGGGACCAACGACAATGAACGCACCGACTGGAATCGGCGCGGCCGTCCCCCGCAGGGAGGACCAGCGCTTCATCACGGGCAAGGGCCGTTACGTCGACGACCTGAACCGTGCCGGACAGCTGCACGCGGTGTTCGTGCGCTCGCCGCATGCCCATGCGACGATCAAGTCGATCGAGCTTGGCGACGCCCGGGCCATGCCCGGCGTCAAGGCGATCTATACCGGCGAGGATATCGCCAACGACAAGGTCGGCGGACTGATCTGCGGCTGGGTGGTGACCGACAAGCACGGCCAGCCCCACCGCAACCCGCCGCACCCGGTTCTCGCCTTCGGCAAGGTGCGCCATGTCGGCGAGCCGGTCGCGGTGGTGATCGCGGAGAGCCTGGGCCAGGCGAAAGATGCGGCCGAGGCGGTGGAGGTCGACTACGAGGCGCTTCCCGCCAGCGTCGACCTGAAGAAGACCTTCGAAGCCGACGCCCCGCAGCTGCACGAGGAGGCGCCCGGCAATCTCTGCTACGACTGGGAGCTCGGCGACCGCGAAGGGGTCGAGAAGGCCTTCTCCGAGGCCGCCCATGTGGCCAAGGTCGACCTGATCAACAACCGCCTGATCCCGAACGCGATGGAGCCCCGTGCGGCGATCGGCGAGTACGATTCCGGCACCGACGAGCTGGTGCTCTACACCACCAGCCAGAACCCGCATGTCACCCGGCTGATCCTGTCCGCCTTCATCGGGCTGGCGCCGGAGCACAAGCTGCGGGTCGTGGCACCCGATGTCGGCGGCGGCTTCGGCTCCAAGATCTACACCTACAGCGAAGAGGTCACCTGCCTCTGGGCCTCGCGCAAGCTGGGCGGCAAGCCGGTGAAGTGGGTGGCGGAGCGCAGCGAGAGCTTCCTGACCGACGCCCATGGCCGCGACCATGTCACCCATGCGGAGCTGGCGCTCGACAAGGACGGCAAGTTCCTCGCCCTGCGGGTGAAGACCCTGGCGAACATGGGGGCCTATCTGCAGGTCTTCTCGACCTGCGTGCCGACCTACCTCTATGCCTGCCTGATGGCCGGCCAGTACCTGACGCCGAAGATCTTCTGCGAGGTGAAGGCCGGCTTCACCAACACCAACTGCGTCGACGCCTATCGCGGCGCGGGCCGGCCGGAAGCCACCTATGTCGTGGAGCGGCTGGTCGAGATCGCCGCGCGCGAGATGGGCATCGAGAAGACCGAGATCCGCCGGCGCAACTTCATCCCGAGCGAGAGCTTCCCCTACGAGACGCCGGTCCTGATGACCTACGATTCCGGCAACTTCCCGGTGCTGCTCGACCGCGCGATGGAGATGATCGACTACAAGGGCTTCCCGGCCCGCAAGGCGGAGGCGGAGAAGCGCGGCAAGCTGCGCGGCATCGGCCTGTCCTGCTTCATCGAGGCCTGCGGCCTGGCGCCGTCGGCGGTGATCGGTGCGCTGGGCGGCGGTGTCGGCCAGTGGGAGAGCGCGAACATCAAGTTCAACCCGACCGGCAGCGTGACCCTGTATACCGGCAGCCACAGCCACGGGCAGGGCCATGAGACGGTCTTTGCCCAGGTCGTCTCCGACCTGCTGGGCGTGCCTTACGAGAATATCGAGGTGGCGCACGGCGATACCGGCATCGTGCCGTTCGGCATGGGCACCTACGGCTCGCGCTCCGGCCCGGTGGGCGGCGGCGCGATCAAGGTGGCCGCCGACAAGGTGATCGCCAAGGCGAAGAAGATCGCCGCGCACATGCTGGAGGCGTCCGAGGGCGATATCGAGCATGAGGGCGGCACCTACAAGGTGGCGGGCACCGACAAGTCGGTGAACATCGCGCAGATCGCCTTCACCGCCTATGTGCCGCACAGCTATCCGGAAGGCCTGGAGCCCGGCCTGGACGAGACCGGGTTCTTCGACCCGCTGAACTTCACCTTCCCCTCCGGCGCCTATATCGCCGAGGTCGAGGTGGATCCCGATACCGGCATCACCACCCTGGTGGACTGGGTGGCGGTCGACGATTTCGGCACCGTGATGAACCCGATGATCGTCGACGGCCAGGTGCATGGCGGCATCGCGCAGGGCGTCGGCCAGGCGCTGCTGGAACAGTGCGTCTACGACGAATCCGGCCAGCTGGTGACGGGGTCCTACATGGACTATTGCATGCCGCGGGCCGGCGACCTGCCGCGCCTGCGGATCGAAACCACCGACATGCCCTGCCCGCACAACCCGCTCGGCGTGAAGGGCTGCGGCGAGGCCGGGGCGATTGCGTCGCCGGCGGCGATGATCAACGCGATCGTGGATGCCATCGGCACCGATATCGACATGCCGGCGACACCAGAGAAGGTCTGGCGCGCCATCCACAGCGGAAAGATGGCAACGGCCGCCGAGTAGCGGCCCGCGCCTGTTCTGTCCGACCTGACCTTTAAGGGGGACGTCAATGTACGAATTCGCCTACGAGAAGCCGTCGAGCCTCGACGAGGCAGCGAAGCTGCTGCAGTCGTCGGAGGATGCCAAGATCCTGGCCGGCGGTCAGACCCTGATCCCGACCCTGAAGCAGCGGCTGGCGCAGCCCAGCCACCTGATCGACCTGCAGGGCATCGGCGACCTGTCCGGCATCAGCGCCGGCGGCTCCAGCATCACCATCGGCGCGCTGACCACCCATGCCGCGGTGGCGGCCAGCAAGGATGTCGCCAAGGCGATCCCCGCCCTGGCGGCGCTGGCCTCCCATATCGGCGACCCGCAGGTGCGCAACACCGGCACCCTGGGCGGTTCCATCGCCAACAACGATCCGGCGGCCGACTATCCGGCGGCGGTGCTGGGGCTCAATGCCACGGTCACCACCAACAAGCGGGAGATCAAGGCCGACGACTTCTTCAAGGGGATGTTCGAGACGGCGCTGGAGGATGACGAGATCATCACAAAGGTGTCCTTCCCGATCCCGGAGAAGGCGGGCTACGCCAAGTTCCCGAACCCGGCCTCCCGCTATGCCATGGTTGGCGTGCTGGCGGCGCAGACCGGATCCGGCGTGCGGGTCGCCGTGACCGGTGCCGGCCCCTGCGTGTTCCGCTGGACGGAAGCCGAGCGGGCGCTGTCGGGCGGCTTCAACGCCGACGCGCTGAAGGACCTGTCCCTGCCGGCCGACGGCCTGAACGCCGACATCCACGGTTCGGCCGAGTATCGCGCCCATCTGGTGGGTGTGATGGCGCGTCGTGCGGTCGCGGCGGCCGACTGACGACACTCCGGTTGCTTCGCAGGTGCGGGACGGCGATCCTCCGTCCCGCGCCTGCGGCATCCCCTCGGAGACCGCGGCCCTGCCGCGGTCTTTGTCGTTTCCGGCGACCTCCGTCCGACCGGCTTTGCCATTTCCTTTCGCAACTGCCATATCCAGCCCATGACAGACAGCGCCCCCACCTCCCCCGCCGCCCTTCCCGACAACATCCCCGAGACCATCGAGGACGTCCTGGCCATGCTGGAACGCGGCAACTATGTCGCGGACCGTGCCCTAGCGACGACCCTGTATCTCGCCCTGCGCATGGGGCGCCCGCTGTTCCTGGAGGGCGAGGCCGGCACCGGCAAGACGGAGATCGCCAAGGTCCTGTCCGCCGTGCTCGACCGGCCGCTGGTCCGGCTGCAGTGCTACGAAGGGCTGGATGTCGCCTCGGCGGTGTACGAATGGAACTATGCCCGCCAGATGATCGAGATCCGCCTGGCGGAGGCGCAGGGCGCCGTCGACCGGGAGGCGCTGGCCGGCGACGTCTTCTCCGAGCGGTTCATGATCGCCCGGCCGCTGCTGCAGGCCCTGCAGCCCGGTCCCGAGGGGCGGATGCCGGTGCTGCTGATCGACGAACTGGACCGCACCGACGAACCGTTCGAGGCCTATCTACTGGAGGTGCTGTCGGACTTCCAGATCACGATCCCGGAGGTCGGCACCCGCAAGGCGCCGGAGCCGCCGATCGTCATCGTCACCTCCAACCGGACCCGCGAGATCCATGACGCGTTGAAGCGCCGCTGCCTCTATCACTGGGTCGGCTATCCCGATGCGAAGCGGGAACTGGAGATCGTGATGCGCAAGGTGCCGGGATGCGACCGCAGGCTGGCGCAGCAGATCGTCGCCTTCATCCAGGAGCTGCGCCAGGTCGACCTGTTCAAGCTGCCCGGCATCGCCGAGACCCTCGACTGGACCCAGGCGCTGACCTACCTGAACGCGATGTCGCTGGACCCGGCGACGATCGACGACACCCTCGGCGTGATCCTGAAATACCAGGACGATATCGCCCGCATGCAGGGCTCGGAGGCCGCCGGCATCCTGCGCAAGGTGCAGGCGGAGCTCGCCGGGGTTGGCGCCTGAGCGGCACCGGCCCGGCATGAGCGACGCGCCCCACCCCCCGGGCCTTGCGCCCGACGCTGCGGCGGACGATGGCGGCCATGACCGCTTTGCCGAGAACATCATGCATTTCGGCCGGGTGCTGCGGCGCGCCGGCCTGCCGGTGGGCACCGGGCGGATCCTCGACGCGATCCGGGCGGTCGAGGTCGCCGGCATCCGCAGCCGGCACGACTTCTACTGGACCCTGCACGCCGTCTTCGTGTCGCGGCGCGAGCATCGCGAGATCTTCGACCAGGCGTTCCACGTCTTCTGGCGCAACCCGAAGATCCTGGAACGGATGATGGGCATGCTGCTGCCCCGCACCGAGGGCGGCGCCGACGACCAGGAGCAGCAGAAGCGCGACATCTCCCGCCGCCTGGCGGAGGCGCTCTACCCCGACAAGGGACCGCAGGAGCAGGAGGGCGGCGACGAGGAAGAGGAGCTGGAGATCGACGCCAGCTTCACCTGGTCGGCCCGCGAGCGGCTGCAGACGATGGATTTCGAGAGCATGTCGACGGAGGAACTGGCGCTGGCGCGCGGCGCGATCGCGCGCCTGCGCCTGCCGATCATGGAGGTGCCCACCCGCCGCTACCGCAGCGACCCGCGCGGCGCCCGGGTCGACATGCGGGGCACCTTGCGCGGCTCCCTGCGGTCGGGCGGCGGCGCCATCCCGCTGAAGCGCAAGCGCCGGCTGACCCGCCATCCGCCGCTTGTGGTGCTGTGCGACATCTCCGGCTCGATGTCGCAGTACAGCCGGATGTTCCTGCACTTCCTGCACGCCCTGACCAACGACCGCGACCGGGTCCATACCTTCCTGTTCGGCACCCGTCTGACCAATGTCACCCGCTATCTGCGGAACAAGGATGTCGACGCCGCGCTGGGACAGATCGGCAGCAATGTGGAGGACTGGTCCGGCGGTACCCGGATCGGCCATACGCTGGAGGAGTTCAACCGCCTCTGGTCGCGGCGGGTGCTGAGCCAGGGTGCCGTCGTGCTGTTCATCTCCGACGGGCTGGACCGGGACGCCGCGGAGGGGCTGGAGGAGCAGATCGACCGGCTGCACCGCTCCTGCCGGCGGCTGATCTGGCTAAACCCGCTCTTGCGCTGGGACGGCTTCGAGCCCAGATCCGCAGGGATCCGCAGCCTGCTGCCGCATGTGGACGAATTCCGCCCGCTGCACAATCTGCAGTCCCTGGGGGAACTTGCCGACGCCCTGTCGCGGCCGCAGCCGCCGCCGGGCGCGGCGCGCGGCGGCTGGGATCCGGGCCGCTTCCCGCTGGCCACCGCCGATGGAGGACGCCGATGACCGACACCACCGAATCCGTTCTGGAGCAGGCCGCCGCCTGGCGCGATGCCGGCAAGGGCGCCGCGCTGGCCACCGTCGTCACCACCTGGGGTTCCGCCCCGCGCCCGGTGGGCAGCCAGCTGGCGATCAACGAGGCGGCGGAGTTCGTCGGCAGCGTCTCCGGCGGCTGCATCGAGGGTGCAGTGGTGACCGAGGCGCTGGAGGTGATCGAGGACGGCCAGCCGCGCATGCTGGATTTCGGCGTCAGCAACAGCCAGGCCTGGGAAGTCGGCCTGGCCTGCGGCGGCAAGATCCAGATCTGGGTCGAGCGGGTGAACTGACGGCGCGAACGGAATTCTCGCAGCAGGGAGGCAGCAATGGATCGGGCGACCCTGGACAAGGTGCTGCAGGCGAAGCAGTCGAAGACGGCCGTGGTCCTGGCGACGGACCTGGCTGACGGGTCCCAGCAGATCATTGATATCGCCGCCGTCTGGCAGGCCGATGATCCGCTGAGCCGGGCCGTGGTCGCCGCCAGCATTGCCGACCGCTCTCAGACGGTGGAGATGGAGGACGGGCGCAGGCTGTTCCTCAACGTCTTCAACCCGCCGCTGCGGATGATCGTGGTCGGTGCCGTGCATATCACCCAGGCCCTGGCGCCGATGGCCCGGATCGCCGGCTACGATGTGATCGTGATCGACCCGCGGGAGGCCTTCGCCACCGCGGAGCGGTTCCCGGATGTCACCCTCAGCCATGCCTGGCCGGACGAGGCGATGGCGGAGCTGAAGCCCGACCGCCGCACCGCCGTCATCACCCTGACCCACGACCCGAAGCTCGACGATCCGGCGCTGCAGGCGGCGCTGAACTCCGACTGTTTCTATATCGGCGCGCTGGGCAGCAGGAAGACCCATGGCGCCCGGCTGGAGCGGCTGCGCCGCGCCGGCTTCGACGAAGCGGCGTTGGCACGGATTCACGGGCCGATCGGCCTGGCCATCGGGGCACGCTCGCCGGCGGAGATCGCCATCGCGGTGATGGCGCAGGTCACCGAGACCCTGCGCAAGATGCCGGAGCCGCAGGCCCGCGCGGCCTGAGCCCGGGCCCCTGCCGCAGATGGAGTTCGGCCCCCTCCCCGTCCGCGACTGCGCAGGCACCCTGCTGGGCCACAGTCTGACCCTGGCCGGGCGCCGGCTGAAAAAGGGGCATCGGCTGAGTGAGGTCGATGCACAGGCCCTGGCGGCCGAGGGCCGGGAGACCGTGATCGCCGCGCGGCTCGGCCCGGACGATGTGCTGGAAGATGAAGCGGCGGACCGGATCGCCGCACGGGCCGGCGGCGACGGGGTCCGCATCAATGCCGCCTTCACCGGCCGGGCCAATCTCTATGCGGCCGCCGACGGCGTCGTCCTGCTGGACACCGCCCGCCTGCAGGCCCTGAACCATCTGGACGAAGCCGTCACCATCGCCACCGTCGCGCCGTTCGAGGCGGTCACCGCCGGCCAGATGCTCGCCACCATCAAGATCATCCCGTTCGCCGCACCGGAGCGGGCGGTGGCCGCGGCGGAGGCCCTGGCCGACGCGGCAGGGGACGGCGGCGGCGCGCTGGTCCGGCTGGCACCGTTCCGGCGCAAATCGGTCGGCCTGATCCTGACCGCCCTGCCGGACAGCAAGGACAGCGTCCTCGACAAGACCGTCGACAGCGTACGCGACCGGGTCGAGGCGCTGGGCTGCACCCTGGACGCTGTGGAGCGCTGCCCCCACACGGCGGGGGCGGTCGCCGGGGCGCTCGGCCTGCGCGTCTTCGACGCCTGCGACATCGTCCTGGTGTTCGGCGCCTCGGCGATCGTGGACCGCGGCGACGTGATCCCGGCCGGGATCGTCGCGGCCGGCGGTCGGGTCGTGCATTTCGGCATGCCGGTCGATCCCGGCAACCTGCTGCTGCTGGGGGAACTGGCGCAGCGTCCGGTGATCGGCCTGCCGGGCTGTGCCCGCTCGCCGAAGCTCAACGGCTTCGACTGGGTGCTGCAGCGCCTGGTCGCCGACATCGCCGTGACCCGGGACGACCTGATGGATACCGGCATCGGCGGCCTGCTGAAGGAGATCCCCACCCGGCCGCAGCCGCGCGAGGGCGGTGGCACGGCCAGCGCCGCGGCGCCGCGCATGCCGCAGGTTGCCGCCGTGATCCTGGCCGCCGGCCTGTCGCGCCGCATGGGCGACCGCAACAAGCTGACGGCGCGGGTCAACGGCAAGCCCCTGGTGCGCTGGGTCGCCGAGGCCGCCCTCGCCTCCTCCGCGGCGGAGACCCTGGTTGTGCTGGGTGCCGGCGCCGGCGCCGTCCGACAGGCACTGGCTGGCATGAACCTGCGCTTCGTAGAGAATCCCGACTACGCCGAAGGCATGGCCAGTTCGATCCGTGCCGGAATCGCGGCGCTGCCTGCCGGCACCGACGGCGCCCTGATCTGCCTGGGCGACATGCCGGACCTGAAGGCGGCGCATCTGGACCGCCTGATCTCGGCCTTCAATCCGTTGGAAGGGCGCGCCATATGCATCCCCCTGTTCGATGAAAGGCAAGGAAATCCAGTCCTTTGGGGGAATTCCTTCTTCTCGGAACTGAGCGGCCTGACCGGTGATCGCGGTGCCAAGGCACTGCTTGCCGGCCACGCCGACAAGGTGGTGGAGGTGGCGATGCCGGACGACGGGGTGCTGACCGATCTGGACACGCCGCAGGCGCTGGCGGCCTATGCCGGCGACGGGGAAGAAGCTGCGGCGGACGGCGCTGAAAAGGCCTGACCGCACGGCGCCGGGACGGCGCAGGCTGAAGATCGGATGGTGAGGTTCAGCGGTCGCCGGCGGTGCCCGTCGCCGTGCCGGTGAGCAGGCCAGGGTCGGCCGACAGCCGCTCTGCCGCGGCGATCTCGGCGGGTGACAGGCTGGCGGACATCGCTTCGCGGACCCGCGCCGCCAGGGCCGCCGTCTCTGCCGGGGCCGCATCCTCGGTCACCCGCAGCAGAAGCGCATAGGCCATCACCAGATCCTGCGGCACGCCGATGCCGTCGGCATGCAGCCGCGCGAGGTTGAGCAGGCCGTCCGCCGAACCCTGCCTGGCCGCCAGCCGCAGCCATCGCACACCTTCGGCGATGTCGCGGTCGACGCCAGCGCCGGTGACGTAGAGCAGGCCCAGATTGTTCTGCGCCTCCGCATTGCCCTGCAGGGCGGCGGCTCGGTACCAGCGGGCGGCGGCGGCAGGGTCGGCCGCCATGCCCTGCCCCGCCTCCAGCATGATGGCGAGATTGAGCTGGGCCGCCGCAAGCCCCTGCTCTGCGGCCTGACGGAAGAACTCGGCCGCCTGGGCGGCGCTGCCCGCCGCCACCTGGCCCTGCAGGTAGAGCATGCCGAGACGGAACTGGGCATCCCGCGAGCCGCCTGCCGCCGCCTTGCCGTACCAGTCGGCGGCAACGGCCAGGTCGCGCTCCACCCCCAGGCCGAATTCGTAGAGATAGCCGAACAGGTACTGCGCGCGGATCTCGCCCGCCCGCGCCTGCCGGCCGTAGAGGCGCACGGAATCCTGGAACGCCTCCGCCCGCGCCTCCGGCGTCAGGGCCAGCGGCGCCGGCGGCAGGCCTGCCGGCCTTTCCGCGCCGTCCCGCGCCAGGGCTCCGCCCGGCCCGGCCTGAAGGCCGAGCGCAAGCAGGGCCGCGAACAGGCAGCGATGCAGGATGGCGGGGGAACTGCCGCCCGGCCGCCGGGACAGGCCCGCGGGACGGGCCATCCGGCATGCAGCGCTGGCGGACGTGACAAGAGCTGGACTGGTCACTGAGCGGTGCGGCTCCGATACAGGTCACGCGCAGGCACCGAATGGCCGAAGCCGTCGCATCCGTGTTGCCTGCCGGAACAGCGTCCGGTGAGCATGTGAGACATAGAAAAGGGCTGTGCCACGTTTCACGGTCACGCCGCACAGCCCCTGGCGGCTAAGCTAACCGGCGCATCCGCTGCGTTCAAGTGGGGGCACAACATTTCTGACACATTGCGGGGCGGCGGATGGCCCTTGCCGCGACCGGCCGCGGCCCTGTAGGGAACGCCGTGGACAGAGGTGCCGGGAGGGCGAGCGAGGCAGTCATGAACGAGCGCGAGATGTACGGCGAGCTCACGGCCCTGATCCATGCCGTGGCGGCGCGTCTGGACCTTGACGTGGAAGCGGTCGCCAAGGCGTTCGAGACCGGCGCGGCGCAGATCGATTTCGCGGAGGACGAGGACGGGAATCGGGCGCTGCTGGTCACCTGCGGCGACCGGCAGGCCGCGGTGAGCCCGCAGGATCTGGCCGTTGCGGCGCAGGCGCTGGCGGACCAGGCGGCCGGCGGTCCCGTGCCGAACGACGGCTGAGGTCCGGCGGCGATGCATCCCCTGCTGGGCCTGTTCCTGCTGCTCATCCTTCTGCTCGCCTATGCGGTGGTCGCGGTCACCCTGATCGGCGGCTGGTTCCCCGATGGCGGCGCCTGGAGTCTCCTGGCCTTTGCCGTCGCGGGCTTCGTCTGGGTGCCGCCGGCGGCCCTCCTGCTGCGGTTCATCCGGCGCCGGGGCTGAGCTGCCGGCAGGGCAGATCCTCAGGGCAGCTCCTCAGGGCAGCTCCTCAGGGCAGATATTGCCAGGGCGGCAAATGCTGCCTATCCTGTCCGGCAGAATATTCCGCCACAGAAAGTGGGCCGTCAGACAGGGTTACCCTCTGGCGTCGGTGAATGTTCCGCAGCAGACCGCCGGTGCAGGGTGCAAGGCCGGCGGTCCGGCGATGAACAAGGCGCATCGTGCGATCTTGGCGTCCGGGTTGGTCACCGGGTGCTGATCTGCCGTCCAGCGCCGCAACACGCCCGTCGGTGCCCGCCACATTGGTGCGGCGCACATGGTAGAACTTGCACTCGGTTCGAGCATTCGAAGTTCCCTGCTGACATTGCAGGAACTGAACTCGCTCTCTTCCGTCACGGAAAACAGGCTTGCCACCGGGCTGAAGGTCAGCTCCGCGCTGGACGATGCCGCGGCCTTCTTTCAGGCGCGTGCCCTGACCGACCGGGCCGCCGACTTCCTGAACCGGAAGGACGATATCGACGAGGCCGTATCCAGCCTGCAGGCGGCGAATGACGGTGTCGAAGCCGTCGATGCCACCCTGCGCCAGCTCAAGGGCCTGCTGCAGAGCGCCAAGACCGCCTCGACCACCGAGCTTTCGGCGCTGCAGACCCAGTTCAACAGCCTCAGCGAGCAGCTGAACGAGATCGTCAGCGACACCACCTATGCCGGCCTGAACCTGCTGAACGCCAGCACCGCCTCGCTGACGGTGACCTTTTCCGATTCTTCGTCGGCACAGCTTTCCGTCAACGGCACCAACATCCTGGTGTCCAGCACGCAGAGCGGCGCCCTGTTCACCGCCGGCGTCGCGGCCGGTTCGCTGGCCAGTACGATCATCGGTTTCGCCGGCGGCACGATCACCTTCAGCAATGCCGCGGTGTCGAACTTCGACCTGGGGATCGAGCGGCTGGATGCCGCGATCAGCAACCTGCGCTCAGTGGCTACCAACCTGGGGTCCAACGTGACCTTCCTGAACACGCGCCTGGACTTCACGGAGCAGTACACGACGACCCTGCAGTCCGGCGCGGACAAGCTCACCCTGGCCGATATCAACGAGGAAGGCGCCAAGCTCGTGGCCCTGCAGACCCGGCAGGAACTGGCGATCCAGGCGCTCGCCTTCGCCGGTCAGAGCGAACGCGCCGTGCTGACCCTGTTCGACAGCCTGGCCGCCTAGGCCGGCGAGCGGCGGATTTCCCATGGACGGGTGCGCGGTCCTGGGACACGGTCGGGGGATCGGGAATGCGGGACCGAAAGAAGCCCCGCGCCCCTCCCCCGACCGGATCGTCTGCGCGGCCGCGCTGCCGCCCCGAGCGTTCGCCGCCCAAGGTTGGCCGTCCCGGTGAACCCGCCTATGCTCGCCGCTCGTTCACGCCAGCCGGGGCCCGATGTCCGACTTTTCCTATACGCCGCCGCCGCTTCAGCCCAGCGACCTGGAAGTCCTGCAGGCGCAGGTGGCCAAGCTGCAGAGCAACCTGGACCGGGCGGAGGCCTTCGGCGCCTCGGCACTCGCTCTGTCCGTCGCCCTGCTGCAGGAGCTTCTGGCCAGCGAACGCGTGAGCCGCGAGGAGGCCATCGACATGGTGTCCAACGCCCTGGCGAATGTGCGGCGCCTGTACCGTTCCGACGGGCAGGATCCGTTCGCCAGCGGTGCGGTCGATTCCGCCTTCCTGGCGCGGGAGATGAACCAGGCCGCGCGGGAGGAAGCCGCACAGGACCTGCTGCAGGGGCTGCTGAACGCGCTGCGTGATTAGGCCCTGCGCCGCCTCGAGTCCCGCCCCTTCCCCGATCTGCCGGCTGCCCGGACGTTTCAGCGGCCGGTGAATGCCGGTGCCCGGCGCTCCACGAAATGGGCGACCCCTTCCCGGAAATCGGCGCTGGAGAAGCTCTCCAGCATTTCCCGGTCGCCCACCGAGACCGCCTCGCCAAGGTCCTGGAACTGCGCCTCGTAGAGCTGCGCCTTGATCACCCGCATCGACCGCGGCGAGACCATGGTGGCCAGTTCGCCGGCATAGGCGCGGACCTCGTCCAGGAAGCTTTCGGCCGGAAAGACATTGTTCACTAGGCCGATCCGCATCGCCTCGGCGGCGTCGAACTTCCGCGCCGACAGCAGCAGGTCCATGGCATTGGCGAAGCCCACCAGCCGCGGCAGCATCCAGCTGATGCCATGCTCGGCAATCAGGCCGCGGCGGGAGAAGGCGGTGGAGAAGACGGCCGAATCCGCGGCGAAGCGCATGTCGCAATAGAGGGCGAGGACCAGGCCGAGCCCGGCGCAGGGCCCGTTGATCGCAGCGATCACCGGCTTCGGGACCGTCGGGTAGTAGGTGCTCCGCAGATGATAGTCGCTGCGCAGGGCCAGGCCGCCGGGGACTCCGCCGATCTCCCGGTTGCCGGTCTCGCGCGACGGCGCGCCGTCGGAGCCGGCGGCCGACAACTCCCCCAGATTGTCCATGTCGGCCCCGGCGCAATAGCCGCGGCCGGCGCCGGTCATGATCACCACCCGCACCGCATCGTCGGCCGTCGCCGCGGCCAGGGCGTCGCGCACCTCGCGCTCCATCACGCCGGTCCAGGCATTCAGCCGCTCGGGCCGGTTCATGGTGATGGTGGCGATGCCGTCATCGACCGCATACAGGATCTGCTCGTAGCTCATCTTTCCCCCCAAGATGGTGTGTCGGCATGTCCGGTCCGCCATCGGCGCTGCATGCTGCGGTATGCCACTGCCTCATTCCGGGACATACCGCGATCGCGTCCTGTCGGGTCCGGCGCTTCTGTCCGATAACCATGGCTCAGGACGAAGCGGTGCGGAAGCCGCGTCGTCACGACGGCAAGGCGGCGGTTCCGGGCGAAGATCCGGACTGGCGCCAGCAGGGAGAACAGAAGATGGCGGCAGAACCGACAATGCTTCCTGGCTCCGCTCCGCGGCTGCTCGACGGGCTGCTCGATCCGACCGTCCGAGATCCCGAGTTCCACGTCATGGCCGGCGGGACGATCGCGATCGCGGGCCTTCTTGCCCTGCTTCTGGTCCTGGTCGACGGCCTGTCCGCCCCCCTGGCCAGCCACCTCTTCTACCTGCCCGTCATGCTTGGTGCGCTGGTCTATGGCTGGCGCGGCGGCGTGACGGTCGCCCTGGTGGCCGGGCTCCTGGCGGCGGTGATCGCGCGCGGCGTGACCCCGGCACCCGTGGCGTCCCCGGTCGCGGGCCTGTTGCCGGTCGCGGTGCAGATCGTCCTCGGTTTCGCGCTCGGGGGCCTTGCCGATGCAGTGCGCGATCACCTGCGGCGTGCCCTCCTTGAGGCGCCGGGCCCCGCACCGGTCAAGGGGTGCGTGGGCCAGGCAGGCGGTGTCGGCGGGCTGAGCCCGCAGGCGAAACGGGAGCGGGCCTTCCGCCGTCGCGGCCTGCAGCGCCGTCGCCAGCGGCCGCGGCTCGACATCTCCGACAACGCCCTGCTGGCGGACCTGGAGCGGGCCCTGAAGGACAATCACGGGCTGCACCTGGTGTTCCAGCCGAAGGTGGACCTGCGCAACGGGCGCTGCACCGGGGCCGAGGCGCTGATCCGCTGGTCCTGCGACAGCCGGGGCGCGGTGCCGCCGGGACGCTTCGTGCCTCTGGCCGAGGATACCCACCTGATCCGGCCGCTGACGGAATGGGTGCTCCGGCAGGGCCTGGACCAGCTGCGCGACTGGCAGCGCGGCGGGCTGGACCTGACGCTGGCGGTCAACATCTCGGTACGCAACCTGATGCAGCCGGACTTCGTGTTCTTCGTGGGACAGGAACTGGCGGTGCGCGGGCTGGCGCCGCATCTCCTTCACCTGGAGGTCACCGAAAGCGGCCTGATGGTGGACCCGCATGCCAGCATCGCGACCCTGCAGGCGCTGAAGGCGCTCGGCGTCCATATCGCGATCGACGATTTCGGCACCGGCCAGTCCTCGATGGCCTATCTGCGCCACCTGCCGGCAGACACCGTGAAGATCGACCGCAGCTTCGTGGACGACATGCATGTCGACCGCAGCGACGAGGTGATCGTGCGCGCCACCATCATGATGGCCCGGTTCCTGCGCCTGCGGGTTGTCGCGGAAGGTGTGGAAAACGGACAGATATACGAGAAGTTGCGTCGCTTCCGCTGCGATGAGGTGCAGGGTTACCACATTGCGAAGCCGATGGCGGGGAGCGACCTGGCCGACTGGATCACCTCCCCTGCCCCATGGCGCGAGGCCGTCTGACCCGCGGGCATCTCCTATGGTTGAATCCAGCGGGTAGATTTCAGTACTTTTCTCTTACAGAGTGTATTTGTGACCATCTGAACCGCCGCTGCCGGTCGCCGGCGCATTGCGCCCGACCGATCCGGGGATTGACCGGAACAGTATGGTCGCTCCGCCGCATTCCCCTACACCGAACCGCTACGCGAATCTATCCAGTGCAACCCTGGATAGGTGAACAGTCATGTCTATACCGCGATCGCGTTATTCCGAACGGATAAGAGCCTGCCAGAATTGTTTTGAATTAACACGCAATATCCTGGAGGTTTCGATGATCTATGTGATCTCTGGCGCCGATGTGAATCAATATCCGGCGCTCTTCGACCAAGTATACCGTCTTCGTCATCAGGTTTTTGTCGAAGAAATGGGATGGGAAGATCTTCGCAGTCCGGATGGAAAGGAGCGTGACCAGTTCGATGACCATCACGCGGTCCACCATCTCTGCGTTCGTGACAATCTGGTGGTCGGCTATCAGCGCATGCTGCCGACCACCCGTCCCCATCTGTTGTCCGAAATTTTTCCCCAGCTCTGTGTCGGCACCTCCCCGCGCGGACCCGGCATCTACGAACTGACACGCTACTGCGTTTCGCCGGCCCATCGCGAGGGACGCCGCGGTGTCGGCTCCGTCGGCAGCGAGCTGATCGCCGGCCTGGTGGAATGGGGCCTGCAGGCCGGTGTCCACAAGGCGATCATCGAGTTCGAGCCGATGTGGGTGCTGCGCGCCATGCAGCTGCAGTTCCTGGCACGGCCGCTGGGCCTGCAGACCAAGATCGGCGACCAGAACATCGTCGCCACGGAACTCACCTTCAACGAGCACACGCTGGAGACGATCCGCGCCTTCCGGGGACATGAGGAGCCGGTCGTCCGCTGCCTGGGCGCTCAGGAGGCCTTCGTCGCCTTCGAGACGGAGCACGCTCTGGCTTCCTGATCCCGGCGTCCTGATCCCAGGCGTCCTGATTTTCGGGCGTCCTGACTCAATAGGGCCGGGCGAACCGGCCGGAACGAGGCTGCAATGACCCATATTTCCGCAAAGCGCATCGGCGCGGTGGAAATGCTTTCCATCGCCGATCCCGACGGAGTGGCCAATCTCTCCGCACGTCACTACGAGCAGCTGACCCGCCGCATCGAGGCGGCGCAGCATGACGACGATATCGCGGTCTTCCTGATCCTCGGCGGTCCGGGACTGTTCTGCGCCGGTGCCGACCTGGCGCAGTTCGTGGCCGGCGGGGACAGCCTGGACGAAGTGTCCCGGGCCGCACCCGCCTTCTTCCGGGCCCTGGCGGCCAGCGAGAAGCCGTTCATCGCCGCCGTGGATGGGCTGGCGGCCGGGATCGGCACCACCATGCTGCTCCATTTCGACCTGATCTACGCCAGCGAGCGCAGCCTCTTCAAGGCACCGTTCGTCGACCTAGGACTGGTGCCGGAAGCGGCCTCCAGCCGGCTCGGACCGGAGCGGCTGGGCTACCAGAAGGCGTTCGAGCTTTTCTGCCTGGGCGGCGAACTGACGGCGCAGGAGGCCGCCCGTCTGGGCCTGGTGAACGCGGTCATGGGCGCGGAGGAAGTGGTTCCCGCGGCCATGGAGGCGGCCCACCAGCTGGCCCGCAAGCCGGCGGCCGCCCTGCGCGCCACCCGCCGCCTGATGCGGGGCAACCCCGCCAGCCTGGACCTCCAGATCGACCGGGAGTGCGACGCCTTCCGCGAGCGGTTGGAGGATGTGGCGACCCGGCGCCGGCTGAAGGCCTTTGTCCGCATGGGACAGGCGCGCCAGCGTTCGGTGCGCGACCGGCAACCAGCGAAACGAACCGAGGAGGTCGCCGCATGACAGGGCGCACCCGTGGAAATGTCCGGGACATCCGGACCGAAGACCTGATCGCGATGATCGACTATCTGGACCAGGACGTGCGCTCGATCAGCCCAACGGGGGCGCATTACCTGCAGATGGCAAAGGTGGCCTTGGCCAATCCCCATTTCGGCGGGCCGGATCTCGCCGAACCCGACGAAAGGTACCTTGTTGATGCAGACCAGTAACGAAGCCGCAAAGCCAGCCGAGCGTACGCGCAGGGCACCGCCTGCCCCGGAGGAAGGCGGGCAGCCCCCCCTCAACCCCTGCGCCGACCGGGCGGTCGGCCGGCGCCTGCAGCGGATCCGGATCACCCGGGGCCTCACCCAGCGCCAGGTTGCGGAGGCGTTGGGCCTGTCTCACAAGCAGATCCAGAACTATGAGAGCGGCCGCAGCCGGATCGTGGTCACCACGTTGGTCCAGTTCGCAAGGGTTTTCCGCACCTCCCTGGCCTCGCTCCTGCGGGACCTGACCGAGGAGGAGGCGCCGATGCGGCTGCAGGATGGCGAGGATTTCCTGCTGATCTCCGACGCAGAGCTGGCGCACCTGTCGCAGCTGCGGGAACTGCCGCCGGAACTCGTCCGGCCGCTCTATCGCCTGACCCAGTCGCTGGCCCGCAAGGACGGCAAGGTCGACCTGGCGGATTGCGGCAAGCTCCTGACCTAGCTTCACCTGCGGCAGACTGCCGCACCTGTGCCCCGGCTTGCCGTCGATCCCGAAAGGGTGCGACGGCTCCGCCGGCGGCCGGGACAGTCCCGAAGCACGCCCAATTGCGGACATCGCGGTGCGCCCGGTGCGCGACCTTGCTGAAATGGGCTGGCTGGGATCGCGCACAGGTCGTAAAATTTGCCACTGGCATACGAAGCGGCAACGCTTGGTTGCATAACCGTACAAAAGCGCCGGATGCGCGCTCGAATCCGGCCTCCCTCTCCAAGACATATGCGGCTTTGGGACATACACTACCCTGAGGCTTGCCGTCCGGGCCGATCGGCAGGCATCCTTGCCCTTGGGCTGCCGGGAGAGGATCAATGACCCATTTCGACGAGACGCTGGAGTTCATCGACAGGATCGAGACGGCTCCGAACGCGCAGGCGATCAGTGCCGAGCTCCTCTCCATCACGTCCCGCTATGGCCTGGACCTGCTGATCGCGGGCACGATGCCGCGCCCCCAGGCCAACCAGTCCGCACAGCGCGAGAGCGTGCTGTTCCAGGGCTGGCCGGTATCCTGGCTGCAGCGCTATATCGAGAAGGAGTATGTGTTCGTCGATCCGGTGATCCGCCGGATCCAGTCGAACCTCTCCCCCTTCGACTGGGCCGAGGCGGAGCCCGACCCGGCCTGCGAGCAGATCGCCCGGCATGTCATGGGCGAGGCGCGGGAACATGGCCTGGGTGCCGGTTTCGCGGTGCCGCTGATCACCCTGGAAGGCGATATCGCGGCGGTCTCCCTTGGCGGCGAGCGCATGGACATTCCGCCCAAGGCCGAGGGGATGATCAGCCTGATCTCCACCTATGCGATGGGTCGGGCGATCCAGCTTCGTGCCAAGGATGCCGCCGAGCTGAAGGAGCCGCTGACCTCGCGGGAGACGGAATGCCTGCGCTGGGCGGCGGCGGGCAAGTCGGAATGGGAGATCGGCGCCATCCTCGGCATCTCCGAGCACACGGCGGAGCGCCACCTGCTGAACGCCAAGAACAAGCTGCGGGCGGTGAATCGTGTGCAGGCGGTCGCCGAGGCGATCCGTTCCGGCCTGATCCGCTGACCGCAAGCACGCCGGGCCTCGCGGGGGCCGGAGTGCTGGCGGGTGGGAGTGCGGCGGGTGGGAGTGCTGGCAGGTGCTTCCAATCCAGCCTCGCGGAGACGGTGCGGTGGCGACCCCAACGGGATTCGAACCCGTGTTTTCACCTTGAAAGGGTGACGTCCTGACCGGGCTAGACGATGGGGTCGCAGGCACCGGTGCCCGCCCGGGGGCCTGTCGTACCTAACGGCTGGTTCGCCGCAAATCAAGGCGCAACACCGGCTTCCTTCGAAATTTCCGCAGCCGCGTCCCGCCGGGTGTCAGAGTGCCACGGGCCGTGCGCCGTCCTCGATCACGAACTGGACGCGGCGTTCGCCGCGCCAATGGTCGGCGCGCAGGTGGCCGGCCAGGTGCAGCCGCGCGTCGCGCTGCATGAGGGCCGCCCCAAGCGGCGTGTCGACCGCGCGGAAGGCGATCGCCTTGACCCGGCCGCCGGTGGGCCCCTGCAGGGTGCAGCGGACATGGCGTTCGCCGACCACCTGGAAAAAGGTGATGTCGGCATTGGCCAGCGCGAAGCGGGGCTCCGGGTTGCCGACCCCGAACGGCGCGACCCGCTCCAGCAGGTCCAGCAGCCCCTCGTTCGCCGCGCCGGGCGATAGGACGGCATCGATTCCCAGCCGGCGCACGGCGGCCGCGGCAGCGACCGGGCCTCGCAGCCGCTCGCACAGGAAGGCGCGCAGCTCGTCGACCCGGCCCGCCTCCACCGTCAGCCCGGCCGCCATCTTGTGGCCGCCGCCATTGACCAGCAGGCCCTTCTGGCGGGCGGCGATCACCGCGGCACCCAGGTCGACGCCGGGCACCGAACGCCCCGACCCCTTGCCGATGCCGCCGTCGAGACCGATCACCACGGTGGGCCGGTCGGTCTGTTCGCGCAGGCGGCTGGCGACGATGCCCAGCACGCCGGGATGCCAGCCCTCGGCCGCAACCAGGCAGACCGGCGCGTCCGGCTCCGCCAGGCCGGCATGGGCGGCGACGGCCTGTTCCAGGACCGCCGCCTCGATCTGCTGGCGCTCCGCGTTGAAGGCGTCCAGGCGGGACGCCAGCGCGGACGCCTCAGCCGGGTCGTCGCAGGTCAGCAGGCGCACCCCGAGATCGGCTTCGCCGACCCGGCCGCCCGCATTGATGCGCGGTCCCAGCAGGAAGCCGGCGTGATAGGCGCCGGGCGGTTCATGCAGCCGCGAGACGTCGGCCAGCGCCGACAGCCCGGTATTGCGGCGCCCGGCCATCACCCGCAGGCCCTGGGCGGCAAGGACCCGGTTGAGCCCGGTCAGCGGCACCACGTCGGCGATCGTGCCCAGCGCCACGAGGTCCAGCCAGGGCAGGAGGGACGGCTCGGGCCTGCCCTCCCCGTACCAGCCGCGCGTCCGCAGCAGGCGGTTCACCGCGATCACCAGCAGGTAGGTCACGCCGACGGCGGCAAGCGCCTGCAACGGGCCGGCCGCCTCGTCCAGGCGGTTCGGGTTCACCACCGCGGCCGCATCCGGCAGGCGGGGCTCCGCCTGATGGTGGTCGACCACGATCACGGGGATGCCCGCAGCGGCGGCCTGCCCGAGGGCGTCGAAGGCGGTGATGCCGCAATCGACCGTGACGATCACGTCCGCCCCCTGCCCCGCCATCGTCTGCAGGGCCGGCGCGTTGGGCCCGTAGCCGTCGCGCATCCGGTCGGGGATATGCACCAGGCACCTGCCGCCGGCCGCGTGCAGGAAGCGCGACAGCAAGGCCGCGGAGGTCGCGCCGTCGACATCGTAGTCGCCGAACACCCCGACCGTGCCGCCGGCCATCACCACGTCGGCGATGCGCGCGGCCGCTTCGTCCATGTCCTTGAGGACCGACGGGTCGGGCAGTTCCGCCTTCAGCGACGGCGACAGGAAGCGCTCCGCCGCCTCGCGGTCCACCCCGCGGCCCGCCAGGATGCGACCCACCACGTCGGGCAGGCCGAGGCCCTGCGACAAGGCTTCCGCCGATCGTTCGTCGGTGCAGCGCAATGCCCAGTTGCGTCCGAGCAGCGAGGTTCCGACGCCGAGAACCGCCTCGGGTTCCGGCGCGGGCATCGTTTGGGCCAGGCGTTCCGGCCGGTTCAACCGGCCGTGCCCGCCGCAGATTTCACGCCTGCGCCGTGGCCGGACCGGTGATGCGCCTTGATCCAGCGCGACGTCCCGGTTGCCGAGCGCAGCACAAGCGACTGGGTGATATGACCGTCTGCGACCGGGTGGACCCCGTCCAGCATCCAGCCGTCGGTGACCCCGGTGGCGGAGAAGATGACATCGCCCTTCGCCATGTCGAGGATGCCGTACTTGCGGTCCAGGTCGGTCACACCCAGGCGCCGGGCGCGCTCCTTCTCGTCGTCGTTGCGGAACAACAGGCGGCCCTGGATCTGCCCGCCGATGCAGCGCAGTGCCGCCGCGGCCAGGACGCCTTCCGGCGCGCCGCCGGAGCCCATGTAGATGTCGATGCCGGTTTCCGGCACCGTCGTGGCGATCCCCCCCGCCACGTCGCCATCGGTGATCAGCTTGATCCGGGCGCCGGCCTCGCGGACCCTGGCGATCAGCTCCTCATGGCGCGGCCGGTCGAGGATGCAGGCGGTCAGCGCCGCCACCTCGCAGCCCTTCGCCGCGGCAAGCGCCGCCAGGTTCTCCGCCGGGGTCGCGTCCAGGTCGACCACGTTCTCCGGCAGGCCGCCGCCGACCGCGATCTTGTCCATGTACACGTCGGGGGCGTTCAGCAGGCAGCCGGCCTCCGCGAAGGCCAGGACGGCAAGCGCGTTGGAGCCGGCCTTGGCGGTCAGGGTGGTGCCTTCCAGCGGGTCCAGCGCGATGTCGATCTTCGGCCCGCTGCCGCGGCCGACCTTCTCGCCGATATAGAGCATCGGCGCCTCGTCGCGCTCGCCCTCGCCGATCACCACGGTGCCGTCCATCGCCACCTTGTTCAGCGCGGTGCGCATGGCGTCGACGGCGACCTGGTCGGCCTTCTTCTCGTCGCCGAGGCCGATCTGCGCCGCCGCGGCGATCGCCGCGGCCTCCGACACCCGCACGGCCTCAAGGGTGAAGTTCCGATCCATGCCCCTGGCAGCCATGGTCAGCTTTCCTCCGGTACTGTCAGTTTCTCGATCCGAATGATGTGCGGCGCGTGAAGCACCGACGGCAGGCGCGCCATCCGCGACAGGGCCTGCATCATGTCCGCCTCGCGCGCCTCATGGGTGGTCATCACCACCGGCACGCCGCGCGCATCGTCCGGCGCGCGCCCGTGCTGTAGCAGGGATTCTATCGAAATGCTGCACCGCTTCAGGATCGCAGAGATGTCCGCGATCACGCCCGGCTCGTCCCGCACCTGCAGGCGGACATAGTAGCAGCCGACATGGTCGCGCATGTGACGGGTGCGATGCTTCGCCAGCGCCGTCGCGGGCAGCCCCAGCGGCGGCGCGATGCGCCCGGCGGCGATATCGATGATGTCGGCCATCACCGCCGAGGCGGTCGGCTCCGCGCCGGCGCCGCGGCCCTCCAGCAGGGTCCGGCCGACCGCGTCGCCTTCTGTCACCACGGCGTTGTAGACACCGTCGACATGCGCGATCGGGGTGTCCCGCGGTACCAGGCAGGGATGCACCCGCTGCAGCAGCGCGCCGTCCTCGAGCTGGGCGAGGCCCAGCAGCTTGATCCGGAAGCCGAGCTCCGCGGCCATCGCGATATCGGCCGCCGTCACGGCGCGGATCCCTTCCACATAGGCAGAGGCGAAATCGACCGGTGCGCCATAGGCCAGCGCGGCCAGGATCGCCAGCTTGTGGGCCGCGTCGATGCCGTCGACGTCGAAGCTGGGATCGGCTTCGGCATAGCCCAGCCGCTGCGCCTCCGCCAGGACATCGTCGAAGTCCCGGCCGCTCGCCTCCATCGTCGTGAGGATGTAGTTGCAGGTGCCGTTGAGGATGCCATAGAGCCGCCGGATCCGGTTGCCGGCCAGCCCTTCCCGCAGGGCCTTGATGATCGGGATGCCGCCGGCGACGGCGGCTTCGTAGGCCAGGGGCGCACCGTAGCGCGCCGACAGCTTCGCCAGGGCCGTCCCCCGTTCCGCCAGCAGCGCCTTGTTGGCCGTGACCACCGGTTTGCCGGCACGCAGTGCCGCCTCGCACAGCGCCCGCGCCGGCCCGTCCGAACCGCCCATCAGCTCCACCACGACATCGACCTCGGGGTCGCTGGCCAGTGCGACCGGGTCGGCATGCCAGGTTGCGGCCCCGGGATCGGCGGCACGCTTTTTCCGCCGCGAGCGGGCCGAGACCGCGGTCACCTGCAGCGGGCGCCCGGCCCGCGCGGCAATCAGCGGACCGTTGCGGTCCAGCAGGGTCAGGACGCCGCATCCGACGGTGCCCAGGCCCGCGATCCCGAGGCGAAGGGGGGCCGGTGCCGCTGGCTGTGCCGCCGCGGAGGAGCCGGCCTTCGCGCGGGACGGACGCGCTGCGGGGACCTTGCGGCGGGCGCCGCGGGCCTTGTCGTTCCGATCAGAGGCGGTCACGACGCCACTTCGTGCAACATATCAACTGTTGCCCCTAAAGAGTTGAAGCGAATGAACTTTTCAACGCGCAGAAAAGTCAGCGGAGGAAGTAGACCTCGGCCCGCCGGTTGGCCGCCTCGGCCGCCGGCATGGCCTCGAAGTAGATCGGGTCCATGTCCGACCGGGCTTCCACCAGCATCGCAGCGGTCGGGATGCCGTAGCGGCCAAGCTGTGCCGCGACGGCTTCGGCGCGCTCCAGGGAGATGTCGAAATTCACCAGCTTGTGCCGGTCCGGCGGCATGTCGCCGGTGCGGCTCGATGCATGGCCGAGGACCAGGACCCGCCCGCCGAAGCGGCTGTACTGCTCAGCGATCCGGCGCAGAGTCTCCAGGTCGCCGCTGCCGAGGCGGCTGGACCCGGCGTTGAAGCGGATCGTGCCGGCCTTCACGCCCGGTACGTTGCCGCCCGGATAGCCGGCACCGCCGGCATAGGCTGCAGGTGCCGCACGGGCCCCGCCGGTGATGCCGCTGCCGCTGACCACGACCGTGCCGCTGCCATAGCCCGAGGCACCTGCATAGGTCGAGGCGGGATAGGCCTGTGCCGGCGCGCTGCGATAGCCGCCGGCAGGCGGGACAGTGTTCGCCGCCACCTGCTGCGGATAGCCTGCGGCGGCCGTTCCGTCGGCGGCGGCCAGGGAGGCGCCTTCCCGTGCCGCCTGCTGCAGGGTCGAGGCGCTGGAGGCACGCAGCTGCGCCTCGTAGATGTCGGCCAGCGACTGCGGCTGCGGTGGTGGTGCCGGAGCCGCAGGAACGGATTCCCGCATCGTCTCCACGACGGTCACCTGCCCGGCCGGCGTGACCTCCTCCGCCACCATGACCTGTTCGGTGACTGCGGAAGCGCCGGCCTTCGGCACCGGTCCGGCCTGGCTCATGGCCTGGCGGTCGATCGCCTGCTGGGTCGCCTGTTCCACGTCGCCGGCCGTGCTGACGGTGCGGGTGGTCAGCTGCGGTTCCGGTGTGCGTGCGGCCGGCATGGCGGCGTCCGCCCCAATGGCAGTTCCGGCGGTGGCAGTTCCGGCAGTGGCAGTCCCGGCGGCGGCGGCTCCGGGAGCGGCAGGCTCGGTCATGCTGCCCTGCTCCTGCGCCTCGTAGGCGGCCAGCTCGGCACTCGCCTTCGCTGCCAGAAGCTCGTCGGCCCGGGCGCTCGACACTTCCGGCGCGGAGGCGGCAGTGCCGGCCGGCATCGCTGCGCCGGTGTCGGGATAGCTGCGCCGCGCGGCGACGGCGGTCGCCGTCGCGGCAGCCGTGCCGCCGCCGGGCGCGGTGGCGCGGGAGGCCGACGAACCGGCCGCCATCCGGCGCGTGAAGGCATCCACCTCCGAGGCACTGGCCTCGGGCGAATTGAGGGCCGCGGTCAGGCGTTCGGTGCGCTGCAGCACCGGGCGGTCGGAGCGGTTCTGCAGGGTGCTGCCGCGGGCCGTGCCTTCCGTGATCTCGGAACGGGAATCGATCGCGCGCTGCACATTGGCGCTCTCGTCGGCCATCGTGCCGCCGGCGCTGGGCGGCGCGGGTACGGAACTCGTCGCGTCCGCCGCCGCCATGGCACTCGGCGCCGCCTGCCCGGCCGATGCCGTGTCGGCAGCCGTCATGCTGTCGGACGACATGCTGTCGGCCATCGTGTCGTCAGGGCTGGCGGCCGGTGCGGCGCCGGCACCCGATGGCGCCGCCGCTGCCGAAGCGGCCGCAGTGGACGTCGTCGCAGTGGACGTCGTCGCGGCGGACGTCGTCGTGGCGGAACCGGGGGCGGATGCGGTCGATGCGGCCGCAGCCGTGCTCGCGGCTGGCGGCGGTGTCGCGGGGTCGCCGCCGTCCGACATCTCGCCCGTCAGCCGTTCGCGCGTGTACTGCGCATTCTGCCGGTCGGCAGCGAGCGACTGCGAGATCTCCGTCTGTTCGGCAGGCTGGGTCGTCGGGGTCGGCCGTTCCGGCACCTGCCCCAGGGTGGGGAAGCTCTCTTCCTGTTCCACACCGGCGGCGGCGGTGCCGCCAGCCTGTGCCTCCGCTTCGGTCTTCGGAACGAAGACCGGCGGCGGCGGCGGCGGCGGATCCTCCCCGAACAGGTCGCCGACGCCATAGGCGCAGGCACCCAATGTCGGCGCCAGCAACGCGACAAAGGCAAGCGAGCGTGCCGCCCGCAGACCTGCAGCGAGACGTGCGACCATCGGTGTTGCTCCTTGCCGAGGGAGTCTGTCCTGTTCCTGCTGCATCCGCCACGCAACCCCTGAGTTCCCTACGCTTTACTGTGTCGTCCGGGCCGACACAAGGCCGGCGCTCCATGGCGCCCTCGCGGCGCCTCGGCGCCGTCGGCAATGGCCTTTCGCGCAACTGGTGCCGCGAATCGCCTGCCGCTGCTGCTTTTCCGGCCTTGACGATGATGCTGGGTTGGCCACCCTTGCAGTCGTGACAACCAGAACCGCGCCCGGAGGGAAGCCCATGTCCGCACCGCCACGTCGTGCCCGAGGCAAAGGACCTGCCAGACCTGCCCGCGCGTCGGTACCTGCCCCGGAGAAGGCCCCGGAGAAGGCCCCGGAGAGCGCCGCCAAGGGGGCCGCCGCCAAGGCAACCGCGGCCACGGGCAGGAAAACCGTGAGCCAGGGCAAGGCGGCCGCGCCGAAGCGGGCGACGGCGAAGGGCCGCTCCGCGGCGGCCGGGAAACGCAGCGTCGCGGAGAAGGCGGAGCGCCCTGCCGGCAAGGCGGAAAGCCCTGCCGCGAAGGCGGGTGGGGCATCTGCCGCCGCGACCGACGCGGCGACCGGCAAGCGGGACGCGGCGACCTCCGGCGCTGCCGGGAAAGCCGGTCCGGCCCGGGACCCCGGAAAGGCAAGGGCGGCGGACAAGCAGGGTGCCCCGAGCCTCGACCCCGACATGCCGCTGCCCGATCCGGCGACCTTCTCCGCGAACATGATGAAGGTCGCGACCCAGTCCCAGACACTGGTGAGCGAGTTCCTTGCGTCGCAGCGGGAGAAAGGCGTCGGCAGCGCCGACCCCCTGAACATCGGCGGCGCGTTCATGGAACTGTTCACGAAGATGATGTCCGAGCCGTCGAAGATCGTCGAGGCACAGCTCGATCTCTGGCAGCGCTACATGGACCTGTGGACGGCGCAGGCGCAGCGTTTCCTGGGCCAGGAAGCCGGCCCGCTGGTGCAGCCGGAACGCGGCGACCGTCGCTTCCGCCACCCGCAATGGGACGAGAACCAGGTCTTCGACTACATCAAGCAATCCTACCTGCTGACCGCGCGCTGGATGCAGGACACGGTGAAGGATGTCGACGGTCTGGACGACCGCACGGCCAAGAAGGTGGACTTCTATACCCGGCAGTTCGTCGACGCGATGGCGCCGTCGAACTTCCTGATGACCAATCCGGAGGTGCTGCGCGCCACCCTGGAATCGAACGGCGAGAACCTGGTCCGCGGCCTGGACAACATGCTGAAGGACCTGGACCGCAACAGCGGCCGCCTGCACATCCGCATGACGGACATGGAGGCCTTCAAGGTCGGCGAGAACGTCGCCGTCACGCCGGGCAAGGTGGTCTACCAGAACGACCTGATGCAGCTGCTGCAATACACCCCGACCACGCAGGAGGTGTACAGGCGCCCGCTGTTCATCGTGCCGCCATGGATCAACAAGTTCTACATCATGGACCTGCGGCCGGAGAATTCGTTCATCTCCTGGATGCTGGACCGCGGCTACACGGTATTCGTGGTGTCCTGGCGCAACCCGGACGAGACGCTGACCGAGAAGACCTTCGAGGATTACCTCAAGGAAGGCATCCTCGACGGGCTGGACGCGGTGGAGAAGGCCACCGGCGAGCGCGAGGTGACGACGATCGGCTATTGCATCGGCGGCACCCTGATGGCCTGCGCGCTGGCCGTGCTCGCCGCGCGCGGCGACGACCGGATCAAGGCGACCACCTTCTTCGCCGCCCAGGTCGACTTCTCGGAGGCGGGCGAGCTGAGCGTCTTCATCGACGACGAGCAGCTGGAACATATCGAGCAGGTGATGGCGGAACGCGGCTATCTCGCCGGCAACGAGATGGCCACCACCTTCAACATGCTGCGCGCCAACGACCTGATCTGGTCGTTCGTGGTCAACAACTACCTGCTGGGCAAGGACCCCTTCCCCTTCGACCTGCTGTACTGGAATGCGGACGCCACCAACATGCCGGCGAAGATGCACAGCTACTACCTGCGCAACATGTACCAGAAGAACCTGCTGGTGCAGCCGGGCGCCCTGCATCTGTGCGGCGTGGACCTGGACCTGCGGAAGATCAAGGTGCCGATCTACCTGCAGTCCAGCAAGGAGGACCACATTGCGCCGTTCCGCAGCGTGTACAAGGCGAGCCAGCTCTATTCCGGTCCGGTCCGCTTCGTCCTGGCGGGGTCCGGCCATATCGCCGGCGTCATCAACCCGCCTTCCGCCCGCAAGTACCAGCACTGGACCAGCGACATCGCGGAGAACCCGCCGACGCCGGAGGAATGGCTGGCCACCGCCACGGAGCATCCCGGCTCCTGGTGGGAGGACTGGGATGCCTGGCTGTCGACCCATTCCGGATCGAAGGTTCCCGCCCGGATTCCCGGCGACGGCAAACTGAAGGTGATCGAGGATGCCCCCGGATCCTACGTGAAATCCAAGGGGGCGGCTGAGAACTGGACGGAGGCGGAGGAAATCGTCAGCGAGACGGACGGCACGAGCGGCGCCTAGAAGATTGCCTGATCAGTTGAAGGCGGTGGCAGATCCACAATCGTCATCCCGGGCTTGATCCGGGATCCATTCCGCCAGCTTTGCGGTGACTGAGCGGCTGGCGGAATGGGTTCCCAGGTCAAGCCCGGGAACGACGCGTCTCCAGTCGAATCAGGAGTGGTCGCCCCCTGGCCCCGACAGCGAAGGCCTGCAAAGGGCGGAGGCTCAGCCGGAGGCGCGGTTCTCCCAGCCCTTTTCGCCGTGCTGCCAGTATTTCAGGCTGGCGCCTGCCGCCTTCGCCTTGCGCCAGCGGTCGCGCGCCGCGGCCACGGCATCGCTGTCGCTGCCGTCGAACAGGTCGCAGACCCGCTCATAGCCTTCCACCGCCTCCAGGTCCGCCCCGTCGACCAGGAACAGCACCTGCGCGCCGTTGGGATTCTCCGGCTGGTGGGTCAGCCAGATCGGCTGCGCGGCCGCCTCGCCGTCCTGCGCCGAGCCGTGCGGCAGGAAGCTCTCCCGGTCATAGTCCCAGAGCTGTCCGGTCAGCGCCTCCACCCGCTCCGGCGTGCTGGCGCGCACCACCGCGCGCCAGCCGCGTTGCAGGCATTTCTCCAGCAGCTGCGGCAGCGCCTTCTCCAGCGGCAGCCGCTCCAGATGGTAGAAATGGACCTCGGTCACGACGTCCGGCGCGGCCGCTCCCGGCTGCTCAGCCCTCGTAGTTGGCCGCCACCAGGGCGTCCAGCAGGCGCACGCCGAAGGCCGTCGCACCGCGCGGCGCGCCGGGCTTGTCCTTCTTGCTCCAGGTCACGCCGGCAATGTCCAGATGGGCCCAGGGCACCTCGTTGACGAAGCGCTGCAGGAACTGCGCCGCGGTGATCGAACCCGCGCCGAAGCCGGGGCCGGCGATGTTCTGCATGTCGGCGATCGGCGAGGTCAGGCCCTTGTCATAGGCCTCGCTGAGCGGCAGCCGCCACAGCGGCTCGCCGACCGTCTTGCCGGCGGCCAGCAGGCGCTCCGACAGGGCGTCGTCGTTGGAGAACAGGCCGGCATGCTCGCTGCCCAGCGCGATGATGATGGCGCCCGTCAGGGTCGCCAGGTCGACCATGAACTGCGGCTTGTACTTGTCCTGGCAGTACCAGAGGGCATCGGCCAGCACCAGGCGGCCCTCGGCGTCGGTGTTCAGCACCTCGATGGTCTGCCCGGACATCGAGGTGACGACGTCCCCCGGCCGCTGCGCATTGCCGTCGGGCATGTTCTCCACCAGGCCGACGATGCCGACCGCATTGGTCTTCGCCTTGCGGCCGGCCAGCGCGGCCATCAGGCCGGTCACCACGCCGGCGCCGCCCATGTCCCACTTCATGTCTTCCATCGACTGGGCCGGCTTCAGCGACAGGCCGCCGGAGTCGAAGCAGACACCCTTGCCGACGAAGGCGACCGGCTTCTGCGACTTCTTGGCACCCTTCCACTCCATCACCACCAGCTGCGGCTTGTGCGTGGCGCCCTGCCCCACACCCAGGAGTGCGCCCATGCCCAGCTTCTTCATCTGGGCCTCGTCCAGCACGGTGACGTCGATTCCGAGGCTGGAGAGCTTCTTGCACTCCTTGGCGAAGGTCTCCGGGTACAAGGTATTGGCCGGCTCCGACACCAGGTTGCGGGTCAGGAAGACGCCGTCGGCGATCTTGTCGAGCGGGCCATAGACCTTGCGCGCGCTGGCCGGCTTGGCGACGCCGATCTTCACCGCCTTCAGGCTCGGCTTGTCGCTGTCCTTCTGCTTGGTGCGGTACTTGTCGAACCGGTAGCCGCCGAGCCGCGCGCCCAGCGCCAGCCGGGCCGCCGCCTCGCCCGCCTTGAACGGCAGGCCGTCCATCGCATCGACCAGGACCGTCAGTTCCTCCACGCCGGAGGTCAGCAGCCGGCGCACGCAGTCGCTGCCGGCGCGTTCGAATACCGCGGGCTCCGCCTTGTCGGCCTTGCCGATGCCGAACAGCAGGATCCGGTCGGCGCCCAGCTTCGGCGGCGCCATCAGCTCGAGCATCTGGCCGGCCTCGCCGGTGAAGCGGCTGCCCTTGATCGCACGGGCCACCATGCCGCCGGTCTGCGCATCCGCCTCCTTCGCCGCGGCGGAGAGCTTGCCGTCGGCTGCGACCGCGGCAGCGACCGCGCCGCCCTTCGGCCAGGACTGTTCGACGAAATTGATCTTCATGGATGGCAACCTCTCGCGGCGTGGTCCCGTCCGGCGGCCGCGCCTCTGGCCCGCTGGCGGATCGGCAAGCAATTGGATTCGTTCGTCACTTCACTTAGCGCGGCGCCGCGCGACCCACAAGCCGGCGGCGCGGAAAGCGCCGTCGAACGCCCTGCGCCGCGGCCTCCTCCGGCCTTCGCCGGCGCGACCCTGCGCGCCATGGCGCCATGCAGCGGCGCAGCTATACTGCCGCCGCAATGAGGTCACTCCAGTACTATATCCTGCGCCTCCTGATCGGGCCGTTCGCCTTCGTCGTCCTGGCCCTGACGGGCGTCGTGTGGCTGTCCCAGTCGCTGCGCTTCCTCGACCGCATCGTGAACCAGGGCCTGGATTTCGGCTCCTTCCTGTACCTGACCAGCCTGGTCCTGCCCGGCGTCCTGGCGGTGCTGATCCCGGTCGGCCTGTTCTGCGCCACCCTCTACACCTTCAACCGGCTGGCCTCGGATTCCGAACTGGTGGTGATGTGGGCGACCGGTTTCAGCCGCTGGGCCCTGGCCTGGCCGGCGCTGATCATGGCGGCCTTCTGCACCGTGCTGGTGCTGGCGATGAACCTGTACCTGACGCCGCTGGGCGCCCGCACCCTGCGCACCACCCAGTACGAGCTGCGCACCAACCTGGCCGGCGTCCTGCTGCAGGAAGGGGTGTTCAACAACCCGGCGCCGGGCCTGACGGTCTATGTTCGCGAACGCCTGCCATCGGGCGAGATGCTGGGCATCCTGATCCACGACAACCGCGACAAGGCGAAGCCGATCACCATGATGGCGGAGCGCGGCGCACTGATCCGCACCCCCGAGGGGCCGCGCTTCATGATGATCAACGGCAATCGCCAGCAGGTGGGCGGCGAGGGCAAGTCCCTCAGCCTGCTCTATTTCGACCGTTATGCGCTGGACCTGGACGCCTACACGCAGAGCGGCGGCGAGGGCTGGCAGGAGCCGCACGAACGCTACATGCACGAGCTGCTCTGGCCGGACATGGACAATCCCGACGACCGCAACAACTACTGGCGCTTCCAGGTGGAGGCGCATAACCGGCTCGCCGGGCCGCTGGGCACGATGACCCTGGCGTTGATTGCGCTGGCCGCGACCCTGGGCGGCGAATACAGCCGCCGCGGCCGCTACCGCCGGCTGGTGGCGGCGGCGTTCGGCGCCATCGGCTTCATGGTGCTGAGCATCGGCCTGCCCTATCTGGCGAACATCGTGCCGACGACAATCTTCCTCCTCTATCTTTCGCCGCTGGTCGTGGCTGCGATCTCTGTCTGGCTGATGCTGCGCGACAGCCCGCTGGGCGCCGGACGGCTGGGCCGCTGGGTTGGCGCCTTGGGCGACCACCTGCCGTCATGGCGCTTTGCGCGGGCGAAAGGCTGAGGGGCGGTCATGCAGATCTCGCGCACCCTCTCGATGTATTTCGGCCGGCAATATGTCGCCGGCTTCGCCAGCGTGTTCGGCGTGCTGCTGGCGCTCACCTTCATCTTCGACATGGTCGAGATGCTGCGGCGGGCCGGCAAGCGCGACGATGTCGGCCTCGACATGGTCGTCGAGATGTCGCTGCTGAAGCTGCCGGCCCTGTCGATGAAGCTGCTGCCGTTCGCGGCCCTGTTCGGCGCCATGCTGGTGCTGTCGCGCCTGACCCGCACCAACGAGCTGACGGTGGCGCGGGCCGCCGGCATCTCCGCCTGGCAGTTCCTGATGCCGGCCCTGGCGATCGCCTTCCTGATCGGCGTCTTCACCATCACCGTCTACAATCCCATCGCCTCGACCCTCGTCTCCCGCTACGAACAGCTGGAGGCGAAGTACCTGAAGGGCCGGGCAAGCGCCCTCGCCGTCTCGGAGACCGGCTTCTGGCTGCGCGATTCCGAAGGCGACGGCCAGGCGGTGGTGCATGCCCTGCGGATGGCACAGAAGGATGTCGAACTGAAGGACGTGATCCTGTTCTTCTACAAGGGCGACGACCGTTTCGTCCGGCGTATCGACGCGACCTCCGCGCGGCTGCAGCCGGGCGAATGGAAGCTGACCGATGCGGTGATCACCGGTCCCAACCAGGCGCCCGAATACCAGGAGACCATGGTGATCCCCACCAGCATGACGGTCGGCCGGATCCAGGACAGTTTCGCCTCGCCGGAAACGATCTCGTTCTGGGCGCTGCCGCGGTTCATCGGCACCCTGGAGGATGCCGGCTTCTCCGCCGTGCGCCACCGGCTGCACTTCTACAGCCTGCTGGTGGTGCCGCTGCTGCTCTGCGCCATGGTGCTGCTGGCGGCGACCTTTTCCCTGCGGCTGACCCGCAGCGGCCGCACCGGCCTGTTGATGGCTGCCGGCGTGGCGATCGGCTTCCTGTTCTATTTCCTGTCCGACCTGGTCAGCGCGCTGGGCATCTCCGGCAGCCTGCCGCCGACCCTCGCCGCGCTCGCGCCGACCGGCATCTTCCTGCTTCTGGGCATGGCGATGCTGTTCCATCTTGAAGATGGCTGACCGCTTGCCGGCGGTCACCGGCGGAAGGCGCTGTTCTGTGGCGGCGCTGCTCCGCATCGACGGCCGGCGCCTGGCGCGTGCGGCCCTTGCCCTGCTCTGCGCCCTGCTGGTCGCCGCGCCGGTGCCCGGCGGCCATGCGCAGGTGAGCCAGGACACCAGCCAGCCTGTCCTGCTGTCCGCGGACAGCATGACCTACGACGAAGGGCTGCAGACCGTGATCGCCCGCGGCAATGTGGAGATCACGCAAGGTCCCCGCACCCTGCTGGCGGATACCGTGACCTACAACCAGCAGACGGAGGTGGTCACCGCCAGCGGCAATGTCGCCCTCATGGAGCCGGCAGGCGACGTTCTCTTCGCCGACTATCTGGAACTGACGGATGAATTCCGGAACGGGGCGATCCAGGGCATCCGGGCGCTGCTGTCGGACAATTCGCGGATGGCGGCGAGTTCGGCGCGCCGCCGCGACGGCAACCGCACGGTGATGCGCAAGGCGGTCTATTCCCCCTGCAACCTCTGTGCGGAGGATCCGTCCCGTGCGCCGCTGTGGCAGGTGCGGGCGCAGCGGATCGTGCATGACCAGGAGGAGAAGGAGATCAGCTACCGCAACGCCACGTTCGACGTCTACGGCGTGCCGGTGCTCTACACCCCCTATTTCGCCCATCCCGATCCCAGCGTGGAGCGCAAGACGGGCTTCCTGCCGCCGGTGTTCCGGCAGAACAGCTATTTCGGCACCAACGCACAGATGCCCTACTACATCGTGCTCGACGACCAGACCGACATGACCCTGACCCCCTGGCTGTCGACGGAGCAGGCGCCGCAGCTGTACGGCGAGGTGCGGCGCCGCTTCTCGACCGGCGAAGTGGTCGCCGATGGCAGCATCACCCGCGGCACGGAGCGCGACGACAACAACAACGAGGTGGGCTCGGAGCGCTGGCGCGGCCATGTCCGCAGTGTCGGCCGCTTCCGCATCGACCCGGAATGGCGGTGGGGCTTCAATGTCTTCCGCACCTCCGACGACACCTACCTGAAGCGCTACGACATCTCCAACCTGGATACCCTGACCAGCCGCGCCTTCATCGAGGGGGTGGACTATCGCAACTATGCCGTCGCCAATGCCTACAGCTTCCAGGACCTGCGCAGCGGGGTCGACGACGACCAGATCCCCGTGATCCTGCCCGACCTGCGCTACGAGTGGCAGTCCGATGCCGGGGATTACGGCGGGCGCTACACGGTCGATGCCTCGATGGTGGCCCTGACCCGGGACGAGGGCACGGACACGCGCCGGCTGGCGGTGAACGGCGGCTGGCAGCTGCCCTATATCGGCCCGATGGGCGACATCTACCGGGTCCGGGCGGAGCTGCAGGGCCTCGTCTACTGGCTCGACGCCCAGCCGATCCCCGGCAGCGCCTCCTCGGTGAACGACAGCGGCACCTACGGGCGCCTGGTTCCCGCGCTCACCTTCGACTGGCGCTGGCCCCTGGTGCGGCAGATCGGCAATGTCCGGCAGGTGCTGGAGCCGATCGCGGGGATCGTCCTGACACCCTATTCCGGCAGCAACGCCCTGATCCCCAACGAGGACAGCCAGGACGTCGAGTTCGACACCACCAACCTGTTCGAGACCAACCGTTTCCCAGGCCTGGACCGCTGGGACGGCGGCCCGCGCTTCAACTATGGTGTGCGCACCGGCCTCTACTGGCCGGAGGCCGGCTATGGCGAGTTCTTCATCGGCCAGTCGATCCGCAATGGCGAGGATTATGAGTTCGACGACGGCTCGGGCCTGCGCACCCAGGTCTCCGACATCGTGATGAGCACCAACCTGGCGCCGAACAAGTATTTCGACCTGCTGTGGCGCGCCCGGCTGGACCCGCGCGGCATGAACCTGCGCCGGAACGAGATCATCGCCGGCGCCGGCCCGGACGCGTTCCGGGTCAACGTGTCCTATGCGAAGCTGGACGACACCCAGTTCCAGGGCAGCACCGGCGACCGGGAGGCGGTGCAGCTGCAGGGCAACCTGCGGATCAGCAAGTACTGGACGGCCACCGCCGCGCATCTGCAGGATCTCGGCGAGGATGGCGGTTCGCTTTACACAAATCTGGGCCTTCGATACACGGACGAGTGCTTCGACCTGCTGCTGTTCGCGGATACCAGCTATTTCCGGAACCGGGACATCCAGCCGGAGACGACATTCGGCTTCCGTTTCCGGCTTGCCAACCTGAATTGACCGGTGGGCGGGGCATCGCCGAAGACAGGCCGAGCCCACCCGGCGGCATCTGCCGGAGGGCATGCAGGCGGCCGCTCGGCCCGGTACAGTCGGCACAGCTAACCCAGACGGATCGAGGCATCCCGTTGCACCCGAAGTCCAAGACCAACTCCGCGAGCCGCCGCCACGGCGGCGCTTCCGCCGCCTGCGGCATCCGCCTTGCCGCCATCCTGGCGCTGCTTCTGGGGCTGGCCGCACCGGGACTGCTGAAGCCCGCGGCGGCCCAGCAGCTGCAGCGGATCGTGGCGGTGGTAAACGACGAGGTGATCTCCGCCCACGACATGGAAGGGCGGCTGGACCTGGTTGTCCGCTCCGCCAACCTGCCGGACACCAAGGAGACGCGGCAGAACCTGCGGCCGCAGATCCTGCGCACCCTGATCGACGAACGGCTGCAGCTGCAGGAGGCGGAAGCCCGCGGCATCGAGGTGACGGAGGAGGAACTGCAGAACTCCTTCGCCGCCCTGGAGCGCAACAACAACATGCAGCCGGGCACCCTGGACCAGGCGCTGGCGTCCCGCGGCATCGACAAGTCGGCGGTCGCGGCGCAGGTGAAGGCGGAGATCGCCTGGGGCAAGCTGCTGCGCCAGCAGGTCCTGCCGCGGGTGCAGATTTCCGACCAGCAGGTGCAGAACGAGATCAAGCGCTGGCAGTCGCTGGAGGGGCAGACCGAGTACCATCTGGCCGAGATCCTGCTGATTCCGGATTCGCCGGAGGATGCGGCCCGCGCCGGCGAGGTGGCACAGCGGCTGGTGGAGGATATGCGCAAGGGCGCGCGCTTCTCCGTCACCGCACAGCAGTTCAGCCAGGGCCCGACGGCGGCTGCCGGCGGCGATATCGGCTGGGTCGACAGCGCCAGCATGCTGGAGGAGGTGCGCACCGTCGTGGAGGCGATGCCGGTCGGTGCCCTGACCGATCCGATCGAGATCCCGGGCGGCTGGACCATCGTCTTCCTGCGCGACAAGCGCATCATCGGCGCCACCGACGGCTCCAACAGCCGCTTCACCCTGGCGCAGCTGGCCTGGGCGGCGCCGGAGCAGCTCAGCGCCGGCCAGCGCGAGGCGGTGGCCCAGAAGGCGCGGGCCGCCAAGGCGCAGATCTCCGGCTGCGGCGATGTCGAGGCGGCGGCAAAGGCCCATGGCGCGGACGAGGCCGGGCAGCTCGGCCAGGTCCGCATGGCCGACCTGCCGCCGCAGTTCCGCCAGGCATTGCAGCCGCTGCAGGCCGGCGACGTGACGGACCCGGTGGACAATGGCCGCGGGTTCATCCTGCTGGTGGTCTGCAACCGCGTCGACCAGGAGGATGAGCGCACCGATCCGGAAAAGGTGCGCGAACGGCTGGCAAACGACCGCATCGGCCTGCAGGCGCGGCGCTACCTGCGCGACCTGCGCCGCGATGCGCTGATCGAGATCCGCAACTAGGGCCGCGGGAAGGAGCTGCCGCCATGAGCGAAGCGGGAGGCCGGCCGATCGCCCCGCTCTGCGTGAGCATGGGCGAACCCGGCGGCATCGGCGCGGAAATCCTGATGCAGTCCTGGCTGCAGCGGGAGATCGAAGCGGTCCCGCCGTTCCTGGCGATCGACGATCCCGCGCGCCTGCGTGCCGCGGCGCAGGAGCTGGGCTGGCCGGTGCCGGTGACCGAGATCGGCGCGGCCGCGGAGACCTTTTCCGTCTGGCCGCGCGCCCTCCCCGTCCTGCCGGTCGGCCATCAGGTGCCATGGCGGCCGGGCCGCGGCGATCCCGGCCTGGCCGGTGCGGTTGTGGCGGCGCTGGAACGCGGCATCGATCTGACCGTGGCGGGCAAGACGGCGGCCCTGGTCACCAACCCGATCAACAAGAAGCTGCTCTACGACGGCGGCTTCGGCTTTCCCGGCCATACGGAATATCTCGCCGACCGTACCGGTGCGCCCCATCATGCGATGATGCTGGCGGTGCCGGACATGGCGGAAGCGCCCGGCCTGCGGGCGATCCCGGCGACGATCCACCTGTCGCTGAAGGACGCGATCCGGCAACTGAGCACCGACCACCTCGTCTTCCAGGGCCGGCTGATCGATCGCAGCCTGCGCCGCGATTTCGGCCTGACCCGGCCGCGCCTGGTGCTGTCCGGGCTGAACCCGCATGCCGGGGAGGAAGGGGCGCTGGGCCTGGAGGACCGGGAGATCGTGCAGCCGGCGGTGGACCGGCTGCGAAGCGAGGGGATCGATGCGCGCGGGCCGCTGCCCGCGGACACCCTGTTCCATGCGCGGGCCCGGGCGGGCTATGACGCGGCCTTGTGCATGTACCACGACCAGGCGCTGATCCCGGTGAAGACCATCGACTTCGACCGCGGGGTCAACGTCACCCTGGGGCTGCCGATCATCCGCACCTCCCCCGACCATGGCACGGCGATGGACATTGCCGGACGCGGCGTCGCACGACCCGTCAGCCTGATCGCGGCGCTGCACATGGCGGCAGAGATGGCGGCCTGCCGCGCGGCGGCGGATGCCGCCTGAAACGGACAAGGGTTCCGGCGGTCCGGACCCGGCTCCGGTCCCGCCCCTGCCGCCGCTGCGGGACGTGATCGCGGCCCATGGCCTGACCGCGACAAAGGCGCTGGGCCAGAACTTCCTGCTGGACCTGAACCTGACGGGCAAGATCGCGCGGGCAGCCGCGCCGCTGGCCGGCTTCACCGTGTACGAGGTCGGCCCCGGCCCCGGCGGACTGACCCGGGCACTGCTGGCGCAGGGGGCGGACCGCGTGGTCGCGGTGGAACGCGACAGGCGCTTCATCGCGGCGCTCGACCATCTGCAGGCGGCCTATCCGGATCGCCTGACCCTGGTGGAAGCCGATGCGCTGGAGGCGGACGAGGAAGCGCTGCTGGCCGGCGCGCCGGCCAAGCTGGTCGCCAACCTGCCCTACAACATCGCCACGCCGCTGCTGCTCAGGTGGTTCGCAAAGCGCGAACTATTCGACAGCCTCACGGTGATGGTGCAGCGCGAAGTCGCCGATCGCATGACCGCCGCGCCCGGGACGCGGGCCTTCGGCCGCCTTGGCGTCGCGACGCAATGGCGGATGCAGGCGCGGCGCCTGTTCGACCTGCCCGCCAGCGCCTTCGTCCCCCCGCCGAAGGTGACCTCCTCGGTGGTCCAGCTGATCCCCCGCCCCGCGCCGCTTGCCCCGGCCCGGCCGGACCTGCTGGAGCGGGTGACGCAGGCGGCCTTCGGGCAGAGGCGGAAGATGCTGCGCTCGGCACTGCGCAGCCTCGGCACCGACCCGATGCCCCTGCTGGCGGCGGCCGGCATCGCACCGGAACGCCGTGCCGAGGAGCTGAGCATCGAGGCGTTCTGCGCCCTGGCCGAGGCCCTGCGCCGGCAGGGTGGCTGACCGGCCCCTCTTTCGGGTACCGGGCGGAGCCGGTTAGGCTCGGCACGGACGGGCATGTCCGCCGGATACGGGAGGGGGCGCGGCGGGGCGCGCCGCGTTCCTCCCGTTCCGCCGGCCGGACCGTCGATCGATGCCCGGAAGCGCGAGAGGGCCAGGATGTCAGCAGCGGACGATTTCGGGTTCGGCACGCAGATCCGGCGCTCCCCGTATTTCGAGGCGACGCTCCGCTGGGGCGCCCGCGCCTTCTCGGTCTACAACCACATGTACATCCCGCGCGACTTCGGCGATCCGGAGCAGAACTTCTGGAATCTCGTGAATGGCGCGATCCTCTGCGACGTGGCCGTCGAACGGCAGGTGGAGGTGACCGGCCCCGATGCGGCGGCCTTCGTGCAGACCCTGACGCCACGCGACCTGTCCGCCCTGTCGGTCGGCCAGTGCAAGTATGTCCTGATCACGAATGAAGAGGGCGGCATCCTGAACGACCCGGTGCTGCTGCGACTGGGTGAGAACCATTTCTGGCTGTCGCTGTCCGACAGCGACATCCTGCTCTGGGCCCAGGGTGTCGCGGTCCATGCCGGCATGGATGTGACGATCCGGGAACCGGATGTCTCGCCGCTGCAGCTGCAGGGCCCGGCTTCGGGCGGGATCATGCGGGCGCTGTTCGGCGACGGCATCACGGACCTGCGCTATTTCCGGTTCCGCGAGACGTCGCTCGACGGGATCCCCCTGGTCGTCTCCCGCACCGGCTGGTCCAGCGAACTGGGCTTCGAGCTGTTCCTGCGCGACGGGGCCCGCGGCGACGAGCTGTGGGAACGGATCATGGCGGCCGGCGCAGCCTTCGGCCTGAAGCCGGGGCATACCTCGACGATCCGGCGCATCGAGGGTGCGATGCTGTCCTACCATGCCGATGCCGACATCCACACGAACCCGTTCGAGCTGGGCCTGGACCGGCTCGTCACTCTGGACGGAGATTTCGACTTCATCGGCAAGAACGCCCTGCGCCGCATCCGCGACGAGGGGGTGCGCCGCCGGCAGGTCGGCCTGCACCTCGACTGCGCGCGGCTGCCGGGGCCGAACACGACGTTCTGGCCGCTCCGCAAGGATGGCCGGGCGGTCGGCAAGGTGACGTCCGCGGTCTATTCGCCGCGCCTGGAACGGAACATCGCCCTGGCCATGGTGGCCGCGGAGATGGCGGGCATCGGCACCAAGCTCGAGGTCGCGATGCCAGCCGGAGATGCGCCGGCGCAGGTTGTGGAAAAGCCGTTCTTCGACCCGGGGAAGAGCCTCGCACGGCAATCAGGCGCCGGGGGCCCGGGTCTGCCGCGGTGACCGCCGTCACATCGCCCCGCTCCACGCCGTGAAAGGCTGAGGGCTCGGCGGCGACGGTCCGAGATGCCGACCGTCACCGGCATGTCATTCGCCGATCCAAGCCGGTTCGCTAGACTGCGTCCCGGCGAGAGACGACGAGCAGCAGTGAGCCACAGGTTTGACTGACAGCAAGCCGCCGCCGGCGCATAGGTTGAGGAGGATCGCAGCAGCGGCGGTTCTGGCGCTTGCCTGTGGCAGCGGCGCGACGCAGCCCGCGACGGCACAGGACGAAGCCGCGGCGGATATCGCCGGTCCGGCAGCGGTCGGCGACCGGATCCTGCAGGTTGGCGGCGGCTTCGACGTCGACCTGCCCCGTCCGCGCCCGAAGGCCGGTGCCGTGGTCGCATCGCCGATGCCGGCCATCCTGAACAGCGACATCCGGCGGCTGGGACGCTACCTGCCGGGCGGTGCGGTGATCCTGGACCGCCGGATCGAGGGGCAGGACCACCAGCTCGGCTTCGATTCCGGTGCCGGGCTCGAGCCCCTTTCCTCCACCGACCCGCTGAGCCACCTGTTCCCGGGCTATTACGTGGCGATCGAGAAATCCTCCGCCCTGGATCGGCACGGGCCGCGCCGGGTGCATTTCGGCATCCGCTATCCCGACGGCCTGGTCGCCTTCACGCCGCGCCCGCCAGATGACGGCGACCGCTATCGCTGGCGCTGGGGGACACGGCCCGGCCTCGTCGCTGTCGCCATCGATCCCTACCTGGACGGGGCGCCGGGCCTGCGCCTCGACCTCTACCAGCGCCAGGATGACGAGACGCTGGATCCGCTGGCGAGCATCGCCCTGAGCGGGGCAACCGACATCGACCGCTGGCTTGCCGGCCATCTGGCCCGCAGCGGCCGCTATCGCCTGGCGGCCCATATGTACCGCCGCGACGACTTGTTCACCCCGGTGGAACTGGCGGGCTTCGACTTCGAGCTGGCGCTGGAGGCACCGCCGGACGACCCGGAAGGACAGGCCCCGCGGCCCGCCCCGGGCGATATCAGGCTGTCGCTGCTGTCGGCCGGCCCGGTCAGCGCCTACGCCCCGGCCGTCACCTTCGAGGCCGCCATTCCGGCTGAGCTGCAGCCAGGGCCGGCCGCGCCGGCCCTCCCCGACGAGATCCTGGCGACCCGGCTTTTCCCGGCAGACCCGCTGCCACCCGCGCAGCCGTCCGGTCGCACGGGGCCACCAGCCGCCAGTGCACCGGGCCGGCGCGAGCCGGCCGTTCCAGGGGGCGGGATACCGGAATTCAAGGTGCCGGAATTCAAGGTGCCAGAGTTGAGAATGCCGGAGTTGAAAGTGCCGGGGATCAACGTGCCGGGGATCAACATGCCGGGGCGTCCAACGGATCGAAGCGGCGCGGCGGCCCGGCCTGCCCCGGACGCCGCTCTCGCCGGCCGGTACTTCGTCCGGCTGATCCGCCTGCCCTTCGACAGCTATTTCTGCATGCGGCTGGGACCGCTGGAGGAAGGCGCCCATGGTGCGGCCCTCGGCCAGCACGCGGCCGGCGGCGCACTGAGGGAGGCCTGGCAGAAGGTCGGCGCGGACGGCCGGATCAGCATCCCCGTGCCCCGGCATCCAGGCCGCTACCGGCTGAAGCTCTACCGGCTGGACAGCGCCGGCGGCCGGACCTTCGCCCTCTATGCCAACGCCCATGCCGATTTCGAGGTGGTGGTGCCCTGGCAAGCCGGCCGCCTCAGCCTCGGCCCGCAGGTGGTGCGCCAGGCGCCCGACCAGGCGCCGCCGCCCGGCGGCTTCGGCGTCGCGGTGCAGGCGCAGTTGCCGGCCGGCGCCGGCAAAGGCTGGTCGGTGGCGCTTTACCGACCACCCTCGCGCCTCGGCGATGGCGAGGACCTGCCCCGGCATTTCGCCGGCGCCGACAGCCTGGACCCCGAAAATCCGCAGGCCTTCCTCGGGGAAGACCTGCACCGCGGCCAGTGGGAGGTGATGCTGCGCGATCCCCTGAACCGGGTCGTCGACCGCGCCCGCTTTCAGGTCGCCGGCCTCGACCCGGTGCTGCGCATTGACGGCAAGCTGCAGCAGACGGCCGAATATGCGCCGATCCGGGTGCCGCGGCTGTCGGCCCCGGACCCCGACTGGCCGGGCCGCGCCGATCCGCGCCGCGGCCTCTCCGCCTGGCAGAAAGCGCCCTTCGCCTGCCGCGACCCGGTCTTCCCGTCTCCGCCGGAACTGCGCGTGGTGCGTCTGGACGCCGGCGACTGGAGCGATCCCGAGGATGACCGCTTCCTGCCGGTGGACGCGCTGGTGCCGGGCCATCCCTACTTCGTCGAGGCGGCGTTCGACGCAGCGCCTGCGGCAGGTGCCTATCCGCTGCGGATCGACGGCCGGCGCATGATCATGCTGCGCCAGACCGAGGAGCCGCGCCTCTTCCGGACCGATACGCCTGTGACCCTGATACCGCCCCGGCAGGGGGCCAGCCGATGAGCGCGCCTCGCAGCACTGCCGCCCGGCGCCTGGCCGGCGCCGCGTTCCTGCTGGCCGGTCTCTGGGCCGGCCCGGCAGCGGCGCAGGAGACCTTGCCGACAATCGCCGACCTGGCGGGCCGCTGGATCGTCCAGTACGAGGATGCCGCCCTGGGCCGGGTCCAGGGCGAAGCCATTGTGTTCGACGAGTCCCGCCCGTGGGTCGCCTTCACCCCGGCGACGGCATCGCGGGGTTTCGGGCGGTTGCAGGACGGCCAGCAGGCGGATCGGTCGGCGGCGCGGGAGTCCAGCGGACCCATCAGGCTGGACGGCGGCCGGATCACGATCACCCTGGCCGGCGAACAGGCATCCTCGCCTGACCTGTCCTTCGATCCTGCCGGCCTCGACCTCGGCACCGCTGGCGGCGACCGGGTCGAGCTGGCCCTGGGCAACGCCACGGCCAGCCTGCCCGTGGCGAGTCCCGCAGCGGCGCCCGACCGGGTCGAGATCGTCCTGCAGGCGGCGGCACCGGGCATCCTGGCCGGCCATTGGCGACAGCTTGTGGACCCGGTCACCGGCCGCACCGACAGCGGCGGCGGCCGCAGCGGCGCCTACCGGCTGGTCGAGGGCGCGGCACCGGGCGGGCTGATGCAGGGCATCGAGTTCTGGCGCCGGCCGATCCCGCAGATCGTGGAGGTGATCCCCGTCGACAACCTGTTCGACCGCGACCGGGACGGCGCGCCGCTCTACCCCTATGGCGGACCGGATGGCGGCGGCCAGGGCGGCGGCACGACCCTTCTGGTGCTGGGCAGCGACCTGCCGGAGCGGACATTGCACTGGCAGGGTGTCGATATCGAAAGCCGCGAGGACGATGTCACCTATCGGCCGCGAAAGACCCGTGCCGACCTGGAACGCGGCGATGCCTTGGCGATCGCCATGGTCGAGCGGGGCTTCGAACGGCTGGAGCGGAAATATGCCGGCAATCCGGCCTATACCGCCGCGCTGCGGGCGCATGCCACCCCGCTGCTGGTCGACGCCAGCTGGGACGCCGGCGTCATGCCGGGGCGGAAGAACCTGCGCATCGGCGATTCCGAGGCCGGCTGGATGCTCCGCTTCGGCGATCATGCCGCGGAGATCTCCTTCGTGCGGGCGAACGACGGCCCGACCGGCCCGCCGCTGCGCTACCTGATCCCGAACGAGGTGGTGCAGGCCCGGGTGGAACTGGCCGGGCCGATGCCGCGCGACGCGCTGCCGCTGCAGATCCTGGTCGACGGCGATCCGGTGATGGTGCCGGGCCCCGGCAGCCAGCCGGTGCGGCTGGTGATGATGGCACGGCCGGCGGATCCGGAGCGGCGGATCTTCCTGACCGACCCGTTCCTCGTCAGCCGCCACGAGCCGGCGGGCGACACGGCAGCGGCACCGGGCGCGGCCCGGGCCGAACGACTCCAGGCCTACGGGGTCGCCGAGGATGTCACTGTCCCGCCCGGCAACACCCTGCGGGCGGTGTTCGAGGACGATCCCTATCTGGCGCTGGCCACCCCCTTTGCCGAGGCGGAGGCCGTGGTGTCGGCGGAAGCGATCCCGCTGGCGATGATGGCGACGCAGGACGATCTGCGCAGCCGCGCGGTGATCGGCATGGACTGGCGGCATGCCATGCGGCGCGCCGCGCGCTGCTACGGCCTGCCGGAGCGGATGGTGCCGGATCGCCGGCTGACGACCGAATATACCCATTTCCTGCTCGCGCCCGTCCAGGACCTCCTGGACAACGGCCTGGTCGCCAGGGAGCTGGAGCGGCAGGACCATGACGGGATCGGCCCGACCTCCCGGGTGGAGACGCATATCCGGGTCGGCAGCCATGCCGCGGCCCTCATGCTGCGCGATCACGGCCTGGCGCTGCTGTATCGCGCCCGCGACCGCTATGCCGCGGTGCAGGGGGACGCGGCGCTGCTCGGCCTGCGACAGACCCTGGCGGCGGCGCGCTTCGACGGCGAGACCTCGCCGCTGGAGGTCTTCACCGTCAGCCCGCCGCCCGGCGCACCGCCGGCGGACCTTGTCAGGCGCGCCCTGTCGGGCGGGGAGCCCGGCATCCCCTATGGCCTGGCGCTCAGCGACGACTGGCTGCTGCGCGAGGCCGGCCTCGAAGGTGCGGCTTTGCGCGCCTATCAGATCTCCTCCACCCGCGAGGCCCTTGCGCAGACCGTTGCGGCGATGACCCGGGCGATCGACCGGCTGGCCGATGTGGCGCCGGCCAGCGACCCGCTCGCCAAGGCGACCGGCGGCAGGTTGAGCCGGAACGACCTGCCCGGCGTGGCGGCCGATCCGCTGTGCCGCACCACCGACCTGCTGGATGCGGTGGCCCCGCTCGGCCAGCTCGTGCCTGAGGTCCTCGCCAGCCTGGCGCTCTCCAACGACGGCTTCGACGCCGGCACGGTCGATCCGACGGCCCCCGGACGGCCGACCTTCACCGTCACCGACGAAGTCGCGCTGCGTGCCTTCGCCGACCTGGAGCGGCTGCAGAGCCGCCGGAAGGACCTGCAGGCGGCCTCCGACCTGGACAGCCAGATCACCCTGGCGGCGATCGGCATGACCTCGGCCGGTGTCGCCCTGGCGAGCAAGGTGCTGCCGCTCGCCCTGTCGGGCACCGCCGCCCTGGCGCTGGGCGTGGGCGATATCGGCGCGGCTTTGTGGGTCGAGCCGGCGGCCTACGACCGTCGCGCGACAGAACTGGACTTCGCACAGGGTGTGGCGGCGATCGTCGGCACGGACCGCTACGAGGAGGCCTGGCTGGGCCGGCCGAACCCGATCGCGACCCTGACGGCCCTCGGCATGTCCGGGTTGGACATCTTCGGCCAGGCGGCGGTCGGCGAGATCGGCACCACCCTGGCCGCGATCCGGAAGACGATCGACGGCGCCAAGGTGCTCGCCGCGGCGCCGGTCATCGGCGGTGCCGGCCCGGCGGCCCGGCTGATGCGGCGCCTGCAGGGCAACAGCGCGGCCTTCACCGCCGCGGCGCAACGGGGCACCGCGCTGGCGCCGTCGCTGGTCGACGATCCCGCCCGCCTGGCCGAGCTGCCGCTGGACGACCGGATCGCCCTCTACGCCGCCTACGACCGGGCCGAACGGATGGTGCAGAAGGGCGGCATGGAGGCCTGCCACCTGAACCCGGCGGAACGGGACGCCCTGACCGTCGGGCGGAGCCTGAAGCAGGCCGACATCGTCCTGCCGGACCCGCCGCCCCTGACCGCGCTCCCCGACTGGGTGGACGCGGGCCCGGTCGACAGCTGGGCCGCGCTGGCGCCTCAGGGGGAGTTGTTCGCCGCGTCGCTTGCCGTCGCCCACCCGCCGGCACGGGCGCCGCCGGCCTCCCCGTCCTGGCTGAACACGCCGCCGCAGCCGCTGCCGCCCGGCGGCAGCGTCGCGGATGCCCTCGCCCCCTCGGCCACCGCACGCCTCAGCGCCGACGAGATCGCGGAGCTGGAGGCGCTCGAGCCGCTTTCCCGCATCGCGGAGCCGGATGCGACGGGGGTCTTCCGTCGCGCCTTCGATACCGACGATGTCGCCTATGAAGCGTCGCTGCGAGACGCGATCGCGCAGAACCAGTTCGACGGCATCGGGGAATTCTACCGGGCCGGCGGTGAGGACAGCGAATTCCTCGCCCATATCCAGACCCCCAACGGCACCTATGTCCTGAACCTCGATCCGGACGGCATAAGGCGCGGCTCCTTCGCCCGCTTCCTTCCGGCAACCGACAATGCGGGCCGGCGTTTCGCGGTGCGCGAGCCGGGCAACGGCCTTCTCGGCAATGCCGGCTATGACGCCGCGGAAGAAGCGGCGCTCTACACCGCCAACGCCCGCGCCGATGCCTTCGGCTATTCGGTGCTGCAGGCATTGCCGGCGGATGACCGGGCCGTCGTCCGCGCGGCGGAGATCTACCTGCAGTTCCGCATTCCCGGGGCCGCACCCTGGCGGTTCGGCCAGGTCGTCGAGTTCGTGGCACACCGTGCCGGCGACCTGCTGCGCCAGGGCGGCCTCAGCCCCGGCCAGCTGATCGCGCTGGACCGCGGCATCCGCAGGCTCAACCGGCGCGGTATCGTCTGGCTCGACAATCATCCCGGCAATTACGGCTTCGTGCCGGTCGCCGGGAAGCCCGACGATTGGACCCTGGTGATCTTCGACACCGGCGGCCTGATGCCGGTGAAGCGCTTCGGCTGCCGCTCGGCCGCCGAGATCGCCCGCGACCTGCAGGTGCAGGCCTCCCTCGGGATCGGCGCGCGGATGGACGCGGCGGCTTCGAAGTTCGGCATTGCAGGCGGGCGCGCCGCAACCGGACAGCAGCGAAGGCTGCTTCTGGCCGCCATCCAGGAGGAACTCTACGACGCGTTCCGCGCCCTGCCCTATTTCGAGCCGGAGCGGTTCGTGCCCGGCATGAGCTTCCAGGAACTGGAATTCCTGCCGATCGGCCTGGAACGGGCCGGACCCCGGGCCGAAGACCTGTTTTCCATCAACGCCGCGCCGGGGCGGATGGACGAGATCTACGACCTGCTGCGCAACAGTCCGGACGGCAGCCTGCCGGCGGGACTGGCCGGCCGAACCCTGGACGATGCCGACACCCTGCCCGGGCTGACGGAGGATCTTGGCGCCGCCCTGCGGGACGGCGGGCCGCGACGGGTCCGTGACCTGGACAATGTGTCGGCTGATGCCGTGCGCGGGGTGGAACTGGCCGGCCTCGACGAGGCGGCCCATGTCCTGCGCCTGTTCGAGGAGGCACCGCTGCGCATGTCGGCCCTGCTCGGCGCGAACGACGATGCCCTGGCCCTGCTGCACTACCCGTTCCGCGACGCCCAGGACTTCGCCGTCGCCGTCACGGAGGCCGGCCTGCGCCGCCAGGCTGCGGTGCCGGGCCGCGCGGACTACGACGCGGTCGTGCAGGGACGCCTGGCTGCCTGGCAGAAGCCGCGCACCGATTTCCAGATCACCGGGCTGTCGGAGGGGACGGAACGGTCCCTGACCTATACGGTGATGGACCAGGCCGGTGGCGGGACGGCCCTGGCACAGGCCGCCATGCGGCGCCAGGCGGGCCGCAGCCCGGACAAATGGGTTGCGGTGCTGGAGGATGCGCAGACGCCGCGGCGCGTCCTGAAGGGCTATGACGATGCCGGCCCGGCCCCCGACGAGCCGCTGGCATCGATGACAATGGCCGGGCTGACCCCGGGCGGCGGCATACAGCTCGACCGCTTCAACCTGATGCGGAACCTGGACCGGCTGGGCTTCCGCTATGGCGACCCGTCGCTGCAGGCGCTGCACCTGGAAAATGTCGTCGATGCCGCCACCATGTTGGAGATGGGGCATCTGATGCGGCGCTTCCCGGGCAAGGATCCGAACCTGCTGTTCCGCCAGACCGGCCGCTATCTGGAGATGGAGGAACTGGTGGCCGGACTGGGCCTGCGGATCGACGGGGTTCGCACCTCCGGCGGCGATGTGGCCAATGTCGCCGCGCTGGAAGCGGCAGCGCCGGGAACATTGCAAGCGCGGGCCTATCCGGCCCTCGCCGCCGTACGGCAGGACCATTTCGACCCGACCAAGCTGCGGGTGCCGATGGCGCGCAATGCCGGACTGGACGATGTGCTGCAGCGGCTGGAACTGACGCCGGACGCGATGTTGCCCTACGGCTTCGATGTCGAGCTGCTTGTGAGTCCGCTCTAGGCGATCGATTCGGCAATCCCGGCGGTCAGATCTCGCGCAGGCCCTTCACGAATGCCACCAGGCCGGTCCGGCGGTTGCGGCGCAGCCGCTCGGCGCGAAGGATGGAATGCACCTCCTCCAGACAGGCATCGACATCGTCATTGATGACGACATAGTCGTATTCCGCCCAGTGGCTCATCTCGTCCGCGGCCTTGGCCATGCGCCGCGCCACGATCTCCGCCGAATCCTGGGCGCGGGCATAGAGCCGGTGCTCCAGGTCCTTCTGGCTGGGCGGCAGGATGAAGATGCTGACCAGGTCCTCGCGCGCCCGCGCCCGCAATTGCTGGGTCCCCTGCCAGTCGATGTCGAACAGGATGTCGCTGCCGGCGCGCAGCTTCTCCTCCACCGTGGCGGCGGGGGTGCCGTAATGATGGTCGAAGACCTTCGCATGCTCCAGCAGTTCGTCACCGGCCACCATTTCCTGGAAGCGGGCCGGGTCGATGAAGTGGTAGTCGTGCCCGTCCCGCTCCCCCGGCCGCCGGGTCCGGGTGGTGACCGATACCGACATGCTGAGCTGGCGGTCGCGCTGCAGCAGCCGCCGAGACAGGGTGGTCTTTCCCGCGCCGGAGGGCGAGGACAGCACCAGCATCAGCCCGCGACGCGCCACGCTGACCCGCGCATTGCCGGACACCGTGCTCACTCCACGTTCTGCACCTGCTCGCGCAGGCGGTCGATGGCGAGCTTCAGGTCCAGGCCGATGCGGGTCAGGTCCAGGTCGTTGGCCTTGGAACAGAGGGTATTGGCCTCGCGGTTGAACTCCTGCGCCAGGAAGTCCAGCTCGCGGCCGACTGGCGCGTCGGCGGCAAGATGCCCGCGCGCCTGGCCGACATGGGCCTTCAGGCGGTCCAGTTCCTCCGCGATATCGGCCTTCACGGCCAGCATTGCCAGTTCCTGCGCCAGCCGCTCCTCCGGCACCGGCGCACCGGCATCCAGCAGCTGCGCGACCTGCTCCCGCAGCCGGTCGCGCTGCCTGGACTGGCGCTGCACGGCTGCCGCGGCGGCGGCCGTCACCAATTCCTCGATCCGGTCGACGAGTTCGCCGAGCACCGCCATCAGGCGGTCGCCTTCGGCCCGGCGTGCCGCCACCAGGGTGTCTGCAGCCTGCTCCAGGTCGGCCAGCAGTGCCTTTTCCACTGCCTCCCGGTCCTGCGACGGCTCCGGCTCCACCGGCTCCAGCACGCCGCGCAGGGCCAGCAGGCCGTCCAGCCGCGGCGGTGCCGCTTCGACATCCGCCGCCACTTCGGAGGCGAGGGCCGCCAGTTCCGCCAGCAACGGCCGGTTGATGCGATAGCTGACACCCTGGGCCAAAGTGGCGACCTGGAGATTGCAGGTGACGGAGCCGCGCCGCAGGACTTTCGACAGCAGCGCACGCGCCGGTGCCTCGACTCCTTCGGCTCCCGGCGGCAGCCGCAGGCGCAGGTCCAGCCCGCGCCCGTTCACGCTGCGCAGTTCCCAGGTCCAGGACTGCGCCTCGTTGCCCCCCTGCTGGCGGGCGAATCCCGTCATGCTGCTCAGCGGCACCCTGTCATCCCCCGCTCTGGCCCACTCTGACCCACCCTGCCGTCACGGCGGCGTTGGGGCGGGCGCCCCTCACTCGGAAACCGTGCCCTTGCGCTGTTGCGCCCGCCAGGCGCGGACATTGCGATTATGTTCCGCCAGGCTGGCGGCAAAGACATGGCCGCCGGTCCCGTCGGCCACGAAATAGAGATAGTCGGTCGCGGCCGGGTCCAGCACCGCGGCCAGCGCCGCCCGGCTGGGATTGGCGATCGGTGTCGGCGGCAGCCCGCCGATCACATAGGTGTTCCAGTCGGTCGGGGTCTTCAGATCCGTCCGGGTCAACGGCCGGCCGAGGGTCCCCAGGCCCTCGGACACGCCGTAGATCACCGTCGGGTCGGATTGCAGCCGCATGCCCTTGCGCAGCCGGTTGGTGAACACGCCCGCCACCAGCGGCCGTTCCTCGGCGATGCCGGTTTCCCGCTCCACGATCGATGCCAGCACCAGGGCCTCCTCCGGGCTGTCGATGGGGAGGCCCTCCGCGCGGCCTTCCCAGAGCTGCTGCAACGTCGCGTCCATCGCGGCCGCCATCCGGTCGACCACCGACTGCCGGCTGTCGCCGCGCTCGAAGGCATAGGTTTCCGGCAGCAGGCGGCCTTCCGCCGGCAGCTTCTCGATCTCGCCCGTCAGGTCGGGCTCCGCTTGCAGCAGCGCCGCGACCTGGCGGACGGTCAGCCCTTCCGGCACGGTGACCTGGTGCAGGACGCGATCGCCGGACCGCAGCTTGGCGAGCACCCCGGCCGGCGAGATGCCCGGATCGAAGGCATATTCCCCGGCCTGCAGGCTGCGGCTCGCCCCTTCGGCAAGCACGCCGGCGCGGAACAGGGTGGCATCGGCGACGACACCGGCCTGCTCCAGACGCGCGGCGATGCCGCCGACGCCAGTGCCTTTCGGAATGACGAGATTGACCTGTTCGGTCGACGGTCCCGGCCCGATCCACTGCTGCCAGCCCCAGAACGCTACCGCAGCGGCGATCAGGAGGAGGCCGAACAGCCCGGCAAACAGCCGGAGAATCGCACGGCGCATGCGCCGGCCCTCTCAGGTCAGTTCAGCTGACGGATCACCAGCGACGCGTTCGTCCCGCCGAAGCCGAAGGAGTTGGACAGGGCCGCCCGCACCTCCCGCTCGCGGGGCTGGAACGGCACCAGGTCCATCGTGTCGGCGCCTTCGCAGGGATCGTCCAGGTTCAGGGTCGGCGGCACGACGTTGTGGTGGATCGCCAGGGTGGAGAAGATCGCCTCCACCGACCCGGCGGCGCCCAGCAGGTGGCCGACACTGGACTTGGTCGACGACATCGACACCTTCCCCGCGGCATTGCCGAACAGTCGTTTCACCGCGCCCAGCTCGATCTCGTCGCCAAGCGGCGTCGAGGTGCCGTGGGCATTGATATAGTCGATATCGTCCGGGCTCATGCCCGCCCGCTTCAGTGCCGTCTGCATGCAGCGGAAGGCGCCGTTGCCGTCGGGTGCCGGTGCCGTGATGTGATAGGCGTCGCCGGTCAGGCCGTAGCCGACGATCTCGCCGTAGATCCGGGCACCACGCTTGCGCGCATGCTCCAGTTCCTCCAGCACGACCACGCCGGCGCCCTCGCCCATCACGAAACCGTCGCGACCCTTGTCCCAGGGCCGCGACGCGGCCGTGGGACGGTCGTTGTAGCTGGTGGACAGCGCCTTCGCCGCCGAGAAGCCCGCAATGCCGATGCGGCAGATGCTGCTCTCCGCACCGCCGGCGACCATCACGTCGGCATCGTCCAGCATGATCATGCGGGCCGCATCGCCGATCGCATGGGCGCCGGTCGAGCAGGCGGTGACCACGGCATGGTTGGGGCCGCGGAAGCCGAACTCGATGGAGACATTGCCGGAGATCAGGTTGATCAGGACCCCGGGCAGGAAGAACGGGCTGATCCGCCGGGGGCCCTTCTCGTTGAGGGTGTCCGCCCCGTCGACGATGTTGCTGAGGCCGCCGACGCCGGAGCCGATCAGCACGCCGGTGCGGATCTGGTCCTCCTCGCTCTCGGCAACCCAGCCGGAATCGGCGATCGCTTCTTTCGCCGCGGCCATGCCGTAGAGGATGAAATCGTCGACCCGACGCCGTTCGCGCGGATGCATCCAGTCATCGGGGTTGAAAAGCGCCTCCGACGGCACGTCCGCCGGAAGGCCCTCTTCGTCGATGAAGGGGATCATGGCCGCAATCCGGCACGGCATGTCGTCGACCTTGAACCGCTCGATGCGGCGCAGCGCGGAATGGCCCTTGAGGAGCCGCTCCCATGTCGCCTTCACGCCGCTGCCCAACGGCGTGACCATGCCGAGGCCGGTGATGACAACCCGGCGCATCGTCACCCTCCGATCACATGTCCGATCAGGACCCGTGTTCCTTGATGAACTCGATCGCGTCCTTCACGGTCAGGATCTTCTCCGCCGCGTCGTCCGGGATTTCGACGCCGAACTCTTCCTCGAACGCCATCACCAGCTCGACCGTGTCCAGGCTGTCGGCGCCCAGATCGTCGATGAAGCTGGCGGATTCGGTGACCTTGTCCTCGTCGACCCCCAGATGTTCGACGACGATCTTCTTAACGCGCTCTTGGATGTCGTTATCGCTCATGATCTGGTCCTCGATCCTCCCGCGATAGATGCGGCCCGCCCGAACCTGTTTCCGGCGGCTATGATGGGTGACCCTTCGCTCTCCGGGAAATGCCCGCCGACACGATGACCGCGACCGAAACCATGGCCGCGACCGACACGGAAGTCCCAGCCGGTCGGCGTCGCAAGCCTGCCGGCGGGGAAGCGTGCCTGCGCGGGCCGGAGATGCCCGGCAGGCGCTCCGCCCCCCGTGCGGTGCGCTTGCACATCGCCGCCGCGAGAACATCCGGAAGCCTGCGGATGCCTGCCGGCGGCGAAAGGGTGTGGGTGGATAGCACAGTTTCCCCAGAGTGCAAATTGCCGGACCGTGCTTTTATACGATCCGAAACTGCCGGCCGTTCCAGCCCCCGGACCTTGCCGGTTCGGTGCGGCTCCGCCAGCGTCCCCGAACTCAAATCATCGCCATACCGCCGTTGACGTGCAAGGTCTGGCCGGTCACGTAGCCGCCGGCATCGGAGGCCAGATAGTGCACCGCGGCGGCGACATCCTCGCCGCTGCCGAGTCTCGCCATCGGGATGCGGCCCAGCAGGCCCTCTTTCTGGGCTTCGGTGAGTGCGTCGGTCATCGGAGTCTCGATGAAGCCGGGCGCGACGCAGTTCACCGTGATGCTGCGGGCGGCCAGTTCCTGCGCCAGCGCCTTGCTCATGCCGATCATGCCTGCCTTGGCGGCGGCATAGTTGGCCTGGCCCGGATTGCCGGTGACGCCGACGATCGAGGTGATCCCGATCACCCGGCCGTGCCGGCGCTTCATCATGCCCCGCATCAGCGCCCGCGCGAGCACGAATCCGGACGTCAGGTCGACCTCCAGGACATCGTCCCAGTCCTCGTCCTTCAGGCGCATCGCCAGGTTGTCGCGGGTGATGCCCGCATTGTTCACCAGGATGTCGACCTGGCCCAGCGCCTCTTCCGCGCGCCCGGCCAGGGCGGCGACCGCCGCCCGGTCCCGCAGGTTGCACGGCAGGATCGGCGTATCGCCGCCAAGCGCCTCCGCCACCTTCTGCAACGCGTCCTCCCGCGTGCCCGAGATCGCGACCTTCGCCCCTGCCCCTTTCAGGCGGCGGGCGATGGCCGTGCCGATGCCGCTGCTTGCGCCGGTCACGAGCGCGGCGCGTCCGCTTAGATCGAAGTCGCTCATCCGCTGGTCCTTTCCTTGATAGCCGGCGCAGGCCTGTCCGTGGCAGAGGCTGCCCGGTTGCCGCTCAGATTGCACGCAGCAGGGCCTCGATCTCGGCAGGTTCGCCCGCTGCCGCGCCCTTCATGTCCCGGTCGATCCGCTTCAGCATGGTGGTCAGCACCTTGCCCGCGCCCAGTTCGACGACCTCGGAAACGCCCTGGTCGCGCATCCAGAGAATGCTTTCCCGCCACCGCACCGTGGCCGTGACCTGGTCCACCAGCAGGCGGCGGATCGTCTCCGGGTCGGATTCTCCCTGTGCCGTCACATTGGCCACCACCGGCCGGCGCGGCGGCGCGATCGTCTGGCCGGCCAGCGCCTCCGCCATCGCGTCGGCGGCAGGCCGCAT
>MDTD01070970.1_pt1 | contig 83621 bp, 62 predicted proteins | sample 811221 | NCBI WGS metagenome assembly MDTD01 (sample SAMN05326646, study PRJNA326480) | marine metagenome | isolation source: seawater | place: Pacific Ocean: South West | collected 2011 | reverse complement strand
TGTTTCAATTTTATATTGGTCGGTTAGCAAACCCAATGATTTTAAATACCTTGCGGTCATTTCAATGGATGAATGCCGGCACATTCGCTGAATGCGTACAATATCTTTTTCTTTTTCGTACCACCGGCAAACAGCGGTATGCTTAAAACTGTAAATGGTGTAATTTCTGTCTAATTTGAAATGATTTTTAATCTTTTTGTAACGCTCAGTTGCCCAACCGGTTCCCAAAGGCTTTTCTGAAGGCTTTCTTTTAGCAGAAAAAATGTAATAATCCGAAGGGTAATTTTGTAAATCCATATCTTCGATAACTTCCATTAGCTTATCAGCTATCGGCAAAATGTCGAATTTTTTAACCTTGCTTTGATTAGAGTATATTTTTAAAACACGCTTTTCAAAATCAATATTTTCAATTTTCAATCGCCGAATTTCCGTGGTACGCATCAAAGCATAATAAATAAAACAGATGAATTTATATAAATACGGCTCTTTCTCTTTTATGTATGGAATAATCTCTTTGATTTGCGACTCCGAATAAGGCAAGTTTTTCTCACCATATTCAGTACTTTGGCGTTCAACTTCATTAAACGGATTATCTACTTGCGTCCATTTTCGTTTCTTGGCAACGTTGTAAAAATTCTTTAACCGTCCTAACGAGTTATTGTACGTTTTGGCACTTATTCCTTTAATTTCAATTAATTCATCAAAATACTTTTGAGCCATAAAAGGTTTTACATCCGACAAATAGTACAATTGAAAATTCTTCTCTTCCGACCATTTTAAAAAATGTTCAATTACATCATGCTTTGCGTGAATTTCGCCCGGAGAATTTTTGGCAATATTTTCACAATAATTCATGTACCTTGGAATAGCTTCTTCCAAAAGCAATTCATGATATAAATCTTCCGGGTTTTCTTCTTTTGCTTTTTTTGCTTTTACCCGGTCAATATGATAACCTTCCTTGAGTAGTTTATTTATCTTTTTGATTAAATCTTTTGCGTAAGCTTCTTTGGAACTGTCGGTTGAATATTTTGCAGGAATGTACTTTCGCTTTCTAACTAAATCGTTTTTTTGCACATCCCAAACGTAAAACACAATATACCAGCCTTTTCCGGCAGATGATTTTACTAATTTGGCGGGCTTGAAATCAAATGTTTTTTCCATCAATTTTTTAGGAACAAAGTGTTCATCTACTGACGACGCTACTGACGACCAAAGCTTTTTTTCGTTAACCTTCTTTCTTAACTCGCTGTGATACAGTTCGTTACAAGAGTACCCGGGGAGGGACTCGAACCCTCACGGTATTGCTACCACTAGATTTTGAGTCTAGCGTGTCTACCAATTCCACCACCCGGGCAATAAATAAAAAGAACTATCAACTTTGAGAATGCGAAAATATTAAATTTGTTTTGATTTTTGGGCAAAAAACACAAAATATTTTATCTTATACAAATAAATATTTGGCGTAGTGTGAATTAATTGATAAATTTGCACCCCTTTAAAAATTAGAAATGTCTGCATCGGTAAAAATATTTTCAGGACGAGCATCCGAAAGCTTGGCAAAAAAAATTGCTCAAAGCTACGGTATATCGTTAGGTAATGTCATTGTGCAAGATTTCAGCGACGGCGAATTTCAACCTTCTTTCGAGGAGTCTGTTCGCGGCGCAGATGTTTTTATTATTCAATCTACATTTCCTCCTGCAGACAATCTAATGGAGTTATTGATGATGGTTGATGCGGCAAAAAGAGCTTCTGCTCGCAGAGTTGTTGCCGTTATTCCATATTTCGGTTATGCCCGTCAAGACAGAAAAGACAAACCCCGTGTACCCATAGGCGCAAAACTTGTTGCCTCAATGCTTGAATCTGCGGGTATAACACGCTTAATAACCATGGATTTACACGCCGACCAGTTGCAAGGATTTTTCGAAGTACCTGTAGATCATCTTTATGCTTCTACTATATTTTTACCTTACATAAAAAGTTTAAATTTAGAAAACCTTACTATGGCTTCGCCCGATATGGGTGGTTCAAAACGTGCCAACTCTTATGCCAAAGCTTTGGGATGCGAGGTTGTAATTTGCTACAAGCAACGTGCTAAAGCCAATCAAATAGAAAATATGTTTGTGATTGGTGATGTTGAAGGAAAAGATATTGTATTGGTTGATGACATGGTAGATACAGCCGGCACATTGACAAAAGCAGCCGACTTAATGCTCGAGAAAGGCGCAAATAGCGTACGAGCCGTATGTACGCACCCAATTTTATCAGGGAAAGCATATGAGAAATTAGAAAATTCAAACATAAAAGAACTAATTGTTACAGATACAATTCCTTTAAGAAAAGAACATCCGAAAATTAAACAACTTTCGGTTGCCGATCTTTTCTCGGAGGTTATCCATAATGTTGTTAACTATGAGTCTATCAGCTCATTATTTGTCAATTATTAATATAAACCGATAAGAATAAATTAAATTTTATAAACAGATGAAAACAGTAGAAATTAAAGGAACATTGCGCGATGCAAGCGGAACTAAAGAAGCCAACAAACTTAGAAAAGAAGGAAAAGTTCCGGCAGTATTATACGGTGGCGAAGAAAATATTCATTTTTCAGTAGACCGTATTCCGTTTGAAAAAATCGTTAATACTCCCAAAGTATTTTTCATTGAAATAGATATAGACGGAAAAAAATATAAAACTATTTTAAAAGACGTTCAATATCATCCGGTAAACGATGCACCAATGCATGCCGATTTTCAACAAATTTTTGACGATAAAAAAGCTATTGTTAAATTACCCGTTGAGCTTACAGGAATTTCTACCGGAGTTGTAAAAGGGGGTAAATTACGTTTAGTTACTCGTCGTCTTACAGTAAAAGGTCTTCCGACAGATTTACCCGAATCTATCGTTGTTGACATTACAAATGTTGACTTGGGGCAATCGGTAAAAGTAAAAGATGTAGATGTAAAAGGTGTAGAAGTATTGGATGCGCCAAACGCCGTTATTGTTCAAGTGAAAATGAGTAGAGCTGCAATGGCAAACAAAGCTGCTGCCGAAGCAGAAGAAGCGTAATAATTTATGAAATATCTAATTGTAGGATTAGGTAATATAGGCGCTGAATACGAAAATACGCGCCACAATATAGGATTTAAAGTGTTGGATGCTTTTGCGAAAGCATCCAACTTTTCTTTTGAACCCGACAGATATGCTTTTTCGGCAACCACCAAATTTAAAGGACGCACCTTAGTTTGCATTAAGCCCACTACTTATATGAATTTAAGCGGAAAAGCAGTGCGCTATTATATGGAAACCGAAAAAATACCGGCAGAAAGAATATTGGTTATCACCGATGATATTGCTTTACCTTTTGGCAAACTGAGATTAAAAGGGAAAGGCAGCGACGGCGGACATAATGGGCTAAAAAGTATCATAGAACTTATCGGAACACAACAATTTCCACGTTTGCGTTTTGGGATAGGCAATGAATTTTCGCGTGGTAAACAAGTTAATTATGTTCTTGGCGAATGGACGTCCGAAGAGCAAGAAAAATTACCCGAACGCATAAATGTGTGCATTGAAATAATCAAAAGCTTTACAACAATAGGTTTGGCACGCACAATGAGCATGTATAACAACAAGTAGTTTATCCCAACACTTCTTGAATTGAACGATTAATTATTGAACATGCTTTTTCAATTTCTTCTTCCGTAATAATCAACGGCGGAGCAATACGCAAACTTTTATCGTTAAACAAAAACCAATCGGTAATTACACCATTTGCAATGCAGGCATCAATAATTTTTTTATTGATATCAAAACTCTCAAATTCTATGGCTATCATTAATCCGAAGGCACGCTTATCTTTAATGGCAGGATGATTGATATTTTCAATAAACAATTGACTTTTATGACCTGCAGAATCGATTAAAGCCGGTTTATTTTCTTTCAGCACATTTATATTTTCCAAAGCGGCGGCAGCACTTACCGGATGTCCGCCAAAAGTTGTGATATGCCCCAAAATAGGGTTGGTTTTGAGTGCATCCATAATCTTTTTGGAACTTACAAATGCACCTATGGGAAATCCGCCGCCCATTCCTTTGGCAAACGTAACAATATCAGGCACTACATTAAAATGCTCCATGGCAAAAAACTTTCCTGTACGTCCAAATCCGGTTTGTACCTCGTCAAAAACAAGTAATGCACCGGTTTCGGTGCATCTTTCCCTCAGGGCTCTCAAATAATCTTTTTCGGGAGCAATAATTCCTGCTTCGCCTTGAATTGGCTCTACAACCACACAAGCCGTTTTTTCTGTAATTTGCGTTAATTCTTCAAATTGATTAAAATTTATTCTTTTTGTTTCGGGCAAAAGCGGTTCGAAAGATTGTTTAAAACTGTCATCGCCAATGATGCTCAAGCACCCCTGAGTGCTGCCATGGTAAGCTTTATTGAACGAAATCATTTCCCTTCTGCCTGTGTAGCGCTTGGCTAACTTCATTGCTCCTTCGTTGGCTTCGCTGCCCGAGTTGACCAAATAAACCGACGACAACGGCTCGGGAAGCAATTCGGCGAGTGCCTTGGCAAGTTGCACTTGCGGACTTTGTACATATTCACCATAAACCATTAAATAAGTATAATAATCCAATTGTTTTTTTACCGCCTCTATAATTCGCGGATGACGATGTCCTAAATTGCTTACCGAAATCCCTGATATTAAATCAATATATTTTTTTCCGGAAGTATCGGTTAAATAAACACCCTCGGCATGTTCAATTTCCAAGGCAAGCGGAAAATCGGACGTTTGTGCCAAGTGATTTAAAAATAATTGTCGTTGGGTTAAACTCATCAATATAAATTTTCATTCAAAGATAAACTTAAATTATTCAACTACTTACTCAAAACAAATAACTATTTTTGCAGCAAATTGCTCAATCATGTTTCATCGTTTATTATTGATAATCATACTATTTTCGTTGTTTGCCTGCGGTAACAAACCTACCGACCAACAAAGCAATACGAACTCAACAGATTCCGTACAAACGGAGAATTCTCTTTTAAAGGTTAACGAAGCACTGAAAGACGATCCAAATAATGCTGAATTATATTACGAACGGGCGCAAATTTATGCCAATCAAAAAATGATAGATGAAGCCCTGCAAGATATTGACAGAGCACTGAAGCTGGATTCTTTAAACGAAGATTTTTATCTCTACAAAGGTGATTTATACATTCAAAAAGGCAACGGCACAGAAGCCGAAAAAACTTATCTGAAGGCTACAAAAATAAAAGAAGAAAGCCCAAACGGTTACATTAAGTTATCCGAATTGATGTATTACGGCGGCTATTACGAGGACATGCTTAAATATGCCAACGAAGCCCTTAAAAGAGATATGTATAACGATCGCGCTTATTTTAATAAAGGATATGCTTTTTTAAAAATGGGCGATACAACAAATGCTATTAGCAGTTTTCAAACGGCAGTAGAGCAAAACAACGAATTGTATGATGCTTATATTATTTTGGGTTATTTAATGCAGGCTGAAAACAATCCGTTGGCAGAAGATTATTTTAAAAATGCTTTAAGGGTAAAACCCGAAGATTATCAGGCAAAATATAACTTGGCGTATTATTATCAGGAAACAGGACAATACAACAAAGCTATTGAGTTGTATAATGAATTGCACGAGAAATTTCCAAAACAAGTCAATCCTTTATTCAACTTGGGATTTATCCATTTAATGTATTTGCATGTGTATGATATAGCAATGGATTATTTCAATAAAGTATTGGAAATAGAACCCAACAATTACAAAGCTTTGTTTAATCGCGGATACTGCAAAGAACTGACCGGAGACATTGAAGGTGCCGAGCAAGACTATAAAAAAGTACTTGAAATCAACCCGGTGTATACTCCTGCCGCATTGGCTTTGGAACGCTTTGACAGAAAAGAATATCACATAGAACCCAAAAACTAAAAAATAAATGGCCGGATTTGGAAGAAAGAAGAAAAGTAACGAAAACGATGACGAATCATTCAAAAAGGTAAAAATCAATAAAGATAATTTGCGTAAAGCACTACGGGTTTTTCAATTTATAAAACCTTACCGGCTGACTTTTGGCATTGGCTTGTTTATTTTATTGTTGTCAAGTATGGCAACTATGATTTTCCCTTGGCTTGTGGGCGATTTGGTTGATGCTCGAGCCGAAAAAATCAACAACATTGCATTGGCATTATTTGTTTTGTTTTTCTTAAACGCTATTTTTTCATTTCTACGCATTTATTTATTTGAAAGAGTTACACAAAAAGCATTGGCAGCCATTCGAAAAGAAACCTTTAAAAAACTGCTCACCTCTCCTATGGCTTTTTTCTCTTCGCGTAGAACAGGAGAGTTATCCAGCAGAATAGCCAATGATGTATCGCTATTGCAACAGACATTTACCGTTACCATTGCCGAATTTTTACGTCAAATTATTACCGTTTCGGTTGGTGTAACCGCTTTGTTGATTCTTTCTCCACGCTTAACGTTATTTATGCTATCCATTATTCCTGTAGTGGCTTTAATAGCTGTTCTTTTCGGGAAATTTATAAAAAAACTTTCTAAAGAAGCTCAAAATTACATTGCCGACAGTAACACTATTGTAGAAGAAGTATTGAACGGCATTGTTAATGTAAAGGCATTTGCCAATGAAGCCTATGAATTGTTTCGCTATGGCAAAAAAATGGACGATGTAATAAAAGTTTCACTCAAAGCCGCATTTTGGCGAGGCATCTTTGTTTCATTCATTATATTTTGTGTGTTTGGAGCAATTATTTCCATTTTTTGGTATGGTGTAAAAATGGTAAATGCACACGAAATTAACCCTCAAGAAGGGATTACCATGGGCGAATTGCTTAAATTCATTCTTTATTCGGTATTTATAGGCGTATCATTTGGCGGAATTGCCGATTTGTATTCGCAACTGCAAAAAGCCATTGGAGCATCTGAAAAATTAATGGATATTTTGGAGCAACCTTCCGAAAATGTGCATTTGGAAAAAATTCAAATAAAAAACCGGATTCAAGGCGATATTGCTTTTGATAATGTTCATTTTGCCTATCCTTCGCGAAGAGATATTGAAGTGCTTAAAGGCGTAACTTTCAGCGCTAACAAAGGCGACCAAATTGCAATTGTTGGACCTTCGGGAGCCGGAAAATCAACTATCACGCAATTAATTTACCGTTTTTACGAAAATTATACCGGCACCATATCGGTTGACGGCAAAGACATTAAATCTTTCGACCTTACGGAATACCGCAGCCAGTTGGCAATTGTTCCGCAAGAGGTAATGCTGTTTGGTGGTTCCATAAAGGAAAATATTGCTTACGGAAAACCAGGCGCAACTGATGAAGAAATTTTTGAAGCGGCGAAAAAAGCCAATGCATTAGAATTTATTGAATCATTTCCCGAAAAATTTGACACCATTGTTGGCGACAGAGGTGTGCAACTATCGGGTGGTCAGCGTCAGCGAGTTGCCATTGCCAGAGCCATTTTAAAAGACCCTAAAATTCTTATTTTGGACGAAGCCACCTCTGCTTTGGACTCGGAAAGCGAAAAACTGGTACAACAAGCACTTGACGTATTGATGAAAGACCGTACATCGATTGTTATTGCCCATCGTTTATCAACCATTAAAAATGCCAAAAATATTTTGGTGTTGGATAATGGAAAGGTTATAGAACAAGGTACACACGATGAATTGATACAAAAAGAAAACGGTGTTTATAAAAAACTTTCGGAACTTCAATTTTCTACACTTGGTTAGCGATATAACTTTTCACGGATAGAGTAAATATTTTGCTCTGATTTTTTTAAACTCCTGCAATCCGGGTTGCCAAGTTGCTTTTATTTCTTGTTCGGTTTTGCCTTGCACCAATTGGTTTCGCAGTTCATCTGTTCCGGCAAGTAAATCGAAAGACGTACGGAAAAAGTTTTCTTTTTCGGGAAATGCGCTATACATTTCGAGCAACCATTTTAATTGCAATTGTTTGTATTTTTCGGGAAACTTCTCACCTTCTTTTCGTAAATCATAGCCACGGCATTTCACACCTTTATATTTCGGATTTTTAGCTCCCTCATTGGGTTGAGGAGTAAATTCAAAATCGCCAACCGGGCAATTCGGAAAACCAATTACTTGAAAGGGCCAATCGGTTCCGCGTCCTACGCTTACTTTTGTTCCTTCCAAAAAACATAAACTCGGATACAAATAAACCGAAGCCATATTGGGCAAATTGGGCGAAGGTCGCACAGGTAATTTGTAAAGTGAATCGTGTGTGTAATGCAACAAAGGCACAACGGTTAAATCGGCTTGAACTTTATTTTTCAGCCACTTTTCGCCATTTATCATTCCGGCATATTCGCCAATAGTTATTCCGTAAACCACCGGAACAGGGTGCATTCCTACAAATGAACGAAAATTGCTGTCCAGCACCGGCCCGTCTATATAAAACGCATTGGGATTAGGCCTGTCTAAAACAATTACCGGAATATTGCTTTCGGCACACGCCTCCATTACATAGTGCAAGGTAGATATATAGGTATAAAATCTTACGCCTACATCTTGCAAATCAAAAACCACTACATCTAATCCTTTTAATTGCGCTGCGGTAGGTTTTTTATTTTTTCCGTATAACGAAATAATGGGCAAACCGGTTTTACTGTCGGTTTGGTTATTCACTTTTTCACCGGCATCGGCTTTGCCTCTAAAACCGTGTTCGGGGCTAAATACTTTTACTACGTCAAAACCTCTGTGCAATAAAGAATCAACCAAATGCCTTTTCCCGATGATAGAAGTTTGATTGGCTACAATGCCTATTTTTTTGTTTTCCAACAATGGAAAATATGCTTGTGTATTTTCTGCTCCGGTAACAATTTTTTTGTTTTTTTGGCTTAACTCAACATCTTTTGGCTCAACTTCATCGGGTTTATTGCTTTTTGCCTTAGATGATTCTTGACACGAAAGAAATTGAAATGCCAATAAGAATGGAAATATGAAGAAATACTTTTTCAATTGATTACTTTTGTTAAAATTTACGGCTATAAATTTACCATTTTACATATCATCTCGTCTTATCAAAAGCGATAATAATGCCAAAAAATTCACCAAACCGGTAATTAAAATTTCTATTTTGGCTATTACTTTGGGTATTGCCGTTATGATTTTGGCGATGGCAGTGGTAAATGGCTTTCAGAAAGAAATCCGAAATAAAGTAAGCGGATTTACAGGGCATTATCAAGTATCGGCTTATTCATCGCAAGAAACCATTGAGTCAACGCCTATTGATATTCACCAAGATTTTTATCCAGGTATTGAAAAATTGCCCGAAGTAAAACATATTCAAGTATATGCATACAAACCGGCAATTATAAAGGTAAACGGAGAAATTTACGGCATTGTAACCAAAGGTGTTGCACAAGATTTTGACTGGCAGTTTTTTGAAAACAATATGACCGAGGGAACTGTTTTTAAAGCTAACCCTGATAAACCGGATAACAAAATTGTCATTTCAAAATACATTGCCGACAAACTTAAATTACATACAGGAGAAAAAATTTACGTTTATTTTGTTCAGCAAGACGGCAGTTTGCGTCCAAAAGATTTTGAAATATCGGGAATATACAACACCGGACTGGAGCATTACGATAAAGCCATTGCGTTAATTGATATTGCGCATATCAGAAAAAGAAACAAATGGACCAATGACCAAGTTGGCGGTTTCGAAATCTATTTGTCCGATTTTGATTTGCTCGATAAAGCGTATGAAAAGATTTATGAAGAAATTCCTTACGACCTGAATATGGCAAGTTTGCGCGATAAAAACCCCGAAATATTCAACTGGCTCGAATTGCAAGATGTCAATGTGGTAATCATTATTGTACTGATGATTGTTGTTGCCGCCATAAATATAATTTCGGCGTTGTTTATTTTAATTCTTGAAAAAGTAAATTTTATTGGTATAATGAAAGCCCTTGGTGCAGGCAATATGCTCATCCGAAAGGTCTTTTTAATTCAAGCTTCTTATTTGATTCTTAAAGGAATGGTGTGGGGAAATATAATTGGCATTGGATTGGCTTTGTTGCAAAAACATTTTCAATTGATTAAGCTTCCGCAAGAGTCATATTATGTAGATACAGTTCCTATTGACATCTCTGTCCTTCAAATTACATTGATAAACATTATTACGTTTGCTTTGTGCTATGTTGTTTTATTGCTTCCATCATGGGTAATTACTAAAATTTCGCCGGTAAAATCCATTAGATTTAACTAATACGAATAAGAGGTAAATAACTCGCTAACAAATCCTGAAGAAGCTGGAAATGCTATTTTTTAATCTTTAACGCTTGGGATTTAAAATTAGATAAAATCAAATCCTCCAACAGCACTCGTTTCCCTTTATAGATGGCTACAATAAATGCATCGGGAATACCTTTTTCACGCACATAATTTCTAAACTTATAGGCATCATTGAGCGTTTGAAACTCGCCAACCATAAATCGGGTTATGCCATCTAAGTGCAATCGTTCAATTTTTCCCAAATCTCTAAAACGGTCACTTTTAAAGTTTTTTGGAATTTTAAATGCTGCAATTTGAATTTTATACACCAAATCTTCCATTGTTTCATCACCCCACAGTCGCAGTATTTCTTCAAAATCATCCAACAACAGTTGCTTATTGTAATTGCTGTCTAACGGCAGTTCTTTGTAATCATACGAGGTATCCAAAACGGTAACAAATCCGGATGTAGTGTCTTCATAATTTAAACGGTAAATATCCATTTTCCCGTATCCCCCGGAACGGTCCGACGAAAAATAAGCTTTATCTTCTAAATCATTTGTAAAATAAAATATATCATTTGACGGTGAATTTATCGGGAACCCCATATTTACAGGCTCGCTCCACCCCGAATCGGTTAAAGTGGATTTAAACACATCGTATTCTCCCATGCTGTTGTGTCCGGTAGAACTAAAATACAATGTAGAATCGTTGAAAGACAAAAACGGCGAATCTTCATTCATGGGTGTGTTAATTTTTGGCCCCATATTCTCAAAAGGCAACCACTGTCCGTTATCGTCTTTTTTACTCCAAAACAAGTCTAATCCGCCAAGTGATCCTTCTCTTTCGCTGGCAATTATTTTAATTTGTTCGTCTGCTGAAATAAAAATTGAGGGTTCAAAATACTTTGTATTATCTTCTATTCTAACGGGGTCTGTCCAACCTGTATCATTTTTTTGCGTTACCCAAATATCTCCTTCTCTAAAAATATAGAGTTTTTTCCCGTCTTGTGTCAGTTGTATGGCAGCATCATGCTTGGGTGTATTGATACCATTACGGAATTTTACGGGTTTTGAAAATTTAAAAGATTTTACTATTTCCAGACCATTCTCAGTTTCAATTGTATCTGCTTTGGGATTATCAAACACATCACCTTCCTCTAATGTAACATAAAAGATGTCTTCATAGAAATCACCAGTTTCGTCTCTTTTGTTATTTTCCGGATAACGGGCGGTAAACACAAGCATTTTTTCACCACTTGAAAAAACCGCACCGTATTCATTGTACTCAGTATTTATTTCTGCACCAAGGTTCTCAATAGAAACTTGTTTGGGGTTATTAATCAATTCCAAACCATTTTGTGCATACTCTATTTCGCGCTTAATTTTCTCTTCTATCTGATGTAATATTTTATCGCTCAGTTCGGGGTCGTTTTCGGCTCTTTGCAAATATTGACTATATTTTTGCATTGCCTCGTCAAAACGATATGCTTTGTGATACAATTTTCCGAGCAAATAATATGCTTCATAAATGGAATCGGTATGTTGCAAGTATGACTCGAAATTTAAGGTTGCCCGATTATCCTGTTCGGGCATATTATAATAACATAGTCCTATTTTGAAATACAAATCGTATTGAGTGGTATCTGCGCTTAACAGTTCTTTATAAATTGTAAGGGCATTTTCGTATTGATGATGCTTAAACAAATTATCTGCTTCTTTTTCTTTGTTGTCTGCCAACAAAAAGAAAGGCAAAAAAATAAATAGTATGGAAAAATGTAATTTCACCAAACGAAAATAGTAAATAATTACCAATGGTTTTGCCGGAAAGATAATTTTTAGACGAATTTAAGGTGAAGCGGGCTTAAAAACATTATTAAAATCTTCGCTGATAGTTTTAAACGCAGTTCGACGGTTTTTCTGATGTTCTTCTTCGGTTTTTGCATTTTTCACCAAAGGTTCATTTTCACCTACCCCTACAGCAATTAATCGTTTGGGGTCAATTCCTTTTGAAACCAAATAGTCAACAACAGATTTTGCTCGTGCTTCAGATAATCGTTGATTATACTCGGCACTTCCGCGCTCATCGGTATGCGATCGGATTTCAATAACTATATTATCATTAAGTTCTAAAAACTCCACGAGTTTATCCAAAATTTCTTTTGATTTTGGACGTAAAGTTGCTTTATCAAAGTCATATTCTATTCCTGGAATTTCAATTTCTCCGGCGGGTATTGGCTCTAAATAAAAATCTTGAACATACATTTTAGACACTACCACTCCTTCTGTAGAAACGGTTGCGGCATCCCCAAAGAATTTTGTTTTTTGGGCTTTAATAAAAAGTAATTCGCCGGCATCAACATCACGCAAAAACTCACCATTTTCATCTGTAGTTAAAAATATTGGTTCTTTCTCTCCCTTTACATCTTTAATTGTAATTAATGCATTTGGAATTATTTCATCGGTTTCTGCATTATAAACTGTTCCTTTTAGCTTAAACCACAATTCAGGTTTATCAAATTCATATACTTGATAGCAAAAATCAGTACCTTGATAGTCCTCCATTTTTTCTGTACAGTCACATGCTTCTCTGTCGGAGGTTAAATACCCTTTGGTTTGTTTTTTATTGATGATAAAATATGCATCGTCTTTTGATGAGTTGAAAGGAGTACCTAAATTTTTAGGCGTTGTCCAAGCATTATTATCTTCATCAAAATTGGTGTAAAATATATCAAGTCCACCAATACCGGGATGACCATCAGATGAAAAATACAATGTATTGGTGAAAAACTCAAAAAACGGAGTAACTTCATCTCCCGGAGTATTTACATCAGGACCTAAATTTACGGGATCACTCAAATTTCCGTATTCATCAATTTCGCAATACCATATATCCATTCCTCCGTATCCACCCGGACGATTTGAAGAAAAGAACAATTTGGAATCATCTAACGAAAGTGCCGGGTTACACGAACGATAACCGGGCATATTTACTTTCTCATCCAGCTTTAACGGTTGCAACCATTGGTTATTAAAAAATTTACTCACATAAATAGCTTCATCCGTTGGCAATTCAACCGATTTACGGGTAAAGTAAAAAGTTGTTTTATCAATAGACAAGACACCGCTCCCTTCAATCTTTTCGGAATTTATGGGCATTCCCATATTAACCGGTGTACCTCTGCTTCCATCTACATTAATGAAAAAACGATAAAAATCGGAAGTATATGCCGGATTTTGCTTTTTGGGGTCGGTAACAATAACATCTTTGCCTGAAGATGCATAAATAAAATTATCTTCGTTCCCAAAATAATTTACAGAAAAAGAAGCAATTCCTTGATTAATAGTTGTATCGGATTTTATCAATTCAACTTTATCATTCGAAAAACCGGGATCAGAAAGTAAAAAACATCCTACCAATTTATTTTTTGCCAAAATTGTTAATGCAGAATCGGTATTTTCTTGTAAAAATTGTTCTAAATATTCCGTTGCTTGATCATGTTTATCATTTTGTATTAAAACAGATGCATACCATAACTTTGTGTCTTTAAATTGCTCATCTTCCAGTTGAATGGCAATTTTATAATATTCTTCGGCTTTTTTGTATTGATGGCTTAATCGATAAGCATCTGCCAATCGGTGCACAACATAAGGATTTTTTTGATAATTGGGCGCTAATTGGCTATTTAATGAATCTCCTTTGGTTTCTTTTTTGGTTGCCGAATAAAAATTGGCTTGATAAGGATAGGTCTTTTCTTTTTTAAGTGATGAGCTTTCTATTATTTGTGAATAAAAATAAGCTGCAGAAGCATATTGTTCGTTTTCAAACGCTTGATCACCAAAAGCTATAAGCTCTTTTTTGGTTTGCGCCCAAGTTTGAAAGCTAACCAACAAAATAAATAATATGGATAAATTTCTTATCATAATCTTGGACAAGATTTTATCGGATTTGGTTTTTGAAGTTTAGGTATATAGGTAAAGGCAATCTCAAAACCACCTCTTCCGTTAGTATATGTTTTTAAAGATGACGTGTTAAAATCATAGCTTAATCGTAATTGATACGCGCTAAACCTTCCTCCAATTTCAAAAATAAATGAATCTTTATTTCGGAAAGAAGGTCCGGCAAAAAGAATCAATCCGGGATCTTTAATTGTATAATACGCCAACAAGGTAGCATTGAATTGTGTATTGTTTACCTGCTTCATCATAATACCTTTGCCAAAAAACTGAAATCGTTCATTGAGGTTGTATTTTACACCTCCATGAATAATATGTCGATAAGGCAATGTATTGGCTGTTTGGTAGAAACTTTCTTTTGGTTTATTCAAATGATTGACAGAATAGCCAATAAAAGGGTTAATTTTTGCAGCAGTTTTACCGTAAAAATAAGAAAAACCAACTATTACATCGGGTATCCAAAAATTTTGAGCATTTAAGTTTTCGGCAGAAGGAATGTTATTGTCAAAATATCCTCCATTCAACGGGTTGTATTGATTTTCAAAATACAACTCTTCTTCTTTAACACTTTTTTGTAGCCCTCCAAACTGAACTGCTGCGGCAAAATTATGAAATCCGGGTTCATCAATGCTAAAACGATAGGCTGCCGAACCTAATATTCCCAAAGAATTATAATATCCTGTTCCCGCATTATTATTCATTACTTGAATTCCAAAAGCAAAACTTTTTACAGGCATGTCAAAAGATGCCAAAGCTGTTGTAAAAGGTCTAATATTTAAACTGTTCCACTGCGTTCGATATTGCAAATGTGCGCGATATTTCCCGTCAAACTGCCCGGTGAGTGCCGGGTTGATATACATTGGGGCAGCATCGGGTAAAGACAAATGAAAGTCTTGTGCCCATGTTTTTCCACATAAAGCAATTAAAATAAATAATATGTATCCGGATGAATTTTTCATTATCTCAACAATGTTACATCTCCTTTTAAGTTATATTCATTTCCATTTATGGAAACCGCTTTTACCGTCCAAACATAAACACCTATCGGTTGGTCTTCTCCGTCTTTGGTCCCATCCCATCCTTTGGATTGTTTATCCGATTCAAAAATAACTTGTCCCCAATTATTGTAAATTCTAAATTCCAGTGATTTAAACGGACCACCTAATACTTTAAATTCATCATTTTCACCATCACCGTTAGGAGAAAAAGCATTTGGCACTGCCGGAGGCATAAATACAATAACATCATTACACGTACTGTCTACACAACCAAATGTATCGGTAACTGTTAAACAAACGGTGAAATAACCGCTATTTGAATAATTATACGACGGATTCTGAACGGTTGATGTTCCAGTTGAATCGCCAAAATTCCATACCCAATCCACTATATTTACTTGAGACAAGTCGGTAAATTGAAAATTTTCACCAATCATTACCGAAGAAGGAGAACTGGAAAAATTGGCAACCGGCGGCGGATTAATGGCTATTACTTTCGTAACAGTATCAATACATCCTTGAGCAGATTGCACAATTAAAGTTACATTGTAATTGCCACTGTCAGGGAAAGTAAATTGAGGATTTTGCACATTATCTGTTCCTAAATTATCAAATGTCCAGTCCCAAGAATTTATCGTTGAATTAAACACTGTTGATTGGTCAATAAACTCAGATGTTACATTTTCACAAACACCATTTACGGTAAAATCAGCATTTGGAATAGCATAAATTTCAACTGTTTTGGTTGCCGTATCACTACATCCATTAACAGATGTAACGATTAGACTAACCGTATAGAATCCTGAAGTATCATAAGTATGTGTAACATTTTGCCCCGTTGCTTGGGTATTATCACCAAACAACCAAGTCCAGCTGTTTATAGTTGACACTGTTGAAGAACTGTCAGAAAATGGTACCGGCACATTTGGACATTGTGAAACAAATCCAAAATCTGCTATCGGAGGCGGTATTAAAGCTATAGTGATAGAATCTGTGTAACTTTTACACCCGCCGTTATTCAGTGAAGTAAAATAAAATGAAACCGTACCGTTAGCATTATCTGTCGAATCAGCAAAATAATAAGTATTGGGTAAGGAATCTGTTGGTGTAAAATAACCGTTTCCGGATGTTGACCAAACTCCTGCACCAGTTGTTGAAGTCCCATTTAAAGGGATTAATTGGTCTCCGGCACAAGCCGTATCACTGTTACTGATGATTACTTTTGGTGTAGAAGTGAAAAATATTTGCATTGTATCGGCATCGGGCAAGCAATTTCCGTTACCTATAGAATTTAAGATAATAGTAACTACCCCTGCAGCAGTATCTGCCGAACTGGGGATGTAATTAGCGTTTAAGTCAAAACTGTTTGGAAAAAAAGTTCCACTGCCACTTGTTGACCATTGTCCACCCGCTGCGGTGTATATTGAACCATTGAGCGGTATAAATGCCGTATCTTTACAGACAAAAATATCACTTCCTGCATTTGCGGTTATCCCCGTGGAATAACTAATCGTCATGGTATCCACATCGGCAGGACACAAACCATTCCCTGTAGTGGAAAGATAAACATCGGCATAACCTTGTGATAATTCTCCACTGGTAGGTGTATATGTTGGCGTTAAAGTAGTAGTATTAGGCGAAAAAGTACCATTTCCAACCCATAAACCTCCCGTGGCACCATAAACATTACCGTTTAAGGTTATTACCGGATTACTTACACAAGCAAACGTATCATTTGCAACCGCTTGCGGTAAACTCTGAATATACATCGGTTTCACTACAGTATCTTTACATCCTGCACTGGAGGTAGCCACTAAAGTTACATTATAAGTATTTCCTGAAGAATAGGTATGAGTAGGGTTTGGTATTACTGCCGTTGCCGCATCTCCAAAATCCCAATTCCAGCCGGTTACTGTTGCATTTGCTGTGGTTGTAGATGCATCATTGAACGTAACAGGCGTACCAACACATGCCGAATCATTATATGTAAAATTAGCGGTGATGCCCGATACTATTAAAGTGTCGTATACTGTATCGGCACAAGGAGTCCCATATTGTGCAATCAACATTACAATGTATGTTCCTATTGAAGGGTAAGTGTACGTAGGATTTACTTGTGTTGAGTTATCCGTTGTAGAAGTAGGGTCTCCAAAATCCCAATAAAAACTATTATTTGTTAAAGGTACACTGGCATTATTAAATTGGATGGATTGCCCCGAACAACCGTCTGTAGGACCAATAGCCGCAACAGGAACAGGCGGACAATTCAATACATTAAATTGAAAGTCTCTGTAAATTGTACTGACTTTAACACCGTTTCGATATTCATCTGCTTTTACACCAACGACAAATTGCCCCAAAATAGGTGGAACACCTGTAATCACCCCTGTTTGAGGATTTATAGATAAGCTATTTCCGCTTAAAGGGTCGGTAGCGCTAAAACCACCATTATAAACAACAGGTGTAAATGTGGCTACATTACCTGGGAAAGTTGGTGCGTTATTATCGAAAGGAGTATAAAAAGAATAAACCAATGAATCGCCATCTTTATCTGTGGCTCCATGATCAAAATATAACGGTTGACCTTGACAAATAAACACCGGAGGAAACTCTTTCCATTGAGGTGAACTATTTGTCATGTATTGCGAATTGTCTGGTATATATGTATAAAATGCCTCACCTGTACTAAGAGGATTAACAAGGTTTACAATACTTGCATTTCTACAACATGTTGTATAAAACAAGTGATAACCTCCCGGGTTGGGCGGCAAATGGTTCACCACTTTGGTATAAATGGCTTCTTCGACACAAACACCGGGATTAAATGCACAAGTATCAATTGGTGGGTCTAAAATAACCGTTTGCGAAAGCGGAATAACAATATCCTTATCCGGAGAAAACGACGCTCCGTTTGGCTGCCTTACCTCAATACGAACAGAACTAGGAAAGAAAATACTACTGGGTCCACAATCGCGGTATAATTTTAATGTTACTCGATAAGTTGAACCACCCAAATGCTCATACAACAAGGTACCACCAACAATGTGAGTTGCTTTTGCAGTGGTGAATATGAATATACAAATTGTAAAAAGAAATAATATCCTCTTCATAGTTATACAAATATAAAATGATATTTTTCATATGCAAAAATTATCTATGTTTTTTTAAACTTTATCTTAAATTATATGCAATTCATCTTATATTTAATAACAATTTTTATATATTTGAATTTAAACTTAAATGATATGCACAAATTTTTACTTTATATTTTATTTAGCATTTTACTTCAATCGTCTGTTTTTTCTCAAGTGAATGTATTATGGGAAGCCAGGTACACAAGTTCGGGAGTAAATGTTGACGCGGCAACTGATTTGGTAATAGATAACGCTGGCAATGTATACGTTACAGGCACATCGTATTCTGCAACTTCAGGATATGACATTGTAACTGTTAAATATGATGCTCTTGGCAATCAACAGTGGCTTGCAACATACAACGGAACAGGAAACGGACTGGACGAATCAAGAGATATAGAAATTGACAACAACGGGAATATTTATGTTACCGGATACACTTATGTATCGGGAGGAAATTATGATTTCATTACATTAAAATATGACAATAACGGTGTTTTGCAATGGTCTCAGGTATATAACGGCTCATCTAACGGTTTTGACGAAGCTTATGCCATTGCCGTAGATGCCAACGGAAATTCTTATGTCACCGGCGGAAGTGATGCGGGCAGCCAAGGAAGCAATTTTGTTACATTAAAATACGGGCCCGGCGGAAGCATAATTTGGACACAGACATACAACGGCCCAGGAAACAGCATAGATGCTGCAACTCAAATAACCCTTGATGGATCAGGAAATGTTTATGTTGCAGGTCACAGTTTTGGCAGCAGTACCGACTTGGATTTTGCGACCATTAAATATAATAACTCGGGAGTACAACAATGGGTTGCCCGTTATAACAACAACTCTATTAACTCTTTTGATATTCCGGAAGCTATTACTTTAGATAATGCGGGAAATGTTTATGTTGGCGGTTCGAGTTATGGCGGATTAGCCACTGATAATGATTATTTACTGGTAAAATATGACAATAACGGCACTCAACAATGGGCACAGTATTTTGACGGAGATGCCAATGAAGAAGATAAAATTTACGACATTATTGCCGATAATAATCAAAACATATATATTACCGGAAGAAGCTTAGGCATTAACGCTACGGGAGAAAATATTATTACATTAAAATATGATGCTTTAGGAAACTTGATTTGGAGAAACGACTATAACGGACCTGCAAACGGATACGACGAAGGACGAGCAATTGCTATTGGTGCTTCCGGGGCATTATATGTAACCGGGTACAGTGCAGGTGTTGGAACCAGCAACGATTATTTAACTCTTAAAATTGACACATTAACCGGAAACACCTTGTGGGTTGCCCGTTTTGACGGGCCATCGAGTAACTCCGACCAAGCGTTTGCCATGCAATTAGACAATATTGAAAGTATTTATGTAACAGGAACCAGCAAAGGATCCGGAACAAACCAAGACTTTTCAACCATTAAATGGTGTCAATTAGAAGTGGTTTCCTCATCCAACAACGTAGCTTTATGTTATGGTGACACGGTTACATTACAAGCAAATGCAAGTGGTGCTACATCCTACAACTGGACACCATCTACCGGAATTATTTCACAAAGTGGAAATATGATTACCGCCAACCCTTCGAGTAATATCAATTACATAGTCAGTGCGACAAACACTTTGGGTTGTACCGATTACGACACGATACAGGTTACCGTAAATCCTTTATCCAATGTTTCGATAACCAACATTACGGACACCATAGTTTGCTCAGGAGACAGTGTAATATTATCTGCATCAACCGGTAATTCTTATTTATGGAACACCGGAGATACAACACAAAACATCGTGTTATACAATTCTTTATTGGCAACAGTTACAGTAACCGACACCAATGGTTGCGCCAATTCCGATGATGTAAATGTGGTTGTTAATCCATTGCCAAACGTAAATGCCGGTCCGGACACAAGTGTTTGCGAAGGCTACTCTGTTCAGCTTAATGCTACCGGGGCAAATACTTATACTTGGAATACCCAATCCACCTTATCGGACAGTACAATTGCCAATCCGTTGGCTTTTCCAACTGTAAATACAACTTATTACGTGACCGGAACCGACACAAATGGCTGTTCAAATTCAGACACTGTAAATGTTGCGGTAAACATTACTCCTTTTGCCGATTTTGTTCAAAGTGATGATACGGTTTATTTAAACCAAATTCCAAATGTAGGTTTCATATTTGTAGGAAATAATGCCACATCATTTTATTGGGATTTTGGCGATGGCTTTACTTCTGTAACTCAAAACCCAAGCCACTCCTTTAATACAGCCGGAGTGTACACGGTTATGTTAGTGGTATCTAATGGAAATTGTACTGATACAGCATACAGCACAGTAACGGTGCTTAATGATAACAGCATATCGGATTTCAGCAATTTGGATATGAAAATATTCCCAAATCCTGCTAAAGATATATTACATATCAATACAACTTCAACAGCCGTTCTTAATCAAACAATGTATATTTTAGACCTTAATGGTAAAATTATTGGAGAATATCGCTTAGGATTTAACAATAAAATTAAGGTAGATGAATTGGAAAATGGGGTTTACATTATTCGCATTGTTACAAAAAGCGGACAAGTAAATTATCGATTTATAAAAATGTAACTCTTTAAAGCGACAATAAAAAAGCACGCTGATAAATCTCAGCGTGCTTTTTTATATAAATATCAAACAATTATCTTACAGTAGCACCGGTTTGAAAGTCACTTTCGGGATTTATCATTGCTAAATTCCCTTCACTGTCTTCTGCCATTAAAATCATTCCTTGCGATTCTATTCCACGTAGTTTTCTGGGCGCCAAATTGACCAACACGGTAACTTGTTTATTTACCAGTTCTTCCGGCTTGTAATATTGCGCAATTCCGCTGACTATTGTTCGCTGTTCACTACCAATATCCACTTTTAAAACTAAAAGTTTATCGGCATTAGGATGCTTTTCGGCTTCCAATATTTTACCAATACGAATATCCATCTTCATAAAATCATCGAAAGTAGCTTCGGGTTTAATCGGCTCATATGTTTCTTCCGATTGATTATCTTGATTCGCAGTATGCAATTTAGCAATTTGTTGTTCTACCATTTCGTCTGTTATTTTTTCGAAAATCAATTGTGGTTTATTGATTGTATGATTTTTTGTGATGGGGATAATTGTTGAAAAAGCATACTTTTCGGGCTTATCTGTTTCAATAATTTGCACCGTATTTTCATCAATATTCAACAGATTACGGATTTTTTCGGCTGTAAAAGGCAATACCGGTTCGGCTATTGTTGCAATTTGCACTATTATGTTTAAACAAAAAGTTAATTCTGATGCTACTTCATCATTTACTGCACTTTCGGGATTCTTTTTATCAAATCGTTTCCAGGGTTCACAGTCGGTTAAGTATTTATTTCCTTCACGCGCAATATTCATTATATCTTGAAGTGCTTCTCTAAACTTATATTGCAAGATATTTTGAGCAATTTTTGGCAAATATTCAAAATTTATTTTTTCTTGAACAACTTCTTGAGCTGCCGTAAAAGGATTGTGTTCTGAACCGGGAGCATCTACGGGAATTTCTCCTTTAAAATATTTATTTGTAAGCACTACCACCCGATTGATGAAATTTCCCAAAATGGCTACCAATTCATTGTTCACACGTGCTTGGTAATCTTTCCAAGTAAATTCACTGTCTTTTGTTTCCGGAGCAATGGCTGTAAGTACGTAACGGAGTTCGTCTTGTTTATCGGGAAATTCTTCTAAATATTCGTGCAACCATACCGCCCAATTTCGTGAGGTGGAAATTTTATTCCCTTCGAGATTTAAAAACTCATTTGCCGGAACATTTTCGGGCAAAATATAATCGCCGTGCGCCATTAGCATTGCCGGGAAAATGATGCAATGAAATACAATATTGTCTTTTCCGATAAAATGAATTAAATGAGTGTTTTCATCTTTCCAATAAGGTTCCCAATTTTTATTATTTTGTTGTGCCCATTCTTTGGTTGCCGAAATATAGCCAATAGGTGCATCGAACCATACATACATCACTTTGCCCTCGGCATCTTTTAGAGGTACTTTCACCCCCCAATCCAAGTCGCGAGTCATTGCTCTTGGTTGCAACCCTTGATTTAACCACGATTTGCATTGCCCGTAAACATTTGGTTTCCAACCTTTTCTGCTGTCAATAAATTTTTCAATTTCCGGTTGCATTTTATCTAATGGCAAAAACCAGTTTTTGGTTTCTTTTAAAACAGGTTTTTCGCCGGTTAGTGTTGAAACAGGATTTATTAACTCGGTTGGACTCAATGATGCGCCACATTTTTCGCATTGATCGCCATATGCTTGTTCGTAGCCGCATTTGGGACAAGTTCCGGTTATATATCTGTCGGCTAAAAACTGGTGGGCAACAGGGTCGTAATATTGTTCGGTAACTTTTTCTTCAAAAACACCTTTATTGTATAATGTCAAGAAAAATTCTTGCGCCGTTTTGTGATGAATAGGTTTGGTTGTACGAGAATATACATCGAAATTAATTCCAAAATCGTAAAATGATTTTTTTATGATGGTATAATATTTATCTACCACCTCTTGCGGTGAAATTCCTTCTTTTTTAGCTTTTAATGTAATGGGAACACCGTGCTCATCAGTTCCGCTTACAAAGACAACATCTTTGCCCAATTTTCTTAAAAACCGCACATAAATATCGGCAGGTAGGTAACATCCGGCCAAATGCCCAATGTGAATTGGACCGTTGGCATAAATCAATGCGGCAGTTACGGTATATCGTTCTTTATTTTCCAAAGCTAAAAGTTTGTATATTCGTGCAAAAATAAACTTTACCTTTTACTTATTTTCATATTCGGCACAAAATGGCAAATATTATTCCTCCGGCATTAAAAAAAGGCGATACTATCGCTATCATTTCTACGGCACGTAAAATTTCAAAAGAAGAAGTAAATCCGGCAAGTGATTTTTTGCAAAACCAAGGGTTTAATATTGTTTATGGTAAGCATTTGTTCAATGAGCATCATCAATATGCCGGAACGGATAAGCAAAGAGCCGAAGATTTGCAAGAAGCCATTAACAATCCTGAAATAAAAGCCATTTGGTGTGCTCGTGGCGGTTACGGTACGGTTCGTCTTTTACCTTTGGTTGATTTTAATCCTTTGAAAAAAAATCCTAAATGGGTAATCGGTTACAGCGATGTTACGGTATTGCATTCATACTTAAACCGCCAAATACAAATAGCAACGATACATGCTACGATGCCCGTAAATTTTTCTACAAATACGCCGGCAAGTTGGCAGTCTGCCATTGATGCGTTAACCGGGAAGCCTTATATTGTTCCATTACTCAATAATTCTCAACTCTCTTCATCAGAAATTACTGGAGAAATTACCGGAGGAAATTTATCTATTCTTTACAGTCTTACCGGCACTTCTGCACAAATAGATACAAAAGACAAGATATTGTTTATTGAGGATTTGGATGAATATCTGTATCACATTGACCGAATGATGATGAACCTGAAATTAGCCGGAATGCTGGAAAATATAAAAGCTCTTTTAGTAGGCGGAATGACTGATATGCACGATAATGCTGTTCCTTTCGGCAAAAATGCCAAAGAAATTATTTTGGATGCAGTTAAAGAATATGATTATCCTGTATTTTTTGATGTTCCCGCCGGACATACCAATGACAATTACGCTTTAATTTTTGGAAAAGAGGTTTTGCTTACTGATAAGAAAATTCAATTTTAGCGGGAATTTTATTTACGAAAATGTTGATAAAAAAGAGTGTTTTTGCTTTTAGAAATTGACTTTCTTGAATGGAAACATGTGCGACTTCTAAATGGATTATTCATTGAAGTATTTTGCATAATCTGTGTATTTGAAATAATTCTTCAGTTCTGTGTAATTTGTAATGCTATCTAATAGTTCAGTTTCTTTATTTTTTATTGTTTCTGTTGTAAGTGGAAGTGCTTTAACTTCGATAAAATCCAGAATATTTGTTAGTGTTTGTTCAGTTGAATTTATAAGGTTATCATAGCTTATCTGTAATATTCGACCTGCAAATAATTTATCAAATAGTTTTTGATTATAAAGGATTCGTTGAAAGTATTCTTTACATTCTTGAATAGTAATTGAAGTCTTATAGTTTGTATCGGCTCTAGTCCATTGTTGTTGAGCTAATGCTCGTTTGTAAGAAAAAAGTGTCGCCAAAAGATTCTCTCTTTTTAAGTGTAAAAACTTAATCGCTTTGTTTGACTTAAAGTAACGAATCAGTTCTTCATTATTTGAGAGATGTCTGTCATGGTCATAGAAATATTTGAAGCCAACTGCTTTGAATGGCTTAGAGTATTTTTTCCAAATATAGTTTTCAAGAAATTCTATGGGCCTTTCGTTTCTTAGCTTTATCAGTTCTGATGAATGATATTCTTCGGGTAGCTCGCCATAATATTTACCAAAGTTAATTTTGTTTGTTGAGCCATAAACACCTCTTAAACAAAGGATGTCAGGATGTGAGTTGAGATAACTCCAAAGCATTGTTGAACCCGTCCTTGCGGTTCCAAGGATAATAAATGGCTGATAGGGTAATCTACTTTTCATTTATTAGTACGAAAATTTTAAAGTCTGATGCATATTCTAGTGTCTCAATATTTATTCCCTCTGTATCAATCGATTTACTTAAGCTGAACCCATGTTGTTCAAAATACTGAAGGTAATTTTTTGTTGGACGATGATAATCAATTCTCTTGTTATTAGTTGAATTGCTAATTTTTTCAATGATTGTTTCTTCATTATTGCTTTTCGGAATATTTATCCTATTTTGAAATTCTGTTTTTAGAACGTGTGCAAAGTCAGGATTACAAACCGACACGATTAGCTTTCCTCTTTTTTTCAATGCCGTTTTTATGTTTGATAAAATACTGTTCAAAGTTTCGTTGTCAACTTCACATAAAACAAGATTGAGTAAAGCCAAATCAAAAGTGTTGTTAAAAGTACTGTCGTTTGGAAAATACCTCTGAAAATCACTGCATCTGTTGATTAATACGCTTTTATTAATGTCATAAACAAATACCTTTGCACTTGTTTCTCTTTCAATTAGCTTCGCTGTTTTACATTTCCCGGAACCATAATCCAAAACTTTTTCTGGTTTAAACTCCTTTATGATTGAAACAATTTCAGCATCTAATATTTCCTCTTTTTTTCTTGGCTCTATTGCTCTCCAAAGCTTTTCCCATCCATTTATTTCAATTGGTTCATTGCCAATATTTATTTGTGCCGTAAGCTTTTGAAAATCCTCAATTTTCATTGTAGGGTTTTTGTAGAGTAAAAAAGCCCGTTTGATTGTATTTATATATTTTTCCGGATTAAAAGGTTCAAATGATTTACCATAATCAATCAATTTTACCTTTCCTGTGTTTGTCTGAACGAAGTTACTCGGCTTTATATTGGTATATACGAATTCATTTTGCTTACAAAATTGTAAAAATTCAATAAGTTTGGTAAGCTTAATATTTTGTAATGGTTTGAAATGGTGATATGGATAACGAATAAAGCGAAATTTAAGCGTCTCGAAACATTCAATTTTTTCTAAAAAATCACTTTGACTGAAACTTTCGGATATTAATTTTAAAAACTCCCATTCGTTGTCGAGAATATTGAAAAAACATTTGTAAACAAAAATATCGTCAGTAAAAACAATACCCTCAGCACCACTACCTAATTTTCGCAATTTCTTTTTTAAGTTAAAAAACTGCTCTATATGGCTTCTGTATTTATCATCATTTTCCGAAACTTCTGTAATAGACTTGCAGTAACTCCAAATTGCTGTTGTTAATTCACTAAAAAATGACCTCAATGTTTCTTCTTGTAGTGCTTCAGTCAAAATTTGCTCAAATGCAATAAGATGGCTTTCGTCAGCAAATTGGTTATACAATTCTTTTACTGTTGTTCTCTGTTCTGCCAACAACATCGTCAAACCTGAAATTCGATAGTAGTTCATTAAAAACCTAGCTTTCCTGCGATTGAGGAAATAAGAATAAGCATCGAAAAACCGATGATAAAAATCATCATGAATGAGTTTTTCAAAAATATCTTTAGGACGGTGTGGTTGGGTTTCTCTTTGTATGGTTTCTATTGATTTTAGAATTGCTTTAGCAAAAGCATAGCCAATAATATCATAAGCTGCTTTGTCGAGTTCCTTCTGTAAATCAAATTCTGCAAGAGGACGATTGTGTTCAAGTGAAAATGTATGCTCAAAAATTGTTCTACCCGAAACCACTTGGTTCAGTAAAGCCCAAACCAAATCACCTCTTCTTGCGTGCTTATTATTTACCTCCAAACTTATAACCGGATAGTATTGAAGCAACTCACGGTTAAATATAATTGTGTTTGCTCCTCTACGTGTAATTGTCTTGTGTATTGCTTTTACTTCTTTTTGCAGTGAAGGTCTTGAAAGTGATTTGCCTGAAAATATTTGCTTTAAATCATCATCGGTAATTGAAGAATGATAGATCGGAACTTCCAAATGGTCAGTGTGCAAGTCAGATAAATCATAATAGTAATCGGGCTTTTCTCTCAGTGAAAAATTATCATAATGAGATTTGCCGCCTGAAAGAATGCTATGGTAAAAGTCAACTAACTGTGATCTGATGCAACTTAACAATGGAACTGGCGGGTCATTGCTAATTCCACCAATCAACGCCTCTGCTTTATCTTTGTTTTTGTTGATAATGTTGAATATATCAACTGTTTTTATCTCTGACAACGGGTTTACAACAGACCTGAAAGTAACATCATCATCAATAACCCAAAATACTGGATTGTTAAAAGTTGTTGTTTCCGTAAATAAATGATGATGTAAAATAGTTCTACCTAACGGAATGGAATTTATATCAGAAAACTGCTGATAATATGCTCCATAATGCCCATCTTTCAAGTTTTGTTTCCATACTTTGTCTTTTACAATCAAGTAGGGTATTGAATTTTCTTTAAAGAGATTTTCAGTATCCGATAATGTTGTTCCTTTCGGCACATCTTCAATAATTACCACTAAATCAACAGGTATTTTCTTATTAATAATTTGTTTAGCGATTCTTTTAACAATGGCTTCATTGCCAGCAATAAAACCAATTACAAACTGATAATCTCCCTTATTTTTAAACTCTAATTCTAATTTTCGTATTGATTTTTCTTGCTGCTGGTTGATAACGATTTCTGATTGTTCAATTGAAAAGTATTTGTTTACTCTTTGAAAAAAATATTTCTTATCTGCTTCACTCATTAAGTACTGATACTTGTAATAAAAAACCTGTAAACTCTTTATTTTCTTTACTCGATTTATTGTGAGCCGCTCTCTATTTTTATCAGTATATGCCGTTACAAGCTGTTTTTGAATAATTTTATACTTTGGTTTTTGTTGAAATACTCGAACCAAAAAATCTCTGTCTACAGATGAATCCAATGCTTCATCAAAGCAACCTGATTTTAAAAGCGTCTTTAACCTGATAAACGTATTTGAACCCCCAATACCCGGATTTCCTTTTAAAAAGTCGTTCATGGAAAGTTGTAATGGCAGATTCATCAATAAATTTTCATCATCACTTTTTCTTAAATAACTTGCTGCGATTAAATCAAAATCTGCAGTATTATTTTCTTCAACCTCCTTTAAATAATTGGGCAGCCAAACATCATCATCATCAAGTGATGCGAAATAGATATTATCCTCAATACCTTGATGTTTTATAGTTTCTTCTACTCCTGTGTTTAATGCACCTGCATAGTTATTTGTTCTGTAATTCTTAATTAATTTAAACCCAAATTCATTACAGATTACTTGTTCTTCAAAATAATTATCTTTAGTTGAGTTTGAAACAACAGATACGCAATCAGGTTTGCGAGTTTGTTCGCTTACCGACTTTAATGCTCTTGGAAGTAATTCCAAGCGGTTACAAGTTACTATAACTGCTACTATTTTCATTCAATCCTTAATGCTTTTTTCAATTCGCCAAGCGAATTTGGTTTTACAAAAATTCTATCATACGAGGGCAAAACCTCGTTCTCATTTTTATTGCGAACCACCAAACAAGTTGAGGTATAACCAATTTGTTTAGCAAGTTCTATCATCTTGGCATTGTAGCGACCTGCAGGGAAACAATAAGCTGTAACAGGCTTACCAGTAATCGCCTCAAGCCATTGTTTTGATGTTTGCAGTTCGATCAATGCTTTTTCTGCATTCATATAATCGGCAATCAATAATGAATGTGTCATACCATGCGAACCGATTTCAAAACCTTTGTCTGATAATTCTTTAAGTTGTTCGGCACTCATATAACTTACTCTACTTTTTTGCGGTAATGATTTGAAAAGTGAATTGAGTATATCCATTTGCCGATTTGGTTCAGCCCAATAGAAATTTCGTTTTATTGTTCCTGTAATATATTCCATTCGTTCCGTTTCACTTAGATTCATTTCATCAATACACTGATAATAAATATCAAGTGGTAAAACCGTCTTGTTTTTACAAGGATTTACGACTGGGAAAAAAGTTGCAGTTGCATTAAACTTTAGAAGCGATGGTAAAGCAAATTCATAGTTATCTGAGTAACCGTCATCAAAAGTGAGTGCAACAATTTTTTCAGTTTTTTTTCGCTTTCTAAGTTCCGAAACAGTTACAAATTGAAAATCGTTATCTATCAGAAAAGATAATATATCCTCTAAATACTCTTGCGAAATGAGTGTTCCAAAAGTTGAATAAGCATTAGGTTGCGTGATTTGCTTATCAGGTAAAACTCTGTGAAACATCAGTACTTTAGTCATTGTCAATGTGTTTTAGAATTTCAACAATACTGTTTACCGGAATAAGTAAGCCGTTATGCCTGCCGTCTAAGTTTTTTCCTGCAAGTTTCTTTGCCCAACCGTCAAATAATGTTACACAAAGTACTTTTTTTTCAAGTTGCCAAGCAAAAGCTATTTCTGAAAGTGTTCCTGCCCCCCCACCTGCTGCAATTATAATTTCTGCGGTTTGTACTATGATGAGATTTCGTGCTAGCCCCTGTCCTGTAACAACTGCTGTATCTATAAAAGGGTTTGCTTTTTCCGGTGTATCATCCGGTAAAACCCCAATTGTCTGTCCATTGAACGTATCAGTAGATTGCTTAACGCCTTTACAAACTGCTTCCATAAAACCTCCAAGTCCTCCGCAAATAAAAGTTCTATTATTTGTTGCAATTTGTTGCCCAAGTTGTACACCAAAGTCGTACAGTTCTTTACTACACATTTTATTGTTTGGTCCTATTATTCCAATTTTCTTCATTCAGTTTCTTGTTTTTGTTGTACTTTAACAAAATTCTATTTCCTTTGGTTTTTAATTTAATGAAATTTAGTATGTCAGGGTTAAAGCAATGGCTTCCAATTCTCTGACCAATTCTCTTTTTTCGCTTCCGGGAGCATATACCGAAACATCAATAGTAATGAGCATATTGGTTTGCGGATTGACAAAACTGTAGCTTACAAACGGGCCGCCATTAAAGGCATTTTCCATATCCCACAAACCTCTGACTTCTTTTACGTAAGTGTTTTTTAGAGAAAATTCTCGCACGTCGGGTTCGTAATCTTCAAAAACTTTTATGTAGCTTCCCTTTGCCGGGCCTTTCATTATTTTAGTAAACCGGTTGCGTGCTGCAATAATGTTTTTTGTATCGAGCAAAGAGTCAGACGTATAAGGTTGGGCATAAATCAAAATATTTTGAACAGCGTATTTATCTCCCAATTTACGGTCTTTTCGATACCAAATGTAATTTGAATCTTTTTTTGCGGTAATAAAATATTTATCTATAAGTAAATTTATTTTGAACATTTTTTCCAATTCTTTGCGATGAGCTTCTGAGGCAATCCTTTTTAAATCGTTTATTTTTCTGAGTGCTTCTTCATCTTCAAATAAATTGGCAATATTTTCGCCTTCTTCCATCAAATATGCTACCATATCTTCTTCTGATGGCGCAATGATTTTCACCACCAGCTGATTGGTTGCCCATTGATTGTGTTTTTGAACAGCCACAACCTCTTTTTGTTTGGGTAAAATTTGAATGTCAAGAATATTTCTAACTTGCTTAAAAATAGTCGAAAAGTTTTGATGCGGAATGGTAATTACATCAAATCGCGGCTCGGGTTGAGGAAGTGCCGGATATTCTCCCATAAAAATATTTTCTAACACTTTGCCTGTTGTAGAATTTTGAAAAGCGGTATCAACAACTACCACTAATTCGCCTGGGCGTCCTTTACCTTCAGGCAAATATTTTTCGTCATCGGCATCACAGCCAAAAATGGTTAATGCTATTAGTATTACGGATAGAAACGAATAAAAAACAGATTTCATATACTATATGGTTTTGAACAAAGATAACACATTTTTATGGTGAAATATTGTTTGGTTTTGCAAATAAAAAACCCACTTACACAATGTAAATGGGTTTTAGATTAAATAGAATTTGTTATCTGTTAATAAAATTTGTGTCGGTTATCTTCTACACCTACTTTATCTTTTAACGCTTCAAACACAGCATAATTTACTTGAGCTCTTTGCGCTTGTTCTATTTGATTTTTCATAGTATAAACATCAAACTCTTCTGGTGCAGGTGTTATATTGTCAATTTTCACAACATAAACGCCAATATCACCAATTAACGGAATGCTGACATCGCCGGCATTCATTGCCGCAATGGCTCCCAATAATTTTGGCTCACGACCAAGCCCCGGAATTGCAAATGAAGCAAATGTAACGTTATTGGCTTTTTCTACCGTTGTGTTAAGTTTTTGTGCCAATTGATTTAAATCGGTTATTCCTTCCATTTCTTTGGCAAATTGTTCGCCTTTCTTTTGTTTTTTAGCCAAAAGCTCTACTTGTGTACGCACTTTCTCAAGCGGTGCCACACCTTCTTCATTTACCGAGGCTACTTTTACAATTACAAAAGCATCTCCGGCTGTTAATGGCGAAGAAACTTCATTTTCTTCGTGAGTATAAGCCCAACGAATGATTTCTCTAGGCATATCCAATCCTGCCAACGTAAAATCATTGGGTTTAATTTCGCCAATTCTTTTGGTGTAACCTTTTTCTTCAATTATTTTATCAAAATCTTCGGCATCGCCAATTGAGTTGTAAAATTCACTGGCTTCGGTAAATACTCGGTCATAAGTTTCATCACTTGGATCAACAATATCGGCAAGTGTAGCAACCTGAACGTGTTTTGTTTTTTCACTTTGCTCTTCAATTTTAATAAGGTGTAAACCATATTGCGAAGGAACAATTTTTAAATCGCCGGGCTTACCATTAAAGCAAGCATCTTCAAAAGTTTTCACCATTCTGCCACGACCAAACCATCCTAAATCGCCACCTTCTTGTGCAGAGCCTAAATCTTCAGAGAATTTTTTTGCCAATTCGGCAAAATCGGCACCATTTTCCACTGCTTTTTTCAAACTGTCGATTTTGCTTACAGCTACACTGTCGTAAGGGTTTTGTGTTTTTATCAAAATATGACGGGCTTTTACCGAATCGGGCAAGTATTTTATTTTAGAAAGTTTCGATAATTTATAGGTCATACCTTCTAAATAAGGTCCTACCATGTCGCCAACTTTTGCACTGTCTTTAAAAAACACAGTATCTAAAATTGGAGGCAATTGTCCTTTTTTATAAAAAGTAGGATCAAAAGGAATATCACTGTTTAGCGTAACATACAATGAATCGTTTTCGGCTTGGGCAAATTCTTCTTTTGCATTTAACATCCATTCTTCGGCAAGTTTAAAATCTTCTTCTGAAGGGTCTACTCTAAAAATTACATATTCTATATTTCTGGATTCTTCTTGCTTGAATTTAAATTTGTTTTCTTCGTAATATGCGGCAATTTCTTCTTCTGTTACAGTAATAGTAGAATCATTAACCGTATTGTAACGTTTTACGACGTATGAAATATTAAACTTTTTGTTTTGGTCTATATTCAATTGTGCGGCTTCGGCAGTTGTAGCATAAATGGCTTTGTTGATTAACTGCGTGTACTTGTTTGCCAAACGTTCTTGCTTAATTCCTTGTTCAAACAATATCCATTGTTGCGCTGTTTGTGGGTCGTTGTCTTTGTTTTTTAAGAATTGCAACACCCGTGTTTTGTCAAACTGCCCGGTTTGTGGGTTGGTAAATGCCTGCACAATTTGCGGATGCGGATTATTTCCTTGCACCATATCGAATAATTCGTCAGGGGTAACAGCAATGCCTAATTTTTCGTATTCTTTTTGCAAAACGGTTTCCGAAATTAATTGATTCCAAACCTGTTCACGAATTTGCGAACGGGTTTTATCATCAACCGGTTGTTGTTGCTGCATTTCATAATTATTGATTGCTTCGTTAACCTTTTGCTCAAATTCTTGTTGGGTTATTTCAGTATCACCTATTTTTCCAACTACTGGAATTTCGCCTCTTCCACTGCTTGTGAAAGCATCGGTTAAAACAAAAGCCAAAAGTGCTACACCTATAACAATCAATACAAGTGTTGAGTGTTTTCTTATTTTTCCAATTACTGCCATTTTCTCACTATTAGATTAAGGTTGCGAATATACGATTGTTCGTTAAATTTTTCAAAAACAAATTATTTTATTTTCAGTGTTTTGATAAAAAATAAACCCTATTCGATAAAAATCAAATAGGGTTTTGAGTGAATGATGTTTTTATTATGATGCTTTTTTGCTTCTGCTTTGTTTGTTTACTTTGGTAATATATTGTTCCAAAGCCATTGTCATACTCGGTGCTTGAGGCGATGGTGCCGCAATATCGATTCGTAAGCCGTTTTCTTCGGCGGCTTTGGCTGTAGACGAACCAAATACGGCTATACGCGTGTTGTTTTGTTTGAAATCGGGGAAGTTTTGCAACAAGCTTTTTATTCCGCTTGGACTGAAAAACACCAATATATCGTAGTAAACATCCTTTAAATCGGATAAATCGGAACAAACCGTACGATACATTACTGCTTCTTTAAAGTCTATACCGTTATCGGCAAGCATTTTGGGTACATCGGGTTTTGCCACATCCGAACAGGGTAATAAAAATTTGCCGTCTTTGTGTTTTTTTATTGTTTCCAAAATTTCGGTAAATCTTGTTTGACCGTGGAAAATTTTACGCTTACGGTACACCACATATTTTTGCAAATAATAGGCTATAGATTCGGAAACACAAAAGTATTTCATTGATTCGGGTACATCGCAACGCAATTCTTCTGCCAAACGAAAGAAGTGGTCAACGGCACTTTTGCTGGTAAATATCACAGAATCAAAGTCTTTTATGGTGATTTTTTGTTTTCTGAACTCTTTTGCCGATACACCTTCTACGTGGATGAAAGGACGAAAGTCAATTTTTACTTTACATTTTTTGGCTAAATCGAAATAAGGAGATTTTTCAGTTTGTGGTTTGGGTTGAGATACTAAAATCGTTTTCACTTTCATAATCAATGTCTATTTAGTAACCCGTTGATTTAGATAAATTGGTGTTTTTACAAGTTGAACCAATTATATGCTACGATAAACGGTAAAATTTCAAGGGTGCAAAGGTACAAAAAAATATGAAACCCCGAAACTTTTTGATTAACAGACAACAAAACAAACGTAACATACTTGAATATCAACAATATAGAAAATATTCCAATTCCAATAATGAGTAAATAAGCGGATGGAATTGTATAGACGTAAAGAATATTAATGATTAAAAATATTATTCCGGATAAAATTAAAATTACAAAATGATACAATCCGTAATTGGCAAAGAGGTCGTTTTGGTCAAAAATCACACCTGAAATTCGGTAAAAAAGGTATTTTGCAATATTGAATATAAATATTATTGACCCCAATTGAAATATACTTACAAAATCAAAAAAAGTGTCTTTCGTCAGATAAAAATGAGTAAATATTGCGGCTTGTACGATGTAATTCAGAAAACCAACAAAAAATACCGGTGTGGAAAAAGTTTTACTTTCTTTTTCTAAGTCTTGGAGTAAGGATAAAGAAAATGCAGCGTAAATAAACTTTCGGAATAACCGTTGTTGATAAATTCGCACCAATACTATGCTCAATACCAATATCAACTCTGTTATAAAAAACAGATTGTTTGTTTCTTGTTTTACAATTCCTTTGGTCCGGAGAAAATTCACAGAAGTATCTTCGGTTGCTGTCTGTTGTGTATTGGAGTCAATCTTTACCAAAGAATCTTTTGCAACGGTGTCCGGATTATTTATTAATGAATCTTTTTCGGCTTCCGGAATGTTATTTTGAGGTTGATTATTTAGACTTGTATGCAGATTTGAACTTACCGTGTTACGAGTTGTATTTATTGGTTCTTGACGATGATTTGCTTTAGGAGTATCTAATGGCAAACGGACTGTTTTTGCTGCACTATTACTTGAATCAACTGTATCTTTATCGTTTTTTTCAGATGTAAGTGTATCTTCATCAAACTTAAATACAGGTTGAAGAATACTGGAATCGGCTATTTGAGGCAAAAACTCAGACAAAGTACATCTTTCGTACAAATATAAAAAGAATTAAGGTAAAGCACCAATAAATCGGGTTTTAGTAAGTGGTGAACTTAACGGGTAAAGGAACTCAATACAATATTCCAGTTTATAATACTTGATTCAGCAATACTAATTGCCACAAGAAGTAAAAACCAATACCATTTTTCCTTAATCAAATAAAACCGAAAAATAAAAAGTAACGTGCAAATTAACAAGGTTACAACACCAATAACTGAAATACTTAAAAACACCAACTCTGTTGTCTCTCCACCTGAACCGCCAACCACTCCCAAAAGCATACTTATGAGAAAGCCGGTTAAATTGAAAATTAGTAAGTATTTAACAATGTTAGGATGTAAATCTTTCCTTTTCAAGTTTTAAACTACAACTTCACAATTTTTTGGATTGAAACCGTATTATTCACTTCTAAACGAACAAAATATGTACCTTGAGGCAAGGTTTTAAGATTTACAACATTACTTTTTCCTGCATAAACATTCTTTCCGCTAATGTCAAAAATTTGCACATTATCAATAATTTGCTCACTTTTTATGTAAATATAATCAGCCGTAGGATTAGGATAAACCGATATTTTACTTGTAGCTAAATTGTTTACCGAAGCACTTGCATCTTCTTGAACAGTAATATTATTCAACATAATTAAATCGCCAGAATTTGCTCCATTGGCGTTGGTTGCATTAACAGCGGCATAAAAAGTTACATCACCTGTTCCGGCAACAGGAGCCGTCCAGTTCATTGTCCAAATTTTAAATCCGTTTCCGGCAGTTCCCGAAGAAGTATGTGTTACCCAATTACTTGATTTCACTTGAGTTTCATTATTGGCTGTTGCCCACGAACCGGCTTTTGCATTAGCATTATCCTCAGCTGTAATTTCAAAACCAAATTTGGTAATGTTTTGCTGAACACCTTCAACAGTAATGGTATAGGTTGTACCCGGAACATAACCTGAAACCGGAATATCACTTGAAATAGTTACGCTGTTTGATGCTGTTTGAGCTGTACCCGAATGGCAAGAAGTACAATCACTTCCATCTCCGGGCGAGCCGGTTTTGGCAGTTGGTGCTCCCGAACCAAAAGCATGAACTTGATTAGATTGTAAATTTAACACAAATGCTCCACTTGCCACTATTAAAGCAGAAAATGCAAATAAAAATTTGTAATTTATTTTCATAGTTTTAGATGTTTTATTATTTATTATGCAATATATCAGATTTTTTACAGATAAAAAAATAAATTTGCCGATATAAAATTATACATATTATGGCAGAAGACAGATTTCAAGCACCCGACTATTACAACGTTGATGAATTATTAACCGATGAACATAAATTAATTCGCGATACCGTAAGAGCTTGGGTAAAAAAAGAAGTAAGTCCGATTATTGAGGACTATGCACAACGTGCGGAATTTCCAAAACAAATCATTCCGGGATTGGCAGAAGTAGGCGCTTTTGGCCCTTACATCCCCGAAGAATACGGCGGACCCGGACTCGACCAAATTTCTTACGGTTTAATTATGCAAGAACTGGAAAGATGTGATTCGGGTGTTCGCTCAACCGCATCGGTACAAAGCTCGTTGGTGATGTATCCTATTTGGAAATTTGGCAGTGAAGAGCAAAAGAAAAAATATCTGCCCAAATTAGCTTCAGGCGAAATGATTGGGTGCTTTGGATTAACCGAACCCGACCATGGGTCTAACCCTGCCGGAATGGTTACCAACTTTAAAGATATGGGCGACCATTATTTGCTAAATGGAGCAAAAATGTGGATTACAAACTCACCTATTGCCGACATTGCTGTGGTATGGGCAAAAAATGAAGAAGGCAGAATTCACGGATTAATCGTTGAGCGTGGTATGGAAGGTTTTACTACGCCGGAAATTCACGGCAAATGGTCGTTGCGTGCTTCTGTTACAGGAGAATTGGTTTTTGACAATGTGAAAGTACCCAAAGAAAACCTGTTGCCCGGAAAAAGCGGATTAGGTGCGCCGTTATCTTGCTTAGACAGCGCCCGTTTTGGCATTGCATGGGGAGCTATTGGTGCTGCTATGGATTGCTACGATTCTGCTTTGCGATATTCAAAAGAACGAATTCAGTTTGATGTACCCATTGCCTCGTTTCAATTAACGCAAAAAAAATTAGCCGAAATGATTACTGAAATTACCAAAGCTCAATTATTAACTTGGCGCTTGGGTGTTTTAAGAAACGAAGGTAAAGCTACATCGGCACAAATTTCTATGGCAAAGAGGAACAATGTAGAAATGGCACTAAAAATAGCACGCGAGGCTCGTCAAATTCACGGGGGAATGGGAATTACAGGTGAATATCCGATTATGCGACACATGATGAATTTAGAATCGGTAATAACGTATGAAGGTACACACGATATTCATCTTTTAATTACCGGTTACGATATTACAGGAATACCGGCTTTTAGAAATGACGGAAAACAATTTAAATAATTGTTCAAAGTATAAATTTCCAGAAAAGGAGGCAATTAGCCGCCTTTTTTAGTTTTGCTCATCCTGTTCAATTTTTCTTAACACTCCAAAAGTGTATTCTACATTTCCTTCTTCATCTAACTTTGGTATCACTTTTTCTTGAATCCAAATATACTCTTCGCTACCTATAGGTTTAAACCTATAAATATTTTCTATCGGTTTTTTCTCTTCTCTGAATTTGTCAACTTTTTTCTTTGCTTTTTCTAAATCTTCAGGATGATATCGTTGGATTAACATTACTCTGGTTTCGTCTGACAAATATTCATCTTTTGATAAACCAAATATTTGTTGAATAAAAGGACTAGCATATTCAATTTTTTTTGTGCCATCTTTGAAATATCTTGTTACATAAATAAACTCATCTATATTATTCATTATAAAATCAAACCAAAAGTTCTTTTCTACCAATTCTTGCTCTATTTGTTTTTTATCATCAATATTTCGGATTTGGAGTAAATAAAAATTCTCGTTCTCTGCTTCAAAAGGAATAATGGTAAGCAATGCCCAAAACTTTGTACCATTTTTTTTTGTCAGTTCAATTTCAGTTTCGAAAAATCCACGTGTATTTAACTGTTTTTTTATCTCCATTCGTTGATTTTGCAAGTCGGCATAGTTAGCAAAAAGAGTTTCGGTATAATTTTTATCCAATAATTCTTCGGCATTTTCATATCCGAATTCTTTAAGCGCTTTGTTATTTATATCAACTATTTTCTTTGAAAAATAATTAACTAAAATGATACTTTCATTTGTACTTTGTATCAATGCTTTTAAAATATTGTCATTCGACTTCAACCTTTTATATAAATTATTTCGTTGAGAAGTAATAATAAAGCTTAATGTAGCTCCAAACGCGAACATGACCACTAAAATTGAAGCGGTTACTTTATCAACATCAGATAAAAATAATAGTATAACAGCAGGTATAAATACAGTTAAAAAATAAATTCTTAGCTGACGTCTTGAAGCCAGCACTAGAAACATTATATTTACAATAGCTACATATAATATATCATATTGAGCATTGTAGTTTAAATGATATCCTACGTATATTACTAAATATGTTGATAAAATAAAGGATACTAGCAAAATGTTATAAAGGCTTTTTGCATTTAATTTTTTTGAAAATGATAAAAGCCATAAAAGTAAATATGCAAAAGGCAAACTATTGACCAAAATTAAATTTACTTTATCTCCCCATAAAATATTTACAAAAAGAGCGTATGCAGTTGATAATGCAACACCTCCAATGGCAACCATTTGTGCCATTTTTTTATTTGTTTGACTATAAACACTATCGTTACCAAATGCCAGTATCCGATTTTTCATAATTGGGGTGTTAAATTTTAATTATTCTTTGAACAAATCTATGATTTTTTGTTTTTAGAATAATTATATATACCCCTTTTGATAAATTTAGTTGCGATAAATACAGTTTATTTCCGGATAAAAGTGTTGTAATATTGTTTTCTTTACCGGTTAAATCCATTAACTCTACTTGTGTAATTACTTCATTTTGTGGATTGATAACTGATACATCACCATTAAACGGGTTTGGATAAACCGTTATATTGGAAAAGGAATTCTCCTCATTTACTGAAACCAGCCAATTAACATAAATATTTCGGTAATCTAAATCGGAAATATTTTTGGCATTGTCAATAGCATAAGATTTGAATCTTCCTGCAGGTTGTGTTACCGGATTGCTTTGATAACGCACATCATTCGGGTACCCTTGCCCGATGCTTACCGGAACATATCCTGCAGGACGATTATGGTAAACTTTCATATTATTAACAGTGTACATACAATTTCCATTTCTGAACGAAATAAAATCACCGTTTTGCAAGGGATTGCTGTCTGTCCATAAGTCAATAAATTGATTATTCAGATATACTAAAATATCGCCTGATGTTTTATCGTAAACCACTTTGAAATTGTACCACTGATTTGGATTTAAGCTCAATGGAACATCTTTTTCCAAAGTAAAAGTATTATTGGTTACTTTATAAAATTGTAATTTATCATCATCTTCTCTAAACCATACAAAATAAGAATTTCCTCTGTTAGTTTGCGAAGCATCATCGCACATAAAGTGTAACCCTGCGCGTTTATTGGTGCCCGAACCGGATATTTTCCCTTCCCATTCGTACATATAAACCGTATGATTGTTTTGATTGACATACGCCGAAATATTTGTATTGCTGTTTGCCTCATCAGTTTGCTCCAAATAATTATTGTTTATAGACCATACTCCTGCATAATTTGTCCACAATGAAGCTATAGCCGATGTATCGAAATTATCACTGAAAAATCCGTTGGAATCATTGGCATACCAATTATATCCATTGTAATCAATTACTTGATATAATCGATAACGCACACCACTGCCACCCACATTGTCCGAATCATTCACCAAAACATTTATATTACTTCCTGTTAAAGGAATTGAATCAACAGTTGTAACCGGCGAAATCGTATCATATGTACATTGGTAAATTGCTTTCCATCCGGCATTAGTAGTTGCACCATCACTCCAAAATCTTAATGTTAAAGCATTTCCTGATGCATATACGGTATTGGGGGCATTAGGATTGGTGTATGCTCCTATTAAAGGGTCAGAAGTTGAAGTTCCGTCGTAAATCCATAACGTATCGTAATCTTGTTCTACATCAAATTGTGTAAATACCATTTGCAATGAAGATGCTCCTGTTGGCTGAATGGTAAAAGTATAATCTTCGTTATTTCTGTAATTACCGTAAGGACCACCCATATCATAAATTGTATCGGTACAGGGGACGGTTCCACAGTCGGTAAATTCTTGCTGTATGGCATCCCACAACTCCGTGTAACCATCGTCATAACCGAGTGCCCAAATACCAATGCCACCGATTCCTTGTTGTTTTATCATTTTATATCGAGCCGTTAAACTCTCTTCATCATCAACCAATGCTTGACGCCAATTTCCATTATTATAAATATAATAAGGTGTGTACGAATGATAATCGTATCGACGATTGCTGTAATTTCCCGAAGTATTGTCTTTAATGTATTTATAAGTACGGGAAGAAGTATAATTTCCGGTTGTTGAAGAAGGGAGTGAACCCGATGTGGTTTCCCACTCTCTTCCGTAATACGGCAACCCAAGTAATAATTTATTGTGAGGCACGCCTGCGTTTAAGTGATACTCTACCGAACGAACCAAGTTATAAGGGCTCCAAAGTTGTCCGCTATACAAGGGCGCTGTTGGTCCGGCAGTAGAACTCCCACTATAATAATATCCGTATCCCATAATAATGAACTGATCTACATAAGGAGCCAAAGCCACAAAATCGAATACATTATTCCAATCTACCGAATAAGTTGCCATAGTAACCGAAGCTCCGGGAATTGCGGCTTTTAACTGATTGGAAAGATTGATCATAAAGTTGGTTAAGTCGTTTCTGTTATTTCCCGAAACGCCTTCAAAGTCAATATTTACACCATCTGCATTTCGGTTATTCAACAGCGTTATTAAGTTGTTAATGAGCGTTTGCTGAGCGGTAGGGTTCGTTAAAAATGTATTATTATTGGATGAGCCAAAGTTTGTTACACACAACTCTACTCTACATCCTGCTGCTTGCGCCATTGAAATACTGTTGTCTGTGTTCCACCCATGGATAGTTTGATAGTTTCCTGTTGACGGGTCTAATTCGTATGAAAAATAACAAAAAGTGGAAAGTAAACTAAAATCGTAATTGGTATAGGCAGACCCCATCCAATAGGGATGCCAACCGTAAACCGCGTGCGTTAAATTACAATTGGCTTTATTTACGTGTTTATTTGGTCTGTTTTTTAATATCCCTTGAATAGAATCCCATTGGGCAATAGACAAATTGCCAAACTGTTTATAATATTCGCTTTGTTCGTGATGAATGGATGTATATTGCGCTAAAGCAATTCCTATGTTGATTAACGATAAAGTAAAGACTAAAAATTTCTTCATATTAAAATTATTTTTTAATGATTTTTACAGGGATGTTTTTTCCTGAATTTTTCTCAAAAATATAAAGCAAATATGTTCCTGAAGGTAACTTTTGTACGTTTAAAGTATTTATACCGGTTTGATTTGCCGATTGTTCAATAATCAATTTATTTTGAACATCTGTTAATCTTAATACTGAAATTGTTTTCCCTTTAACTGTTATTAAATCAGCAGTTGGATTGGGGTAAACCGTTATATTGTATTTATTCAACAACTCATCAACAGAGGTTATCCATTGTACATACACATCCTCAATATCAATAGCCGATAAGTTTTTTGCAGCATCAATTACAATAGATTTAACTTTTCCTGCCGGTTGTGTAGATGGATTACTCTGATAACGAATATCATTTGGATAGCCGGGACCTACTGTGACTAGTGCTGTTGGTCCTCTATCATGATAAATTTTCAAATTATTTAGGGTATAAATACAATTTCCACTTCGGAAAGAAACATAGTTTCCGGCTGTTAAAGGCGTGGAATCTGTCCAACCGTCAACGTAAACATTATCAATATAAATATCTATTCTACCTGATGTTTTATCATAAGTTACTTTAAAATCATACCATTGGTTAGGATTAAATGTATAAGATTTATCCTTAACCAATGTAAAAGCATCATTTACCACTTCATAAATTTGCACTTTATCATCATCTTCTCTAAACCATACAAAATAGGAATTTCCTCGATTTGTCAAAGATGCATCATCGCACATAAAATGAAATCCGGCTCTTTTATTGGTTCCTGAACCACTTATTTTTCCTGCCCAGTGATATAAAAATTCATTGTTTGTGGTTTGATTAACATAAGCTGAAATGTTAGTATTTGCCAACACCTCATCGGATTGTTCCAAATAATTATTGTTGATTGACCAAGTACCTGTATAAGTTGTCCAATGCGGTGCAATTGCCGAACTGTCGAAATTATCGCTAAAAAATCCGTTCGAATCATTTGCATACCAGTTAAACCCATTATAATCTATTACTTGATAAAAGTGTTGATTTACACCTGAACCTCCTGTATTATCGGCATCGGTAAATGTAGCCGTAAAATCTGAACTTACGGTTCCAATAGGACTTATTTGTGTTGTTGGCGGAATTGCATCCGGTGCTGTTGATGTATAATTAAATTCAAAACCCGGATTATTAGTTGCACAATCGCTACGCATTTCCAATAATAATGAACCTCCGGTTGATGTTATTGTAGCCGGAATTGATGTACCTGTGTAATAACCAATTACCGGATCGTTTACTGTTGCTCCATCATAAATATATAAATAATCCCATGTATTTTCTAAATCGAAATTTACCGTTGTTAATGTAATTTGAGAAGCGTTTGGTGGTTGAATAAGAATTAACTGACGTTCATCGTCAGGATAATTTCCGGCGCTTCCTCCTGCATCGGTAATTGTTCCCGAAGCGTTTGTCAGTGTTGTAACCGATGTACTTTGATTGATTAAATTATCGTAATACTTCCAATCCCAGTACTGATCTGGGTCGGTATGTGTTTGATTAGGAAAATGCTGATGACCTTTAATTTGCACACAACTACCGGGTATTGAACTTTGATTGTAGTGTGTAGTACTTGCCCATGGGAAATAAGCTGTACGCAAATTACTTATTCCGTAACCGCTGGCACAAATATCTCTTACTACATCTGCAGAACCTTGATACATAGCCACAGTATACCAACTTGGGTCGGTTACATATCCTTCATGTTCCAATCCAATTGTGTAAGGATTGGCACTACCCACATGCCAAGCTTTATCCGATTCATAAACCATTTGGGTTACTTGTCCGTCACTTGAACGCAACACATAATGATAACTTACATTTGAATTACAATTTTTTGCCCAAGAAATAGCACCTGCATAAGTCCCTTGAATTGTATGGATTGTTACGGCAGAAATTGGTGTACCGCTTCTTGAACTGTAATTACAAGATGGCGCAGGATCCCAAATTCCGGGAGGATAATCCGGAGACAACTTATTATGGTTTACACTTTGATATTGCTGCCCTGTGTTAGAAGTAATTAACGAACCATTTAATGTTACTTTTGAAGCACTCAACACTTTAAGATTATCTTTGCCAAACAGGTTTTCCATATTAATAGTATAACTTGGCAATTGATAATGAGACTGAAAATCAGGATTGTTCAAAAACCTGTAAATCTCAAATAATTCAAGATTTAAAGCATAATTCTGTCCGGGATCATTATTGGGTAAAAATGATAATTGCTCTAAAATACCAATGTAATCTTCCGGGTTTGAAGAGTTTATTCCATTTTGTAGTGATAATTGATAAATAGCTTCGGCATAAGCCAGAATAGCCATTCGTGGTGAATTTTTAATTTCAGAAACACTATAACCGCTCAGCTGACTTACAAATTGCAGATTATTTTTAAAATAACCTTTACCGTCTTCTATTAAACCAAAAACCGTAAATGCTTCAGGCAAGCCAATACAACTTTGTGTTTGAGGTGAAGGCACCAGGTGATTGTTACGTGATTGAACATACGCTTGCGCTTCTAACAAACCTTTTGGCAGTTGCGGATGAATTTCGTATGCTTCTTGGTAATACTCTTGATAGCGATTATTAAAACTTAACTCAATTTGCGCACGTAATTGAGCAATAGAAAATACAGTAATAAATAAAATAATGATTTTTTTCATAACAATAATATTATGCGGTGAATAATTTTTAATTCTAATTTGATTTTAGCTACTTACTAATATACGAAAATAAGCTAAACCAAAATATTTTTTAACAGATTTTATTAGGTTTCTAAATCAACTCGCACCCCACTTTTTGCCTTTATTTTTAATAGAGCATAATGAAAAAATCCTGTCTGTAACCGTTTTCACCAAGGTAGTGATATTTTCAGGTAAATGATAAAAAGATGGGCTGGCGGGTAAAATAATTCCACCGGCAAGTGTAATTTTTTCCATATTTTGAATATGAATAAGATTGTAGGGTGTTTCCCTTAATACCAATATCAATTTCCGGCGTTCTTTTAAACAAACATCTGCGGCTCGTGTAAGCAAACTGTCAGAAACGCCATTGGCTATACGAGCCATTGTACCTCCCGAGCAAGGCACAACTATAAATGCATCCCATCCGGCAGAACCGGATGCTAACGGTGAAAAAAAGTCGTTTTTATCGTAAAAGGTAAAAGGGTAATTTTTATAATCAGTATTTTTTAACTCCAGTTCCCAAACTATCTTGGCATTGTCAGACATTACCACATAAACCTCAACTTCAGGTTTTTCTACCAATTCATCCAATAATGTTTTGGCGTAAATTGCGCCGGATGCTCCGGTTATACTAATGCCAATTTTTATTTTTCTAGTCGCGCTCATAAAAATAATATCTGAAAGTAAAGTTTAAGGAAAGATTATACCACCCCAGATTGAACAATTTATTAAAAATACCGATTTGCTGATCGTAATTGACAAATTTTCGAAAGGGAATGATACTGTTTTCACTGCGTACGGTAAAGCTCATATTGGAATGAAAAAAATAGGATATTCCTAAATATCCGCCAAAATCATCTTTTTTTACGGGATAAGAATAAGTGGGCACCGGCCCGAAAATATTTTCTAACTTATACTTGCCTATTCTTCTGCTGTAATACAAGCCTAAATCAAAATCAAAAGTTTTATATTTAGCCACTAATCCAACCGGAATTTCAATGTAATTGAGATGCAATAAAAAATAATCGTAATCGCCTTTGTCGGGGCGAGCAATTTTTTTACTGCCTTTGCCGATATACAGAATTTCAAACTGTGCACTTAGAAAATTCTTCAGCCGCGTACGCATCATCCCTCCTAAAACAAACCCGGCTTTATTGTATCCGGCATAGCCATCGCCTTCTACTTGCGAACCATTAATTCCGGCAATTAACCCCGGCTTAAACTGCTGCGAAAGTCCGCTAAACGAAAACAGAACAACAAAAATTATGACTATTTTATTTTTCATCAAGAAATACTTTTTCCAGTGTTTTGGGGAAATATTTGTATTCTAAATTATGAATTTTTTTGGCAAGTGTCTCAGTTGTATCCAATTCATTTACAGCAATTTTATATTGAGCAATAATTTCACCTTTATCATATTCTTCATTGACAAAATGAATGGTAATGCCACTTTCTTTTTCACCGGCTTCAATTACGGCTTTGTGCACGTTATCGCCATACATTCCTTTGCCTCCAAATTTGGGCAACAACGAAGGGTGAATATTGATTATTTTATTGGGATAAGCACGTATTATTTCAGGGTGAATTTTCAACAAAAAGCCGGCTAACACAATATAATCAACAGCATATTTTTTTAGTTGGGCAATTATTTTTTCAGGATGCCGGTAAAAATCATTTTTATAAAAAACCTCAACGGGCACATTCATTTTTTTGGCACGTTCTATAACAAATGCGTTAGGGTTATTGGTAACAATTAATGCAACGGTTACCGGTAAATTATTTTTTTTGAAATAATGATAGATGTTTTCGGCGTTACTTCCGTTTCCCGAGGCAAATATGGCAATATTCATATTCTATTTTTTTTTTACAAAATACGACAAAGAAAAAACCCTAAACAAATTTGTTTAGGGTTTTTAATCTTTAAAATAATTATTCGGTTACGGGAAAATAATTCCGTTATAAGCATTTACATCTACCGGCGGAATAGTTGATCCGTATGTTTCGTTTATTACACGAATAAATTCATTGGCTACAATTGCATATCCTTTTGTATTTGGATGCACTCCGTCAAGTGAGAAAGCTCCACCTTCAATGTATGATGCGCTAAAATCTACACCATTGAATGTATAACCGTCTTTTAACGTTCCCAAGAATGAATACATATCCACTACTCCAAAACCATAGTTGGAAGCTAAACTTTTAATTACACTGTTTAACGACTGCGTATGTGCTCTAACACGGTTTACCTCACCTTCATCCAGCACATAAGCATTTGGCAATGGTTGTAAAGGTGAAAAACCATAACCTGCAGATATTGTATCTGTTGCAGTAAGTAAAATTAAATCTTTACCTGGCACTAATGGACGTACAGTACCTGTACTGTCCTCAATCCAAAAATCCGAAAGGTTATTATCTTCCATTGTTTTTTTAATCGCATATGTTTCTAAGGTAATTGTATTAAAAAACGGAATTGAAGAAACATCAGGCAACGTTGCTACAACACCTTGCGCTCCCATCTTTTTGAAAATAGTTAATACTGAATCGTATTTTTCTCTAAACTCATCAACCGGAGTAAGACGTGAAATAACAATATCTCCTACTAATGGTATAGATGTAACATTTGTTATACCTCCGGCAGTTGCCCAACCCAATACATCATTATTACCTAACCAGCAAGTGAAAAATGTAGCATTACTGTTGCGAATATGGTCAACATATTCTACAGGTGACAATGTAGATCCAAAATCTAAGAAACGGGCATACGGATTGATTGGCTCTCCCGTTTGTCCATTCCATCCCGGAATTAAGGAATTTCCACCCAATATAATATGATTGATTGTACGTTCAGTTGCATTACGTCCAATACAGTCGATTAAACGAATTCCTGAAATACCTAAATTATTATACGTTAACGATTTATTTCCCCACGAATTCCAAGAGGCATCAGGTGCTACGTCAACAACTGTAGGTCCTTCAACAGGATCTAAAGCGGTTAATTTTTTATACCCGGCACCATCGCCGGTAACAAGCGGCTGAGTAAACTCACCCATTGATGGCTCAACTTTTTTCATTTGCATGGCAAGTAATGCGGGGAAAGAATGTTCTTGTTGCCCCAATTCGTTGTGTACTCCGCCATCTTGATACCCTTGAGTTAATGAGTTACCTACGGCAACATATCTGGTAAAATCTGCATCTCCGGCTGTTAATTCTCGAGGTTCAAATTCGGTTTTTAAGCACGATGTCAGTGCAAAAACCGCTGATATATATATTAATGACTTTTTCATAGTTCAATAGTTTTTGATTGATTTAAAATTATTCAATTGATGAAGCTGAAGCATCTTCAGTTACTCCAAATGTAAAGTTTAATCCTACACCGTAAACGTTTACTTTTCTTCTGTACGAAGCGTTGAAATTGGCGGCATCCAATGAAGCTGTACGCTCACTGCTTTGGCGAATGAATGAAAAATCAAAAGTAAACATATCATTTACTTTGTAAGAAAATCCTGCAGTATAAGCTGTTTGGTCGGCATCAGGCAACTCAGGTGATACGTATCCATCTTCAATGGGCGTTTTATCAATATATAAGCCTGCTCTTACAGAAATGGTTTCTTTATAATCCAATGCAACCCCAATACGGTGTGTTGGCGTATTTTGCCAGTTTTTTACTGTTTTACTGTCGGGAGTATCTTCATTTTCAAAATCAAAACTTAAAGTATCATAACTGCTCCATCCGGTTTGGTTGTAATCATAAACTAACGAAATATCCATGTCTTCATTTAGGTGCTTAGTTACTCTAAATCCAAAAGTAAACACACTTGGAAGTGTTAATGAAGAAGTAAATCCGGTTTCAGATGGAAATTGATATTCTAATGATGAAGGAATATCAGTAAATTGAGCTGTACCGGAAGTTAAATCTAATTTTAATTTAGATCGGTAATTTACTCCGGCAGAAATTGTCAATTCATCATTATCTATTATTGTAGAAAATGCACCTACATTAAATCCGGTTGCTTTTCCCGAACCTTCTAAATGTGCTTTTCCGTAATCAGAACTTGAAGATGCAACAGGAACTGCTTTTTCATAACTAAAACTTCCCGATGTATAAACAAAACCTGCTCCGATACTGAATTTATCATGCAACTGATAAGCAACAGTAGGTTGATACATAAATGTTTTTAACGAAATGTTTTGTACAATATATCGTCCTTCCCAAGAATCTTCAAAAGAAGATGAAGAACCAAATTGATTGTTTACCAACATTCCAAAGCGTAATTTATCTAATTTTTCGCTGTTTAATTTTCCTACATAATAAAACTGTACAGGATTTGAACTTCCTGTTGTTTGATTGATATTGTCCGATAAATCGGTTTGTAACGATACACTTGGCGTAACATATTGTACACCCAAGTATAAATTGTGACCACTTAATTGTGTCATACCACCGGGATTGAAAAATACCGAACTGGCATCATTTGCCCAACCTGTAAATGCACCACCAAGCCCCACGGCTTTGGCTCCTTGTAAGTTGAGTTGGAATCCACCGGCAAATGTTAAAGCCGGAGCCAACATCATACCTAATAACCATTTTTTCTTCATAGTAATTGTCTTTTTTAAAATTTAGCGTTTAAAAGTAATGTATTTTACAATACAAATGTAATGCAATGTTTAGTTTTAAAGTTTCGGGTTTTGAATAGAAAAAGAGGGCTTTACGCCCTCTTTTTAAACTTGTTAGTCCTGAAATTAATTTATCACACCTAATTCTTTACCAACGGCAATAAATGCATCTACTGCTTTATCTAAGTGATGTTGCTCGTGAGCGGCAGAAATTTGCACACGAATCCGGGCTTTTTCTTTCGGCACTACCGGATAAAAGAATCCTATAGCGTAAACGCCTTTTTCTAATAATTTATTGGCAAACTCTTGCGAAAGTTTAGCATCATAAAGCATAATAGGGACAATTGGCGAATCGCCTTCTTTTATATCAAACCCTGCCGATTTTATTTTTTCTTTAAAATAGTTGGTGTTCCACTCTAATTTATCGCGTAATTCGGTTGTAGCACTCAACAACTTAAACACTTCTAATGAAGCGCCTACAATGGCTGGTGAAAGTGAATTAGAAAATAAATAGGGTCGCGAACGTTGACGCAACATTTCAACAATTTCTTTTTTGGCAGCCGTAAATCCGCCCATTGCACCTCCAAGGGCTTTACCCAGAGTTCCGGTAATAATATCTACACGCCCCATCACATTGTGGTATTCGTGTGTTCCTCGTCCTGTTTTACCGATAAATCCGGTAGCGTGACTATCATCTACCATAACCAATGCATCATATTTTTCGGCCAAATCGCAAATTTCATTCAACTTGGCAATGTCGCCATCCATAGAAAAAACACCGTCGGTAACAATTATACGGTTTCGTTGTGCTTGGGCTTTTTTCAATTGTTCTTCCAAATCATTCATATCCGAATGTTTGTAACGGTAACGCTGTGCCTTACATAAGCGAACACCGTCGATAATCGATGCATGGTTTAATTCATCTGAAATAATAGCGTCTTCGGCTGTAAACAACGGTTCAAAAACGCCCCCGTTGGCATCAAGAGCGGCGGCATACAAAATGCTGTCTTCCATTCCCAAGAAATCGGCGATACTTTTTTCCAGTTCTTTATGAATATCTTGCGTACCGCAAATAAAACGTACAGAGGACATTCCATAACCTCTTTTATCCAAAGTGTTTTTTGCACCTTCTATTACTTTTGGATGTGATGACAATCCCAAATAATTGTTGGCACACACTATAATTACTTTTTCACCGGTATTGATTTCTACTTCGGCGCCTTGTGGCGAAACAATTATTCGCTCTTCTTTATACAATCCTGCCTCTTTAATTTCTTGTAATTCTTTTTGCAGTTGTTCTTGAAATTTTCCTATCATAATATCAATTTTTATTTTTATTGATTAAACAAAAAAGTCGCCGATTTTGCAACCGACGACTAATTTAATATAATTTTCAGAAATAGTTTTAATTAAACCAATCCTTGTGCAAGCATTGCGTCGGCAACTTTAACAAAACCGCCGATATTGGCACCTTTTACATAATCTACAAAATCAGAATGCTCTTCTTTTCCGTATTTTACGCAAGTTTGATGAATACTTTGCATTATTAGTTTCAATTTGTAATCAACCTCTTCTGCTGTCCAAGCAATGCGGTTAGAGTTTTGGCTCATTTCCAAACCTGAAACAGCAACTCCACCGGCATTTGATGCTTTGCCCGGCGCATACAAGATTTTATTTTGTTCAAACACGTGAATTGCTTCGGGTGTAGAAGGCATATTTGCACCTTCGGCAACACAAATACAACCATTGTTTACCAATGTTTGCGCAGCTTCTCCATTCAATTCATTTTGAGTGGCACAAGGCATGGCTACATCACATTTTATTCCCCATGGTTTTTCTCCTTCGTAATATTCAACACCATCAAATGCTTCGGCATATTCTTTAATACGACCTCGTTTTACGTTTTTCAACTCCATAATAAAAGCCAATTTTTCAGCATCTATTCCATTGGGGTCGTAAACAAAACCGGACGAATCGGAAAGAGTAACCACTTTTGCACCTAACTGCGTTGCTTTTTCGCAGGCATATTGCGCCACATTACCCGAACCGGAAATAACAACCGTTTTTCCTTTTAATTCATCGCCGGCAAATGTGAGCATTTCTTCGGCAAAATATACACAGCCGTAACCTGTTGCTTCGGGACGAATTAAACTTCCGCCAAATTCTAATCCTTTACCTGTAAGCACGCCTGTAAATTCGTCGCGCAATCTTTTATATTGACCAAACAAATAACCTACTTCACGCGCTCCAACGCCAATATCTCCGGCAGGTACATCGGTATCTGCACCAATGTGTTTTTGTAATTCGGTCATGAATGATTGGCAAAATTTCATTACTTCATTGTCTGATTTTCCTTTTGGATCGAAATCGGAACCACCTTTTCCGCCACCCATTGGTAACGTGGTTAATGAGTTTTTAAATACTTGCTCAAAAGCCAAAAATTTAAGAATACTCAAATTTACTGAAGGATGAAAACGTAATCCACCTTTGTATGGTCCTATGGCACTGTTCATTTGAATACGGTAACCTGTATTAATTTGATATTCTCCTTTATCGTCTAACCACGGCACTCTGAAAATAAATACGCGCTCGGGAACAATCATACGTTCCAATATTTTAGCGTCTTTGTATTTTTTGTTTTCCTCAACATAAGGAACAATAACTTCAGCCACTTCTTGTACGGCTTGAACAAATTCAGGTTCGTGTGCATATTTGGCTTGCACTTTATCCATGAATTCTTGAACTTTTGGGTCTAATGCTGTTTCCATTTATTTATAAGTTTAAAAAAGAGTAAACAAATGTAGAATTTTTTATGTTTTGAAAAGTATTTTTAGTTTAAAATTTACGCTTAGCCAAAAACCAATTATTCAACAGGTTTTCACGATTATACAACATAGGCTGTTTGGTTTCCCAATCAATTACTTCTCCACCCGAAGCCTCAATAATTGCTTGCCCTGCAGCTGTATCCCATTCCATTGTAGGCGCAAAACGCGGATACTCATCGGCTTTACCTTCGGCAATCATACAAAGCTTTAGTGAACTTCCTCGCGAAAGGGTTTCAATATTTCCATGATTTTTTTCCACTTCAGCAATATAATCTGATGTTTCGGAACTTAAATGCGAGCGACTTGCCACGACAGTATAAGGACGTTCTTCGTTGACAGGAATTTTAATTTTGTTTTTTTCTATTTCTTGCCAATTAAAAACTTCAACTTCTTCTACTTTGAATGCTCCGGATTTTTTTGAACCGAAATATAATGTTTTAAGAACAGGCACGTAAATTACGCCTAAAACCGGCTTTTGGTTTTCTATTAAAGCAATATTGATTGTAAACTCCCCATTTTTTTTGATAAATTCTTTGGTTCCGTCAAGTGGGTCAACAATCCATAAATTTTGCCAATTTTGTCGCTGCTCGTAGGACATTTCTTTTCCTTCCTCGCTTAAAACAGGAATACCGGTTTGTTGCAAAAAGGACATAATAATATTGTGCGATGCTTTGTCGGCTTCGGTGAGCGGTGAGGCATCTTGTTTCTCATACACATCGAAATCAGTGTCATAAATTTTAAGTGTTTCGATGCCGGCTTTAACAGCGGCTTCTATAGCTAAGGGTAAATATTTTTCCATACACCAAAGGTAATTATTTTGCATAAAAAAACGCTCCCGAAATCGGGAGCGTTTTTGAGAGTTGTAAAAATAAAATTATTTTGTAACAACGAATTTTTTAGCTAAACGGCTTCCGTCAGCATTAATAAAGTAGAAATATGTTCCTGCCGGTAAGTTTGAAACATCAAGTGTTTCGTTAAATACTCCTGGATTCATTGAAGAATAATTAAATTCTTTTACCATTTTACCTGTAACATCTACTACTGATACATTTACTTTATTAAATGATTTTTGTAAACCAAAAGAAATAGTAATTTGATCAGTTGCAGGGTTTGGATAAGTACTTAATTGAACACCATTCATATACTCCTCAGTACCTGCACAAACATAATTTGCATCAACAACAGCAAATAATGCAATATTATTATTTAAATTTCCTCCAAATAAGAAGTTAGTAACATACCAGCTACCGTTGTAATTATGGAATGCATACTCCATACCTTCTCCATTTTGGTCAGAGATTAAACCTACGGTATCTCCTTTAGAAGCTAAATCTGCAGTATTTACTGCAATTGCGAAATCAACGCCACCACATATCTGAACAGGATTTGTAAAAGTAAGTGGAGTAATGTTAGGCCATGCAGTATCAGCCGCACTTAATAACAATGTTTCACTTCCTTTCATTACTGATGGTCCAGGAGATACCAATGCAGGACTACCGTTTCCATCGTCATTTAAAGCAGAGTTTGCTGCCATTTCCCAAATTTCAACAGACATTGAAGATGTTTGGTCATTGTTGTATTTTGCACCAAACCACAATAATACACCTTCTACATTAACATCACCACCAGTTAGGTTTGTATAACCTTGTGCACAGTAGTTAACACCATCTTTGTTGTTACCATAAACATAACCACCGCCGGTATAGCTGTAAAACACTACTTGACCGCCTACGGCGAAATCAGGTAAAAAGTTACCGCTACCGGACCACCCTGTGGTATCAGTAGGCGTTTTTGAATTATTACCACCTTTAATATTTACATTGGTAATAGTTTTAGTTTCTTTAATTTCTGCTTTTCCGGCTTGTGCCATCATTGAGCCACTAAAAAGTGTAGCTAAAGCAATTGTGTAAATTTTTTTCATAATTAATTATTTTTTAGATTTTCGGATACGAATTTAATCATTTGATTTGAAAAACAAAAAAATGAAAATAAAAAAGCCGATTAAATTAATAATCGGCTTAAATATATGATAAACGGTAAGTTTATTCAATTACTAATTTTTGGAAAACTTTGTTCCCATCAGCAGAAATTGCTACAAAGTAAGTTCCTTTAGCTAATTTTGATGTATTGATTGATGTAGTATAAGTTCCTTGAGAAAGGTTATTTAAGTTATTTGAAACTACTAATTTTCCATCTATTGTGTAAATTTCTAAAGATGCTTTTTCAAAAGCATTATCAAAATTGTAAGTTACATTTACTTGGTCAACCGCTGGATTTGGGAATGTTACAAATTTAACACCATTGATGCCTGCAGCTTCTTCGATACCAACTGCGTTATTATCAACAATTGGGAAGATTGCTAAATCAACATTTAATCCTTGCCATGCTTCTTTAATTGTATGCCATGTATTATCATTCCATTGTTCCCAACTCATCTCATCAACATCAACAGTTCCATCTGTAGAAGAAACTAACCCTGTTGTATCGCCTGCTGCAACATTTCTTAAATCAATACCTACAGAAAAGTCCAAACCTCCAGACACAAAATAAGGAGTTGTAAAGTTTACAAAGTTAAAATTAGCAGTATCCAAATTCGCAATTGTTATATCCGAAGTTTGAGCAGGTGTGCCAGGAGCAGGCATCCCTGAACCTGCAGTTGTTGTTCCGGTACCACTCATATCAGAAACCCATACAACTACTTTTGAAGAAGGCATGTTCGATGTATATTCTTTTGCTCCAAACCATAAAACAGCACCTTCTACTGCTAAATCATTCATAGCTAAAAACTGTTGTGCTTTTTGATAATCTCCATATCCATTCACACCAAACACATAACCACCGTTTTGAGAACTATAAAAAGTAGGCCCTGCAAATACAGAATTCCCCCATAAAGTATCAGTTGGTGTTTTTACGTTATTATCTTTGATTTGTTTTGGATAAACTTTTTCAATTTGAGCAGTTCTTTGCGCAAATGCTCCTAAGGTTACCAATGATAATCCTAATAAGTAAATTTTTTTCATAATAATTTAATTTTTGGTTAATAATTTACAAATATACAATAAATTTTCAAACTTGTTCTTCATACTCCTCTATCGGCGTACAGGTACAAACCAGATTTCTGTCACCATAAGCATCATCAACACGATTTACGGTTGGCCAATATTTTGCCACTTCTACATACGGTAACGGAAATACCGCTGTTTTTCTGCTGTATGGATAGTTCCATTCTTGCTCTATTAAAGTGCTTGCAGTATGTGGTGCATTTTTAAGCATGTTATTTTCTTCGGGTAATTGATGCATTTCTATTTGTTCAATTTCCTCTCTGATTTGCAACATGGCATCAATAAAGCGGTCCAACTCAGCTTTACTTTCACTTTCTGTCGGCTCTACCATTAAGGTACCGGCAACAGGAAAGGAAACGGTAGGTGCATGAAAACCATAATCCATTAAGCGTTTAGCTATATCCGTTACCTCAACTTTTACTTTTTTAAATTGGCGGCATTCCAAAATCATTTCGTGCGCAACTCTTCCTTTGTCGTTGGTGTAAAGAATGCCATATGCTTCTTCTAATCTTTTAGCCATATAATTAGCACTTAGTATGGCAGCTTCTGTAGATTTTCTTAACCCCTCTTCGCCAAGCATTTTGATATAAGCATATGAAATAAGCAATACCAAAGAGCTTCCGTATGGAGCAGCAGAAACAGCAGTGATTGCTTTTTCCCCACCTGTTTTCACCAATGGATTTGACGGTAAATAAGGTGCTAATCTTTTGTTCACGCCTATCGGACCTACTCCGGGACCACCACCGCCATGTGGAATAGCAAATGTTTTATGCAAGTTTAAATGGCAAACATCTGCACCAATATTTGCCGGGTTGGTCAATCCTACCTGCGCATTCATATTGGCGCCATCCATATAGACCAAACCGCCATTGTCGTGAATAATTTTGGTTATTTCGGTAATGCTTTCTTCAAACACACCATGGGTTGACGGATAAGTAACCATCAGGGCGGCTAAATTATCTTTGTATTTTTCTGCTTTTTCGCGTAAATCGTTTACATCTATATTTCCTTTTTCGTCGCATTTTACTACCACTACTTTCATTCCTGCCATTACGGCTGATGCAGGATTAGTTCCGTGTGCTGAAGAAGGAATAAGTGTAATATTTCGGTGTGGTTCGCCATGGTCTTTATGATAAGCGCGTATGGTCATTAAACCGGCATACTCGCCTTGCGCTCCTGAGTTTGGCTGCAAAGAAACGGCTTCGAAACCGGTAATTTCGGCTAAATCTTTTTCCAATTCATTAATCATTTCTAAATACCCCTGTGCTTGCTCTTGTGGAACAAACGGATGGATATTCATCCATTCTTCTTTACTTAACGGTAAAAGTTCCGAAGCGGCATTTAGTTTCATGGTACACGAACCGAGAGAAATCATAGAATGAGTAAGGGATAAATCTTTATTTTCCAAACGCTTAATGTAGCGCATCATTTCTGTTTCGGTATGGTATTTATTAAATACTTCTTCGGTTAAGTAATCCGATTTTCTTTCTAATTGAGCAGGTATTCCTTTTGAATTTCCGGAAGAAAGATTTCTTTCTCCTGTTATTATCTCTACTAAATCCTCAATATCTTTTAGGATTGTTGTTTCATCCAAACTAATGGATATTGTATTGTTTGAGTTGTAGCGCAAGTTTATTTTTTTGCCTAAAGCTCTTCCTCTAATTGCCTCTACATTTTCTGCTTTAAAAGTAATTGTATCAAAATAAGTATTATTTACAAATTCAAAGCCGGCTGATTTTAAAGATGCGTGTAATTGTGCTGTCAGGTCATTTATATTTTGAGCTATTGCTTTTAATCTTTTTGGACCATGATAAACAGCATACATCCCCGCCATTACAGCTAACAATACTTGTGCGGTACAAATGTTTGAAGTTGCTCGTTCTCTTTTTATGTGTTGTTCGCGGGTTTGCAATGCCATGCGCAAAGCTCGGTTTCCTTTGGCATCTTTACTTACCCCAATTATTCGGCCCGGAATATTTCTTTTAAACTCCTCTTTAGTGGCAAAGTATGCCGCATGAGGGCCTCCGTATCCTAAGGGAATACCAAATCGTTGTGTAGTACCGACAACTACATCGGCGCCCCACTCTCCGGGAGGTGTCAGTAATGTTAAGCTCAGCAAATCGGCGGCTACAACAACTAATATATCGTTTTCTTTGGCATTTTTTGCCAATTCGGCATAATCGTTTATTGCTCCGTTTACATCCGGATATTGTACGAGCAAACCAAAAACGCCTTCTGTTAAGGTGAAATTTTCACATTTATCTATTACCAATTCTATTCCTAAGGGTTCTGAACGGGTTTTTAAGACATCTATCGTTTGTGGCAAGCATGTATCTGCCACCAAAAATTTATTGGCTCCTAATTTCTTTTTGGCTCGCGACATACTGTTAAAAGCCATTATCATTGCTTCGGCAGCAGCGGTTGCTTCATCGAGCAAAGAGGCGTTTGCAATTTCCATTGCAGTAAGGTCAACAACCATTGTTTGGAAATTCAATAATGCCTCTAATCTTCCTTGAGAAATTTCGGCTTGATACGGCGTGTAAGCAGTGTACCAGCCCGGATTTTCAAATATATTGCGTTTGATTACCGATGGCGTGAAAGTATTATAATAACCTAAACCGATGTACGATTTGTACAGTTTGTTTTTTTTGCCCAATTCATTGATATGAGCAGCAAATTCGGGTTCAGAAAGCGGCTCGTCTAAATTTAAAGGGGGTTTTAAACGTATATTTTCGGGAACCGTTTGGTTTATTAACTCTTCTACAGAATTTACGCCAACTACTTGGCACATTTCTTTAATATCTTCGGGAGTAAGCCCAATGTGGCGGTCGGCAAAATTTTCTTTATACATAACAATAAAATTAAAATATTGAGAGAGCAAATTTAGTTTCTTTATATTGAATAACAAGTGGTTTTTTACGCATATTATTTCAACCATTTTCCGTCTGTTAGGATTTCAACAATCCATAAAAATCTCAAACTTCCATATCCTTGTTAAGAAGTCAATTTTATATTGTATTTTTGAACCAAACACAATCATTTTGAATATTCCTGAATTAAAAGCATTATTGAATATTTCGGACACCAAAATAGCCGAAGATATATTATTATCGAGCAATAAACTTACTATTGATAAAAGCACGCTTGTGTTGTCGGAGGGAGAAAATGTAAGGCAAATTCCTCTTGTTGTTTCGGGTGTTATAAAGGTTTATACCACTTACGAAGACCGCGATTTATTGCTTTACTATATTGAAAAAGGTCAAAGTTGTATTATGTCTGTCAATGCAATATTAAACAACGAAAACAGCAAAGTAAATGCGGTATGCGAAACCGATGTTACTGCATTATTGTTGCCGGCAAAATCATTAAAACAACTTTACAGCAACTACCCCGATTTTCATTCGTTGATTTTATCTTGGTATAATTCACGGTATTTGGAATTATTGCATACCATTCAACATTTAATTTTTGACAAGCTCGATATTCGTGTTTTGGAGCATTTAAAGACCAAACAAAAAGTCTTACAACAAGAAGTGTTGAAAATTACTCATCAGCAAATTGCCCAAGAATTAGGTACGGTTCGTGAAGTAATATCTCGCGTTTTGAAAAAGCTTGAAAATCAAGGAGAAATTAAGCTTACTAAAAATGGCATCATCATTTTACACCGGTAGTGACAAAAGTCACATACTTTTCCGATTGCTGCACCCTATCTTTGAATTGTAAATCTTAAAACTTTAAAGCTATGAAACATAATGTAGGAACAGCAGACAAAATTGTCAGAATTATTTTAGCCATTGTATTTGCCGGATTATATTTCGGAAATGTAGTAACCGGAACATTTGGTATTGTATTACTGGTGCTGGGCATTGTATTTTTACTGACTGCAATAGTTGGTTTTTGCCCGTTATATACATTATTTGGCATTAACACTTGCCCCAAAAAATAACAACTCTATAACCCGCCCTGTTTTAGGCGGGTTATTCACAAATAAAGGTTTTATTTCTTTTAGCGCTTTTAAATGATAGTTATCATAAAGAAAACGAGCATATAATAATACACTTTTTTCAGGGTTGATCTTAGAATACATTACCCAATACTTTAAACCTATACAATTTTTATCATTATTAAATGATAAGCATGGCAAATCATCTGCAGGTTGATGTTTTTCAAATATTTTATTATTTACCTTATATGTATAAACAAGATAATGACTCGCAATGCTCATATGACCTACTTCTATAATTTCTCCAACAGTAAAAGCTTGATTTTTTAGAATTTCTTCTTTTTCCTGTTGTTCTTTAATATAATCAATTATACTTAAAATTATTACTGTAATTAGAAAAATTATGGCAAGATATTTTCCTGCTTTATGAAATTTTATCGCTTTTTTATACATTATACTTTTTATTTTTCAACCTTGTTATTTATAGCTCCTGAAAGACCGATGCTTAGCATATTTACAACTTCATTTCCGTTTAAAGAAATTGAAACTTATACAATCTAAAGCAGGGCGGGTTATTCCCAAATAAAAGTTTTTGTTTCTTCATTATCGGCGTAACCTCTAAACATTCCTTTTGTATTAAAAGGCATGGCAATATTTCCGTTTTTGTCTATTGCTATCAATCCTCCGGAACCTTGAGGCATTGTTTCGAAAATTATTTTTTCAGCAGCTTCTTTTGCTGTTACTCCTAAATATTTCATTTGGGCGGCTACATCGTAAGCTACTACATTTTTAATAAATAACTCACCAATTCCGGTACAAGAAACGGCAACCAAATCATTGGCATAAGTTCCGGCACCAATTAGCGGCGAATCACCAATACGCCCGAATTGTTTGTTGGTCATACCACCGGTAGAGGTTGCTGCAGCCAAATTGCCATTTTGGTCTATAGCTACAGCTCCAACCGTCCCGTATTTATCATCAGAGTGGTCTAAATTCAATTGATTTTTTTGCTTGGCTTTTTCGAGTTGTTCTTTTCTTTTGTCGGTATAAAAATATTCTTGCGGCTCAAAGGCGATATTGTGCTTACGGGCAAATGCTTCTGCACCCTTGCCACCGAGTAAAACATGCGGCGATTGCTCCATGACTTTTCTTGCCAATGATCCCGGATTCTTTCCTCCTTGAACAGCCGCTACAGCTCCACATTCCAATGTTGAGCCGTCCATAATGGCGGCATCCGTTTCTATGGTATTTTCAGCGGTAAAAACCGAGCCTCTTCCGGCATTAAACAAAGGAGAATCTTCCATCACTTTTACAGCAGACTCAACTGCATCAATTGCCGGTTTCCCTTGTTTTAGCAAGCCATATCCTGTTTCCAAAGCTTGTTTTAACACTTGATGATATTCGGCTATTTGTGTTTCGGATAAGTTATCTTTATTTATAACTCCTGCTCCACCGTGAATTACTATTTTCATGCGTTTAAATTTTCATAAAATTAATGAATTAAAAAAAGTCAAACGCCTAAGCGTTTTTAAATTTCGTTTTGCGCGAATAATTCACTACATTCGTCGTGTCAGTGACAAAAAATCAACTTTAATCTTCAAATCTTTGTACTATGTCAGCAGAAACCCGGTTATGGCACCTCAAGAACTTTAATTTATTGGAAAGTTTATCGCAGGAAGAAAAAATGAAAATGGCTGAAATGATTAGAGACCAATCGATAAAAAAAGGCGAATACATTTATTTTCCTGAGGAAAGCTCTAAAAATATTTATTTCTTAAAAGAAGGAAGAGTTAAAATTGGCAGTTATTCCGACGACGGAAAAGAAATTATAAAAGCGATATTACAACCCGGCGAGATTTTTGGCGAGTTGAGTTTGGTTGGCGAAGAAAAAAGAAGCGATTTTGCTCAAGCTATGGATAATAATGTGATTATCTGCAGTATGCAAATGCAAGATATGGAAATGATGATGCAACAAAATGCATCACTAAACTTTAAAGTAACCAAGCTAATTGGTTTTCGATTGCGCAAAGTTGAAAGACGACTCGAATCCTTAATTTTTAAAGATGCCCGTACACGCATTATCGATTTTATAAAAGATATGGCAAAAGAGCAAGGCAAAAAGATTGGCGATGAGATTTTGGTCAAACATTTTTTAACGCATCAAGATATTGCCAACCTTACGGCTACGTCGAGGCAAACGGTTACAACTGTTTTGAACGACCTGAAAGATAATGACCTGATTTATATGGAGCGAAACAAATTTTTGATTCGCGACATAAACAAACTTGAATAATTATATGAAAAACGAATATTGCATTTACATTAGGAACAATTGCATAAGTTGTCAACGAGTTGCTCAATACATTGCACAAAACAATATTCGTATTAAACTTATTAATATTGATTTGGAAGATAACTTCTCACTGCCAATCAATCTGATGATATTTCCGGCTTTGTTGTTGGGTAATAAAATTATTGCTTACGGCGATGACATTATTCGGAAAATCAATCCGTAAACAAAACCATTAAATTTTTGCCAATTCGCCTTTTAAATAGGTTATTACGTTTACCTCAACAGGGTCGATATTCTTTAATTCAGCCAAATGCACCGATACCCAATCACCAAAATGCACCAAATAAAGCGTGCGTTGTATATCGCTTGCCCCTTTTGAATAGACTTCAAAGATATGTGGCGTATATTTGGCAATTATTTCCTTGTTAATTTCCATTCGTTTTTGTGTGCGGTAATAGTCATTTTCATTTCTAAAAAATACAACCGCCAAATTATCGTTACCTCCTGCCCAACCGACCAATTCATTGTGATTCATTTCGGGCAAAGCGTGATGCCAGCATAACATCTTGGAGTTTTCGTTTAATTGTTGACGGAACCTTACCGAAACACCCTCGTAAGGTGCTGCGGAATAAATAACCGGTATTTTATTCAATAAATTTTGAGCCAATGAAAGAGATTCTTCACGCACTGTATTTTCCGAAGCATCCAGCAGTTCAATGCTTTTTTGTATTTCTTTTTCAAAAGAATTGTCAATAAGTCCGTATTTATGCAATACATAAAACAATTGCGGAAAGCTGATTCCAAATGCAGCCCGAGGAGGGAATCCTGCCGGAATTTGAATATAGTTATAGTTTTTTTCTTTGCTTATTTCGATTAATTTTCCACCGGATGAAACCACGACAATTTCTGCATTTCTAACCTCTGCCTGAGCCAACATTTCAATCGTTTCTTCAGTATTTCCACTGTATGAAGATGCAATTACCAACGTGTTTTTATTTACAAATGCCGGAATATGATAATCTTTATTGACAAAAACAGGAATTTGCAATTCATTAGCCAATAATTGTGCGATAATCGTTCCGCCTATTCCGGAGCCGCCCAAACCACAAATAAGAATGTTTTCATATTGCTTTACGGGAATGGAAAAAGTTGCTTGATTTCCTATTTCAAGGGCTTGTGATAAATGTTTGGTAAAATCTTCTACGTATTGTTTCATAAAAATGCGGTATTTATTTTCTCAATTTGAAACAAAGTTCTAAAATGAGAAAAATTTCAGAGCACTAAAATATTGAAAATTATCCTATGATATTGATTTTTTGTGCAAATTACCGCTATATCCGTAAGTAGTTACACGTAAATATTCCTCAAAACAAGTTATTTCGATTCTAAAATTTCGAATAACTCATCCATTTTTGGGGTTAAAATAATTTCTATACGACGGTTTTTGGCACGTCCTTCTTTGGTGGAATTATCCGCAATCGGGTCATATTCGCCACGACCTGCAGCGGTGATTCTTTTAGGGTCTATCCCTTTGTTTTTGGTTAATATTTTCACAACCGAAGTGGCACGTTTCACACTTAAATCCCAGTTGTCTGAAATTGGACCGGAACCTTTGTATGGCACATTATCCGTATGTCCTTCTACCATAATGTTGATGTCTTTATTTTCTTCCAACACTTTGGCTAACTTATTCAAAGCTTTCACCCCGTTTTTATCAATAGTATAACTACCCGATGGGAAGAGCAATTTTTCTTCCATCGACACATAAATTTTACCGTTTCGTTTCGAAATGGACAAACCGTCATTTTTGAAACCCAATAAAGCATCTTCTACTTTTGAGCGAATGGCATTTACTGCCGAATCTTTACGCGCTAAGACTGCTTCAAGTTCAACAATTCTTTTTTCACGTAGTTTCAATTCGCTTTGTAGTTTATTTAAATTTTGTTCTTTTTCTTTCAAAGAAGCTTCAAGCGCGCGCAACGCATCTTCTTTGGCTTGCAACTCTTGTTGGGTTTTCAACAAATCGGCCGAAAGTTTTCCGGTTGCTTTTTGGTTTTCTGCCAACAATTCACGGTTTTTCTCCAATAATAACTGATAAGTTTTATTTAACTGGTCGTAATTGGTTGTCATTAATCGCAATGATTTTCCTTGCACCAATGTATCTTGACGCAGGTTGCGCAGTTGTTTTTCCAATTTTTCTATTTGGGCTTGCAACTCATTATTTTTATCTTCTAATGTTTGCACACTGCTTTTCAATGAGGCATTTTCTTCTACACATTTATCTTGTTTCGATTTCAGTTCTTCATATTTACGAGCCGGAACACAAGCTATCAAGCCGAGAAACAAACTATATATTATCGCTTTTTTCATTCTTCTTTTATTTTAATTTATACAAAAATAGCATATTCTTTATCGAAAATTGAAAACCCGAACTTTTTTAATAAACAAGTTGATTTTAATAAAACCACTTTGTTGATAAATTTACAAAACCAAAAAATATCCGTTCTTAATAAATAATAAATTAGTGCTCAATTAGTTTTCATTACAAGAATCTTTGACTATGAATAAACACAACCTGTTTTTTACCGCATTATTAATAACCATAAGTTTTTTTGCGCAAGCACAATACCACGAATATAAATGGACCAACGGCAACAAAAAAGCCGAAGGCGTGGTAAAGGAAGGACTTGAACAAGGGGAATGGAAATTTTACTCAAAAGAAGGAAAATTAGAACAAGTAGTTACATACAAAGACGGCGAATACCACGGACCGTACAAAAATTATTACCCCGACGGTAAAATTGCCGAAGAGGGTAACTTTTACTACTCTATGCAACACGGACCATTTAAAACCTATTACGAATCAGGAAAGATAGAATCGGAAGGTTTTTTTAAATACGGTTATAAAGACTCAACTTGGGTTATGTATTTTGAAACCGGGAAAATAGAATTTAAAGGCAATTACAAACGCGACAAAAAGACAGGGACTTGGAAATGGTTTTACCCAAATGGTAATTTAAGAGCTATATTCACTTACGACGACAAAGGCACCGAATACATTAAAGAGTATTATGATGAGAAAGGCAACCGAATGGTAGAAAACGGTTTTGGACATCTTATTGAGCGTGATGAGGACGGCAACATTTTAGCCGAAGGCGATATAAAAGATGGTTTACGCAACGGGCACTGGAAAACATTTTTTAAGGACGGAAAAATTGCCTCGGAAGGATTTTACAATCACGGTAAACAATCAAAAGAATGGAAATATTATTACCCCAACGGTCATTTAAAACTGAAAGGAGATTTCAAAGACGGACTAAAAAGCGGCGAATGGGTTTATTATTTTGAAAATGATTCCCTCTATAAAAAAGAAACTTATCAAAATGATACCTTAAACGGAGCGTATGAAGAATATTTTGCTTCCGGAATATTGAGCACCAAAGGACAATACAAAAACGGCAAAAAAGAAGGACAATGGATGTATTACTTTAAAGACGGCACGCCGGACATTGAAGCTTCTTTTAAAAACGGGCTAAAAGACGGCCATTGGAAATATTATTTTCCGGGAAATATTTTGCAATATGAAGGCGATTATGTTAATGATAAGAAAAACGGCTTATGGACTTTTTATTATAAAAACGGAAAAAAACTTAAAGAAGGATATTACAAAAACGGCGTAAAAAATGGCGAATGGAAATACTGGGCAGATAATGGTCAATTGGTAATGCGCGGAAAATTTGAAAACGGCAAAGAAGAAGGCGAATGGAAAAGTTGGTACGATGACGGCACAAAAAAAGAAACCGGTAATTTCAAATACGGTTTGATGCACGGCAAATGGCAAGGATGGTTTCCTAACGGCAACCCCGACTACGAAGGCGAATATGACATGGGTTTAAAATCAGGTGTTTGGCAACATTGGTATGACAACGGTCAATTAGAATCTATGGAAACTTACTTGGTTTTTTCAGAAGAAGATAAACCTTACTATTTGAAAGACAATGAAAACAAATATGCTCAGTTTACCAAAAAAGGTAAGCGTATCTCAGTTCTCGACGGTTATTACATTCAATATTACAAAAACGGAAACATCAACAAAACAGGCAATTATAAACTGGGCGAAAAAGAGGGCAAATGGACATTCTACTATGAGTCGGGAGTGAAATTAGCCGATTATAACTTTAAAAACGGACGATACGAAGGCAAACAAACCGAATATTATGAAACCGGTATGCCTAAGAAAATATTCAGCTATAAAAATTTTGAACCTCACGGCAAATGGACGTTCTACACTAAAAAAGGAGAAATAAAGAAAATTATTTATTTCAAAAAAGGCAAAAAAGTAAAAGAAGTAGAGAAATAAATATTTATCCGACAGGAATTTCTTCGCCCAAGCGTAAGCCGAATTTCTTTCTAAACAGCCACGTTGACAAATAAAACAAAGGGGTATCGAATAAAGCCACTATTACTTTAAATAAAAATCCGTTCAACAGCAGTTGCCCGAACATTGACCACTCTATTGCACCAAAACTACATAACAAAAGCAAAACCGATGCCGTATCGACAAATTGCGAGGTAATGGTCGAAAAATTATTTCGCACCCATAAGTATTTTCCTTTCGTTACTCGCTTCCAAAAATGAAATAAGCGCACATCAATAAATTGAGCCAACAAATAAGCCGTCATCGATGCTCCCACAGCAACACCGGTTAAGCCAAAAACTTTATTGAACTCTTCATTGCTTACAGGCGACCAACTTGTTGCCGGTGCCAAATCGGCAAGTGCTACCACCAACATTGTAAAAACAGTAGCTACAAGCCCTACTTTCACCACTTGATTGGCTCGTTTTAAGCCGTATATTTCAGATATGATGTCGGTTACCAAAAAGGTAATGGGATAAGGTAATATTCCAACCGAAATTTCAAAATTGTATAATCCAAAAGGGTTCCAACTGAAAAATTTTTGAAAAATCAAATTACACGAAACCAATGAAGCAATAAAGATTGCCGCCAGCGTCAAATAAATAAAAAATGCTTGTTCTTTTAACGGTTGCTTCATTTTAGGAATAATGCGGTTAGTTTATCTGCAATTTTACGGTCGTTTGCCAAGCGCGGCACTTTGTTTTGCCCACCCAATTTGCCTATTTGTTTCATATAAATTTGAAAAGCATCTTTTGGCAACACTCTTATTTTAAGCGTATCGAGCATTTTGCCCTCTCGCAAATCTTTGTAATAACTGTTTTTTTGTTGTAAATTTTCATCAATAAGTTGGGCAAATTTCTCAACATTTTGCGGCGGTTCTTCAAAAGCTATAAACCATTCGTGGTAGGCAATATCGTTGTCTTGCGGTGTTACCTGCGGTGCTACGTGATATTCTACAACCTTAGCCGGAATTTGTTCCAGTGCTTTTTTGAGTGAATAATCAACCTCTTCGGCAATAACGTGCTCACCAAAGGCAGAGGTAAAATGCTTAATTCTACCCGAAACAATAATTCTATACGGATTTTTTGAAACAAATTTCACCGTATCGCCAATGCTGTAACCCCACAAGCCGGCATCGGTATTCAAAATCAAAGCATAGTTTACGCCTAACTCAACATCTTTCAGGCTAATGCGTGTAGGATTTTCGTTAAAATATTCATCGGCAGGAATAAATTCATAAAAAATCCCTCCGTCTAAATTAAGCAACAATCCTTCTTCTTTTTGCGAATCCTGAAAAGCAATAAATCCCTCAGAGGCAGGATAAGTTTCAATGCTGTCCACTTTTTTGCCTACGGTTTGTTCAAATTTTGCACGATAAGGTTCAAAATTTACACCTCCGTAAATAAACAAAGAAAAATAAGGAAAAACTTCAGCAATCGTTTTCTTGCCTGTTCGTTCCAAAATGCGGTCAAAATACATTTGCACCCACGGCGGAATACCTGAAATCAAGGTCATTTTTTCGGGCAATGTTTCATCTATAATGGCATCAATTTTTGTCTCCCAATCTTCGATGCAATTAGTTTTATAACTGGGAAGACGATTTTTTTGCAAGTATGCCGGAATATGATGTGCCACAATGCCGCTTAAACGCCCAATTTTAATTCCGTTTTTTTCTTCCAGCTCGGGCGAACCTTGTAAGAAAATCATTTTGCCGTCAATAAAGTCCGTTTTACCGGTTTCGGCAATATAACACAATATGGCATTGCGGGCGGCATCAAGCTGATGCTTTAATGAAACCGGTGTATTGGGAATATATTTTGTTCCCGATGTTGTTCCCGATGTTTTGGAAAGATAATTGGGTTTACCGGGCCATAACACATCTTTTTCGCCTTGCAAAATTTTCTCGATATAGGGTTTTAATTGTTCGTAATCTACAACCGGAATATGTTGTTTAAATTCTTCGTAATCAGAGATTTTTTCAAACTGATGCTCTTTGCCAAAAAGTGTATTTTTACCGTTTTTAAGTAAATATTGCATCATTTCCTGTTGCGATTCAACAGCTTTGGCATTGAGTTTATCCAATTTTTTCCGGATATACTTGGCAAAAGGTTTACTTAAGGCGGCTTTAATTGACATTTTTGTGTGAATGTTTTGGTAAAATTATCCGTAGTTTTTCAAACGTTCTTTAATTTCTTCCAAATGTTTGAGTTTTTTTGCTTGACGCAATTTAATTGCCGATTGTGTATGGTATTTGTGTGCAGTTAAAAAAGACACTTGTATTTCATCCCATTGCCGGTCTGAGGTTATTTTACCTCGTTCCAGCAACTCTTTTTTGAGTAAATCGGCTATGGTATGAAAATCATCGCGCCCCAAATAATCCAAGTCGGCATCGCAAATAATTTCTTGCAATTTATTTTTTGGCTGTTGCGGAATGGCTGTAGCCAAAATCAACTCTTGTATGGTTTTAATTTGCTCATCTGTATAGCCAAATTTTTGTAATACTTCGGCAGCCATTTGTGCGCCAATCAGTTCATTTTTATCGTATTGCTTTACAAATCCGGCATCGTGGTAAAGTGCTGCCGTTTTAAGCAAAAAGATATCTTCACCGCTAATACCCTCCATCAAAGCAAGCCGCTCGACGGCTTCGGTTACATCTATTGTATGGTCTATGCTGTGGTAATACAAATTTTCGGGCAATTCACGCTTAAGCAAATCCAATACATATTTTTCGGCTTTTCTGTAATTTATTTGACTGAATATGTGCAGATTTACGTAATCCCAAAATTGCTTGTTGGGTAACATTCCTTCAGCATCTTCCGACAATGCGGGTTTTATTCTATTGACAAAATACATGTCAATTTCGCCTTTGTTTTTTGCAGGAATTTTACCACGATATTCACAATCAAAAAACTCTTTAATATGCTCGTAGGTTTGCCCCGAAACATTCACTTTTCCGGGCTCACCGGCAGTTTCAACCCTGCTGGCTACATTTACGGTATCGCCCCAAATATCATAGGCAAATCGTTTTAACCCGATTACGCCTGCCGTCACCTCTCCGGTGTGTATCCCAATACGTAAATACCAGCGGTCTTTTTCGTCCAATTTTTCATTACTTTGACGCATATATTGCTGAATACGAATTGCTGCCAAGGTTATATCTATAGGATTCGTTTTGTTACGAATGGGGACACCGGCTGCAGCCATATAAGCATCACCCATGGTTTTTATTTTCTCTACATGATGTTCTTCAATAATTTCATCAAATTTTATAAAATAACTGTCGAGTCTTTGCACCAGTTCTTCGGGACGTAAATTTTCGGATATTTTTGTAAAGTTTTTAAAATCGGCAAACATTACCGACACCAAATTGTAGTGTCTCGGCTTGGATTTCCCCTTAATTTTAAGTTCTGTAACGGTTTTTTCGGGCAAAATATTCAGTAAGAGTTGCTCGGATTTTTCTTTCTCTTGTTCTAATTCTTTTTGTTTTTGTTCAAGTTCGGCTTTTTGTTTTTCAATGCGTTCTTTTTGCTTACGGATTCGTGCTGTGCGTTCTAACACTTGCATTTCAAGCAATTCCTTTTGCCGTTTTATCATTCTTATACGAGAACGATAATACAAAAATATAATCAGCAATAATCCGCCAACTACCGTTATCCGAAACCACCAGGTTTTCCAAAATGGCGGTGTGATGACAAATTGCAGGGTAATGGGCGAAGGTGTCCAAACGCCATCGGCATTTGCAGCTTCTACTTCCAAAGTATATTCGCCGGGTTCTAAATTAGAGAATAATACTTTATGCGTATTACCCAAATCAATCCACTCTTCATTTACGGGTTTAAGTTTGTAACGGTATTTGTTTTTTTCAGGGGCACTGTAGTGTAAGGCGGCAAATGTAATGGTAATGAAGTTTTGATTGTATGCCAAAGCAACCGGTTGATGTTGCGTAAATGCTTCGTGAATGCTTTTTTTGTTTTTTCGGATTTTAAATTATTTACCATAAAACCGGTAAATACCAATTTTGGGGGATACGGATTTTGTTTAATTTCAGCCGGATTAAACATATTAAACCCGTTGATTCCTCCAAAAAACATTATTCCGGATTTGCTTTTAAAATATGCGCCTGTATTAAACTCGTTGCTTTGTAAACCGTCGGATTCGTAATAATTTACCGTTTCTTCTGTTTTGATATTAAACTTACATAATCCTTTGTTGGTGCTCATCCATAAATTTCCGGCATCATCTTTTAAAATTCCGTAAACAACATTGTTGGGTAAACCGTTTTCAACTGTATAATATTTTACTTCATTGGTTTTTAAATTAATTTTATTTAACCCACCTCCAAAGGTTCCTACCCATAAAATATCTTCGTCCAACAATAAAGATAAAATTGAGTTATTGCTGATTTTTGGCAGCGATTGTTCGGCATTAGAAATTATTTTCACCTTTCTGCTCTTCACATCAAGACGACAAACTCCACCGGCATTTGTAGCAACCCAATAAATATTTCCGGATTGCTGCACAACATCACGAACCGGTACTGAAGGCAATATTGTTTCATCAAAAGTAAGAATTGAATCTCCGGCTAAACAATACAATGCAGAACGTCCGCAAAACCATATCTTACCGGATTTATCTTCATAAACTTTATAGATACGGTCGTTGTTGAGTTGTTGATTAGAGAATGTTAAGTGCGTTAAGCGATTATTTCCCCATTGAAAAATTCCACCGTCCGAACCTGTCAATACTTTGCCTGAGGTTGTTTGATATACAGAATAAATGCTTGTGTTTTTGGCGCTTTGCTTGTCGTTGAATATTGGTTTAAAAAAATCAATATTACCGGTTGGATAAATAACATCTAATCCTTTATCCGTTCCGGCAAATATTACCTTATTGGCATCATTATAATATATTGACCAAATAGTATTACTGCTTAAGGTATTGGTTGTATTTTCTTTTCGTACATAATGTTTGAAATATTGTTTGAACATATCAAACTTGCTGATTCCGTGCTCTGTTCCTATCCAAATGCAACCAAATTCATCTTGATAAAAACTTAGTATCACATTATCTACCAATGAATAAATATTGGTAGGGTCTGATTTTATATGTGAAACTTCTCCTTTTTTTGATAATTGAAAAATACCCTCTCCGTCTGTGCCTAGCCAAATGTTTTCTTGTGCATCAACAAATAAAGAGCGAACAGAAAATCCTGTCATCCAAGATACGTTTTCAAATTCTCCTGTTTTAGTGTTGTAAATTGATACGCCTTTGTTATGTCCTATCCAAATTTTGTTGTTTATTTTCTTTATTGTCCAAATAATATCCGAAGGTAAATTACTGTTTGCAGAGGTAAACCTCTTAAAGTGGCGGTTTCGCGGTTGATACATCAACAAACCATTTCCCTCTGTTGCTATCCATAATCGTTGATTATCGGCAATTATTTTACGCCCTTGAAGTTTTTTAATGTTCCCAAATAATGAGTTGGGAATTTTTACTATTTTAAATCCTTGTTCGATTTTATACAGGTGATTACCGCCAACAACATAACGAATACCTTCGAGTTCGCACATATCCCAAAAAGTGACATTTGCACCTTCTGATTTATTGTTTAGAAACCGGCGAAAACTTTCGGTTATGGGGTTATAAAGATTTAAACCATTGTCTGTTCCTACCCAAAAATAATTTTTGCTGTCTTGATATAGAAAGTGAATAAAATTATTTGAAATGCTTACAGAATCATCAAATTGATGTTGATAGACTTTAAATTCATAACCATCATACCGGTTTAGTCCGTCTTGCGTTCCAAACCACATAAACCCCTGTTCATCTTGCAAAATGGCATTAATTGAACTTTGCGAAAGTCCGTCTTTGAGGGTAAGGTTATGAAACTTAAAACTATTTTGCTGTGCAGAGGCATAAAATACCAATAAGCACAACAAAACCGTTATATAAGTCCACCTTTTTTTCATTGGTTTTTATCAACCAGATAAAGGTAGGATTTTATTTGTTTTTTTCCGTTTTTGCCGGTTAGTTTTTCCTTTTCAATTTATAGAAAAATCTCTGAAAAATGAATATTATTTTTCAGGTCGCATTTGCGGGAAAAACAATACATCTTGAATTGAGGATTGCCCCGTAAGCAACATCACCAATCGGTCTATACCAATACCCATTCCCGATGTTGGCGGCATTCCGTATTCCAAAGCTCTTAAAAAGTCTTGGTCGATAAACATTGCTTCATCATCCCCTTTTTCAGATAATCGTAATTGCTCTTGGAAACGCTCTCGTTGGTCAATCGGGTCGTTTAATTCAGAGTAAGCATTGGCAATTTCTTTTCCGTTTACAATCAATTCAAAACGTTCGGTAAGCTCAGGGTTATCCCTGTGTTTTTTACACAACGGCGACATCTCTACCGGATAATCGGTTATGAATGTAGGTTGTATTAAATGATGCTCACATTTTTCGCCAAAAATTTCATCAATTATTTTTCCTTTACCCATTGTTTCATCCACTTCTATTCCCATATCTTTTGCTGCTTGGCGTAATTCTTCTTCCGACTTGCCGGTAATATCATAATTGGCGTATTTTTTAATGGCTTCGGTCATTGACAATCGGGTATATGGCGCTTTAAAGTCTATTTCGTTGCTATCAACTGTTACTTTTGTTGTTCCCAACACTTTATTAGTAACATACTCCAACATTTTTTCGGTGAATTCCATCATCCAAAAATAATCTTTGTATGCCACATAAATTTCCATTACAGTAAACTCCGGGTTATGGGTTCTGTCCATTCCTTCATTTCTGAAATCTTTGGCAAATTCATATACTCCGTCAAATCCGCCAACGATTAAACGCTTCAAATACAACTCATTGGCAATTCGAAGGTATAGCGGGATATCCAACGCATTATGATGGGTAATAAAAGGACGTGCAGCCGCACCTCCCGGAATGGGTTGCAATATAGGTGTTTCGACTTCCAAATAACCACGCTCATTAAAAAATTCACGCATAGCGTTCATTATTTGCGTGCGTTTAATAAATACATCTTTCACCCCCGGATTTACAACCAAATCAACATATCTTTGACGATAACGCAACTCAGGATCTGAAAAGGCATCATGTACATTCCCTTCTTCATCAACCTTAACTATTGGCAACGGACGAAGAGACTTGCTTAAAACCGTTAATTCTTTAACTTTTACCGACTTTTCGCCAACTTTTGTTTTAAACAATGTCCCTTTTATACCAATAAAATCACCTATATCCAATAATTTTTTAAATACTGTATTATAGAGTGTTTTATCTTCTCCCGGACAAATTTCATCTCTGTTCACATAAATTTGCATTCTTCCTTCACTGTCCATTAATTCGGCAAAAGAGGCTTTACCCATTATTCTTCTGCTCATAATTCTACCGGCCATTACCACTTCTTTTCCTTCTTCAAACTCTTCTTTGGCTTTTTTTGTAGTATGTGTTACAGGAAACAATGCCGCAGGATAGGGTTCTATGCCTAATTCACGTAATTTATTCAACGATTCTCGTCGTACAATTTCTTGTTCGGATAATTTAACACTCATTCGTTTTTAATTTTTGGCAAATATAAGTAACTATCTGCATTTGTAATTGATAATAATTGAGGTTTATTTAAACAGAAAACGCCCCTTTAAAAGAGGCGTTTTACACATAATATATGGTTGATTATTAACGTAAGATAAAACGCACAGGTAAGTTATACGATACCGATACCGGTTTACCACGTTGTTTACCCGGATTGAAGGGAGGTAATTTTTTGATTACTCGAATTGCTTCTTCATCAAGCATTTTACCGCCTGGAACACCTCGCAACACTTTAATATCTTTCACTTTACCGTCTTGGCCAATAACAAAGTTTACAAATACTGTTCCACTAATTCCGGCTTCTTTGGCCATTTGCGGATATTTCATTTCCTTATTAAGAAATTCAAATATCTTTTGTTGTGTACACATTTGTTTGGCTTGTGAATCTTTTTCTTTTTCACAACCTTTGAAAGTAGGCATATCTTCTACGATTGTAAAAATCTGCTCAACTTCTTCAGGTTCTTCTTCAGGAAGTTCTTCCACGATAGTGTTCTCATCAGCTTCTGTATCTTCCATTACTACATCATCCACTTCTTCGTCATCCTCAACAATCTCTAACACTTCCGGCGCTGCGGGTGGAGGAGGTGGAGGAGGTGGAGGAGGTGGAGTGTTTTGTTGTGTAATAGGAATAATTTCTTCCTCTACATCTTCAAATGCTTGACCTAATCCATTATCGGCATTTGCTTCATAAAAACGGAAATTTATAGCAATATAAACCACCGATAATGAAACGAATAGTCCGATTAAGAAAAACACCGTTTTCTTTCTTTCGAGGTCAACGTTAGGGTTCTTTTTTGGTTCCAAAATAAATCCTCCTTTTTTGTTTGATTTGCTAAATTAAGAAATTTCTTTATTAATAACGTTAAAAAATCTGCTCTTAAAGAAATTATTTTTCCTGAAAGCATATTTACAACGCTTTAAACTAATATTTATTATGTATTTTTGTAGAAAAATTAACACATTGAAAGACACAACTTTAAACATTTGGATAAAACTCAACAATTTTTTCATTCGAGAGTCAAACATCAGAGCGGTAAAACGCTACGGGAACAACACGATAATCGAAAGATACGAAGGTGACAACCTAATCATTCCGGTTGATTACGATAAAGTAAAAAAATTAATCAATAAATAATTCTCTTATGAAAATAGCAGTTGTAGGCGCCACGGGTATGGTTGGCAAAACAATGTTGCAAGTTTTGGAAGAACGGAATTTCCCCGTAACGGAATTAATACCTGTAGCTTCAGAAAAATCGAAAGGAAAAACCGTAACATTTAACAACAAAACATACGAAATTACAGACATCCAATCCGCCATAAACCAAAAACCCGATATTGCCTTATTTTCTGCCGGAGGCGATACATCTTTACAATACGCCCCTTTGTTTGCACAAGCCGGCACAACAGTAATTGACAACTCATCCGCCTGGCGAATGAAAGAAGATATCCCTTTGGTTGTTCCCGAAATCAACGCATCCGGCTTATCTAAAGCGCATAAAATTATTGCCAACCCCAATTGTTCAACCATTCAGTTGGTTATGGCACTATATCCTTTGCATAAAAAATATAACATTGAAAGAATAATTGTTTCCACTTATCAATCCATTACCGGAACAGGTAAAAAAGCGGTTGTCCAAATGGAAAATGAACGGAACGGCATAAAAGGCGAACAGGCCTACCCTTACCCCATTGACAAAAATTGCATACCGCATTGCGATGTGTTTTTAGATTCGGGATATACTAAAGAAGAAATTAAACTGATGACCGAACCCAACAAAATCATGAATACAAACATCAACATTTCGGCTACGGCTGTTCGAGTTCCTGTTGTTGGCGGACATTCAGAAAGTGTAAATGTTCAATTTTCAAACAATTTTGAATTGAACGAAGTTAGAAAGTTATTAGCAGACAGTCCCGGAATTGTTCTCCAAGATAATCCGGACACTTTAACCTATCCTATGCCACGATATGCCGAAGGCAAAGATGATGTTTTTGTTGGAAGAATCAGAAAGGATGATACTGTTGAAAACGGATTAAACTTATGGATTGTTGCTGATAATTTGAGAAAAGGCGCTGCAACAAACGCCGTACAAATAGCTGAATACCTTATAAATAAAAAATTGATATAATTATGCTCGAAGAAAAAGGTTTTTCACCCACTCCGTTAAGCAAAATAGGTGAATTTGGATTGATAGAAACATTCAAAAAATCGATTAAAAATACCCAAAAATCAACAATTAAAGGCATTGGCGATGACGCCGCTGTAATAAAAAAAGATAAAAATCATTATCAACTCATCTCTACCGACACTTTGGTAGAAGGCGTTCATTTCGATTTGGTTTACACCCCACTAAAGCACCTTGGCTATAAAGCGGTTACTGTTAACCTTTCCGACATTTTCGCTATGAACGGAAATCCTACACACATCACAGTCAGTTTAGCCATAAACGCAAGAATGAGCATTGAAGCAATAGACGAGCTGTACTTGGGCATAATGGCTGCCTGCGAACAATACAACGTTGATATAATTGGAGGTGATACCACTTCTTCACTTGCAGAAAATATGATTTCCATTACAGTTTTGGGCGAAGTAGAAAAGAAAAAAATCACTTATCGCGATACAGCCCAAGAAAATGATCTTATTTGCGTAAGCGGAGATTTAGGCGCTGCGTATATGGGATTACAATTGCTTGAACGTGAAAAATCGGTTTTTGAAAAAACAAACGATGCACAACCCGATTTTGACGGATTTGACTATTTACTCAGACGATTTTTAAAACCCGAACCGCGCAAAGACATTATTGACTTTCTTAATGAACAAAACGTCATTCCAACCTCAATGATTGACATTTCTGATGGTTTATCCAGCGAGCTCATCCATTTGGGGCATTTATCAAAAAAAGGAATGGTGATATATGAAAACAAACTGCCTATTGACCCTCAAACCGTAAATGCTGCCGAAATGTTTAAAATAAACTCAACTGTTTGCGCACTTAACGGTGGCGAGGATTATGAACTATTGTTTACCATTAAACAAGATGATTTTAACAAAATCAAAGAAAACAGTAATATTCACGTTATCGGACATGTTACCGGAAACGAAAATCAATACCAAATGGTTGGCGCAGGCGATTCAATTATTGAACTTACCGCCCAAGGTTGGAATGCTTTTTTAAGTCAAAACAAAAACTAATACAAGCCAAAACCACAATACTATTGTATAAATAAAATAAAAAACGTATATTTGCAGCCGATTTTAGGAGAGAATTTACTGAGGGGACAAAAAGTCCCCTCTTTTTATGCCAATGATTTCAAAGAAAAAAATAGAAACACTTGCTCAGGAACGCCTTGATGAAATAGGCGCTTTTTTGGTTGATATCAATATTGACGAGCACAACAAAATACTCGTTGAAATTGATTCGGATACCGGCGTATCCATTAACGACTGCGTATCGGTGAGCCGGAACATTGAACACAACCTTGACCGTGAAGAAGAAGATTTTGAACTGACCGTTACTTCTTGCGGATTGAACAAGCCGTTTAAAATTTTACGTCAGTATCAAAAAAACATTGGCAAAGAAGTAGAAGTCAGCACAAACGAAGGGAAACAACTTCAAGGAACATTGTTGAATGTTTCACCCGACAGCATTACTATCGAAACGCAAACAAAAGAAAAAATTGAAGGTAAAAAGAAAAAACAACTCATCACAAAACAACACCATATAAACTTTGATGATATCAAACAAACTAAACTAATTATTAAATTTAAATAAAGATGCAATTATGGAAAATCTGAATTTAGCCGAATCGTTCGCTGAGTTTAAAGAGTTTAAAAACATCGACAGAGTTACTATGATGAATATACTTGAAGGTGTATTCAGAAATATGATTAAGAAAAAATACGGTGACGATGAAAATTTCGATATAATTTTAAATCCCGATAAAGGCGACTTGGAAATCTGGAGAAACCGTGAAATTGTTCCCGACGGAGAGGTAGAAGACCCTAACCGTCAAATAGCCCTTTCAGATGCATTAAAAATAGAACCCGATTTTGAAGTAGGCGAAGAAGTGCCCGAAATGGTACCGATAGAAAGTTTCGGTCGTCGTCAGGTTTTGGCTATGCGTCAAAATTTGATTTCTAAAGTAATGGAACTTGAAAAAGACCATATTTATAAAAAATATAAAGACCGTGTAGGCGAAATTGTTACCGCCGAAGTTTACCAAATTTGGAAACGAGAAATTTTATTGCTCGACGACGAAGACAACGAACTGATTTTGCCCAAGCAAGAACAAATTCCAAGCGACCGCTTTAAAAAAGGTGACCAAGTAAGAGCCGTTGTTATTCGTGTAGAAATGAAAAACAACAAGCCTTTGATTATTCTTTCAAGAACCTCACCATTATTCCTCGAACGATTGTTCGAATTAGAAGTTCCTGAAATTTTTGACGGATTGATTACCATTAAAAAAATTGTTCGTGAACCGGGCGAAAGAGCCAAAGTTGCAGTAGAATCATACGACGACCGCATTGATCCGGTTGGCGCTTGTGTAGGAATGAAAGGTTCGCGTATTCACGGAATCGTTCGCGAGTTACGCAACGAAAACATTGATGTAATCAATTACACCAACAACACCGAACTTTACATTGCTCGTGCATTGAGCCCTGCTAAAGTGTCACACATCAGTATTGATGAAGAGAACAAACGTGCATCCGTATATCTTGACCCCGACCAAGTATCGTTGGCTATCGGAAAAGGCGGACACAATATTAAACTTGCAGGCAAACTAACCGGATACGAAATAGATGTGTATAGAAATGTAGATGAAGAAGATGTAGAAGATGTAGCATTAGATGAATTTGCAGACGAAATAGAAGATTGGGTAATTGATGAGCTTAAAGCCATCGGTTGCGATACAGCAAAAAGCGTATTGAAATTATCCAAAGAAGAATTGGTAAAACGTACCGATTTGGAAGAAGAAACCGTAGAGGATGTGCTTCAAATATTAAAAGAAGAATTTGAAGAAGAATAAAGTAATTTCTTTTTCAAAACCGATAAAACAAGTTGTTGATTGTCAACTATAAAAAACAACCAAAACAAAAATTGAAAAAACAGGAATATGTCACAAACCAAGGCAACAAGATTAAATAAAGCAGCTAAAGAGTTCAATGTTAGCATTAGTACAATTGTAGATTACCTTTCGTCAAAAGGACATGAAATAGAGGTTAAACCTACAACAAAGCTAACACCCGAGCAGTACGACGCGTTATTGGAAGAGTTCCAATCGGAAAAAACGATGAAGGAGCAATCCAAAAAAATCTCTTTGGAATCCGAAAAACGTCAAACCATTACGGTTGAAGATGTGGATAAAAAAGAAGAGGTAACCGAAGAGGTTGAAGAGGAAGATTTTGATATTTCGGACATTAAGGTAGAACCCGAATTAACCGCTCCACAATCTGCCAAAGAAGAAGTAGAAGAACCAAAAGCAGAAGAAACCCATCCCGAAGCTGAGGTTAAAGAAGAATCATCAGAGCCGGAAGTTCCGGGGCAACCAAAAGTTGTCGGTAAAATCGATCTTTCATCTATCGACACCAAAACCCGTCCGACAAAAAAATCTAAAGCCAAAAAAGCTGCCGAAGAGAAAAAAGAACAAGAAAAGCCTGTTGCCAAAAAAGAAGAAAAAGAAGTTAAACAACCTGAAAAACCTCAGGAGCCGGAACAAAAAGAACCGGAACATATCGAAACTGTTTTTGAAAAAGCCGAAGGACCAAAAGTATTGGGTAAAATTGATCTTCCTGTTGAGAAAAAACCGGCTAAAAAAGCCAAACCTGTTGCTTCAAGTGACAATGATGCAGACACTTCTAAAAAGAAAAGAAAAAGATTAAAGAAAAAAGTTGATGTTCGCAAACCTATTGGTGATAAAAAAGGCGGAAAGAAAGGCAAAAAAGGTGCTCCAAAACCTGAGGTGACAGAAGAAGAAATTCAAAAGCAAATTAAAGAAACGCTTGAAAAACTTCAAGGAGGAGGAAAATCCAAATCGTCTAAATTACGTAGAGAAAAGCGTAAAGCTATTCAAGAAAAAACCGAGCGTGAACTCGAACAACAAGAACTGGAAAGCAAAATTCTTAAAGTATCGGAATTTGTTACTGCCAGCGATTTGGCTAACTTAATGAATGTAAACGTAAATGAGATTATATCAGCATGCTTCTCTTTAGGAATGATTGTTTCCATCAATCAACGTTTGGATGCCGAAACCATCTCAATCATTGCCGAAGAATTTGGCTATGAAGTTCAATTCATCAAAGCCGACGAAGCCGAAGAAGAAATTCTCGAAGAACCGGATAACCCTGAAAACTTAGTTCCTCGACCACCTATTGTAACCGTTATGGGACACGTTGACCACGGTAAAACATCATTGCTCGATTACATTCGAAATACCAATGTTATTGCCGGTGAAGCCGGAGGTATAACTCAACACATTGGAGCATACAATGTTGAAATGGAAGACGGACATACTATTACATTCTTGGATACTCCGGGACACGAAGCTTTTACAGCCATGCGTGCTCGTGGTGCACAAGTTACCGACTTGGCAATTATTGTTATTGCCGCAGACGACAGTGTGATGCCTCAAACAAAAGAAGCGATCAATCACGCCCAAGCAGCAGGTGTTCCTATCATTTTTGCATTTAATAAAATTGATAAACCGGGAGCCAATGCCGACAAAATACGCGAAGAATTGGCTCAAATGAATATTTTGGTTGAAGATTGGGGCGGTAAATATCAATCGCAAGAAATATCGGCAAAAACCGGTAAAGGTGTTAAAGAATTAATGGAAAAAGTAGTGCTTGAAGCCGAGTTATTGGAACTTAAAGCCGATCCTAAAAAACGAGCTACCGGAACCATTTTGGAAGCATCATTGGATAAAGGTCGCGGATATGTAGCCAATATTTTGGTTCAAGGCGGAACATTGCACCAAGGCGACATAGTTCTTGCCGGATGTCACAGTGGTAAAGTAAAAGCAATGTTTAACGAACGTGAACAAAAAATCAAATCTGCAGGCCCATCGATTCCTGCCTTAATATTAGGATTGGACGGCGCACCAAAAGCCGGTGATAAATTCCATGTATTGGAAGATGAAAAAGAAGCCCGAAGAATTGCCGACAAACGTCAACAACTTATTCGCGAGCAAAGCATTAAAACACAAAAACATCTTACTCTTGATGAAATCGGACGTCGTATTGCATTAGGCGACTTTAAAGAATTAAATATTATCATAAAAGGTGATGTGGATGGTTCTATTGAAGCATTATCCGATTCATTATTGAAATTATCTACCGATAAAATTCAAGTGAACATCATTCACAAAGCCGTTGGTCAAATTACCGACTCGGATGTAATGCTTGCCTCTGCATCGGACGCAATTATTATCGGTTTCCAAGTCAGACCTTCTTCATCTGCCCGTAAATTAGCCGAAAAAGAAGAGATAGATATTCGTCTGTACTCTATCATTTACGATGCTATTGAGGAAATTAAAGCCGCAATGGAAGGTATGTTGGCACCAAAAGAAGTGGAGAAAGTGGTTGGAACTGCCGAAGTTAGAGAAACATTCAAAATAACAAAAGTTGGAACCGTTGCCGGTTGTATGGTTCTTGACGGAAAAATAAAACGTAATAACGACGTACGACTTATACGTGAAGGCATTGTCATCTATACCGGAAAATTAGGTTCGCTAAAACGTTTCAAAGATGATGTGAAAGAAGTTGCTGCAGGCTACGAATGTGGTTTAAATATCGAGAACTTCAACGACATTAAAGTGGGTGATATTGTAGAAGCATTTGAAACGGAAGAAGTAAAACAAAAATTATAAATTTCATAATATGTTAAATAAATCTGTTTTTTTAATCATAGCAATGCTCGGCATTGCTATGATTTCGCGTACTCAAAATAATATAAAACCTTGCGGTACCGACCAAGTAATGCAAGAAGCTTTGCTAAAAAATCCGGCTCTTGAAAAATTATTGCAAAATCAAGACTCCTTAGCCAAAGAATATACCAAGCAGCATTACGGTGAAAAATCGGGAACTGTAAAAATTATTCCTGTGGTAATTCATGTTATTCACACGTACGGACCCGAAAATGTATCAAAAGCTCAAGTTTTAGACGCTATTCGCATTATTAATGAAGATTTCAGAAATTTAAACAGTGATACAGCTGATGTTATTCCGGTATTTAAATCTATTGTTGCCGACAGTGAAATAGAATTTCGTTTAGCGCAATTAGACCCTAACGGAAATTGTACCGAAGGAATTACCCGCACTTATTCACCCTTAACGCATAGCGCCGGAGAAAATGTAAAAGACCTCATCAGCTGGAATACTGCAAAATATTTAAATGTTTGGGTTGTTGCCAATATTGAAAGTGGCGCAGGTGCGTATGCATACTATCCGGGTACTGCACCCCAACCAAGCCACGAGGGAATTGTTTGCCGGGCATCACAGTTTGGAAGCATAGGTGCATCAAACGGAGGTAATTTCTCTTCACGAACGCTAACCCATGAAATAGGGCATTACTTAAACCTTGCCCATACATGGGGAAGTACCAACTCTAATGCCGACCCTTCAAATTGTTCATCAGATGATGGCGTATCAGACACGCCTAATACTATTGGGAGTAATTTAAATTGCGATTTAAATCAAAACACTTGCAACAGTTTAGATAATGTGCAAAATTATATGGATTATGCAACTTGTGCTAAAATGTTTACCCAAGGACAAAAAGCAAGAATGCAAGCAGCTTTAAACTCTTCTGCCGGAAACAGAAACAATTTGTGGACATCATCCAATTTGATTGCAACGGGAACAAATGACGGTTATACTCCGGTAACTTGTGCACCAATAGCCGACTTTAACGCCTCAACTTATAGAATTTGTGCGGGAGAAAGCGTAACATTTACCGATTTATCCTACAATGCACCAAAAGATAATTCATGGACGTACAGTTGGAGTTTTCCGGGTGGTACACCATCTACATCAACCGATTCAATGCCGACAATTACTTACAACACGCCCGGCATTTATGATGTTTCACTTACCGTTACCAACAGCGCCGGAAGTGATTCATATACCAGAAACCAACTGATTATTGTAAAACAAACTTCCGGAGGTGGTGCAACACCCTTTACCGAAGGGTTTGAAGATGCCGCATTCCCTGTAAATTCTACCAACAACAATCTTAGTTGGGAATATGAGTTTAATACTTCAACGGCATGGGACAGAACAACCTTGGCATCCTATTCGGGTAATGCTTCCATAATGATTGACAATCAAAACGTAGCCGACGGTATGGTAAATTCTTTCATCTCACCTACCATTGATTTTAGTAATGTAACTTCTACAGGTATAATGACTTTTAAGGTTGCTTATGCACAAATTGACAACACTTCTTCCGATTTACTTCGTGTATTATTTTCTAAAGATTGTGGAAAAACTTGGCAAGTTCGATTTGCCCGAAGTGGTGCTCAATTGGCATCCGCTTCACCCACAAGTGGCAACTTTATCCCCTCAACAACTGCTGAATGGCAAGAATTTAGTATTCCGTTGTCAATTTTTGCAGGCGAACAATCTATTTACGTAAAATTTGAGATGACTTCGGGAGGTGGAAACAAATGCTATGTGGATGATATTAATATTCAAGCAACAACAGGAGTGGAAGAACTAATTAACGACGAACAAATTCAACTATACCCGAACCCTTCTGCCGGAAATGTTACCGTTAAGCTTAATACCGATTTAGCTGTACCGGCCAGCATACAAATTTTAGATATATCGGGAAGAGTTATTATTGACAAAACCGTTCAACTTTCGCAAAACCCTGTAAATATCAATAACGAAAACACGTTAATTCCGGGTACGTATTTTGTAAATATTACTGCAGGAAATAAAAAATGGGTGAAAAAGTTGGTTGTTCTTAAATAGAATAAAGAAAGCCATAAAAGAAACGTACTACAGTAAAGACAGCAAAAAATAGCTCAATTGCAATTGTAAAAGAGATTTGTTACTTTTATCTAATGTAGTGTTTTTTAATTTCAGTAGTGTTAAGATTATACGAATTTACATACCCTGTCAACTGTAATGAATAAACATAATAAAATTGGAATTAATAACAATAAAAACATTTGATAATCCTATTGATGCTCACGTAATGAAGTCAAAACTTGAAAGCGAAGGGGTAAAATGCTTTCTCTTTGACGAAAATGTAGTTGGATTGAATCCTGTTTACAACATAGCAGTAGGAGGTATAAAATTAAAAATTTTAGAATCAGACCTTGAAAAAGCTGTTTCGATTATAGATGAGACTGAAAATAGTAAGCCTACCAATGAAAAAGGTGAAATTGTAATTTGTCCACATTGTCATTCAAAAGATATTTATACCAGTTATAAATCAACAAAAGGGTTGAAAGGCACTATATCTATTCTTATATCTTTTTTATTAATGGTTTTTCCTATTTATTTTAAAACCGTTTATAAATGCAAAAAATGTGGGGCAGAATTTAAATAAAATCAAAAGCTACCCGTTGTGCATTTGTAAATAAAAAGAAAAAAGCCGTTCATTACACTTAAAAAAGTTGTATATTTATTTGATTACCAATACAATAAATACATGAACG
>MDTD01106975.1_pt1 | contig 83637 bp, 63 predicted proteins | sample 811221 | NCBI WGS metagenome assembly MDTD01 (sample SAMN05326646, study PRJNA326480) | marine metagenome | isolation source: seawater | place: Pacific Ocean: South West | collected 2011 | reverse complement strand
CAGGTACTGTGTTCGTTCTCTCGTGAGGATAGGACTTCAGTCCGTAGCTCACGAAACTTCCCCTAACCTACCGGCTTCAGCCGGTAGTGGTTCAGTTTCCCCGGACCCTGTCACGCATTGGATCCTCTGTATAATTGCTTGCTGACCTCAATGCCAAGGAGCTACCCTACGATGTCCCAAATTCAATACTACGGCTACAACAAGTGTTCGACCTGTCGCAAAGCTGCCAAGTGGCTCAGCGATCATGGCGTCGAATTCACCGAGCATGCCATTGTCGACAATCCGCCGTCTCAAGCAGTCCTCAAAAAAATACTCGCGTCCGGCGAATACGAGCTTAAGGACCTTTTCAACAAGTCCGGCGTGCTTTATCGTGAGATGAACATGAAAGACAAGCTCCCAGCCATGTCCAAAGCCGATGCCATCAAACTCCTGGCTGCCAACGGTAAGCTCATCAAAAGACCCATCGTCACCGATGGAGCCAAGCACACCGTCGGATTCAAGGAAGATCAGTTCAAAGCGACCTGGGGATAATTTTCCGGTTCGAACCGAGACGAATTTTCTTTTTCATGGTTGACTTGCTGAAACTCAGTCATACAATTCAAGCGTATGAATTTAATTCAAGCGTATGAAATAGCGGTTTTGGCATGAAAATAACTTCAAAGCACATTGCAGAGCAACTCGGGATTTCGCAATCCACGGTCTCATTGGCTCTGCGAAATGATCCTCGCATCAAGGACGAGACCCGGAAACGGATCATGGAAACCGCAGACCGCCTGGGCTATACCCCCAATCTGGTGTCGCGATCCCTGGTGTCGGGTAAGACCCAGACGATTGCGGTGCTGGCGGCATTCAAAATATTCGAACACACCGGACGGATGCTCAGCGGGATGGCGCAAGCGGCGCAGGAGCAGGGCTACACCATCAAGCTCATGATCCTCGAAGGCAAGACTGACCTGTCGGACACGATCAAACAATGTCTGGCTAACCGCGTCGCGGGGGTGATCGGCATCAGTATCCGACCCAAGTCAGCAGTGCAGATTACTCAAATGCTCGATCAACACCAGACGCCACTGGTTTTACTTGACAGTAATGCCCCGGAAATGGCTTGCCATCACGTGCTTTCTGATGACAAGATGGGGTCACATCAAGCAGCTGAACACCTTATTGGTTTAGGACATCGCAATTTAGCGGTGCTTACTGGACATATGGATTCATCGGTGACCAAACGCCGTACCAAGGCATTTTGGGAAAAGGCTGCCGAATTGCTTGGGGATCCGGCAATGCCAAAACCAACCGAATTGGCATACCACATTAATGACGTGGCGGATCACAAAACCCGGGCGCTGCTTAATAGTTTGCCACGACCCACTGCACTATTTTGCACGACGGACTTTATGGCGGCAGTGGCGTTGCGCGTGGCAAGGAGTATGGGGCTTTTAATACCTCAGGATATTTCCATCGTGGGCTATGGCAACCTGATTATTTCAGAGCTGACTGATCCTGCATTAACGACGGTGGACGAGCCGTTTACACAAATGGGGTTTGCTGCCATGAGTACAGTGCTTAACTCCGCCAAGTGTGAACAATATGAGAGTATGAATCAACCGCAAGAAATTTTATTGCCAAGTGAATTAATTATACGTCAGTCAACTTCAAAAGTTTAATGATTAGACGCGTCAGGTACGCGGATCGTCAGATAGGTTTTAATTTCGACAGGCTGAATTAAGTAGTAATGTATTCGTATTGAGCGTCAAACTAATACTTTGTCGTGAAAGCTGTCGTATGTTTATTGCGTAGGTGTTGAACATATTTAGTGTTCATAATAAAAAAGGGATAAGTTATGAGGCTGTGTGTCGCGTTGTTAATAGTTACCTGTATGAGTTGGATAGCAATGCCCCTTGAGGCTCAGCTTAATTCGCATACCATTGGCAAGTTCAAAGAAGCCCCAAAGATTGATGGCATACTGGATGAATGGGATGCCCATCAATCCCTGGTGATGAGTAAGCCTAATGTCGATGACTTAAGAGTCGATAAAGCTTTGGTCGCCTGGGATGATAATAATATCTATGTCGCAATGTCCATGTCTGACCGTGCGATGATTAACGACAATGAATTGACTCGTTTACAGATGGGTGACAACATGGATTTCCGTGTTGCGCAACATAAAGGACAAGTCAAAACTTTTCGTCTATGCATCGCACCGACAACCAATACGAAAAAGCCGGGGATGAAGCTGTACCTGCCTGACAAAAGCGTGATCACTGATGATACCGGTGAAGCTAAAAACGGCATCAAATGGGCAGTGAATGTGGATGGTAACGTCTGGTCCGTTGAAGCATCTATTCCCAAAGAAGCCCTGGATATCAAGCTTGAGGTCGGTAAGTCCTATCCTTTTGTATTCGTAGTTTGGGATCGTGATCGGACTGATAAAGATGATTGGAATCCCTGGTGGCGTCGTAGTCAATTCGGCCCGCAGAAAAAGCGTCCCAAAGAATGGCCAATGTTGATTTTTCAGGAAGAAGCTCCAAAAGCTGAAGCTGCCAAACCGACAATATCAAACAGTAAACAGGCCAGGTCTTCCAAGTCGGAAAATACCATTGCCATCAACGTGTCACGAAATAAACCATGTAATCTTTTCACTCCTGGTGAATCCGTTAGTTTTAACGCGACACTCAATAGCGGTTTGGTCAGTAAGGGAGAATTGATTGCTACGGTCACGGATTATTTTGGAAAGACTGTCGCGAAGCAGACTTTTACGATCCAACTTCCAGACAGCAAGGAGGTCGCCCTCCCTTTTGAACAACTCCCTCGCGGTTATTATGAGTTGAATCTCAAGGCAGCTGTCAAAACTGTCAATGGTAAAACCGTTGAGGGATCACAAAAAGTCTGTTTTGCCGTTGCTGATCTGACCCGTCGCACCGCATCAGAAGTCCGACAGGGGAACTATCGCTTTGGCCTGAAAATGTACTATCTCCGCAATGCTTGGTGGGCCGGAAACGCAGATTGGGATGAACGTGAAGTTGTTGATGCCATGAGCAAACTCGGTTTGCAGTGGACGCGGGTTCTCCTGCAACAGACCTCGCATCTGTCGACTGAGGAGATCGTCAAGGCTTACCCGATGAATGCTATCTTCAAGGTCGAACGCTTCCCACGTGAACTCTATGACGCTCAGCGTTACGGTCCCATCGAGGAATACGAACGCAAGTACGGACGCGGTGCATGGACACTCAAGACCCTGCCGCAGAAAGAACCCTATCAGGCATGGCTTAAGCAGGTTCTCACAACCGTGCCCCCAGAGCAGAAGGTCTATGAAATCTGGAATGAAGCTTGGGATAAGATGTCCCCCGAAGACCTGGCAACCCTCTCAAACTGGATCACCGAAGTGATACTGGCAGAGCGCCCTGACGCCATCATCGGTGCCAATCTCCGTGGCAGTACCAGTAAATATGAGTACGACGCCAAGTTCATCGAAGCTGGCGGGATGAAGGGCATGAAAATGGTCGCGCTGCATCCCTACAGTGAGGCAGAAAACCGATTGTGGTTGCGTGAGTATCGCCAGTGGGTCAGTGATCAGATGGGCTATCCCATTGATATTTACGTCACCGAGTATGGTTCACATTCCTGTCCTCAGGGCCCTGCAAGACGCAGTGAAAATGAGCAGGCCCAGCGTGTCGTGCGTCAATCCCTGGCACTGTATGCTGAAGATGTCAAAGCCCTCACTCCACACTGGGCCGGCCAGCGTGAACACAATCCCACATACCATGAAGACTGGTTTGGTTTTGTCCGTCTGAACCACGAACCTAAGCCGGTTTTGATTGCTCATGCGGTTAGCGGACGCATGATTGACGCCAGCCGATATGTCGGTGATCTGTTCTACGATCAAGGCGTCGAGTCATTGCTCTTTGAACGCAATGGCCAATACACGTTGGCGATTTGGACGCAGGACGGTGAAAAGAATATCACCGTCAATCCCGGGGTAAGTCAATTGACGCAAGTCGACATCGTGGGCAAGCAGTCCATAATGCAGGTTCAGGATGACAAGCTTCAGGTCACCGCTTCCCCGAACGTGATTTATCTGGTGGGTGTAAGTCCCAAACTCAAAGCAAAGGCAACCACCAAACTCGATCCTGCCCGATGGGCCGACGAGGCTGGCAAAGTCCGTCTGACCCGACATCTGCCCAAAGCCAACAAGCCAATTGTTGCTGACGGGAAGATCACCGAATGGAGCGATTCATTGCAGCTTTACATGACCAATCCCAAGGTCAACGGCAAAGATGCCAGCGGTCAGGCCTATATGAGTTGGGATCAAAACAATCTCTATATTGCAGTGGATATGCGGGATAATGAGATGCTCAACAATCGTCCGCTTAACAAAATATATCAGCAGGACAGCATTGAATTATTTATCAGTGCTGAGCCTCGTGAGAACAATCCAGGCTATGGCCCCAACGATTACCAGTTCATGGTCACCCCCACATCCATGTTGGGCAAACCCTTACGTGTGAAGATCACAGATCGTGAAGCAGGTAAGTCCGCTGATGTATCCGGAGACACGTTCTACGCAGGTAAAACCCAGCAAGGTTGGGTCGCTGAGTTTGCGATTCCCTGGTCTGAAATCTCCGGCTTTGTGCCATCGGTGGGAAGCAAAATTGCCATGGAACTTCGCGTCAATGATGCGGACACTTCCCATGAACGCTGGAAGATTGATGCTGAAGGTGTCGTGGTGCGTCCGTCAGATCCGACGAGTTGGTCCTACTTTATTTTTAAATAATCAAGCAAAATCATTTTGAAATTCGTATATGCGATGAAAGGACTAGTGATGATTCAACATAACAAAAAAGCATTTACGCTTATCGAGTTACTTGTGGTCATTTCAATCATCAGCTTGTTGATCTCGATTTTGTTACCAGCGTTAGGCAGCGCCCGAAAAGCAGCACGCAGTATGCAATGTGCGACACAACTAAGACAAATCGGCTTGGGATCAACCGCGTACGCGCAGGACTATAACGGGAACCTGATGCAACGCGATAAATTCTCCGGCACCAAGCATTGGTCGGAACTGGTCTACAATGGTGGATACCTCACAGGAAACAAAACCCTCTTCGGCTGTCCAGAACAACCCTATCAAGGCTATAACCGTTGGCTGACCTATGGGATCCAATGGAATGATGGCAACAACGAAACTGAGGTCAAACTCTACGACAGTTCCGGATCATGGAAAGCGATGATGCTCAATATTGAGACGATCAAGAAGCCTGGTAAATACATCCTCTACGCAGATTCAATCATTGCACTGACCGATGGGAATTTCCCCAATGGGGATTGGCACTTTTTTCCCAGTTCCTATCTGGGCAACGGGGTGGGGAATGTCTATCTAAGACACCAGACCGGTGCGAATCTCTACTTTGTTGATGGCCACGTTTACACCACGCAAGCAACCAGTGATCTGAAAAAATTTGGCCTGCGTAAAGCGATTGGTAAAGATTACACCTATTTGAATTTTTAAACGATCGTGATTCAGGCAATCGGCAAGCAGCGATGCAACATGTAATGCAAAACCAATTAGGTCCAGAGTCCTGTGATAGCCAATCATGGCAGGGCTGTCAGATCAAACCGGTCTGGCCAGAGCAGCAGGTCCATGCTCTGCATGCGTATTTTAACTGCTGTCCCGAATCACCTGATGGCAGATGGATCGTGCTGTTTGTCAGCGAACAGGCGGATGCTCAGGTCGGTGACATCTGTTTGGTTGAGCGTGCCACTGACAGAACGTTGATTCTGGATCAAGGGGTACAGGTGGAAGATGCCCACCGTCAGGCCATGCAGCAATGGTCTGCCAACGGTCAATATGTAATTTACATGAAGCCTTGCCAGAATCAGTGGCAAGTCATCCGTGCAGATGTGAAAACACGGGAATTAACCGTGCTTTTTACAGGAGCCCAGCTTTTTTGTGGGCAACCGCTTCAGGATCATGTACCGCTGTACGGTATGCCGTGGGCGCCCGGTGAGCATCGCGATTTGGTGTTGCTTAATGTCCGCACAGGTGAATATCGTACGGCAGTGACACTCAAGCAGGTGCTTGCGGATCATGCTTTGGTGATCGAAAGAATGTTTGATGGTCGTGTGCCGGATTCGATAGCTTACCCCGTGCTCAGCCCTGATGGCTCGCGCGTGTTCTTCAAGCTTTCATGTGTCGGTGATAAGCAGTATCGCTCGAACAAGGCCAGCTTGCGTGAGGGTTTGTTCGTGTATGACCTGCATAAAGCATTACCACTGGGGCTGTATCCATCGTGGGGTCATCCTGCATGGATGCCTGATTCAAAGCATGTTCTGCGAATGAATGTGATCATTGATACGGATACCATGCAGACACGTGAAATTCCATGGTATCCATCGCAATCCAACTCACATGCAAGCTCATCACCCGATGGCACAATGCTTGTGATGGATGTCGCACGGGATGCCTTTACCGCAAAAGAATTTCACTGGGCCATTGTAGTAGGTGATGATCAAACCAACTGGCATCGCATTCATACCGACCCGGCTCCACGTCATGGCACGACAAGCTGGCGTCCGGCCCACCCGCATCCGGTCTTTAGTGCCGATGGCAAACGTATATATTTCAATGCCAACATGGGTGATTGGACGAGTCTTCAAGTGGCACACTGTATAGATTGAAATTCGGCTTGAATAAGAGAGAAAATAGTTATGCAATATGACAATGTTGATATTCAAATTCAGCCAGACAGAAACAATCGGAGTTCCAGTGCGTTTACACTTATTGAATTGCTGGTTGTGATCGCAATTGTTTCACTACTCATTGCGATCTTGCTCCCTGCTCTGGCTAAAGCAAAAGAAGCAGCGGACAGGCTTAAGTGCATGAACAATCTCAAGCAGATCAACATAGCGATGGCAACATACACCATGGATGATCATGGTGAAGAGTTCCCGCCGCATGACAATGGTTATTCAAGTTGGCCTTATGTATTTCGTGATTGGGGATTGGAAAGATCAAATTTTTATAAGAGTTACCTCAATGATAAACAGGTCTACTATTGTCCGACGGATGTTCACAAAGGGATTTCCAATCCTGCAAAAAATGCAAATTACTTTCCGGGGCGTGTGCCGGGGAAATCCGCGACGGAGATATCATATGCATATTTCATGGGGCAGGACATTAAATATTCTTACAAACGCAATACCCGCCAGGGGCAAGTGAATATGGTTGATGTACTGTATCCCGACCGAACGACTGCTATTGCCGATGTGATGCGTTTTGAACTTTACAAAATACTTGACTATATCAAGTCACATGGATCGTGGAATCATGCTCGAGGCTCAAGTATGTCCTCGCTGGATCACGGGGGGAGTATGGCATTTGTCGATGGGCATGTGGCATGGATTCAGGGGCCTGATGTTTTAAATCATGATCAGCGTATGAAAAACGGGGATAAAACCTACGTTGCTGTCCAGCCGCATGATTTTTAGTACGTACATTTATTGAAATAAGTAATTAATTAAAAAACTACTCAAAGAGCAGTCGATATCCGTACATTAACAATAATGTGTTCCAGATATGAGCGAGTTGAAGATGAAGATGTTGAAAGTCATTACGAATGTCTTGTTTGTTACCGCAACCATGATGACCGTTGTCCCGGTTTATGCAGTTGAGTTGGATGCCGATGGTAATGGCCTTTATGACGATGCCGAACGAAAAGTCCTTGTGGATACTTTTCAGCGGGTCTGTCCATCCTTGAAAGATACTACATTTGATGCCGATGGTGATGGCAAGGTTACGATCCTTGAGCAAACACAAGGGCGTCATCCCTTGTCCATGACCATAGGACAAGAAGTCATCAAAAGTGGTGTTCAGATTCCATGGGGAATTGATATTTTTCCTGAATGGCTGATGTGCGCCTATTTTCAGGAAGATGTTCAAATCGGGCAGGTTAATGAGCATCTGGCTCGAGGTATCCGGCTACGAAACGCTGCGCAGGATGATACTTCTAAAACACCGCAAAAAACCAGTGATAAAAGTGGCATCATCTTTGCCGAAAACTCCGGCCAACATATGTCCATGCTCGGTGAACGTGATGCCCGATGGAATTATCGCTGGTGCATTTTCACGTTCCGTATTGATGGAAACACAGGTAATGATGAACAAACTGTCTTGCTGGATTTAAATCGTGGCAATGGGTCCTACAAATCATCCCCCAAAATCTGGTACGACAAAAAAGCTGGACTATATATTCAATATATCGGTCACAATGTCGATGGGTTGGATAAACGTATTATGAATACCTCCGCCATTCATACTGATGGCAAGACATGGAACGTTGTGGTCTGTGGTATTCGGTACGGCCAAATGTACGCTTCAGTCAATGGGCATGTGTTAACAACTTCAACGCCACAGCCGGAACGTTTTTCTGGCGATATGGTTTATGACACCACCACCTTCCTTGGACGACCGCAATCGGGTAACGCATCATGGGCCTATGACGCGCTGGTCTTGGGCATTTCCGAACCGTCCGAAGCGATGGTCCGGAAGATGACCGGATGGGCGGCACACCGTTTGAACTTTGCCGATCGGCTCCCAAAGGATCATCCCTATCGCTACAAACGCCCGGTCATCGACGCTGAGGATTTTCCTTATCGCTATGTACATGACAATGAAAAATGGTTGGCCTGGGGGCAGACACTTAAGGGACAAACCAAACGAGCTCATGCAGGCAAGCCACCAGTAAAAGTCTCCGGTTTTGAACGTGTTTTCTACGATGACTTCCGTGCTTACCGCATTGAGGATAGTACCAGTGGCAAGGGAGATTTGTGGATGGGCTTCGGCTTTAACACGGCTGTGGGTGGCAGTGCGCGTTTGATCAAACCCAATCAAAAACCTGATGCCTATCCGTACGATGCCAAGAACCAAAAACAGACCCTGTCATTGGTCGCCCAAGGTGATCGCTGGCGAGGTAGTGCGTTTTACTCTGTCAACGATCTGGGACATGGTTACACCTGGATGGGCCCGAAAATTTTCCGCATCCGTTGCATGTTCCCCAAACTCAGCAAAGAAGAAGTCGCAGGCGGACTCTTTCCTGCATTCTGGTCTTACAGTACAGACTGGCTATTCTGGCGGACAGGTAATCGCATTGAAAACGACTGGTTTGAATTTGATGGTCTCAATCCACGTTGGCTTAATGGTGTTGCTACGCATTTTCATTATGCACATGTCAATAATATCTTTGCTTTGAACCCCAAGAGCTATAAACGTTTTAAGGTCAACGGGACTGAACTTACCGAAGAACGCACCGGGATTCCCGGCGGACTCTATATATGGGATGGTGAGTACCATACATGGGAATATGTTGTTGACGAAGATATGTTTTATATTAATGTGACCTATAAAGACGAAAATGGTAATGATAAATGGGTTGAGCTTTGCCGATGCCCAACGTCACCAACATATCTTCAACGTATGGATCTCCAATTGGACTATGCACTCAAAGGTAAGCATGGCACACCCAAGGATGGTGCCCGTCAGGATTTTGTTGTTGATTGGATTGAAGTGTTACAAAAGTCCAGCCAACTCAATCATGTTGCCGACGCCTTTGCCAGTAAACCTCTATTAACAGGTACACCACGCGTCGGGCAAACCGTCACATGCAATCCCAATATCAAAGATACAACTGACATTCGTTACTACTGGTTTGCTGATGGGTATCCACTGACCTATGGCATGCGAAACCAATGGGTAATCACCGACGATCTGGCAGGCAAGGAACTTCGCTGCATGGTCAAGGCTGTGGGCGCAAGGGATCAACCTGAAGCATGGACTGCTCCCGTGAAGATCAGTAAGTAATCAGCGACAAGTTCATCGCCTTCTTCCCGGCCAAGTCTCCGGCGACTCCCAAAACGCGCCATCACGTGATCCATAATAGGACACGGTGGCATCGTCCATCACCTTGGCGGTGCGTGCTGCGGAGACCACGGTGCTGGGGCAGTGACCTTCACCATTAAGTTCATTGACGATGCTTTGGATCAGCGCCTGCTGGACATGCGGCGGGTCGGGCAGTTCCATCACCTGTTCATCATCTTGGGTGGTCAACGTTAATCGGGGATGGGCAAAGCATGCCATGTCCAGTTTACCCTGGGTGCCTGAGATGAGAATGCGGTCTTCGCTGCACTGTGATGCAAAGTTCCAACACCCGCTGCCCACGCCGATACTGTTTTGCAGATCAAATCGCAGACTCACGATTTCGTCGACATCGTAAATCCCGGTGACGTTACGCGCACTACCTGTGACATTGATTAACGGGCCGACCATGTAGTCGATCACGTCCAGTGCGTGAGAAGCCAGGTCGAAGAACAGACCACCGCCGGACTGCTGAGCCTGGACACGCCAAGGCAAATTCTGGGCATCGGTGCGTTGGTGCGTGGCGTTTTGGAACATGACATTCACCGCAGTCACATCACCTATTATGCCACTGTCAATGAGCTGCTTGGCTTTGACGAACCGTGGGAGTTGGCGACGGTAAAACGCTGCAAATGCAGGCAAATTCTTCGCTGCAAACGCTTCAACGATCTGCATCGCTTCTGCATGATTACGTGTCAAAGGTTTTTCGATGTAACACGGTTTCCCTGCTGCTGCGACCTTCATTGCATAGCTTGCATGATCGCCGACCGGTGTTGCAATGTAGACGATGTCCACGTCCGGTGAATTGATGACTTCGTCAGCGTTTGTCGTCCATTGAGGAACGTTATGTCGCTTGGCATAGTCGGCAGCTTTATCAGCATCACGGCGCATGACCATGGACAACGCGCTATTCTCTGATTTGTAAAAACCGGGGCCGGACTTGATTTCACAGACATCACCGCAGCCGATGATGCCCCAGCGGATGGTACGTTTGGTTGTTGTGTTCATGTTGGACTTTCATTTTGCTCTTCGATCAAACTGCATCACGCAGTGATGCAGCTATTGATCTTTTGTGTTTGAATCGCTTCACATGATAATCGCTGCGACACTTTCCGGGGGGCGTGTCGCTGATGCCTTGTCATAACAATAAAAAACCACGACTCCATAGAGCCGTGGTTTTTGTGTTTTGAAAATGACAGTTTGGCTTACGCGCCGTAAACACGTGCTGTTGGCGTCATCTCTGCGTCTAATGCCGCATCAGCAAGTTTGCGGTACATCATCTCGCGGACATCGCGGTAGGACGGATCGTCGTAGACGTTGTTCAGTTCGTTGGGGTCTTTGTTCATGTCAAAGAGTTCGCCCCAATCCCGACCGCGGTAGACGGTGAGTTTGTAGTCGCTGGTGACGATGGTTCGCAGGTGGACTTCCGGGCCGACCTGGTGATGGTTTTCGACAATGGCGTAGTCGCGGACTTCTTTGCTGTCGGTCCAGTTGTTCAGGACATTCATGCCGGACATACTGCGGGGAATTTCCATGCCTGCTGCTGCACAGAAGGTTGGTGCGTAGTCCACCAGTGACTGGACATCATCGCTGACTTTACCTGCGGGGATTTTGTCTTTCCATGCAGCAAGCATCGGCACTCGGATGACATCGTCATAGTGGAATGGTCCCTTGGCAATGAGGCCGTGTTGCCCCAGGAAGTGACCATGGTCAGACGTGAAGACGATCATGGTGTTGTCGATCATGCCGTTGTCCTCGAGCGCGTCGAGGGTCTTGCCGATCCATTTATCCATGAAGCTGATCATGCCGTAGTAACAGGCCATGTTCTTCTTCATTTTTTCGTCATCATGCAGATGTGAGTGGTAACCGTGATTGCCACGTGTGTCGTTATTGTACGATGAGTAGTCAGGTTTCTGCTCACGGGTCATATGGTGGGGCGGGGGCATCTTGTCGAACTCACCTTCGACGAAGTGACCAATGGGCATATCCTCTGGATCGTACATACTTGCCCAGGGTTCACTCACGGCATAAGGCGGGTGCGGATCGTGATAGCTTGACCAGATGAAGAACGGCTTGTTGTCAGCTTTGGCTTTTTGAATTGCAGCAATGGTGCGCTTACCCGTCCATGCGGTGTAGTGCAGGTCTTCGGGTAATTCCCAATGTGTGGTTTTGTTAACGCTGGGAGACTTCGACGAATTGCTGTCTTTCACACCATCATTTCGTGGCATGAAATATTCTTTCCAATCGGTGAGACCCTGTTCTTCAAGCCAGATGCCGTAGTGTTGGCCGGCATGTCCTTCGTCAGTGTGGTTGCGACAGGTTTCCACGTGATCAAAACCATACCAAGGCGTGTGCTTGTCGTTGAACGTTTTCCAGAATTCCAGATCACGCAATAGTGGATAAGATTCGACACTTTCACAATCCAACTCCGGGCGATTCATCAGGGGTTGGAAATGTGCTTTACCCACAAGCGCCGTCCAATAGCCTTCATCATGCAGATACTCACCGAGTGTCGGCACATTCTCCGGCAGCTTGGTTCCAAGCGTGAAGGCGCCGTGTTGCGACGGATACTGCCCGGTGATGAGTGTCGCTCGCGTGGGGGTGCACGTGGGGTTGGGGCAATAGGCACGGGTGAAGTTGGTGCCCATGGCAGCTAAGCGATCGAGGTTGGGCGTTTTGATCTTGGGATTGTTGATGCCCAGGGTAAACCAGTGTTGCTGGTCGGAGGTGATAAGCAGGAGATTGGGTTTGTCAGCCATGTTGGTATTCCAGTTTATATGCCAGGTGAAGTTCGATTAAATATCTTGAGGCAGGGGGAATTCGTCGCCGGTGTCCTTGATCCATTGTTCAAGTTTATCCTGTAATTCCCGACGTTTTTTGCCAAATGAAGAGTTGTGAGCCAGGTTGATTTGTTCGTATGGATCTTCATTGAGGTTAAACAGCAGCCAGGGTTGATGCTCCAGGCAAACATATTTCCAGCCGTCGGTGGTGACGACGCCGCGCCAGGGTCTGTCGGTGGAGTTGCCATGTTTCGTTGGGACGACGAGTTGGCAAAACGCGGAGTCTGGATAGTCATCGCGTGGTTCTTTGCCCATCACACGCAATGCCGAGTAGTCCGTGCCGCGCATCCAATCCGGTACGTCGATGTTGCATAGCCCAAGTGTGGTGGGCGCCATGTCGACATGGTTGACCAGTGCAGCGTTCTGCCCATTTTTTGTGCCATATCTAGGATTGGTGCCACCGAAAATCATGGGCACGCGTAGCGATTCTTCGTAGGGATTGGTTTTGAGGAATTGGCCTTGACTGCCGTGCATATCACCATGATCGGAAAAGAAGATGACATGGGTATCTTCGATCATCTCCAAGTCCCAGAGCGTGCTGAAAATGCGACCAAGGTTGTGATCAAGATTTTCAATCATACCGTAGTATCCAGCCAGATCGCGTCCGGCCTGTTCACGGATGCGCTTCACATCCGGCACGTTGGGTCGGAACTTGATGTCACCGGGGGTGTGTCGGCCCTGGAATGCTTCGGGGGCGACATACGGATTGTGTGGCGGCTGAACCGACATCACACAGAAGAACGGCTTGTCATCTTCCTTGCGCTCTTTGATGTAGTCCAGTGTCAGGTCGGTCAGCGCATCGGTTTCATAGGTTGGCAAACGGTAGTGTTCGATTTCGTTGCCTTGGTCATCATGCCCGTGCACGAAGCTGTCCCACTGACTGTTGTTGTTTTCAAAACCCAACCATTGTTTGAACCCGCCACGACGATGGGGTTTGACATATGCCAACGCGCCGCGACCTTCACGTTCGTGATGTCCATCGACGTGCCACTTGCCGATGTAGGCGGTGTGATAGCCTGCATCGTTAAAGGGATGTGCCAGCGTCTTGGCATCATCGGGTATCGGATACTCGTGGCCTGGGATCATTTCGTGGGGGTATCGACTGGTCAGCAGTGAACCACGGTACGGGCAGCAAAGCGGGCAGCCACCCACACCGTTTAAGCTCAACCCTTCAGACGCCATGCGGTCGATGTTGGGTGTGTACACATTCGGATCGCCAGCACAACCCAAAGCCTGGGCACGATGTTGATCGCCAAAGACCCAGATGACATTGGGATGCTTGGAGGGTTTGGGTTTGTTGTCGGGCATGGTGGACTGCTTTCTGTCAAAAACTCGGCACGGTTTAAGGTATCGAAAACGATATTTATGTTACATGCCAGTCGTTATGCGAATTTCTTTATACTAGCAATTGCCCATTGAACGTCAAAATAATATTGGTTTTTTACGTAGGATATTTGAAAAGCCTTGATGTCTTTTTTTACCGCCAAGACGCCAGGAACGCAGAGTTGAAAACCGAGAAAAAACCTTGAAAATAAACCAAAATATCTGCCTTGTTAAACTTGGCGATCATGGCGTCTTGGCGGTAAAAATGGGGTTGGTTTTTTCAATAGTCTCAAGTGATATTGCGGTTGTTGAGACATAAAAAAACGGAAGACTCATCGTTGAGCCTTCCGTTTCAATTTCACAAGTTATGATCCCAAGCACACGTTGATGTACTGGGGAAACTTCCGGGGGGATTAGTGTTCGGGGGTCAGTTCGGCGAAGAAGTCATTGCCTTTGTCATCGACGATGATGAAGGCTGGGAAGTTGACGACATCGATTTTGCGGACAGCTTCCATACCCAGTTCTTCGAAGTCGAGGACTTCGACTTTCTTGATGTTGTCCTGGGCGAGGATGGCTGCTGGGCCACCGATGGAACCGAGATAGAATCCGCCGTACTTCTTGCAGGCATCGGTGACTTGCTTGGAGCGGTTGCCCTTGGCAATCATCACCAGCGAGCCGCCGTGCGATTGGAAGAGGTCGGTGAACGGGTCCATGCGTCCTGCGGTGGTCGGGCCGAACGAACCGGACGCCATACCTTCTGGGGTCTTGGCCGGACCTGCGTAGTAGACTGGATAGTCTTTGAAGTAGTCGGGCATGGGTTTGCCAGCTTCGAGCATTTCACGGATGCGGGCATGGGCTGCATCACGGGCGACGATGATCGTGCCGGTGATCGACAGGCGTGTCTTGATGGGGAACTTGGTGAGCAGTTCGCGCACCTTATCCATGCCGATGGACAGATCGATTTTCACTGGCGGGGCGTCTTCAGCGATATCGGTTGGCAGATATTTTTGTGGCTCGGTTTCGAGCTTCTCGATGAAGATGCCGTCCTTAGTGATCTTGCCCTTGATGTTGCGATCCGCTGAGCAGGAGACGGCCAACCCGATCGGGCAGGACGCTGCGTGTCGGGGCATGCGGATGACGCGGACATCGTGAGCCATGTACTTGCCACCGAACTGGGCGCCGATGCCCGACGCTTGAGCAAGTTTGAGAACCTTGGCTTCCATGTCCAGATCGCGGAACGCACGGCCTGACGCGCTGCCACTGGTGGGCAGGGTGTCCAGATATTTCGTCGATGCATACTTGGCGGTCTTAAGGTTGTCTTCTGCCGAGGTGCCGCCAACGACGATGGCGATGTGGTACGGCGGGCAGGCACTGGTACCAAAGTCCTTGATGTGGGTATCCAAGAATTTGAGCAGGTCCTTTTCATTGAGGACGGCCGGCGTTTGCTGGTACAGGAACGTCTTGTTGGCTGAACCGCCACCCTTGGCAATGAACAGGAATTTATATTCATCACCGGTCGTCGCATACAGATCAATCTGTGCAGGCAGGTTACAAGCCGTGTTCTTTTCCTTGAACATTTCAAGCGGCGCGATCTGCGAGTACCGCAGGTTTCGTTCCTGGTACGTGTCATACACACCCATGGACAGCGCCTGGGCATCATCGGATTCGGTCAACACATGCTGACCTTTCTTACCCATGATGATGGCGGTTCCCGTGTCCTGACAGGAGGGCAGTTGGCCGGCAGCGGAGACGACTGCATTTTGCAGATGCGTGAGAATCACAAAGCGGTCATTGTCCGACGCTTCGGGGTCCTTGAATTCTTGGGCGAGTTGCTCAAGGTGAGCAGGGCGGAAGTAAAACGCGATGTCGGTAAAGGCCTGCTTGGCTAAAAGCTTGAGTCCTTCAGGATCGACTTGCAGGAAGCTTTTGCCTCCAAGGTCTACCGTGGTGACATGGTCTTTGGTCAGTAAACGGTACTCGGTGGTGTCTTTGCCGAGTTGGATAACGGGTTCATATTCATAGCCGGGCATGGGCGGCTCCTTGGTTGGGGTAAAAACAACGGGCAAACCAACAAACCATCCATAATAGCGGAAATATGTCTTTTGATCGAATGTGACAAATGCGCAATTTGATCCTTGTCACTGGCCAAGGTTATGGGGCGTCGGACTTGCTCAATGGCAAGGGATAGACATGCGTCAGTCCGGGAACCTTGGTGGATGGGGAAAAAGGTTGATTGCTGATCAGTGGTGCGTCTGCCGAAAAGCTCGGCTGCTCAATGCGCGAATGAGCATCAGCCTTGGTTATGGTTTGAAATGCATCCATGCTTATCCCGCGTTTGTGATCCACATCCAGGTGACCGGGATAGTAAAGATTGTAGTCTCCAAGGAAGTGCGATTCGATGGTGCGGACTTCACTGGTGGTGCAGTTTTGGATGATGCTGCTGCGTAATTCCAGCGTGGCACCATGTAAAAGCAGGATGCCGATTTTTGATTGGCTTATCAGTGCATTGGCCAAGGCGACTTTGCCACGATTGACCACGAGGACGCCGTTGGCACCGCCGGAGATTTGAAGATTTTTCGCCAGACAAAATCCGTCGTAGACAAAGGGCGTGTTGTCTTTACCCAGATATCCGGAGGGGAAACCTCGCCCGACCTGGAGTTGGTCGGTTGTGTTGTTTCGGAGGATGGAGTCGGTGAGTTGATGGTATCCGCCCGTGAAATGGATGCCGACATGGTTGTGTTCGACGAGCACCGCCTGATAGTTGGAAGTCGATGCGTTGACATCTTCGATGCCGAACTGGTTGTGATGGAACCATGCATTGCGGACGAGGAGTTGGCCATCTTCATGGATGGAGCAGCCGTCATCACCGTTGTATCGGCCGACGATGTTTTCAAAGATAATCCCGCGCGCGTTGCCATGGATATTAAAGCCATCATTGGCATGACGTTCGCTGATAAGGTTCCGCACGGTGATGTAACTGCTGTTGACGATGGCGACACCCGAATCGATCAACGATGCTTCCAATGGCAAAGTGGCAGGTGTATTACCGGTGACTGGTTTGTAGAGCAGGCGTTGCTTTTGCCAAACGCACTGACCTTCAATCATCGATGCTTCATCACCTGCAATGGGGATGACCTGTGAGCCATTGATCAGTACAGGTGCCCAATTCGATGGCATCGGTTGGATCGGATAGGCATACACGCCATCAGAATGTTCGGTCCATTTTGCCGGATCGAGTTTCACCAATCCTGAGAGAACTACGCCGTTGCCTTCAATCACCAATGGCATGTCCGGCGTGCCCAAATCCCGGTCAATGATGAGGCTTTCGCGGTAGGCTTGCCCGGTGTTGGCGATGTGCAAGGTGTCCCCGCTTTGGAGCAATTTAACCGCCATTTGCAGTGTTTTTACTGACTGGTCGAGTGATTGCCCGGTGTGGGTATCCTTGCCGGTGACGTTGTTGACGTGGATGGTGGCTGCCCAACTGGATTGCGTCAAAAGCAACAGGATCAGGGGGTAAACAAAACGATGACAAACAGACAATGACACGGTACGGACTCCAATGGGTTTGATCATGAGGATGTGTTACTGAAGGAAGAGTTGCCAGGTGACTTGACCGGGCTGAATCACCTGGACGTGGCTGTCGAACATCAGTGCGTTTTTGGAATTGCTGTGACGCCAGTCACCGGTCATTAAGCCGGGGGAACCTTCGTAAAGATCACGGTTGCGGATGGAAGTGGGGGTGACCTCGTTGGCCGTGTAGTCATGACCCATTTCACTCATGAACAGAATCTTGCTCGCACCGACACCTTTGGGCTGTGATTCGGGTTGAGCTTGATAAAGGTAAGACGTGACATGGCGAATAGGCGACATGTTGTAAGGACTCAATGCCAACGCTTCAAAGGCGTTGATGGCGTAGGCATAGTTGTATGTCCCGGGATTGGATAACGTGGGGCAACTCAATGCTGGCGTTTTCATCAATTCACGTCCCGTACTCCAACTGGTGGGGATGCGATTGTCCCCAAGATAGGTGCGGATTTTGTGTGGCCACCAGTGTTGGTTCCACGGCTCAGCGATGTCCGATTCGGGTGCGGTGTAGCACTTGTAATCCATCGCGTAAAGCGTTTGGGCCAACCCCAACGAATGGAGGTTCTTGGCACACTTGATCTGCCGGGAACGTTCGCGCGCCTTACCCAAAGCAGGTAACAGAATTGAAATCAGCAGCGAGATAATGGAGATCACCACCAACAGTTCAATGAGGGTAAAACCCTTGCGTTTTGGATACATGGCAAGGCTCCTTTGCAATCAGTTTGGCAAGGCTTGAGAAGGATCAATCTGAATCTGCCGCGTGGCTTTGTCCCAGATAAAAATCGGAACAGGTTGGTATTGGACCCCAAAACTCCGGCAGGCATTTTGAGTTGATGATGCGGTGTTCACACGCGAAAACGTGTTGTTTTTCAGGAGAATCTGCTCGCCAGCGAGAATCGCAATGGCGCTTACCCCTGAGCCATCAATGTGATTGTCCCGCAGGATGATGTTGTGGTTGCCGGGGTAAATCATGTTGTCTCCCTGATCGGGATGACCGCTGATGGCGATCGCACCCGGGCCGTAGTAATACTGCGACCAGGCAGGTGAACCTTGGCAGACATTGCGGATTTTATTGCCAAATACACTGATGTGATTGACCCATCCACCTTCCATCCAACTGCTGTATTCTGGACCAAGGTAGATGGCGGCTTGTTGGATTTGTTCAAAGGTGTTGTGGCTGATCGTGCCATGACTTGCCATGATTCGAAGACCACGGGCACGGTGATTGGCAAAGCGACTGTTGGTGATGCTATACCCCGGGCAGGAAGCTCCAGGCACATCAATGTACTGACCTTCCTTGGGGACACCATCAGCCAGTTTCATGCGGTACAAAATGAAACTCGGTAAGCCCATCTCATGAATCGATGCTGCATGGTAGTACCGTTTGACCTGAGCCATGCTCACGCCTTCAAGACCTTCCATGGGTTCGAACGACACCACTTTCAGTTTCTTGGCTACAGCAAAAGTCTTGGATGCCAGCACTCGGGCTTCATCGCCGGGCAGGATGATCTTGTTCAAATCCTTGGGACGCCAACCCATGACCGTCAGGAAACTGCCGTCGTCATCGACACGAATCACGGGTAAGACACTGCCATGCAGATTCACGCCATCATCTCCCATCCATGACAGGTCACAGTTTTCAATGATCGGCCCCTGGCGTGTGTCGGCATAGTTGATGCCATCGGCCGAAGATGAAATCAATCGTGCCTGTGTTGCCCCCGCAGGTGTTGGTCCGCGTGTCACCACCACATTGTTAAAACGATGTTGACCGGCTGTGCGACGAGCGTCGAAACACAAACCTGGTGCAGCAAAAAGCGTGATGTTGGTAAACGCAATATCCTTAGCCTGATCCCGCAGGAAAAACGCACGTCCCACGCGCGAGTCCAGACAGATCAAATCGCCAACCTGTACGTGGTCACTGGGATGTGCCAAGGTGAATTGTCCAGTGCTGTCGGTGATGCGTTTGAGGTCTTTTTGCCAATTGTCTTTGTGTCCCCATTTCCAGTTGCGTGAGTCTTTATCAAAGAGTAGCAGTTGGTGTGTCGTGAGGTATGCAGCAGTCAAACGCGGGTATCCGTCGTGAACTTGAAATTCCACTGTTTTGCCGGTGATTTTCGTGATACTCGCCTGGGTGAAGGGTAATGGATCGTAATCCAATGTGATCCCATCAAGGGTAATGTTGCGACAGCCTTTGAAAAAAAACAATGGCTCAAGTCGCGTCATCACCAGTGTGGTCTTGTTCAAGCCGGTGAGGGTCAAATCCGCATATCGATGATCCAACACCGTGGTCTGAGCCACATGGAAAGTCCCCGCTGGCAGGACGATCATGCGTTGGTTTTTTGCAAGTGCATCATCAATGTACTTGCGCAAATCAAGATTCGGAGTCTCGGATGCAGCAATTACAGACAGGTTGCAGGCCAAGACGAGACAAACCAGCATGCCTGCGTGCAAAAAGCTTTGAGATAAATTACGAACGTAAGACAGCATGCGATTGACTCCTGAAGGGTAAACGCCGGTTCATTGCCCATGCAATGGGATAGATTATTAAACCAACTTGCGAACGGATTGCCTTTGGATCACACTGGGCATGACCAGTTTCTTGATTACCTGGCTGCGATCCACAAGCATCTGGGCGATGGCATTGAATGTTTCTATGGACTCGGTATGGGTATCGGTTTTAATCGAAGTTAACGGCGGGTTGAAAAACGCGCTGCGGCGATATCCGCCATAGCCCATGACACTCATGTCTTCGGGGACGTTCATGCCATGGTCCTGCAAGGCATGGATCACCGCGAGTGCGGTTTCATCTTCGATGGCCAGCATCGCGGTAAATTCGATTTTGTTTTCATTGAGGTAACGATGCACATAGTCGTAGGTTTTTTCGGTGGACTGTTCGCCTGATTTGATCTTGCAGTCAAGGACGGTGACGGGGACGTCGTTCATTTGTGCCATCAACAGGAAGCCGTCCATGCGATCGCGCATCGCTGAGGACGTGATGGGATTGGAAAGGACCAATGCCAGATTCCGATGTCCCTGGGCGATGAGATGGGATGCGGCTTTGGCGCCACCTGCCATGGAGTTGCTGGTGACACTGCTGACGCGCACTTCCTTTAACGCTGCACCGCGGAAGACCACGGGGATCGGAGCGTTGAGCATTTTGCTTAAACATTCCGGGCAGATGTAATCCGAGCCATTGAGATAAATCAACCCGTCAAATTCCTGGGTTGGCAGGTGATTCCAAATGTCATCGCCTATCGCAAAGGTGCGACTTTGAAGGTGATGCCCCTGTTCGTTGGCTACTGTCTGCAAATCTTCCTGCATTTCCATGAGACTCATGGATTGCCACTGCGGTGTGAGAAAGCAAATGTTCAGGCGATCGACACGTGTGTTGCGAATGAAGATGCCTTTACCGCGCTCGCGTTGGAGCAGGCCGTTGGACTCAAGGAGGTTGAGCGTCTGATCCACGGTGGTTTGGCTGACGCTGTATTGCTTCATGATGTTACGTACGGACAGAAAGCGTTCGCCCTCGGACATCTTGGCAATGCTATGGGTGAGTTGCTCGCGTAGCTGTTCGACTTTACTGCTTTTGACAATCATGAATCTTCCTTGTTTGGGAATGTGTAATCCTATTAAAAAGATGCGCATAGTCAACAAGCGATGCGCTTTAAATTTTTGGCATACGCACAGGTTGTTGGGTGTGATATATATTATAAAATACTGTTTTTAAATAATTAATAGCTATAAGCTGAGTTCGTTTAGTCAGGGCGGGAGCTTGTAAAGTTTTTATTAACGTGCCATTGACTTTTAAAATAGCATCGATACTATTTTTAGTAACGATGCTAACTTTGATCTGGAACGCTTAATCATGACCCTTGCTCAAGTCGCACAAAAAGCCAATGTCGCCATCGCTACTGCGAGTAAGGTGTTCAACAATGACAAGTCGGTGCGGAGTTATCTGCGCGAACGTGTGCTCGAAGCTGCTGCGGAACTCAATTATCAACCGAGCATGATGGCTCGCGCTTTGCGTAAGAAGCAGACCAACATCGTCACCCTCGGCATCATGCAGTTGGAAAACCCGTACTTCGGCGCACTGGCTCAAGCGATCATCAAGGCACTGGATGACAAGGGCTACGTCGGCATCGCCTGCATCGGCCACGAACATATCAAGGACATCAACGTTGCTGCCTGTGCCTGCGGGTCGATTGTCTCCCAGGCACTCTCTTCGAATCTTGATGACATCGCCCAGGCCGGCCCGATTGTCACCATCAACAACCGCGACCCACGCCCAGAGCTTTCCTCGGATGTGCATTTTGATTTTGATTCGGCATACCAAACCATCATCACCGATCTCAAAAAACAGGGCGTGTCCAACATCATGTTCGGCTGTGAACTGGAGCAATGGGATGTGAACCGACAACAAAAATTCGGCTTCGTCCATCAAGCTTTTGCTTTAGCACCAAACGACCAGCCTGTTGTCTGTGACACCCCCGAAGAGACGATTGCGTATTTGAAATCCAACCCGCAGATTGATGCAGTCTTTTGTGTCAATGATCCTTTTGCAGCTGATCTGGTCACCCTCATGCATGCCAATGAGTCGGAGTTAAGCCAACGCGTCAAAGTCATCGGCTGTGATGGTAATCGCAAACTCTGGGGCAATTGGACGATTGCATTAAACGTCAATCAAATCGCACAGATGGCTGTTGAACTTTTAGATCAACAGGTTCACCAAGGAGACAATCATGAACACCGCAAAGTGTATCATCCCGTCGCGATCAAAGCTTGAGGCATTCACTTTGATCGAACTGTTGGTGGTGATCTCCATCGTCTCGCTGTTGATCTCGATTCTATTACCAGCGTTGGGAGCCGCTCGTGCTCGCGCTCGACAGATGACTTGCATGAACAATCAAAGGCAACTCAGTCTCGTCACCGCAACATACACCACCGATCACAAAGAGTATTTCCCGATCGGCCTGACGTATTCAGACAGCTTCAGTGGGACGAAAATCACTTGGCGTAACAGGTTGGACACCCTGTATCTTGGCCAAAATTACAACATGGAACTTGCGACCAATGACCAACGTGGGCAAAGTCAAGTCTTCGGTTGCCCGGACTTTCCCGAAGGGGCATTCCTGGATGTGACTTCTTATCAAGTCTATCGCGGCTATACCGTCAATCGTCAAATCATGGTCAGTGTCAACACCGTCGCAACCAATCCAGTTTTTTTGCAGGACCCCAGTCGAGTCAGTGAAGTCCTCACCGCTGGTAAGCTCGGCATGATCGCTGAACATCCCAACCAATGGAAAGCCAACAACAGCATCCTTGGCAAATTCGCGATGGACGATATCAATGAAGGCCCCGTCTCATGGCATCAAGGTTCGATGAATGTCGCCTTCGTCGATGGACATGGTGCCAATTACAAGAACGTGGATGAGTTTGAAAAGTTCAAAGGCACCAATGTCAACAACGCAAGCTGGTCACTACTCGGCGGGCAGTTGTTTAAGGAAGAATGAATTTGGCTTCCTGAATTTGTTCCTGTTTTATCAGTCAATTTCCCCCAATCATCATGGAGAATGTGATGCGTCGATCCCTGTGTCTGCTGTTTGTATTGTTGCTCTTGGTCGGTTCGTCTGGTCTTGCCCATGCAGGTGTCCGTGATGCGGTCTCCGAACAGGTGGTCGCCGGTGAAGGTTGGACGCCCATCACCTTCATGCCAACCATCGAACCGGGCAGTGTCATGGACCTGTCACATACCGTCGATGCACCTGCCGGTAAATACGGTCGAATTATCATCGATAAAGACGGGCACTTTGCCACGCAAAAAAACAATCAGCGCATCCGGTTCTATGGCAACAACCTCTGCTTCTCTGCCAACATCCTCCCGTCGGATCAATGCAAATCCCTGGCTCGCACCTTTCGCATGATGGGTTACAACACCGTCCGCTTTCATCACTTTGACCGGGAAATCACCGATCATGAGTCCGGCGACTCCACGAAGCTTGATGAAAATATGGATCGCCTCGATCAACTGTTTTACGAGATGAAACAGCAGGGGATGTATATCACCATCGACATGTTCGTCTCCCGCATCTTTGGCAAAAATGAAGTTGCTGGATTTGAAAAAATCGACCCCACCAGTTTCAAAGCGCTGATGATGGTTAACGACGAAGCATTTAACAGTTGGGCGGCCTTTACCCGCAATCTGCTTAACCATGTCAATCCCTATACCAAACTTGCCTGGAAAGATGATCCCGCTCTCTTTGCACTGTGCATGACCAACGAGAACAATGCTACGCAAACCTACCGTCGAAGCATGCGACCGGTGAAGGACTTGGTGGATGCCGCGTTTGAAAAATACCTTCAAAAGCAGGGCAAAAGCGATGTGTCAGGTGACGATCGCAAAGCATGGCGGACACAGTTTGATGCGGATATTCAATTGCGGACGTTTGAACGCTGCAAGAAGGTTGTCCGTGACCTTGGCTGCAAAGCTTTTCTCACCGATGCCAACATGCTCGGGCAGTACCACGTGACACCTGCAAGGCAGGCCATGGATTTCGTCGACTCACATGGCTACTGGGATCACCCGCAATTTGCCGGTGGCAGATGGGGATTGCCTGAGAAGTATCGCAACACCACTGCCATGAGTGAAGCTTGCCCCACGCCTCGCACCATTATGGGAGCGCGACAGTTTGGTAAACCTTACATGATTACCGAGTTCAACTTCACCTACCCCAATCGCTATCGCGCCGAAGCCGGCCCAATCATGGGCGCTTATGCAGCCTTACAGGATTGGGACGGACTCTACCGCTTTGCCTATGCACACCATTCTGACGCGCTTGCCGAGAGTGAACCCATGCATCGTTTTGATACCGTCAAAGATCCCATGATGTGGCTCAGTGAGCGGATCATCATTGATTGCTTTCGACGCAACAAGGTGGAGCCAGCATCAAGTCGAATTGCCTATGCCGTGACGCAAACGGATATGCGCAATCCCAAAAGTGGATCATGGAACAAGGGACAATTTGACAATGCATTTACCAAGCTCGGACTTGCAGTGCAGATTGGCAGCTACGATGCACGTGACAAAGCCAACACGCCTCAGAACGTGGATGCCACCATTTCCACTGATGGAAGTGTTGGCCTGGAACGTCAAAATTTCCTTGAAAACGTCGACGCCATTAAGACTGCTTTAGGTACTGGAAAGGTCGACACCCGCAAAGGTCATTACACCTCGCAAACTGGTCAAATTGTTATGCATAATACCCAAGGTGAAATGTCCATCCACACACCACAGCTTGCCTGTGCAATTCTCAAGGCGGAAAGCAAAATCCAGCTTGGGCAAATAACCCTTGAAAATAAGGATATTCTGCCCGTGGTCGTTTACCTTGCAGCAACGGATGACAAACCGTTACAGCAAAGTAAACGCGTCCTGGTCCTGCATCTGTCGGATGTGCAGAACACTGGCAATGTCTTTGCCACCGACAAACGTCAACTGCTCAAGAAGGTTGGAGTCTTGCCATTACTTGCCCGTGACAGTGCTGCGACACTTGGGTTTTCCAGCGATCACGCATCGCAACTCAAAGCCTTTGCCATCGACTGTTCGGGTAAACGCATCACAGCAGCCGACCTCAAGACAGATGGTTCACAAGTCCACATGAAACTCAACACCAAGCAAGGCAATCAGGCTGTATTGGCTTATGAGTTGATCGTGGAGTGAGATGTTTTTGCACAGTGATAAATAGCTGCGACACTTCCGCGGACATGTCGCTGATGCATCGCCTGCGTTTAACCGCGAGTCATCGTCGGACTCAGATCGCTTTGTGGCAGGTACGCATGGTCTTTGCGTAGTTGTTCAATCAAGACTGCGGTGTTTAATTCACATGCGACTTCATCGTTGCGGATACTTTGCATTGCTGCGGTACCTGCGGCCTGTCCCATCATGCTTGCTGCCGGTTGAACGCGGATCGAGCCATGTACCTGAACATCACTGCTGACACATCGGCCTGCGACCCATAGATTCTGCCAACCTTTGGGGACGAGGATACCATAGGGGATGCCGAAACATTCACCGGCATTAAGGCGTCCGCGACTGCCATATTCCTCGCAAAAACGTGCGTATTGCTCTGGTGAATCGTCATACACATGAATGTCGATTGCCTTGTTGAACACGCCAATTTGATCGGGGAATTGACGACGAGCAAGGTAGTCGTTGACGTTCAATTCATACTCGCCCACGATCCGCCGCGACTCACGAATCCCCATCAGGCTCGCAGTGGTGGCATGTTCCATGTTTTCACATCCGGGGACATACTTGCGATAAAACGCCAGGTATTCCTGAGCCAATTGACGGCCGCGAACCATCCCGTCAGACAGGCTTTTGCAATTCAGAGCATTGGTGTGAAACATGTGCCCGCCGTTGAGTGCTGCCATCGTCGGACTGATCTTAAAGAGTCCGGGCAGGTGTCGGTCGGTATGTGAAAAGAATCCATCATCCACTGCCTGATTCAAATATTTCTGTTGCTCATCCGGGCCGGTGCGCGAGAGGTCCGACTGTGCTTTTTGCCAATGGATATTGCTCATCACCGAGCAAAGTGTCGGGGGCATGATGTGGTCTGTATCGCGTCCAGCTTCACGACATGCTGCGCCACATAAATGTGTCAGCACCGCATCACCCGTCGCATCGACAAACGTTTTGGCAGGGACATAGCGATGTCCTTCAATGTTGTTAAGCATTACGCCATTGACATGCTGGCCTGTTACATCCACATCAATGAGTCGCGTAAAGAAGCGGACTTCAATGCCAGCTTCAGCACAGAGTTCATCGAGAATGAGTTTGTAACCTTCAGCATTAAACGGTGTCCAACAGTGATAATTTTTGCTCCAGAAGTCCGGCGTGACCTGTGGGCCGGTGAAGCCTCGGTCATGCACACGCTGGACAATTTCGCCCATGATCCCGCGCACCAAAGCAACTTCACCATTGGCCATCGGGTCGAATGCGGTGACCAGGCCACTTGATCCCATGCCCCCCAGGCAGCCGGTCGCCTCGATGAGCAGGACTTTGCCACCGAGTCTTGCTGCGGCAATAGCTGCTGAGCAACCCGCAGGGCCACCCCCACAGACAACAAGGTCGTACGATGAGTCGATTGGGACTTGACGCTTTAATTCAAAGGTTTTCATGCGGACAAGTTTATGATTCGGTGGTATGAAAATCGTGGTCACAGATGCTGAATTTATGGCTTTTTATGCTATTGTGTATTGATGGACTTCTACGCGATCCCACAACTTGCCATTGATACCTTTGATCAACTTCACCAATTGCGCGTGACGGTGCATGATCTGTCGGGGATGCTTTGGCCGTTTTTAGAGCCTGCTCGTTTTCGTCATGATCTGCCTCACTGTCAGGCAGTCAAGAACTCCATGCGTGGTGCGAAGTGTCTGGCTTTTGAAGGTGTCGCATTACAGGAGCAGTTACTTAAGCAGCCCCAGGGGCGTGTTCATATCTGTCATGCGGGTTTTGTGGAATGGGTCGTGCCGGTGATTTCTGAGCAGTCTTTGGAGATGGTTTTGTTTGCTGGGATTCGTTTGCCGTCACGCTCGTTAAACGTTGCAGTTAAGCCAACTCGTTTACCGGTGTTGGGGCAGATGGATGTGCCGAAGGTCCTTGAGTCTGAATCAGTATTGATTTTTGAACACCTGCATCAATTGGCAGCAAGGCTTGGGCGATGGCTTGAGGATTTGCAGGCGTTGGACATCAAGACAGGTAAACATGATGTCTCCGCAGCACAAAGACGGATTGTGATACAGACATTTATTCTGCATAAGCATACGCATGGGGTTTACCTATACGACCTTGCCAAGGTGTTGGGGCTTACCGAAAGTCGAACCAGTCATGTCGTGCAGGAGACGTTTGGCCGGTCGTTTCGCGCGTTATTGCTTGAAGCCAGATTGCGGACTGCAATGGGATTGTTACGTCACAGTGATCTTGATTTAAGTCAGATTGCATCGCGTAGCGGATTCGAGGATTTGCGTCATTTTCACCGTGTTTTTAAGCGTGAGACGAATCAGACGCCTCGTCACTATCGTTTGACGCGCGACTGATTGTCTGAGCATTGCGACGATTGATCCGACCACCTGCCCAGACCATCAGCAGGCCGATACCCAGGAGTGTGAGTCCGACGAAGCTGATGCCCATTCGGTCTGCGAGGCTGTTGGGGACGAACAACAGCAGGTGGATGAGAAGTCCGATGATGATGGCGAACATCCCCACGATACGCAGTTGGCTTGAGTCGTTGGCTTGACCGATTTCTTTTTCAAAGTCCACCGGCGTGTACATGCGTTTAAAGAAGGCTGATACCTGATCGCGGTAGGCTTGTGTGCTTGTTGACCAGAAGGGGATGGTCAACAGGAAGGCTGTCCAACCCACGCCCAAGATGGTGAAGACTTTGACATGAAAGAGCATGGGGACTTCGACGGACAGGCTGTATGCCGAGACACAAAGTGCGCAACAGGCTGAGAAGATCGCGCTCCACCATGGGACACGTTTGATAAAAATCGCAAGCAAGGTTGGTGTTGCAAGTGGGAGTCCAAGCAGTGCGCCGATGTTGTTCATAATCACAAATATGCCGTCGGTGGTGACGTTTGCAAAGTAACTTGCCAGACAGATGATGACTACACCCATGACCAGTGAATAGGCTTGTCCCAATCGTAAAAGCGCCTTGTCATCAAGGGGTTTTGTGCCCCGGAACCTGCACCATGCCGGGTAGATGTCCTTGGTGAAAATCGCAGCATTGCGGTTTAGCCCACTGTCCATCGAACTCATGGTTGCCGAGAACATGGCAACGACCATCAAGCCGGTCATGCCCACTGGCAGGAGTTTCATGCTGGTGATTGCATAGGCTGCTTCGGCGGGTGTGGTGATGTCCACGGCGTTGATTTCCTGCTCAAAAAGCAGACGTCCAACCATGGGGGGGATAAACCAGATCACTGAACCCAGGAGCATCATGATTCCTGCGAGTAATGCTGCCTTGCGTGCTTCGCGTCCGTCTTTGACTGCAAAATATCTGGGGGCAGAGTTAAGCGTGTTGGCGCCGAGTATTAACTGCAAGCTGATGGCGATTGCCCAGAATAATGAGAACTTGGCGCCACCAAATTGCTGGGGTGAATTGATCATTTGAAATTCAGTAGTCAGTTGTTTTTGCTTGACAAGTTCAAAGAATCCGTCGACCCCGCCGCAAGCTTTGAGACTTAAAAAAGCAAGTAATAACGTCATCGGCATGAGAATCAGAAACTGCAGAAAGTCCGAACTCATCACCGCCCAACTCCCGCCGGTGGTGGCATAGACCAGTACTACCAAACCCACGCCGATGATCACGGCATTGATGGGTAAGCCAAAGACTGATGAACTGAAAATCGAAAGTCCGTACAGATGTAAAGACGCATAGAACAATCCTGTCGGGATAGACGCCCATGCGTAGAACTGTTGGGTGGTGAATCCAAACCGAGCGAGCAGTACTTCCGGCGCGGTGGTCGCGCGGAGTTGTCTAAACCAGGGGGCAAGGAACAGGAAGTTGAGCATAAAGCCGATGAAGTTGGCGACAAAAATAATCATCGCACTCCAGCCTGCGGTAAAGGCAACACCTGCTGCGCCGGTGAAGGTCCACGCGCTGAACATGGTCATAAACGCACTGGCGCCCACAAGCCACCATTGCCCGCGACATCCATTGCGGAAGTAGTCGCTGACATTTTTATTCATTCGCTGGACAACGATGCCAATGACAAGCATCAGTAGCAGGTAGACGACAATGGTGACGATTTCAATGGACATGGATTGACTTTAAAAAAATAGAAGTTCACAGGGAATGGACAGAGATACGTCTTGGCTTGAGCAATATTATTCACACCATTGGTCGGTGGATTTCAAAATGGGGTCTTGTGTATTGGTGCTACTGCCAGGTACAAATTCAACCGTCAGTGATCCGTCGGACACCGGGGCGGGGAGAATGATACTTAAGCGTTGATAGCCTTTATTCTGATTCTCCGCTTCGGTGGGTGGCAGAGCGGGGGTGACTTGGAAGGTCGCATCGGTTGGTTGAAGCAGATGGACATTCATGGTTTGCCCACCCCGTTGGAGCTGTACGTGTTTTGCATCTTTGGAGATGATGATTCGCGTCTGGGTCATCATGTTCCATCGCAAATCCATGGTCGGATCGACTCCTTGGTAGTCGTCTTGGACGAGCATGGTTTTGTCAGGCAGCAAGGCGATGCCACGATGGATTTGTTTGGCTTGATTGGCGTAGGCGTTGGTCATATCCAAGACAGCGAATGTGCCGGTGTCGTCCTGTTTGCTTGCGATGATGGGGTTGATGTCTTGGACTTGTTGGATGTTGTTGCCCAGGGTCAGTGTGTTATGGCTGAAGTTGTTGACGCGGAAATAGCTCCAGCGTTTGCTGTCTTGGGCGGTACTCCAGGCATCACGCCCGTCATAGATTTTGTGCTCGGCTCCGAGGTCACTTGCCCATCGCACGCCGTCTGCTTCGATGGTGAATGCGCCGATATCCATGTGGCCGTGGTTGACTCGGATGGCTCCGGCTTTGAGGCCGATGAAACTGGCTTTGCAGTTGCCCCATTCGCTGCGCATGGTTGCCAGATGAACCTTGGTACCTTTGCCGACATAGAGGGTTGAGGGGGTGCCGGCTTGGGTGTCGGTTACGGGCTTGTACCAGAGTAATGCCATGGGATTGATACGGAAGCTGGTGGTGTCCACGTTGTCCAGATAGCGGTAAAAACTCTGCATGCTGACGGTCGTGAAGTCGGGTCGGTTATAGATGCTCCCCGCCCACATGTGAATGGGAAGATGCATCGGCCCTTCAGAGCAGTCAGCGAAGTTCAATAGCTTTTTAGTCGGTGCGGTGGTTTGGAGGACAAAATCAAAACTCTCATAAAATCCAGGTGTTTTGGTGATTCCCCAGTCGTCACCTAAAGCGGATTGCAGGCAGGCGGACATGAGAAACGAGAAGCTTGTGCCATAGCCCCAGTAGGTTGGACCTTCAGGATAGATGCCACCAACGTAGGGCGTTAACGCGCGTTGATAATTGTCATGAGCCTGGTGCAGAATTTCCTCAGCAAGTTCCGGCGCGTCTTCGTAGACTGCTAACGCGCCAGCTACCAGTCCGGCATGTCGAACCTGATTCCAGTTGTTGTTGACAGACAAACCACCTTTATGAGTCAGAGCAGCTTTGAGTCCATGTTCGATGATCGCATCGCGGATGATCTGGCGTTGTTCGATCGTCAATTCGTTGTAGAGCCAGTCGTAACCCACTGCCATGGCCAGGGTCATTTCCGCCGTGTCCAGAAAATGTTTTGGATGCCAATCTTCGAAGTTGGCAATGCTGATCATTTCATCAACCATGCGTTGGCGAAGTTGTGGGTCCGGTGCAAAGGTATGTGCCAATCCCATCGTGAAGATGTTGTGCATCGCATCACGTGAAGTGGCAAGCATACGCTTGTAATTTTTCCCTTTAAGCTTGCGTTGAATCACCGGTAGTTCTTTGACGGCATAAGCGCCAAGTTTGATGCGGTTGAAAAAGCGTCCGCCCCATGGGTCGGTTTGAATCACCTTTGCCACGCGTGCTTTGACATCGGGCGTGAGCATTAATCGCGGGTGCGGTGGTAGAGTCTGTGTAACCAGTGATTCACGTTGGACAACGGGTGTTTCCTGGGGCGTTGTTTGCGTTTGCTGTGCATGCAGGGAAGCTGTGGTCAACAGCATCATGCTGATGATGGCGATAGTGGTCAGTTTTTTCATGGTGGTAATACTTATTGAATGACAAATGGATTTTTGTATTGATCCTGATCCCATTGGGAAAAATAAAACGAGCCATTGACGTTGATGGCGGTAGCATGTCCATCAAACCACAACGTGTTGATGGCACTGTGATGACGTGGGTCAGGTGAGCCCCAGTTGTTGTTAAATGGATCATCGTATTTGGAGATGCGATACCATCCGACCTGGTCACCTGCATTGTTGCGTTTGGAGTCGAGGAGCATGAATTTATTTGAGGGTGTCAGGATCATTGATTCGCGCAATGCGCCGGTGGTGGCGCGTTGGAAGACACCTTGAATGGGCGCGTAATTGATGCGATAGAATTTTTCGTGATCCGCGTTGCCGAAGTCTGCCTGGGCCCATGCTGCACATTGGAACATGGATTCATCAATTTCACGGATGTTGTACAACGCTTTGCTCCAGAAGGGGAAGGTTCCTGAGCCATAGTCGATGGGGGTGTAGTAGCCTTTGAAGTCGGCGGTGTACTTGGCATAGACCACGCCATACTGCTTGAGATTGGTCATGCACTTGATGGCGTAGGCAGCTTGTCGGGCCTGACTCAACGCCGGCAGGAGTATACTCACCAGCAAAGCGATGATGGAAAGCACCACCAATAGTTCAATTAAAGTAAAGGCTTTTTGAGTTGGTTTCATGATGTTGATTTTCGGGCAATGTGTCGGATCGGTATGCCAGTTGTTTAGTTGTAACGGTTCCAATAGTTCCAACCATCGACGGTGACTGCATTGCTGGACATGCCTGTGTTGTAGGGATCGGTGACATCACCGACTTTTTGTGAGCTGGCATGACTGTCTGCCCAGACGACGTTCACTGCACTGGCGTGACGGGCGCCGGGGATGATCTCGCCATTGGCGGTCGGGGCTGCACGCCAGTCGGTGACGGTGTAATTACCTCGGGGGGTGCTTGCATTAAAAGCGGTGGTGTCCATGGTGCTGTATATTTTTGAAGCGTTATTCAAATCAGCCAGTCGAGCGGGATGACTTGATGAGGTGTAAGGGGCGCTTGAGCCACCACCGCCGGTTGTGGAGTAGCGGTAGCTGCCGAAGATGTTGTTGACTGCAACGCCATATTCAACATACATCCAGCGTGACCATTGGCTGCCACTTTCGGATGCGTATGCATCGGTGTCACCGAGCAGTTGCTGCATGCCGGTGGCATTGTCAATTGATGGGCAATCATAAATGCCGTAAGACTGGGTGTACCCCATGGTGTAGTATCGCCAGTTCCAGCTTTTCCATTGCTTATTCAGTGAGGTGTTGTATTCCGAGCCCAAAGGTAGGGACTTGTTATCCCCGTCGTACATGACATGCATCATGCCAACTTGCTTGAGGTTGGCCAGGCACTTGGTGGATTGTGCGGCTTGACGAGCTGCGCCCAATGCCGGAAGCAGGATGCTAATCAATAGCGAGATGATGGAGATCACCACGAGAAGCTCAATGAGCGTGAATGCTTTGTTTTTGTGTGAAGTGGACATTGTGGCATCCTTGTTGATTCAGAATGTTTGAGTTATTTGAGATTCTCAAGCGGGAACATCGGATGGCAGGATTGACGAAGGCGCAGTTCCGGACAGGTGAGTCTCTCATGGCCAGGTTGATCCTGATTGATGATGGCCTGGTGTAATTGTTCCATCGCACGCATTGCATTAGAGACCAGTGGCATGTGCACTACGCTGATTTGCGGATCGTGATTTTGTGCTAAATCCGATTCGTCTATCCCGATCAGGGAGACATCGTCACCAATTTTCAATTCCAACTCCTCCAGCGTTTCCAATGCGTATTGAAGGTTGCTGAAATTATTGACCAGCAGCGCGGTGGGGCGGTTGCCCTGGCTTAGGAGTTGGCGAATGGCTGTCTTGATTTCAGTTGGATTTTTGGCATTGTTGGCGGTCGCAACCAGAGACTTGTCTTCGCATCCTGCTTCCTGCATGGCTTTGCGATAACCTTCAAGACGCTCAAGTGTACTGGGCCATGCCGACGGCCAAGTCAGGATCAACAGTCCGATGCGACGATGTCCCATTCGCAAAAGATAGTCCGTTGCCTGATAGGCACCCATCGAGTTGTTAATCACAAAGCGATGCACATACGGATTGGTCACGTGGCGATACAAGACCGCAGTAGGCTTGGCCGGTTTACCCATCTCGTTGATAAATGCAATGCAATCCTGTGAGACTGGCAGGATGATCATGCCCTCACAATCGTCCTGTTGCATGAATTCATGAGCGACCGAATCGTTGACGTGTGTTACGGAATGATATTCAAAGGTAAGTTTGCAACTGCCGTTCATTTGCTGAGCTGCAAGATTCAAGCCTTCGATACTTTGGGTGAGAATAAAGTGCCCCGGGTCAGGTTGCCCATTACAGTCAGCCAGGACGCGGATGCGATTGGTCTTGGGTGAAATGCCAGCCCAGGGATGATCCGTTGAATTGGGGGTGGTATCGGCTGACGAAGTAATACGGGTGCGAATAAACGAGCCACGGCCGGCAATGCGATCGATCAATCCTTCATTGACCAGTGTCGCCATGGCCTGACGTACCGTGCCTCGACTCACCTGATAGCGCTGAGCTATTTCAACTTCCGGTTCCAGTGGCGTTCCCGGTTCAAGGTTGTAGGTCTTGACATGATTGCGGATTTCGCTGGCAAGCCACTTATGCAACGGCCCCTTGCCACGAGCGGTGTCAGAGGGAGTGAGGATTGCCGTATTGTGTTGCGTATTCATCGTTGCCATGTGTCAAACCTTCTGTCGTATTTCTATGAGTACATGGAAATAGAGTCAAACAAATTGTCCATATACAACATGAGATAATTGAACAATATTGATGTCTTAATGGTAAGCGGTTTGTCTGAAATGTAGCTTAAATTATTTAAATAAATGGCATTATGGATTTTACGGGGCATTTTTCACAAGTCGCAGGATATCTTGTTAATGTTCAAGATAAGGCTTAAATGTATAGACATATATTGGGTTTTATGTTTGGACATGTATAGGCATACCGGTGCCGTAGATATCGGTCAAAACGGTTGGCTGTTGGCTTTTGTCAGACGCAATTCACTACCAGGCCGCAAGTGATCGGAGCATTGGAACTGAGCTTGAGGATAAGCTTCCGGGCGTGAAGTGGACGGTCAGTGATCCGTCGGACACCGGGGCAGGGCAGGTGATGAGCAGGCGTTGGTAATCCTTGTTGGGATTCTCTGCCAGGGTTGCTGGTGTTGCATCTTTGATGACAAACGTGGCATTGTCAGGCGACTGAATTGTCATCTGCATCGTCTGGCCTTTAAATGTCAACGTTGCTGAGCGTTTGTCATCGTCGAGTTGAATGTCTGCTGCGGTGAGCATGGTCCATTGCAGATCCAATGATTCATCCATGCCAATCAGATCATCCTGGACGATCATGCTTTGGTCTGCGAGCAATGCGATACCACGGTGGATTTGTTGGGCCTGCTCTTTGTAGGCTGTAGACATATTAAGGATGGCAAATTGCATGTCCTCGGTTTGGCCATGACGGAGGATGGGATTGATGCCTTTGACCTGTTGGAGTTTACCCCCGAGTGTCAGCGTATTGTGGCCGAAGTTGTTGGCACGCAGAAAGATCCAACGGCGAGCGTCCTGATTTGTCCCCCAACTGTCAGTGCGGTCGTAAATTTCCTGTTCCATCCCCAGGTCTTCGGCCCAGCGGACGCCGTCAGCTTCGACGATAAATGAGCCGATGTCCATATGCCCGTGGTTGATTTGGATGTTCCCGCCTTTGATGCCGATGAAGCTTGCCTTGGGATCGTCCCATTTGCTGCGGATGGTTGCGATTTGGACATGATCACTTTGCCCGACATAGCAGGTTGGATAAGTCAGATGTTGATCGTCTTCGACGGGTTGATACCAGAGTATTGCCAAGGGGGTAAGACGGGGGCCTTTGGCTTTGACGTGTCTGAAGTAGGGTTCAAGACTTTGCATACCCATGTGGATGTAGTCCGGGCGATTGAGCATGGCGCCAGCCCAGATGTGCAGCGATTGACTCATAGGGCCACGCATGCAGTCAGCATAATTAAACAGGAGTCCGGTGGGCGTGGTGACCTGTTTGACATATTCAAAGCTCTGGGCAAATCCCGGTGATTGGAGGATGCCCCAGTCATCACCCAATGCAGATGTCAGACACGCGGACATGATCCATGAAAAGCTCGTGCCATAGTCCCAGTACATCGGCCCTTCGGGATACACGCCATCACCTTCATAGGCATGTAGTGCGATGGGGAAATGGTCCTTGGCTTGCTGGAGGATTTGGCCAGCCAACTGTGGCTGATCTTCATAGACCGCCAACGCACCTGCCGTAAGTGATCCGTGTCGGACCTGATTCCAGTTGTTATGCCAATGAAGTCCACCATGATTCGCCAGGGCAGCTTCAAGACCATGCTTGACGATACCCCGGCGGATGGTCGCGCGTTGGTCTTCGGTCAGTTCGTCATACAACCAGTCGTAACCTAACGCCATCGCCAGGGTCATCTCCGCGGTGTCCAGAAAGTGTTGCGGATGCCAGTCTTCAAATGCTGAAACCGCGGTCATCTCCGCAATCATCCGATCCCGTAATCCTGCATCAGGCGAAAAGGCATGAGCGATACCCATCGAAACAATGTTGTTAAGCACCAGACGTGACGTGTCCAGCATCCGTTTGCGTTTATCACCATCAAGCTTGCGCGTGATCACCGGCGTCTTCTCGACGAGCTTGGCGCCTTGTTGGATACGTTCAAAAAAACGCTTGGCCAACGGGTCAGTTTTGATGAGCTTAGCGACGCGCGTTTTGACATCCGGCGTGAGCATCAGTCTCGGATGAGCAGGTAACGTAGCAGGAAGGGGCAGTGTGAGTTCGTCGGTAGGGGTGTCTGCTGCTGACATGGGGTGAGGATCACAAAGTGTAAAGAAGAGCAAAGCCATTGCTGGCAGAAGTCGGATTAAGTCAGAATAACGCATGGGGTCTACTTTGAGAAAATGAATCATTATCGACGTGTGTCGATGTCCTGTCGTACCTGTCCGAGTTGGTAGTTTTCTCTGGCATTGCGACGATGAGTTTCAAGGCGTTTGCGACGCTGACGATTGGACAACATCAACCAGCCGAAATACGAAGCCAGCCATGTCAGAAGACTCAGGCCAAAACCCAGGAACACCAGACCAAAAAGTTGGTCGTTGGAATCACTGGCCGTGTAAAGTTTTGTAAACCACAATCCAACGGTGAAAAACAGCAGGATTCCGGCTAAAACGCCGATCAGATCAATCCATAAAGGTCGATGGCAGGGGTAATCCATCGGCTCGGATGCTATGTTTGGGGTGTTGCTTTGGGACATAATTTTACATGATACCTTATCTGACCTTGCAGTCTCTTTCCCAAGGGCGTATCCTTTGAGCCGATCTATTTTACAAGGTATCCCAATGGCTAAAACAACCAAAAAAACCGTGAAAAAAACTGCTCCCAAGACCAAAACTTCATCAGGCCCACTGCGTGTTGCAGGGATCGGGACGGGTAATATTTTCAAGTCCGTTCATATCAAACCGCTCACTGCCAATCCGGATGTTAAAGTGGTTGCGTTATGTGACATCGTCGAATCCAAGGCCAAAGCGCTGGCCAAGGAATACGGGGTCACCAAGACCTGTAAGAATTACAAAGACATTCTCAAACTCAAGACCGTGGATGCGGTGGACATCTGCACGCCCAATAAATTCCACAGTGAAATCGCAGTTGCCGCGTTGGAAGCCGGTAAGCACGTCATGTGCGAAAAGCCCGATGCCGTCAGCGCCAAGGAAGCCAAACGCATGGCCGCCGCCGCCAAAGCCAACGGCAAAACTTTGATGGTCATGCGTAACAACCGCATGCGTCCCGACTCTCAGTTTCTCAAGAACTACATCGCTGCAGGCAACATGGGTGACATCTACGCCGGTCGAGTCGGTTGGATTCGTCGTCGTGGTATCCCCGGCAAGGGCGGCTGGTTCACCACCAAAGAGCTCTCCGGCGGTGGTCCACTCATCGACCTGGGTGTTCACATGATCGACCTGGCCATCTGGCTGATGGGCAATCCCAAACCGGTTGCAGTCTCCGGTAGCACCTACTGCAAATTTGCCAACGCGGATGTCAAAGGTGATTCAGTCAACAGCACCTTCGGTGAAGCCAAAGCCGATGGCACGTTCGATGTCGAAGACCTGGCCATGGGCTTTGTCCGTTTTGATAATGGTGCCTGTCTGCAAATCGAATTCTCATGGGCAAGCAACATCGAACAGGAAAAGAACTTCGTCGAACTCCGCGGCGAGAAGTCCGGCGCCTGTCTGGATTCAAGCCAACCCTTAAAGCTCTTTACGGAAATCGAAGGCACACTCTGCGATATCCTGCCTCGCGTTCCCTCCGATGTCTGGGATGTGCATGGCTTGTATTTGAATCACTTCGTCGATGTCCTCAAGGGACGCGATAAGCCCATGTTCGTCCCACAGGACGGCGTGCACATGATCCAGATTCTCGACGCCATCTACGAATCCGCCAAGACGGGTAAAGAAGTCCAACTGTAAATATATTTTGAACCGCCAAGACGCCAAGAGCGGTTGAGATCAAACGCAATAACAAATCAAACACACAGAGGTTCAAATCTCTGTGTGTTTTTATTTCTATGAAGCTAATATGCGATCAACCCGCAGTAACTTGCAATGCCAATGCTTCAGCGCATTTGATCCCATCCACTGCTGCGGAAATAATCCCACCCGCATAGCCTGCACCTTCGCCGGAAGGGTAGAGGCCTTTGGTGTTCAGGCACTGAAAATCCTCGCCACGAGGTATCCGCAGCGGTGAAGAAGTTCGTGTTTCCACGCCGGTGAGTATTGCATCTTCACGGTCAAAGCCTTTGATCTTCCGACCAAACGCTGGGATCGCTTCACGGATGGCTTCAATCAATTCCGTTGGTAGACACGTGCTCAGGTCACACAGATGCACACCTGGAGTATAGGACGGCTTGACGGCGCCTAATTTTTTGGACGCGCGTTTAGCAAGAAAATCACCGACCAATTGTCCTGGTGCTTCATAGGTACTGCCGCCAAGTTCAAACGCGCGTTGTTCCCACTGTCTTTGGTATGCGATACCTGCCAGCGGATTTTCAGTTGAGCCCCCAAAGTCCGCCGGGGTGATACCGACGACGATCCCGCTATTGGCATTGCGAGCATTGCGCGAATATTGGCTCATCCCGTTGGTCACCACGCGCCCGGTTTCAGATGTTGCTGCCACCACCGTCCCGCCCGGACACATGCAGAAGCTGTACACCGAGCGACCATTCTGACAGTGATGGACCAACTTGTAATCTGCTGCACCGAGTATCGGATGCCCGCCATCAGGTCCATATTGGCAGCGGTCGATCATCGCTTGTGGATGTTCAATGCGAAAGCCCATCGAAAAGGGCTTGGCTTCCATTGCCACGCCCCGACTGTGGAGCATTTCAAAGGTATCGCGTGCGCTGTGACCGACTGCGAGGATCACCGCGTTGGTTTGGATTTGCTGGCCGTTATCGAGCATGACACCGCGGACTTGTCCATGCTCGATGAGCAGGTCTGTGACGCGACTTTGGAAACGGATTTCCCCGCCCAGTGATTCGATTGTTGCTCTTAATTTTTCAACCACGCCCACCAAACGATACGTGCCGATGTGCGGTTTACTCAGGTAGAGGATCTCTTCGGGAGCGCCTGCTTTGACGAGTTCTTCGAGGACTTTTCGGCCTTGGTGTTTTGGGTCTTTGATTTGCGTGTAGAGCTTGCCATCGGAAAAGGTTCCCGCGCCGCCTTCACCGAATTGCACGTTGGATTCGGGGTCGAGTTTTCCCCCACGCCAAAAGCCGAAGGTATCCGCGGTGCGTTGTCGTACGCTTTTGCCTCGCTCCAGCAAGATTGGTTTGAACCCCATCTGGGCAAGGATCAAACCTGCAAAGAGTCCGCAGGGTCCGGTGCCGATCACCACCGGTCTGATTGCATGGTCACTTGGTGCTTTTGACACATACTGGTAACTCAAATCCGCAGCGATGCCGATTCCATGTCGGCCAGTATGCTTGGCGAGGACCTGTGCTTCGTCATTAACCTCCACGTTGATTGTGTAGATCAGACTGATCGTTCGTCGCCGCCTGGCATCGACACCTCGGCGTAGGACTTTGTAGCTGCGCATTTGTGAAGCTTGGATGTCAAGCCGCTCCAAAATCGCAGCTGTCAGTTCCGCTTCTGAGTGATCCAACGGGAGTTTAATTTCTGTGAGTTGTATCAAAGTAGCCTGTTTCCATGACATTCATTTCGATTTGTACTTGGCACATGATACTCGGTTCCCAGCAGTCAAAGAAATGCATGCATATCCCAAACACCAACACATCATCAAAGCTATAATCTCCACATGACCACGCCTGATCCTGAAATAGCGTATCTGGCCGAAGGCAAGCTGTATCACAAACCTTCCGGGCAAGATGTAAAAAACATTGATAGTCACTTCCTCCAGGAGTTGATTGACCGTCGTAATCGTGACAGTCAACGCTCATCATGGAAGCAGTCCGGCTCTGCGTGGAATGTCACCGCCCAACAGGATTGGCAAGCCATCGCGCAAGTCCAGGGCGCGGCCTTGGCAGGAGCCACACGCATGGAGAACATCACCTCCGTCTGCATCGGCCAGCAGTCAGGTGAAATCTTCTACTCGCTTAACACCCAGACCATTGGTGGCATCTTTCGATACAACCTCAAGACCGACACCGAAGACCGCATCGCCCATAAACAGAATCTGCAACTCCGGCAGCTTGCAGTCCATCCCGACGAAGACATCGCAGTATGCAGCATCGGTTTTGAAGATGGCTCAGCCAATCTTGTAACCATGCGCGCCTCCGGTGGCAAGATGGCCGAATGTACCGAAGGTGACTCCTACGACGAAGCGCCCCGTTGGGTGCGAGGCCAAGGCAAAACACTCGTCTACCAATCCGCAGGCATCGCACGTGATCACAACGGCATGCCCGTGGACATGAGCGAGTATGCCATCAAGTCCATCAACCTGGATACCGGCGACCTGCATACACTGGCTCAAATGCCCGGTTACGACTGCTTTCATCCACGTCAACTCACCGATGGTACGCTCTATTTTATCCGCCGTCCCTACAAGTCCATCAACAACCGCTCGCATCTGTCACCCTGGCAACTGCTCAAAGACATCCTGCTTTTCCCCGTCCGCGTCTGCGTGGTCATCTTCACGTTTTTGGATATGCTCAGCCATTTCCTTACCGGCAAACATCTCACCGCTGCCGGTGGCGTCAAAAAGCAAGGCCCCGATGTCCGACGGATGCTTGTTGCAGGGCGAATGATCCAGATGCAGCAGCAGAACAAAGCCGATGCCGCCAACGCTTCGACACTCGCCCCCAAGGATTGGGAGTTGATCAAGCAGGATGCCGACGGCGGTCAAACCATTTTGCAAAGCAATGTCCTGAGTTTCGACATCTGTTCCGATGGCAGCTACGTCTACACCGACGGCTTAAGAGTTATCTACCACGATCCCGATGGCAACGACCGACAACTCGCCAAAGGCACCCTCATCGAACACGTTGCCGTGACGTTTTGATTGAAGATGTCTTAACGCAAGGGTTTGTTTTTTAATGAATGTGACAGCACATTCAATACATATTCTGCACGCGATGCAATGATGCGATCGCATTTTGCTACGCGCTGCTGCATTGCTTTTTTAACATTTGGCAAAGGGATCAAATGAGCCAAGCGTGCGTATTCCTGATATTCACGATGTTTGATGTGATCGACACTATGAATGAGTAATTCTGCAAGCCGTTTGCGTTGGCCGGGAGTCAATGGGCAGTGCTTAAGACGGCGGATCATTTTTACTTTGGCGTAACCTGAGTAGAAGTACATCGGGTCAGCTTGAAGATACTTGATTGTTGGCTCGATGATTGATTTGTCTTTTTCCAGTAATCGAGCCAATGCTCGCTGCATGCCACCGGGAAATGCCAACTGGTCATATTGGTTGTGAAACTCTGCGCATGCAGCACTATGTTCAGGACCATGCGGTTGTTTACGGTAGGTTTCTCCGATTCGGTCATGCAATTCACGCAACAGCTTGGCGTTTTCGTTGATTTGTCTGGTGAAGGAATCATTCGTCATTCTGATTGTTTCTTCCGGAACCTTATTTCAAGACCGATGCATGTTGCGCAGAAAAGAGCGATGAGCCAAAGTGGAAATATGAGCCAATAGGATTTATATGACTCGAATGAAATTTGCTCAAACAGAAAAACAGGCCGATAAAGGAGTGATGGTTGAAATGGATTGGATTGCATGTGGAATTCCAATTCCTTTTCATGATCCTCGCGAGGTCCAATGCCAGGGACGACTTGAAAACAGACCATGCCGTATATGATGGAGAAGTCTCCGTTGTATCCGCCAAAACGATCATCAGTCCATTGGGCGCGAAATGATATTAAACAGGCGATGTACCAGATCGCAACGATGACCAACAGGTTGAGCGGAAACTGTCGCTTGCGAGTACGTTTTTTATGGTTGGCTTTTCCCCGATTCATACCCCAAAGTGTATCAAAAAAAGCAAGCACCGGATGAGATTCCGTGCTTGCTTTTTAAGTTTCCAATTGCCAAATGACATTTGCTTATGTCATGTGTTGGGTTTACTGAATCTCAAGGATCACAGACGTACGTGAGTCGATGTTTACTGCCACGCCTTGGGTTTGCAACTGCTGGCTTGTGCCGGTGAAGGCGGTTTTTCCATCGGCGGTGACGAGTTTGAATTGACTGTCCCGTTTAACGCGTGGGTATGCGGTGGTGGAGACTTTTTCGGCAGTGTGGTTGTACATCACCACATGCTTGGGGCCAACACCAAGGTGAATGCTGGCAGGTGTCTGCACATCGACTGCGACGCCCGCATCAGTGAGGAACTTGGCCATCTCATCATGGGTGACCTTGCTGATGTCATCGGTGATGAGCGTTGGGATTTTCATGTTTTGCACTGCCTTGATCACACGCTGATCACAGTTGCGCGTGTCGAGAATGATGGCCTTGTAGGACAGGTCGCGTGAACCTTCCATGACCTGCTCAAGTCCCTTGGCATAACGGGCGACGCCGACGGTGATGTACTGATCGTCAGTCATGTAATGCACGGGATCAAGATGCAGATCGATGGCCAGTTTGGCAATGGGGACACAACTGTAATTGTGGCCGTTGGCGATTTTCTCTGCTGCCGGATTCTGGATAAACAGGACATCGCTGTGACTGCGATCAATGGGGCCTGCCTGATACACCGGGGCGTATTTTTTGTACAGACCTTCATACACCGGTTTGTGGAATTTGTTGAAGTCTCCGGTTTCATGCATCGTCCAGAGCAGATACCCGACCTGGCCGGCAAGGTAGTTGGTGACCATGCCGTTTTCGATCATCATCCGGGAGGCCGCTTCTTCTTCAACACCGGGTAGAAAATCTTTGTAACCATGATCGCCGTCTTCGCCGTTGTATTGGGGGTAAAGCTGTGTGGCATAGGGCTTGAGCACGGACGCAGTGCCCAGGTAAAACGTCTGGTCAATGTCACGGGCAAGCCAGGGTTGCTTGAATGTCCTGGCATCGGGACGCAATGGGATCGGACCGTTGGCCATGTAAAAGTGACTGCCAAGTCCATCAACGCGATCAGGGATCAGCCATGTGCTGGTGGGGGTGGCATTGTCATGTGAATAGCTGCTGGTCATGCCGAAACACAGACGATCCGGGTCTTGACGCTTCACTGCCTTAGCGCACTCATCAATCATTTTTCGCAGGTTGGTTTCGACGGCCGCGAACTGGTCGTGCGGTTCGTTAAACGGCACTTCAATACCCAGCACATTGGGATTGCCTTTGAAGTGTCCGGCGAGCCATGCATGACAATCCAGAAGTGCAGTGCGATGCAGTGGCTTGGCATAGTCGTAGGCAACACCTGTGCGGTTGTCCGGTGCCAGCCACGCCAACGCGGTGCCGGGTTTACCTTCTTTTTGATCCGAAGGCATGCCACCGACGAAGTATCGGTAGGGGCGAGTCCCGTATTCATGCCAGTCAAAGACGGTGTAGATTCCCAGTTCGCCAGCAAGTTTGATGTGGTAGTCAAGCAACTCGATGAATCGCGGATCAAGGTTGTGTTGCTTGAGAATGTCCTTGTATTGCGGGCTTTCGGGATACACGCCTTGTTTGGGTTGGATCATCATCATGTTGAGCGTCAGGCGGACGGTGTTGACACCCCAGTCGTTGAGTTGGGTGAGGTGTCGGGTGAGTTTTTCGAAGTCGGTTTTGTTGGAGTAGCCCAATTGGAACTTGGTGTAGTTGAGTCCAAGGAAGCCAAGTTGTTTGCCGTTTGCCATGAGCTTGCCGTTTTCGACGGTTGCTTTGGCAAGTTGCTTGCCGGTGAACTGGTGGTATGCGAAGACGGGTTGTTCGATGACGTTGGGGGTATCGGCGTTGGTTCGCCATTGGATGTTGTAGAGCTTGCCGGGCTTGAGTTGATCGGCTTTGAGCGTGTAGGTGAATTGGTTGTTGTTGGTGGCGATGTTCCTGTCGACGACGACATGCTGGCCATCCTTTTGATCCATGGCAATGGACAGATGCACGACGGGGATGCCGGCGGACACATTGCCTGTGAGTTGGACGGCGTTCTGTTTGTAGAAGATGTCACGGGCAAGCGGTGAGGCTTGGATGTCGCTGGGGGTCACCAATTCAATTGAGCGCACGGCATAGCTTCCAGGCTGACTCATCTGCATGAACAGACCTTGGAGCGTGGCAGTCAATTCGGTCTGGGCTATGGGCATGAGCACCGTGGTCCATTGACCTGCCTTGAAGGTGACCGGCTGACTTTGAGCTGGTTTCTTGCCTGCCATGCGATTGTCGACTTTCCAGTCGAGGGTCAGTGACGCGGTGGTGTCTTTGTCACTTCGGATCTGGATGGCAAAGTGCAGCTTGTCGGTGGTCGAAAGTTTGTCGAGTACCAACGGCGTGTGATTGGCAAACCAGCGGATGGCCCAGTGACCACCACCATCAGGCTGCTCAAAACCAATGAGTTTTTCATCGGCTTCGTTGCGCGATTGCACAACCATATTGCCATAGCGTGTGAGGCCGCCAGCGATCGGGCCATTGGGATAGAGTTCCAGAACCGGACGCGTTAGCAGGGCGTATTGTTGTTGGGCGATCGCATAGGGCGAATGGATTGTGAATGTGACAAGGATTGCCAGAATCAAACTGGTGCAAAACGTTTTCATAGGTTTCCTTAAATGAAAAGCAGGATCATTAAATCGTAATCAAGGATTGGGGACATGTCGTGATCATTGAAACACGACTGCGGATTGGAACATGAAGTTTTCTGACGTCGGTGAAAAATTCGGGAAGTCAGTTGCAGGCACAGCACTGACATGCCCGTCACCATAAAAGATGTTGGCTCCGTTGAGATGCCTCAGGTGGATTCTGCTGATATTCCCGTCTAGGCGTCCATTTTGCGGGTGGCCTGAATCGTAGTACGTTTGGTATTCGATGGTATCGCCGCCGACGGCAAAGTTGCTGGCAGGTGTCGGCATCTCATAGGGGGTGTATGTCGGTATGCCCCAATTAAGTCGGTCCCGGACCCCAAAGGTTGGCTTGTACATACTTCCTGCGGTCTGCTTATTATTCCAACTCGGACATTGAAGCACATTCATGTTGGGCAAATATTCCGCTTCGACGATGCGTTTGCCCCAGTATTCAATAGGCCCGTCGAAATTATCCCCGCCTGGAAGCCAGATATCCCCACGCATAAAGTCGATGGTGTATTGCATGAGTACCTGTACTGACTGTTTTTGACGTGACATGCACGCAGTACGCCCAGCTGCTTTCCGTGCCGACGCCAGCGCTGGCAACAAAATAGCAATGAGCAACGAGACAATCGAAATCACCACCAGAAGTTCGATGAGCGTGAAGGCTTTGCGATGGGCATATGATAAGTGCATGGCTCTGTTCCTTACGATTCAGGGTCAAATGGACTGTTTTTTAAGCTGTAATTCCACTATTCCTGCATGAAGCAGTCGGGAATTTCATCATCAAACGTGACAGACTTGGGTAACTCTTTTTCAAACCAGGAAGGCATACTCTGGAACTGCGGGACATCAATGTTCTGACGCATGTCATTGAGAATCTGACAGGCTTTAACGAGCATCTGCCCGGTATGCACACCGTAACGATGGATGGGCAACACGTTTGGACTCTCGCATGGCCAGTTGTTCTGGGAATAAACGTGAATGTCTTTACCCACAACCAGGCCACAATCATTGAGTCCGAGCATCACATGTTCAATGAGGTTGTCGTCGAGAATCAGCAGACCATCAGGACGTTGATCCACCGGCAACTCAAAGAGCAACCAGATGATCCGACGGATGGTCTCGGGGTAATCGCGGCTGACATATTGAATCCAGGACTTACGTGTTTGAAGGCCTGCCGACTGGACCATGCTCACCAATTCCGCGCTGGGGTGTTCAGCCATACTCACTGCAGCGACGCGATGAGCGCCTAAAGACTTGAGTTGTGGCAGGACACGTTGAGTCAGGTAGTCGTCATGATCGGTGGTCAGTGAAGGCAAGCGATTTGATTCTGTTGAACCAAAAAGATGCAGAATCGGAATACCACTTTGAGCGACCGTCGCATGTTCAAGTACGTGATCGCAGAAGGGCATGACCATCAGTCCGGCAAGTGTTTGCTGGCGAACATCATCAAGCAGATGATCGATGCCGTTGGCCTTGGCCGTTTTATGCAGATCGTAGTAGCACTCAAATCGATACCCCGGCGTCTGAGCCTGAAGGCGGATCGCTTCCTGTGACAGTGATGCATTGAATCGCGACCAATACGAATCACCCGGATGTCCAGGAAAGAGAATGCCATAGCGGTATAGATGCGGCGGGTAGTCTTCGACGAACATGCCACGCCTGCCATCGGATCGAACGAAGCCTTGATCACGCAATTGACCGACCGCCATCTGCACGATGGAACGGCTGGTATCAAAGCTGGTCACCAGATCATCAAAGGTCGGGAGTTTTTCACCCGGTTCAGATTGTCCACGGATAATTTGTAAACGCAGGTCATCTGCGATCTGTTGGTAACGGGATTTAGTATTGCTCTCAATGGATTTCATATCATTCAATTGAAGGCGCGTGCAATACAAAAGTCAAGCCCATCGCTCGAATAATTGAGCGATGGGCTTGGTTGTGTCGTAATTGGTTAATTTTTAAATATTTAGAGTTTTGTAAATTGTGGCGATGTCAACTTATTTGAATTGAATTTCCGCTTCATGCCAATCCGAATCCGGCAGGACAAGCTGTCCATTTGCGCCAATTGAGATGGTGATGGCTTTGTATTGTGGGCGCGTGATACAAAATTCAACGGCTTTGGCCGAACCCTTTTTGAGTCCCTTGAGAGTGATGGGGAGTTTGTCGGTTTCCTTTTGGTCGGTATCTAACACGGTGCGACTGATGATGAGGTTGGATGACTGGTTCAAGGGTTTGTGATCCGCACTGACAAGGATGACGGTGGCGAAGCCTTGTTGATTGCCAACCGTTAGATGTTGGTAGTCACCTTGGATGGTGTTGCCGGTCATGTCTCCGCTGAAGGCTTCGGCTTTGGGTGCGATGATGCGGAGTTGTTTGGCGTCGAGGTCTTTGGTGATCTGGCCGGTGTCACTGGTGACGATTTGACTGGGTGTACTGCGCATCCAGGGCTTGACCATCTGCGTTGGCGGCGGGGCGTCGAATGTTTTGCCAACGGCATGGACGGATTGCCAGCCGGGTTTATAGATATTGGTCGGACGCATCAGGGCGTTGTAGTCGGTGCCGACGTGTGGGGTGCCCACTGCGAAGGTGACGGGTTTTGAGGATGGGTCGACGAGTTGGTTGCGATAGATCATGCCAGCAGTTCGCAGGTGATCGCGCATCATATCGTCAGCGACCATCGTGCCGATGTGTGGTTCACGTCCTGGTTTTTTTGCTTTACCTTCGGCAGTCAGGTCACGGTCACCATGTTGCCAGGCAAACCAGACGATGCCGTCGATGCCTTGATGCACGCCGTATGCAGCAGCAGCGAGCATGAGTTGGCTGCGGTAGGGGCCTTCGGTTTTAACGCGTCCGCCTTCGGATTCATTAAACTCGCCGATGATGTAGGGTTTGTTGGCAAGGATGGTTTTACTTTTCTGATAAACGAAGTCTTCGTGACTATCGACGACACGCGGGTTCACATACGCATGGTCTTCGATGTAGTCAGCATGTTCGCTGTGCATCTGCAATGCCGAATCCCCACGCCAGAGGTTGGAATAGGTGATGGCACCTTTGAAGCCAAGCTCGCGCATGTTCTGCTTGACCTTGATGAAGTACTGCTGATCCAGATCACGGAAGAATGCTGCGCGGACGCGCTTTTGTTCATCCGTGTTTGCTTTGTATATGTCGCAGATATCGCTGAGTCCTGCCTGCTTGGCGAAGGCTTCCCATTTGGCGACGAGTTTTTTCTGGAAGTAATCCGTAAGGTTGTTGCCACAGATTAAAACATAGTCGGCGGAGAATTCGTTGGATAACTCATAGGTGAGTACCTGTGGATCATTGGCGTAACTGAGTTTGGTATACGGGTTGACATGCGTCAGCGTGTACTTGATGAATTCCATGTCCAATGCCGCACAACGCTCATCGACGAGTGGCAAGAGCTTTCGCGAATCAATGTTCTTTTTCCAATGACGTTTGTTAAGCTCATCCATGGCCATGATCCATGCCGCTTCGTCTTCCTCGGTGGTCTTGAGGACATCCACATCATAAGGCAAGTACGTTCGACTCCATCGGCCGGCAAGCATCAGGTAGATGCCTTTGTCGCGGAGCTTGGCGTTGAGATAGTCAAAGCGATCCCACGCTTCGGTATTGGGCTTACGGGTGTTGCCTGTGCCGTAGTCATTGAGTGTGAATATTTTCGAACCCCAGACCCAGTCACGTGACGGGCGCATCATGTGATGCGGACGGGCAAGATTGATTTGAGAGTCGGCCATGTCCTGGGCGATTTGTTCTGCCTGCTGCTTGCTTGGATACAAGGCCACAAGATTCATCCCCCATAGGCGAACGGTCTGGCCTTTACTGTTGACAAAGGCATTACCCTTGGAAGTCAACGGCTCAATGGATTGGGCTGAACAGGTCAGTGCAGTCATCACCACGAGAGTCATGGCAACGGATACAACTAATTGCAAAGTTCGAAATAACACTTTGATCTCCTTGAAGGATGCGATAGGAATAGCTGCGTTGCGACGCAACGCTGATGTTTTGAAAATTGAAAGCTGAACGTTTGTTTGAGGTTGTTTTATTCGCAGTAGTCTTGTAACCAACGTCTGGCTTCACTGGTGCTTTGCGCAGCAGGGGCATCACGGTCACTGATGAATTTTGCATGTCCGCCGACGTAGAGGACGTTGCAGCCATCACCGTGGTAGAGATTGTCAAAGCCTGGCCAGTCGACACGGGGGTTGTCAGCTTCCAAAGCTTTGCCGGGTGTCTGTTCCATACTTAACGGGCCGTAAAAGGTATTGCCCAATCGGTGTATGTAGTCAGAGAACCAATAGCCGGGGACAGGGGAAATGGGTTTTTCGATGTAGTTGCGATAGACACGGGTTTTGACAGCAGGGCAGCCAAAGAGTTTACCGGTGGTGAGGTATCCGCCCCCGATAAGCAGGCCGGTACTTTGCCAGGTGCTTTTGGTCAGCAGGTAATTGTCATCGGCTGCGGTACTTTTCCATGTCCACCCGCGGTGGTCACTCATGTACATCCCGTAGGCCAGACCTTGCTGACGCAGTTGGCTTAGGCAGGAGGTTTTGTACGCAGCTTGTCGGGCCTTACCCAATGCCGGTAGAAGGATGGAGATCAACAGTGAGACAATGGAGATCACCACAAGCAGTTCAATCAATGTGAACGCGCGATGCGATTGCGTTGGCGTTTGGGTTTTCATGATCGATTCCTTCTGAATCAATGAGCAATTGTCAGTTTGTTTAAACACTCGCGTTGGCAAGTGTGTCACCATGATCAAAGGTCAAAGGCAAGACTGTTGGCTTGAATGTCAGACCAGGTGTTTCGATTTTCTGCATCAGTAAATCCACAGCCTGTAAGCCTGCTTCGATAGTGGGTATCCGAAATGTGGCGATATCCAAACCAATGTAATTTTCACCATCACTGGGCAGTTGACCGGGTGTGATCATCTCATCAAAACTTATCAGTGACAGATCGTCAGGCACGGTTAGTCCTGCCATCGTTGCAGCAAGTAACACGCGCTCCGGGCCGTCATAGGCAATGATCGCAGTAGGACGATCAGCGGACTTGAATAATGTGATCAATGCATGGAGTCGTTGCTTGCCAGGCAAGCCTGCAAACGCACGATAGTCCGTGGGTTTGAGTCGTGCTTTTTTCATCGTCTTCATATAACCGGCATGGCGATCCACACGGCTGTAGTGACTGTCCGGATGCGTGTCAAAATGTGTAAAGTCGATATAACCGATCCGTTTGTGACCGCGATCAATCAAGGCCTGCGTTGCATCTTCACCGGCTTGCAGATCGTCGTAATGGACACAGTCACGCTTGAGTTTGCAGTTAAGCCAAATCGATGGGACCGGATCTTCATCCAATCGCTTGAGCATCTGTGCAGGTATCCGGTCGGTGTAGTTGACCAGCAAACCATCACAGCAACACTCTTGAAGAATTCGCGGGAACGCACCTTCCTCGGCCAACGCTTCGTCAGGTAAACGAGCAATCGACAAATGCATCTTCCGCTCAAGCAACGCATCGTGAATGCCGTCAAGAAGCATCGGTGGCAAGTTACTTCGCCCATGATCCGCGCTGAGCAGTAAGCCCAGGCAGTCAAACCGACCCTTGCGAATGGCCGACGCCGAACTGTTGGGACGATAGCCAAGCTCACGGGCAATCTGACGAATCCGCTCGGCACGACGCACCGCGCTGGGCCAGCTTTCCTTGATCTGACCCCGCATCACACGTGTCACCGTTCGTGACGAGACACCTGCCTGTTTTGCGACTTCCTGTAGAGTGGACATGAAAATCCTTTGTGGCTACGTGGACAAGTTGTCTACGTGGACATAATAGGCGGCCTACTTGGCTGTTTTCAAGTGTCCGGTCACATTTTTTTTCACTTTGTGCCCAACACATACCCAAAAGGGGTAAAAAGTGTTCCGAATTTACCCAAACAGGATGAGTTTGATGGGACACACTTGATGAATCATACGATCTGCAAATCAGGATGCCAGATCAGAAAAATTGACCCGCTTACAAGTTGATTTCATCGGCATGATTGAGATGTCTTTTTTCTTCATCAGCTTCAAGGATTGGCTGCTCCAGATCACTGAGTCGCTGGGTCGTGTTCATGATCAGGTCATCAAGTCGTTCGACGTCTTCTGCATCAAGCTTCTGGTCATGAGCTTTGAGGATGTAAAGCTGTATGCTATTGAGGAAGTTGTTGATGATGTCCTGAGCGGTATGAAGTGTCGAGCCGAGCGTTTCAAGATGTTGTTCAACCTTCAGAACCTGTTGGCGTTTGAGATTCCGAGCGTGAATCAAGTCGATCATAATGCCTATTGCCAAGGGGACAGCAATGATCAATAACTCGTCAATTTCAAAGTGATCCATTTCTTCAAGAAACAGATGGAGGTTTTCGTAAGGGTCCAGATCAAACGCAAGACAACAGGCCATGATCCCAGCCCCTGTCAACAGAGCAAGGCATGTCCATTTGCATGCTTTGATATGTCTAATCAGTGCTGCCATACCGCAATAGCCCTGAAATTAAAATTATTATCCAACACTATATATCGGCAAAAATAGTGGCTGGCTTGTGTCGCATTAAAGTCCTACCGCAGGTTATATGGAAGGTGTTTTGCGAGCTGATGCCGAATATGGAATCAGGTATAAGCCGCAATGCGATTGGTTCTGCGCTTTAACTCGCTGTGATAGGATCGGCCAAGATCAGGTGCATGTTCAGCAGCATAATCAGTGAGTCTGATTGTCCCTGTAGGAGGTGTGTTGGCAAATAGAAGTTCGTTTTGCAAGGCATGAATTTCATCGCGCGTGATCGTGACATCACCAACACATTTGCCTACAAGATAGCCAATCGCATGGGCAACGCGCGATGGGATTCCGATAATTTTGCAACGTAGTTTGAGTATGTCACGAATCGTTTCAACCATCTGACGATACGAAAAGATCTCAGGCCCGTTGGCATTGACTGTGACGTTTTTATCATGTTGACCATGCTCAACAATTAATGCTGCAAGGTCATCCACGTGTATCGGCTCCAAGCGGTATTGCCCATCGCCAAAGACCCCAAACACCGGCAGCCGACGAAGTGTCCAGGCGATGTTATTGACCAATATATCTTCAGGCCCAAACAGCACCGTCGGTCGAATGATGGCATTGGATAAGCCTGAAGTCTGCAGCGCTTTTTCAAGTTTGGCTTTGCCCCGGAAATACTCCAAAGGTGAATTGCCTGAAGGGTTGGTAATACTGACATAGACAATTCGCCGGACACCTGCTGCCTCTGCTGCATCAAAGAGTGTCAACGTATTATGGATCGCTTGAGCATAGGTAAAGTGTCGATGATTAAACCGGACCCAGTATGTAATGTAGAGCACGTCGACATCTGCCAGAGATTCGGTGAGTTTGGCTAAGTTATCAAAATCAAACGGCCGAGCCTGTACCTCGCCGCCAAACGGATTAGGCCGATCCGGCGAGTTGGTCAGCGTGATGACCTCTTCCCCCTTTGCCAGCAGTCGCCGGGTAATATATTTACCGCTATAGCCATACGCCCCAGTTACCGCATGCATCCGTTTGGATCTATTCATCATTCTCCCCCGTGGATTACAGGTCTATATTACATTGTAGTCGAAGACCACCGCGCATAAAAAAACCGCTTTGACGGTTAGCCAAAGCGGTTCTTTAAAAGTGATCCCTACGGGATTTGAACCCGGAAAAAACAGCCCTGACGCTATCAAAAATGCGGGTGGGACTGGTATAGGGACTGAGACGGCTGAGAATCTAGAGCGATTCCCTGAACTTACACAAGTTGTCACAACATGGCCTGAACTGTCACAAACAGAACGGCACGTGATCCTGTCGATTATCAGCGGACGGGAAGGAGCTGCAAGGCGTGAGTCCTTGCAGTCATTTCCGGCGGCTGATCGATCCACCACGTCTACACCTTCCCCATCATCACCACATATCAAGGAGAACCAGTCATGAACGATCTGGTAGCTGTCGTTACGCGCTCACTGCTGCAAGCGTCTAGCCATGTCCCATAGCAGCCTGACTGCCAAGAGCTCTTCCGGGGGGCTCCCCTCAAGAATTTGAGGGGCGGGGGGGAGTTGATCCGGCTGCACGTGCTGCCGGTGTTCAACGTATTCGCAATAACCATAAAAAAACCGCATCCGTGATTGTTTGGCGACGACACGGGGAGCGGTGGAAAACCAGAAAATGCATTATAACACATTGATTCATCAGGATGATTGCCGACATGCGAGGCACGCGCAGCGGGCCGGAGCGAGCATGGCTCGCAGGTCGGCAGGCCTCTTTGATCAAGTTGACAGTGAGAAGGGTAAAAAGGCACTCCCGCCATGTGAGGACGTTGCCGCACGCTACAAAGCGGGTTGGTGTCCTGAGAAGGACGCAGCCGTGCAACGGGCTGCATCTGCCCTGGGCTTGTCCACAACACATATTTCACCGCGAGGGAAAGATACTAAAGAAAAATGGGCATGTGAGATTGCAGTAGGGGGTAGTGTGGTAAGCGTCAAGGGACGCAAACCTACTCATATCAAAGCCGGTGGCGGTGTTCGTGGTGAGGTTAAAGGCTTCTCAAAGAACGCAAGACGTCGATTGATCCGCAAGGTGGGAAGTATCGACCGTGAAGCTTTGCAGTGTATGCCTATCTTCATCACCTTGACCTATCCCGGTGAATGGCCAAGTGATCCCAAGCAATGGAAAAAGCATTTGGACACATGGGCTAAGCGGTTGAAAAGGCGTTATCCCAATGCCTGTGCGATATGGAAGCTTGAGCCACAAAAGCGAGGTGCACCACACTATCACCTGATCTTGTTGAATGTTCCACATGTAAGCAAGTATTGGCTTACAGAGTCATGGTACGAGGTTGTAGGGTCTGGTGATGAAAGACATTTACGAGCTGGAACAAATATCCAATTGATTCGTTCATGGCGTGGCTGCATGTCCTATGCTGCCAAGTACACTGCTAAGGTCATCGAAGAACTACCCGAGGGATGGGAGAAGGTCGGTCGTATGTGGGGCATCATTGGCCGTGCTAATCTCCCGATTACCGTCATTCGTTTTGCTGTAGATAAAGCTTTGTTTCTAAGAATCCGCGATTTCCTTTGGTTCTGTATCGGTGGACCACCTGAGGGCTGGATTCAGTTTGACGATGATGGCATGACCGCGATGATTGATTGGGGGCAGTTACCAACATTTGAATGATTAAAAAAACTGTTGTGTTATGAAAGTAAAGACATATAATGTCATAAAGGGGTTACTATGAATGTCATAGTCACGGATGAAGCACTTAAGCAGATTACAAAGCTGCCGCGTCCGATTCAGACGCGCGTGCTCAAAATTGTCGAGCGTTTGGAGCATTGGCCACAGGTCAGTGGAATCAAACAGTTAACTGGGAAATGGTCGGGATGCTGGCGTATCCGCACTGGTGATTGGCGTGTGATATTTGAAGTAAAAAACGATGTGGTCATTATTCGCGTTGCACATCGTAAAGATGTTTACGGAGATTAACTGCCAAGCTGCCGAACTTTTGGCTCCGGGCAAAAGCGAGCAGCGGGCATAGGAGAATTAGGCTATGCATACAGACACAATTACCATTCAGGGCAAGCGCTATGTGGTCATTCCTGAGAAGGAATACGAATCACTTGTAGAAAACAAACCGCCTGTGTTACCCAAGCCAGATCGTAATGGCTGTCGTCCAGCAGTTGAGAGTGTTCGTGTGATTATGGCTCAACAATTGATTGCTGACCGACAAAAAGCTGGCATGTCCCAAGCTGAACTTGCTAAACGTGCAGGAATAAGACAAGAAACAATTTCCCGCATCGAGTCCGGCAAAGTGACTCCCACTATCAAGACAATGGAAGCAATTGACAAAGCTTTGAGTAATTGAATTATCAAATTGTTTCGGGGAAGTAATGACAAAACCGAAAAAGAATCAAAATGACTGGGTACCCTACACCATGCTACTGCCTGACGGTCGCACTGTGTTTGTCCGTATTCCCGGCCAATATGTAACCTATGATCGAAGTGGTGAGATGGCCATCAAACCCAATGGCGTTAAGTTTCTCGAAAACATCAAAGCTTTGGCCATGCAGACGCCTGAATCACCATCGCCATCCTACATTCGGCAAGTCCGTATCGCATTGAAGATGACCCAAGTGGAGTTCGCAGAAAAGCTGGGCTATAGCGTGATCAGTGTGAAGAAGTGGGAAGCTGGTGACGTGAAGCTAGGTAAAAATGCCGTGGATCGTTTAAGCAAGTTGGTGGATAGATTCACCAAACGTGGCCTTGTCATGGCCGGTTAAGCTGACGAGCTTTTGTCACCGGGCAAAAGCGAGCAGCGTTACGTTCGTAATGTTCTGTAAAAAACCAAGTTAAATTCGTTTAATTTTATAATATAAAACAGGTGCAGCATGGCTAAAAATGACACTATATTGCTGGATGGGATTATTGAAGAACGTATTGAAAAGTCGCTTCCATCTGACCAAAAAAATAAAGTTTTTGAATACTTTACCTTTGAGCAAGTTTTGAAAAATAAAGATTTGTCAAGAGATGAAATAGAAGCTGGGATGGTTGATGGGTCATTGGATGGAGGTATAGATGGTTTTTATGTGTTCATAAATGGGCATATGCTTGTTGATGATAAAATGTTTGTGTGGCCAAAATCATCAGTAGTAATCGAACTGTACATTATTACCTGTAAGCACAAAGAAACATTTCAACAGGCTCCTTTAGATAATCTGTTGTCTAGTGTTATTGAGCTTTTGGATTTTCAGCTTGATAAAAATGATTTTTCCGGTAAGTATTCAGATAAAATCATTGAGTGTCGCGAAAGACTTTGCTGTGCATATCGCAAGGTGTCATATCGTTTAAGTAAATTGTACGTTAATTACGTGTATGCTTCGCGTGGAGATACATCAAAATTAGGTGATTCAGTAGATGCAAGGTCAAATCAGATAGTTTCTGAAACGAACAGGATGTTCAGTAATTGTGATATAAATTTTAATTTTTTGGGTTCGGCTGAGCTTGTTGATTTAAATAGAAAGATGCGAGATTTTACGCTTGAGCTCCCACTTGTTGATTTTCTGCATTTGGGGGATAGTTATTTATTGTTAGCCAGCCTTTCAGATTACGCAAATTTTATTATGGATGGAAAAGATTTGCGGCGATATCTATTTGATTCCAATGTTCGTGATTTTATGGGTTTGAATAGAGTTAATGAAGACATAAGAAATACTTTGCTGGATGATATGTCTCCGGATTTTTGGTGGCTAAACAATGGTGTGACTGTGTTGGTCAGTCAAGCGTGTGTAATTGGTAAGAAGTTGATAGAACTTAAAGATATACAAATAGTCAATGGCTTACAAACTTCAGAGTCTATATATCGGCATTTTGTGTGCGGCGGAGTGGATGATCCCGAAAGGTCTATACTTGTCAAAGTAATTGTTGCTACTGACGCAGATGTAAGAGATGCGGTGATTCGGTCGACGAATAATCAGACTAATGTAGAGCTAGCATCATTGCATGCAACAGATAAAATACAAAGAGATATTGAAGATATAATGATACGGTATGGAGTTTTCTATGAAAGGCGAACTAATTTTTATTTTAATAAGGGGCATTTGCAAGAGGAAATAGTTACTCCTTTGTATTTGGCTGCTGCATATGTTTCTATTGGCTTGAAGAGTCCTATTCGTGCGTCAAAATTGAAATCAAAATTTATGCGAAGCGATAAATCGTATGGTGTGGTTTTTAATGATGGTGTTCCATTGGAAATGTGGCCTCGTTTAGCTGTGTTATACAAGAAGATTGATAAGTTTTTACAGTCCCAGAGAGCAAGGCGGGTTGGTATGAATTCTGGGGAAGGTTTTTTGAAAAAATGGAGATATCTTTTAGGTTTTAATTTAATATCAAATATTTTAGGTACTTATGGATATGCGCGTGAAGGATTTGTGAGTTTAAATATTCAGGATATTGACGATGATTTGATGGGAGTTGTGTTTGATTTTCTTTGGAATGCAAATGACGAGTTGTTCACAAATCCTCGCGCTTATAAAAGGCCGAAAATGGTGAAAGAATTGTGTCGCTTGTGTTCTATTGAATTTGATATAGCTGGATATGATGAATGGGCTAGGAAAAAACAGGTTTCTTGGAACAGTAAAGAAAGCTATCGTGGCTGTAAAGTTGACTTGGAATTTGCAATGAAAGTTGATGAATTATTGCCATCGCAGCCTTGGAAGCCAGGGGTTCATTTAGATGTGATGAAAAAATTGGAATGCACATACAGTCAATACTATGGAGCAACATCCCTGCTGATTCAAAAGGGCATTAGAAGTGTTCAAAAAGACGGTGTTGTATATGACCCTGATGGCAAGGTGCTGAAAATCGACGAAGAGAGAGTTGATGCTCAAACATTGAAATTGTTTGATGTTTAGATAGTAAGTTTATTAAAAGATTGACAAGATAATAAGATAATAATATTATGGACAGCATGACCGATGCCAAGAAGAAAATTTTGTCCATATCCATTGATCCTGATCTATTGGATCGAATCGATTCTCTTTGCCGTTTGGAAGCTGAGTCGCGTTCTGCTTACATAGAGCGAGTCTTGCGGAATTCTGTAGATGGTAAGGAAAGTGTCATTTCAGACATGGAAAGCCCTTTAAATCGGGCTATATTTGAAACACTCGTCAAAACACCGAAGCCCATTATTCAGGCAATTTCAAAAATCTTGGGCGAAACGATGACTGATGATGATTGGGACAGAATTCAGAGGAATGCTCCCCAATATACCGGTGAAGGGAAGAAGCGGCAGCAACAGAAAAAGAAGGGGGCTAAAAAATGAATTCTGTGAGTGAGAGAATCAGCAAGCTAAAGTTGTTGACCTACAAACATTTAACAGAAATGTTCGGCGTTGATCGCAAGACCATTTATCGATGGGTAGATGCTGGTCGACTTCCTCAACCCATTAGGATTACCGCTCGCACAGTTCGATTTGATGCTGAACAGGTTTTGCGGTGTCTCAAGGATCATCAGGGGTAAGTCATGGGCTGGAGTGTAAGAAAGCGCAAGCGACGAAAAAACGGCAAATCTAAGCCGGATAAGTACTATACGCTTTACTACAAGCTTCCCGGCATGTTGTCTGAAAAACCTTATCCGCTTGGTGTTGCTGACAAGCAAGTGGCAAAAAAGAAGGGCGAAGAAGTTTATAAACGTCTCGAACGCATTGCAGATGGTCTTGAGGATGATGAAAACGTCAAGCCTTTGAAATTGCTAGAACTTCTGCCCAAGTATCTCAAGGAAAAAGAGTCGGATGAGTTGAATGGTCAGTACATGAGCGACCTAAAGAGTCGGAATAAACGACTGGTCAAAGATTGTTCATGGGTTCACCCGCATGACATCAAGGGAACTGATTTCACTTCTTGGCGTACCGCGATTGGCGATAAGTTGTCAGCCAAATCTAAAAACGATTATTTTGATGCTCTGGATGGATTTTGTGAATGGATGCAGATTCAAGGCATACTTGATGAAATGCCATTGAAGCGCGTTCGTAAGTTGTCCGTCAAGGGCAAGCAAAAGGTTCGGGACTGTTACACAGTCGATGAGATTGATCGTTTGTTGACTGTTGCTGGCAAACGGAAAGTACTTTACATGGTGGCCATTCTGACCAGTTACCGGCGTGGAGTGCTTTACAAGCTTCAATGGTGCCATATCGACCTTGATTCCGATATGCCTGTGATCCGGGTGCCTGCAAGTATTGAAAAGAATGCTTCGGAAAATCCCAAATTCGTCCGTGATGATGTCAAGCAATTGCTGCTAGAACTTCGTGGGGAGTCTTACAATCCCACAGATCGAGTATTTGAGGGGATTCTACCCAAGTGGGATTTGGTTTTCTTGGAAAATGACCTGGCTAAAATCGGTTTAAGTCGAAAGCGTCCAGATGGTAAGTTTCTGGACTTCCACTCATTCCGTCATACAGCCTGTACGCTGGCGTGTCAGACTGGAATGGGGCAGAAGGACGTCCAGAGCTTTATGAACCATAAGACGTCCAGCATGGTCGAGCATTACAATCATATGCAGAACGTCACATCTCAAACGCTGATCGAGAAGTTGCCACGATTTGATAAGTCCATTCAAAGTGGGACTGGTATAGGGACTGAAAATACAGTCAAAACCGGTCCCAAGATGTCACAAACTGACTTAAGCGAAAATGGGACTGATTCAGAAAACCCCTTAAAAACAAATAAAAAAACCGCTTTGACGGTGAGTCAAAGCGGTTCTTTAAAAGTGATCCCTACGGGATTTGAACCCGTGTTTCCAGGATGAAAACCTGGCGTCCTGGACCAGGCTAGACGAAGGGACCAACTTCAAGTGCTTTTGTTTTCGGCTGTCAATGACAGTCAAAATCTGGTCAGGACTTGTTAGACGGAACAGTATACAGATAATTTATTGGCTGGCAAGTTCGAAGAGCACTGTTTTGGAAAAACTATCCAAACACTTTCAGACAATCGCCAACCTGTTTTGCAAGTTGCTTGAAAGTCGTTTGTTATGGGACGGCCAGTTGGCTGCTTATCCAAGATAGCCCGAGCGACGCATGGCAACGAGTCTGGGTTGGAGATATCGACCGGGGCATTGCGTGGGTTTGAGTTCTTGATGCGTGTACACACGATGCACTGGCACGTTGTACTGTCCCATGATCGATGAAATCATTGATTGGGCGGATGCCAACTGAATGTTGGAAGGGGACTGTTTTTCGAAGTTCCCTAGGAGCATGATGCCAACGTTATGTTCGTTGAGGTCAGCGACATGAGCACCTTGATATTTGAGGGGTCTGGCTTCCCAGACTCGGCCGGCACGATCGATGATGTAGTGGTAGCCGACATCGCCCCAATTGCGTTCTTTCATGTGAAAGCGTTGGATATGCTGCAGGCGTGACATGGTGGTGTTAGTGTCGGTGAAGTTAACGACTTCCCATCCCTCGTGGTGGAGGGTGATCCGGTTGATGCCGTTCATTTGATCGACGCGTCGGGTGTTGGTGGACATCTTTGCCCAGGCGGATCGTGGGATGACATTGGGTGTGGTGAGACTTGTGGTGTAGTTGTTTTGAGGCTGCGGCGCTGCGTAGGTGACTGGCGGTTGTTGATAGGTTGGTGCTGGTGTTGGCTGGGGTGCGTTGGGGAGAGTCTTGTAGGACTGATAGTTGCTGGTGGTGTAGTCATGCCTTGGCTGGGGCATTTGCGTAGGCCAGTTGGGTCTTGGGCGTTTCTGCAAGACCAAAGGCGTATCGCTGCATCCAGCGGCGATGGCACCGATTGCTGCCAGAATCATCTGGCGTCGGGTTAACTTCCTGGTTGACTCCACGTTCAGCTCCTACTGATCTTGGCGTCCCTATGGCGGGGGAATCGACTGGAACCCATCCTGCAACATCCAAGACATCGTAGGAATGCTTGATCCCAATAATAAACAATTGCGGACAGTGTAACACGGCCCGTCCACAATTCATCGGATTTTTAGGTTCCTGGCATGCAATTTTGGCGCGGTAAGCGCAAAAATTACGTGATTGTTCAGGTATCCATGACGCATACATGGAATATGAGTGGGGATTCGCATTCAAATGGGAAAGCAAAGCAGGCGCATTTATTTTTCGCCGGTGACCATTTTATACTTGCGCTTGATGAGATCCGAAAGGTGGACGACTTCCGCATTAGTTGTCGGAGTCCAGGTACACCAGTGCAATTGGACGGCGGACTTGGCGGACTTGAGAGCTTCGCGGATCATGCGATTCAAGCGTCGCATGGGCATGCCTTCCATCTGGTCATCGGTGAGTGTGATGCAGACGACTGGGCCGATGACATTGGGGACGAAGTAGCCAAGGGTTTCGCCTTTTTTGTCCTTGGCTTTGGGATTGATGAAGTAGTATTCCAGTGTCCAGTTCCAGCTTGGGCCGTACCAGTGGAATTCGTAGGTGACATCCTCGTACTGTTCGAGTTCCTTCATCAACTCGGTAAACACTTCAGCATGTTGCGGGTTGAGCGGAGCAAGCAGGTTTTCCAGCGTTGGCGTGGCCCAGCGGTTTTGCCAAGGCAGAGCTGATGTGAGGTCTTGTGTCATCGTGTCAGATTATCCCAAAAAGTCAGTTGGCAGGAACAGTGCATTGAGCATCTAAAAGTCTGCCCTGCTGCAATTTACTCGCTAGTCTGTCTCAGGTTGCATCAAGGTAGATACAGTTCAAGGCGCCTTGAGCCTGAAAAAGGTAAACGACTATTGTAAAGCAGGAATCCATTCTGACAAGTCGGCAATCGGCTTGTGACCCATGTTCATTGAAATTTGGCATGGTTTATAACGATTGAACCCTATCCCGACCGGCTGGCCAATCATGCAGAAGTTCTTATGATTTTGTCGATAGCCGAGTCAGAAGCACGGGTTTTTTAGAAGTGACCAAAGGGCAATACGGGCTGTAACATGGGCGAAGACAAGATATTGTGGATTGTTGTCATGACTCGTCCGGCAATTCCCGGCAAGGTCAAGACACGCCTGGTTGGCGACTTATCCGACCAGCAGGCCGCCGATATCCATATGGCTTTGATGCAATGCGTGATGACACGTTTATCGCGGATTTATAATCAGATACAGGATCAACCCGTGCGGTTTGGCCTGGCGATTGATGGTGGGCCGACGGCTTGGGACGCTAGCATCGCTCATGAACCCTGGGAGTTACTGGATCAAGGCCAAGGCGATCTGGGCCAGCGACTTGAGCATGTTTGGGAACACATTGGCAAAGGTCCGGTGATGTTCTTTGGGATTGACAGTCCTGATGTGCCGCGTGTGGATTTGGAGAATATGATCCACGTCCTGAGTCGCGCCGACGCCGTTTTGGGGCCCGTTGCCGACGGTGGTTATTGGACGCTTGCCGCCCGTGAATTCCTGCCTCAGTTGCTCATGGGGATCGACTGGGGCTCGGCAAATGTGTACCATCAGACGATTGAGGCAGCACGTGAAGCACGAATCGATCTGGCCAGCGGGGCTCATTGGTACGATGTGGATACGCCTGCCGACCTGGCCGCATTGCGTCAGCGGTTGGAAGTGACACATGATGCAGACCTCATTGCGCTACGGGATCAACTCGACGCGATTTGTAAGGACAATATAGACATGAACACGACATCACAAACACCCGAATCAACTCAGGCAGGGGCATCCGACCAGATGGATCTCTCAACTTCGACCATTCTTGTCGTCGATGACAACGCTCAGAACGTCGAACTCATTCAAGCGTATCTCGAAGAACTCGGCTGTAAGACGTTTGTGGCATACGATGGTTTGGAAGCGATGCAATGGATTGAAAACGTCGACAATCCCATGCCGGACTTGATTCTTCTGGATGTGATGATGCCACGCATGAGTGGTTTTGAAGTCTGCTCCAAGCTCAAGGAAGACCCCAACACCCGTGCGATTCCAATCATGATGGTCACCGCACTCAACGAACTGGGCGACATCGAACGCGGTGTTGAATCCGGCACAGACGACTTCGTCACCAAACCCGTTAACAAACTTGAGTTACTCACACGCGTTAAATCTTTGCTGCGCGTCCGACACCTTAAGCGTGAACTCGACCGCACCATGGCCTACATTCAGGACATCGAAAAACGCGAAACCTCCGACGAGTAAATCAATCGCTTTAAGAAATAGATAAAACAACACGCGTCACATCACAATGACATGGCGCGTGTTTTTATATCCAAATAGCTGCGACATTGCGTGTCGTTGATGCATCATTGGTCGCGTTTACCACTTCATAATCGACTTGATTTCACCGGTGAGTTGGTCTGCCATCTTCTGCATCTTGCTGTTAGCCGGGTGCCAGTGTCCGCCGATGTCTTCGTTGACGCCGTTGTAGCCGGGGAAAGTGACTGCATGGATTGCATCATCTTCTGATGCCAGATCCGCCAGCCAATCACTGATGGGTTGTTGAGCCATCGGGCCGATGCATGCAAAAATCTGCACCTTGGGATAAGCAGCCTTGAGTCGATCAACTGTCTTGCGGTAGGCGCCGACGAAGTTTTCCTTGGTTAACTCCGGTTTTTGATCCTTGCCACGATACAAGTCATTGGTCCCCAGATTAATGATCACCACGTCCGGCACGTAGCTGGCCATCTCCCAAGTCTGCTTATCGTTAAGTGGCAATACCCGGTCAAACAACACAGGAATCGTACCTTGGCCAGGCACATCATTGATTCCACGATTGCGGTACATGCCACGTCCTGACCAGCAGATCATCATGATGTCCGCGTCGACCTGTCGGGCAGTAATCGCGGCATAGGACATGTAACCATTTTCGTTTTCAGCCGTATTGCCTTTGGATCGGTCGGACTCTTCACTGCCATATGCGCAGGTGATTGAATCACCAAGCACCATCAGCTTACGCTTTGCTTGAGGTATCGGCAAAAGCTTGGCACCCTCGGAGAGTTCAAAGCCGTTAAACGTGGTCTGACCGAAGTAGGCTTCGGTGCGTTGAAAGAGTTCGACCTGATGTTCACCGGGCGAAAGGTTTTGGGCAAGGTTATAGGTTGATTCATTGGGCGTGACAAAGATTACATGGGTCGGCTCGCCATCGACAATCACCTGCAACGCGATCTTTTTACTTTTGGTCGTCAGCTTGGCGGTGATGGACGTCCCGACAAATCGGCAACGGATATTGCTTCCCGTCCAACCAAAAGTTTTATCAGCCGTGAAGCGACCGACATATTGGATGTGTGCATCGTCCGGCAAGACGACAACCGACTCTGCCCAAACAGTCGCAGAGCAGATGGACAGCAGTAACAGCATTACGATTCGAGAACAGCGTGTGTTGAGCATGGATGGATTGCCTTTGCATTGCGTTGAACATGGGAAGGGCAGACTGTCTGTTTAATGAAAGTCTGACGGACTGCGGAATGATATGAGTATAGATTGCTTGTCTGCGCTTTCAATTGTCGTTACCAGCAGATGGCATTTACCCAAAAACGAAGGGAATGCATAAAGGTTTAAATAAATTGCAAAAATTAGGTTGACTGTTCATCACTGTGCTGCTTACTTTTTTTTAAATCACGCAGGGCAGACTTCTCTGAGCGTCATCTTCAGCCATCAATCGTTTGGCTTTGACTAGATCAGGACTGCGTCAGTTTAAGGTCTGTTTTTGCTTCTCCGGGCATGATTGCGTTTGAATGATCTGATCGAAATGTATTCACCTTTTCGGTGTGCTATCGCTGCGCCTTGACTTTGTTCACCTCTATCTACGGAGACCGCATGAAACGCCTATTACGCCTTAAAAAACGCAAACAAAACCGACGTAAAAAAACGCCTGTCTATGTCCAGAACCTTGAACCTCGCCAACTGCTGTCTGCGGTGATGTTCGACGGTGATCTCAGTGGTGCCTGGGCCACTGTCGAGAACTGGGAGAACGACACGATGCCATCAAGTGGTGACACTGCCACATTTGATGGCAATAGTCCCAATACTGCCATCACACTTTCGAGTAATACAACAATATCCAGTTTGAACTTCCTTTCCGGTGCGTCGGCATACACGCTGTCCAACAAGCGTTTTGACATTTACTCCGTGGTTGTCGACAGCGGTGTGACCAACGATCAAACGGTTAATTCAGTCCTCAAAGGACACAGCAATTTTACCGCAACCAATAACGGTACAGGTGATTTATTGCTCAGCAGCTATGCCAATACCAGTGGCGATAAGGAGTCGCATTACGCACATACCATCAACGCTCAAGGTGATATCACATTCCGTGGTAATGTCACCACCGGCGGAAGAACCTTTCAGGTCACCAAAACCGGTGCAGGGACGCTGGCCTATGAAGCAACCTTTGATTTTAATCTGGGACATCGTGCCAACGGGGCTGTCGAACAATCCAAATTTATCATCAACGATGGCACACTCGACATCTCGCAGATGACGCTCAGATTTGAAACCAATACCGGTAGCGGCAGTATCGACCCGGCAGCACTTACCAACTCAAGCTACGTCCTTGTGGACTACGCAGCCGGTGATGTCATTGTGGATAGCACCAATATCTTCGGAACCGTAAACAATCTCCCCGACGGTTTTGAAATCTTCCATGACACTGCCAATAGCCAAATCCGCTTGCAGCAAATCCAAGGCATCCCCGGGCAATGGATCGGCGACGTCAGTGGCACCTGGCAGACCGTCGAAAACTGGGTAGATGATGACAAACCCGGTGGAGGCGAAACCGCATACTTCGGGGACCTGTCTCAAACCACAACCATATCACTGACAAGTAACGTCACCATCAGCCAACTCAATTTCATGGATGGTGCCCTGGCACATACCTTCAATAGCAAGCGATTCGATATCCAATCCATCATCGTCGAAGATGGGGTGACTCAGGATCAGGAAATCAATTCACTGCTCAAAGGCTCCGGCGGTTTCACCGCTCGGAATCTAGGCAGTGCTGATTTGTTCCTGGGCTCCTATTCCAACACGGGGGGTGATAAAACATCAACCTATACCCATACCATCGAAGCAGTGGGCGATATCACCTATGAAGGTTCCGTCACCACAGGCGGACGGACTTTCAAGTTCGTCAAAACCGGCACAGGGACTTTGTCCTATCTTTCCACCGTCGATTTTAACCTTGGGTACAACGGGACATCACTTGAACAAACCAAGTTTGTCATTAACGAAGGCACACTCGACATCTCGCAGATGACGCTCAAGTTTGAAACCAATACCGGCAGTGGTGCGATTGATCCAGCAAACCTCACCGCGGGTACCTATGTCCTTGTGGACTACTCCGGTGGCGGTAGCGTGATCACCGACAGTACCAACATCTTTGGCAATGTCTCGGCAGTTCCCGATGGTTTTGAAATTGTCCATGATTCAGCCAACAGTCAGATCCTCCTGCAGCGTTCAGTCACCGGCATCTATGTCATGGCAGGGGGCACCGGTGATGGTTCCTCGTCTTCCAGTCCATTGGGTGTGGCGAACATGGCGGCACTGGAAACGGCGTGGAATAATCTCAATCCCGGGGAAACGCTTTACCTGATTAACTCCGCAGCATTGCAGGGTAGCAACTTCAGTAACAGCACCTTCGACTTGAATTCAGGCGGTGATGTGGTTGACGGCCAAGTACGCTACAAATCACTTGTCGGTATTGCGGATAGCAATGGTGTGCTGCCGACTCTTACTGGTACATGGAACAAGGGATCAGGCTCCGCATCAACGCGCGGGATCAAGATCGACAACGGCGTGAGTCATATCAAAGTCGAAAACATCAACATCTCCCACTATGAAATGGGTGTCCAACTCAATAACTCCAACAAGTCTTCAAGCTCACAGGTGGATTGGGATATTCATATCACCAACGTTCATATCACTTCCGTACGTGAAGGCTTTAATATTGACGGTGGCGCACAAGGTAGTGACGGTAATGGTTCAACGAATGTCAGCATTACGGATAGTTCCATCGTTGGCTTTGAAAAACGCGGTGTCCGGATTCGTGATGGTGTTGAGAATGTGGTGATCACCAATGTCCTGGCCGATGCAGGAGGAGTGGCATGGGATGGCGAACGTTTTGCAATCGGTTTTGAAGTTTACAAAGTCGATTCAGATGACGCGCCCAACCGACACATCTACTTTATCAACACCACCGGCCAGAATATCCATGACGATAACGGCGGCGGATACTGGAACGGTGACGGCTATACCGCTGAGGGCGGTAATGAATACATCTACTATCACGGTGCCAAAGCCTTCAACAACACCGATGGTGGTTTTGATGTTAAAGCCCATCACGTGGAATTCGTCAACACCGTCTCCATTGGCAACTATCGCAACTACCGCATCTGGGGCAATGTCGATATCGTCATGGACAACATCCTCTCAGCATGGACATATAAATGGTCCTCAGCTACGCAGGGCGGTGCAGGCATCTGGCTTGACCCCAATGCTGTGATTACTTTGACCAATTCGACGATCCATAATGTTTCAACAGGTATTGAGATCGACAACGGTGGGACATCCGGTCTGACTCAGGCGACGATCTCCAACACCATTTTCTCCAATACCAATACCTCTGCCAAAGACTGGACCACAGGCAGCTACTTTGGCACGCCAGCACGGATCAGCTATTCATCTTCCACGGTGAAACTATTTGGGAAAGCCAGTGACAGTCTGACCAATACCACGGTCAACCCAATGTTTGTCGATGCAGATGATTTGGATGATACTGATGGTGATGGGCGTTACTTCTTGGGGACTTCAGTCATCTGGGACTTTATTGATGATGCCTTTGACGCACAGGACAGCAGCTATGCAGGATTGGGTTTTGATAACGATCAGCCGTTGCCCTGATGAATTGATCATGGCTTGAAAGCTTATATATAGATTGGATTACATATCAAAGGCGTGTCACTGATTGTGGCACGCCTTTTTTGCTGCGCATTGTCGCAGGTTGGTTTGTATCGAATATATCGAGTTTGGCAGTTGGGTGTGTTGTGTGAGTTTGTGCGTTCTGTGTGATTTGTCGCGTGTTTTTCGACTGTGCAGAACATGCCGTGTACCGAAGTGATATTTGGCAATGTTTATATACAGGCTCCTGATTCCTTTGATTCAGAACGTCGATCAGTTTCAAGCCAAGCCAAGGTTGGATGACTCCGACAGGCATGGCGGCTTAAGTCTGCGGTTCGCTACCGCAACCCAAAGTGTGAAAGTCAGAAGCACTGAGTACCCTGCGGACTTCTGATTAAGGCGTTACGGGCGGAGGCCCCGGGCGTTGTTGGATGAAACGAAATAGACAGGGAAATTTTTTACCAACAATCGGAGGCTACTGGCGATCAAGACTCGAAAAATCAGGCACCATCAGACTCATGTATTAACAAAGAAGGTTCATCGAGTAATGGTTGCCATCGCCAACAGCCCAGGGAGAAACTCAAATGACAACTATCAACACCAACGTCAGCTCACTCATCGGTCAACGCATTTTGCAATCCAATAACAAAGGTCTTAGCCAGTCACTTGAACGTCTGAGCACCGGCCTGAAAATCAACCGTGGTTCCGATGGCCCCGCAGGTTTGATCGCCAGCGAATCACTTCGCAGCGAAAAGGAAAAAATCTCGGCTGCCATCGGTAACGCCGAACGTGCCGACCAGGTCATCAACATTGCTGAAGGTGGTTTAAACGAAGTCCAAAGCATGCTCACCGAGCTTCAAGGTCTTGTCAGTGAAACCGCCAATGACACCGGTCTGTCCACGGAAGAAAAAGAAGCCAACCAATTCCAGGTTGACCAGATTCTTCAGACGATTGACCGTATTTCTGCGACCACCAGTTTTGGCGACGTGAAGTTGCTTAATGGTAGCCAGGATTTCCAGACCAGTTCGGTTCATGCCAACGTGACGGACTTCCAGATCAATGCCGCCAAGTTTGAAGCAGGTTCTTCAGTAGCCGTTCAGGCTGTGGTCACCGCATCAGCACAACATGCTGGCGTTTTCTTGTCCACCGGCACACTTGACCTGACCAATGCCACCGACACCTTCTCTTTTGAGTTAGGTAGCACCGAAGGCACACGTGAATTTAGCTTCTCATCCGGTACCACTGCTGCTCAGATGGCTACCACCATCAATCAGTTCAAATCAGTGACCGGCGTGTCGGCTGCAGTTGTCTCTGGTGGCATTATGCTCAAGACCGAAGGATACGGTTCTGACGAATTCGTTTCCTTTGATATCACCAATTTGGCTGGCCAGGCAGGGGATATTTACACCCTTTCGGCAAATGATGATACCAATGTCAATGCCGGCGTCGCTTTGGCTGCGACCACCTCGGTCCGTGATGAAGGTCAAGACATTGCCGGTATGATCAATGGTACCGTTGCTCGCGGTGATGGCCTGAATATGTCCGTCAGTTCTGACGGATTGGATGTCGAACTGTCGCTCAACGCCACAGCAGGTAGAGCCCTTGGCACGACTGCGGCCTTGACAGTGACCGGTGGTGGTGCGACCTTCAACATCGGCGCGGAAATTAATATGGCTAACCAGATCCGCGTGGGTATGCAAAGTGTTGCAGCACGTAACATCGGTAATTCCACTGATGGCTTCTTAGACTCACTTGCTTCTGGTGGGACCAACTCACTGCTTAGCGACAATCTCGATGATGCTCAGAAAATTGTGGATAATGCCATTGACCATGTTTCCAAGATGCGTGGACGTCTGGGTTCAGTGCAAAGTAATGTGATTGGTTCGACGATTAATTCGTTGAACATCGCTTACGAAAACACGTCGGCCGCAGAATCCGCCATTCGCGATACGGACTTTGCAGAAGAAACCGCATCGTTGACCCGCAACCAGATTCTGGTCTCCGCGGCAACCAATGTGGTGGCCATGTCCAACGCACGGCCTCAGTCAGTCCTGGGTCTGCTCGGTTAATCACCGAAAAAAACACCCGTAACTTAGCCTTTTACACACGGCAGTCCTCGCGACTGCCGTGTTTTTTTATGCGCGCTGACCGTTTAATTGATTATCAGACCAAAAAGCCCCTTGCAAGACAGATAATTCGTTGACTTGTTCAGTTGTGATTATTGGGGTGTTGAATTTCAAAAACAACTTGTTTTTCAGTGTTTTTTGTGTTTGCGAGTCGCTAAATAAAACATATGGGACTTTCCGGGGGTCCGATAAGAAACTTTCGAAACGGACGCTGATTGATTTACCTCTCACTTCCCGAAATACAGTTTCAGAACGAGAGTTCTCGGGACTCGACAAAACAGCCTGGTCTTAAAAGCCCAATCTAAGAGCACAAGAAAAAGACGCTCAAAAGAGAAGGCACAACACCAGGAGGTCACGGCCGGCCGCTTGTTTTCAGAGTTCTGTGTACACGCATCAGTACCGATCGGAGTGATTCGGGACAAACGTTCAAGGCATGGATGCCGGACAGTTAATCGAGCATGTTGCTCAAAAAGATCACGGAGGACCGACAACCATGAGTCGCATCAACACCAACGTCAATTCGCTCATCTCGCAACGGATTCTGTCTCAGCAAAATGGTTCGCTGAACACCAGTCTCGAGCGTTTGAGCACCGGCCTTGCCATTAACCGTGGTAAGGATAACCCCGCAGGCTTGATTGCAAGTGAAAACTTGCGATCTGAAAAAGCCGCTATCTCAGCAGCGATTTCCAATACGGAACGTGCTGATCAAGTGATGAACATCGCCGAAGGTGGTCTGCAGGAAATCAACGCACTTCTTCTGGAAGTTCAAGGGCTCGTCGGCACATCGGCCAACGATGCTGGTCTTTCAATCGAAGAAAAAGAAGCCAATCAGCTTCAAGTTGATTCCATCCTGCAAACCATTGACCGCATCGCCGAAGCCACCAGTTTCGAGGGTGTCAAACTCCTTAATGGTACGTTTGATTTCACTATCTCGGCTCAGGTGACTGAAGTTAATAGCTTCAAGATCAACGCAGCTAAGCTCTCACACAACGAAACACGTGATGTGGAAGTCGTTGTCACAGCTTCGGCACAGCATGCAGGTCTGTTCCTTTCCACCAATGGTGCTTTGGATCTGACCGCTGCCACTGATACCTTTACCTTCGAAATTGCAGGTTCCAAGGGCAGTCGTGAATTCTCGTTCGCATCGGGTACCACGTTGGCATCCATTGCCGAAGCCATCAATACCTTCAAGCAGACAACCGGCGTCTCCGCTTCTACCTCGGGTAATGGTGTTGTCGTCAAGAGTATCGAATATGGATCAAATGAATTTGTCTCATTCGATATTGTCAGTCAGGGAGGCCAAGCCGGTGCAGTGGTGCTTCTGTCCGCTGGTAATGAAAATGACCTGAGTTCCACAAGTACGACCTTCGCCAATGTCAACAACCCAATTCGCGACGAAGGCCAGGATGTGGGCGCTATCATCAATGGTATTGCAGCGACCAGTGAAGGTCGTACCGCACGCATCGCAACCGACTTTCTGGATATGGAAATTGAGTTGGATGCAGCTACCGGTTCTAATTCCTTGCAGACAATTTCCGCCTTTACCATCACCGGCGGTGGTGCCAAATTCAACCTTGGCCCGCAAGTCAATATCACCAACCAGGCTTCGATCGGTATTCAGAATGTCGCATCCCGTAAGTTGGGGGATGGTAATGTTGGCTTCCTAAACGACCTGGGTTCAGGTAACGCAGCCAACCTTGTCGATGGTGACCTGGAAGTCGCTCAGAAAATCGTTAACTTGGCCATCAGTTCCGTGTCGAACCTGCGTGGACGCATTGGTGCCTTCCAATCTAATGTGATTGGTGCCACATCGCGTAACTTAGGTGTCGCACTTGAAAATACGTCGGCCGCAGAAAGCAGTATCCGCGATACGGACTTCGCTGCCGAAACTGCCGAACTCACACGTTCCCAGATCCTCGTCAATGCATCAACCAACGTCCTTGGTATTGCCAACCAGCAGCCTAACTCAGTGCTCTCACTGCTTGGCTAATCAACAAGGTCGCAATAACAGTCTTAGGCATGTCCGCAGTCCCGCGGGCATCCGATCACTGATGCAGGAGCGATGGTCTTGGAAGACCATCGCTCCATTTTTTTTAAAGCGATGGCCGAGGTAATCTACAATTTAAAATTCAAACACAACTCGGTGATGCACGTCACCGGGTTGTTTTAATTTGAGGGAGTATGGAGTATGGAGTATGGAGTAGGGAGTAGGGAGTAGGGAGTAGGGAGTAGGGAAAACAAAACCGCTTGCGGTTTAGCGCTGCAACGATCAACTTCACACCAATCAAACGACCGCTAAATTCAAAACCATATTCCTCTTTCTCATCCTCAATCACACATCAGACCGATAACTCAAATATGTGTGGATTTGTCGGCGTCATCTTCAAAAACCCCGACCAGGCTGTGGATCGCTCGCGATTGACTGCTGCTCGGGATACTCTCGCTCATCGTGGCCCTGATGAACATGGACTATGGGCAAACCAAGGTGTCGGATTGGCACATCGTCGCCTGAGTGTGTTGGACTTAAAACATGGCCAACAACCCATGTCCGATAACCGTTATTCACTGGTCTACAACGGTGAAATATACAACTTTCAAGAACTCCAAGAGACCTGCAAAGCCAAAAAACTCACCATTGAGACGTCCTGTGATACCGAAGTGCTTTTCAAACTCCTAAACGCAGACGGCTTGGAATCCCTGTCTCATTTCAACGGCATGTTTGCATTTGCCCATTGGGATACCCAAACCCGAACCTTGCTTATGGCAAGAGACCGGCTGGGCCAAAAACCACTGTATTGGTTTAAGGATGAGCAATGCTGTGTCTTTGCCAGCGAACTCAAAGCCATTCTCCGTTTTCTTGAACGCAGACTGGTACTCGATCCAATCGCTATTGATCAATATTTTGCCCGTGGCTATATCCTCTCACCAAGAACCATTTTTAAAGACATTCACAAACTCCCCGCAGGTTGTAGTCTGACACTTAATGCGGACTCTTGGGAACATGCCATCGCTTCGTACTGGGACTATTCGCCCGTCGAAGTGCCAAGTGATCCGGGTAAAGCCATTGACCAATTAGACGAATTACTCAGTGATGCGGTTCGTAAACGACTCATCAGTGATGTCCCTTTTGGCTGTTTACTTTCCGGTGGCATAGACTCCACTTTAATGACCGCGATGGCTGCAAAGACCATGGGCAAAGGTCAACTCAAAACCTTCAGTATAGGTTTTGATAGTGACGACCCGCGATTCAATGAGCTGCCTTATGCAAAGATGACCGCAGAGCATCATCATTGTCAATGGAACAGCAAGGTCGTTGAGCTTGGTGATTTTCTGGAGTTGGTTGATGATGTGTCAGACTACTTTGATGAACCCTTTGCCAACTTCGCGATGTTTCCCATGCGTCGTCTTGCACAGCTTTGCCGAGAACAATTAACCGTCGTCCTCTCCGGGCAGGGCGGTGACGAGTTGTCCGCAGGTTATGAAGGTCGATACAACTGGGCGGTAGCAACGACAGATCAGAAAATAAAACCCTCGCCGATGGATCATCTTTCGTCCTATTTATCTCGCAGTAATCTCCTGCCATGGGCAGGTGCACGCGAGGCGATGTACAGTTCGCAGATGAGTCAAACGCTGCTTAAGCAGGTGACCGGTTCGACACATGTGGGCGAATTCTGGATGCGTCACCAGCAGTTTGATACCTTAAATCAAGCACTTTACGCAGATGTGAAGACGAATCTGCCGGACTATCTGGTTTGCGTCGAAGAGCGCATGACCATGGCTGCATCACTTGAAGCACGCAATCCGATGCTCGATTATCGCGTGGTCAATTATATGCTCTCCATGCCCACATCAATGAAAGTCCGTGGCAACCAATTCAAGTGGGTCCTCTTTGAGTTGGCTAAGCGCTATGGCCCCATTGAAGCGATTGATCGACCCAAACGTGGTTTTACGCCACCGCTTGGGCAATGGATCGTGCAGGCAGCATCACAACTGGGGCAGATGTTCAACGCATCCCAAGCATCAACCGCACAACTGTTCAATCCACAGTGGCAGGCATTTTTACAGGCAGGGCAATTCACACAGCAACACACCATGCCGGTGTTTTACAGTTTGATGTTCACCAAGTGGTGCGAAAAATATGCAGACTATATCGCGCCGGACTTGCCATTGGATTCACCTGGTTTTGAATCGCCTGTATCCGCGAGAGATCATCATTGGCACCGAGGGACACTGCTGGCTGATCCGATGACTCTGAGTGAAAGCCGACTGAGTAATCACCTGTTTAACCACTTTGAATCCGACGATCACATTTTACTTGTTGGAGATGAAAACGGCTGGTTTTCCCGCGTTTTTCAGGCATCCGGCAAGACGATTACACGCTCCCTTGCTCCTGAGGACTGGCCAGAATCACAGGTCGTGACACTCACAAAAACGCCTGAAATTCAAACCATTGTGGCTGCTCAAAACTCGGACTTGCAGGTAGCAGGAACGATCATGATCGGCATGAGTAAACTCGCCAGTCAACTTGCTGCCAAACAGTATGCAGGCAAGCGACTGGTCTGTCTGATTCCTTTTGCCATAAACCAGCAGCAGCAAGTCCAGGCTTTACTCCAACAGATCGCCACATTAGGAACCATCGCCGGACACCAGGTCGTGAACTTGTCAGAGCAGCAAGCAGCCTTGGTGGTGCGATGTGAATTACAATAAGACAGCTTCAACAATCAGGACACCAAGGCCAGAAGAAAAAGATATTAACCACAAATTCGCAGAGCCACAGAGCCTCAAATACATGACAAAGACATTGAAATTTTTTCCTCTGTGTCTCTGTGTCTCTGTGGTTAAAATGATTTACCTAACGCCTTGAATTGAAAGATGAAAACCCGATGTCTCAAAGTACATCATTAATCCATGTCTACGACCAACTTCATGAACAAATCAAAAAAGTGCTGGAAAAACAGTTCTTTTTTGTCGTTGGTTGTCAGAAGTCCGGCACGACGTGGTTGGAAAAAATACTCGATAACCATCCGCAAATGATTTGCCGCGGTGAAGCGGTATTTGGCAATGTGCTTGCCCCGGCATTGAATCAAGCCTTGGGTGCATTTAACGAACAGATCAAATATCGCAATGCTCAGCTTGGTGATTACAACGCGCTGATGTTCAATCAGGTGCAGTTGGATTATGTGTATCTCACAGCCATTGGTGCTCTGGTGAGTCCGTGGATCAAGGATAAGCCGGATGTGAAACTCATTGGTGAAAAGACGCCGGAGCATGCGATGACCTTGCCGGTACTTAACAAGTATTTCCCCAACAGTAAGGTTGTGCAGATCATCCGTGATGGTCGTGATGTGGCGGTGTCGGGATGGTTTCACAATATTCGATTTTCAGGTGACAAGTTCAAACAGAATTTCCCGGACATGCCCAGCTACATCCGGTATCTGATCCAGCATCATTGGCTTCCGTATATCAATCAGGCTCGCGCCTTTGGCAAGCAGTTCCCGGATCGCTACTTTGAACTGCGCTACGAAGACCTCCATGCCGATGCCCCGGACGTGACCGCGCGGCTGTTCCAATTCCTGGATGTAGATGCGTCTGCCGAAAGTATCCAGCAGTGTCTTGATGCTGCGTCATTCAAAAATCTGGCCAAAGGACGTGATGGCGGGCAGGAAGACCGCGGCAGTTTCTTCCGCAAAGGGGTCACTGGCGACTGGAAGAACCACTTTGACGACAAGTCCGAGGCGGTCTTCATGGAACTCGGCGGGGCGATGCTCAAGGAGTTGGGCTACGTTTAATCTCCACTGGTGCTGATGCCTGCAAAGGTTAAATCGCGTCCGATATGCAATGTCCAGAGATTATGGGTAAACTATCTGACTTCTAAATGGAAACAACGGAGATCAGATAAATGGGTTTACTTGACGGCAAACGTGGCATTGTGTTTGGTATCGCTAATGACCGCAGCTATGCTTGGTTCATCACCAAGGAATTGATCGCAAACGGCGCGGAATGCGTGTTCACACATCTTCCTGATCCCAAGGGCAAGATGGCTCGCCGATGTCGCGGGGCAGTCGAAGAATTAGGTGTCAAAGATCCGTGGTTGATGCCCTGTGATGTGTCCAAGGACGAAGACCTTGATGCCGTATTTGATAAGCTCAAGGAAGATTTTGGTCAGATCGATTTTGTGATTCACGCGGTCGCATTTGCGGATCGTGAGTATCTCAAGCTTGGTAACTTCCATAAAACAACCCGTGAAGCATGGAATCAGGCATTGGAAATCAGTGCTTATTCACTGTTGGCAATGGGACAGCGAGCCAAGGACATGATGCCCAATGGTGGCAGCATTGTGGCTATGAGTTACTACGGTGGCGAAAAGGTTGTGCCCGGTTACAACATCATGGGTGTTGCCAAGGCTGCTTTGGAACACACCACCAAGTATCTGGCTTATGACCTAGGTGAAGGTGAAAACAAAGTCCGCGTCAACACCATCTCCGGTGGCCCGTTGCGGACGCTTGCTGCTTCGGCAGTGGGTGGTATCACCGACATGTTCGAACACCAGGAACGCAAAGCCGCTCAAAAACGCAACATCACCGGCGAAGAAGTCGGTGGCACAGCGGTCTACCTGGTCAGCGATCTTTCATCCGGTGTCACCGGTGAAAATATCCACGTCGATGCAGGATTCAGCATCGTCGGACTGTAAACCAGACGATGTCGTACAATGATTAATATACGCACGGCAGTGTCCATTTGGATGCTGCCGTGTTTTTTATGGCGGATTAAAAGGTATGAAATTCTTGACGGTTGACACCTTCTTGCCGTTATAATGTTCATGTTGTCATATCACAGAGGGTCGGGCGCATGCGTGTTCTGATTTGCGGTAGTAGCGGCTTGGTCGGTACTGCCTTGTCTGAATATCTCACCACACTTGGACACACCGTAGTTCCGCTGGTTCGCGGACTGGGTGGTTGGAATCCTGCGCTGGGTGAGTTGGATACGCATCGTGTTAAAGGATACGACGCGGTGGTTCATCTGGGGGGCGTGGGGATCGCCAACAAGCGCTGGAGTGAAGACTACAAACAATCCATTGCCAACAGTCGGATTAACAGCACGCAATTACTCTCCGCTCGAATGGCTCAAACGCGCGACAAGCCCACAGTATTCGTCGTGGCATCGGCGGTGGGGATTTATGGTTCACGTGGCAGTCGTTTACTCACCGAAGAGGATGAACCGGGGCAAGGCTTTTTAGCAGACGTGGCTCAGCAGTGGGAAGCTGCTGCGGACGAAGCTCGCGATGCAGGTATCCGCGTGGTGCATGCCCGTTTGGGGATGGTGCTTGATCGACGCGGTGGGGCGTTGGCGAAGATGCTTTTGCCCTTTAAGCTCGGACTTGGTGGCGTGATTGGCAGTGGCGAACAATATTGGTCATGGATCGCATTGGCTGATGTGGTTCGAGCGATGGCCCATGCCATTGAGAGTCCGGACATGGTTGGGCCGGTGAACATGGTGGCTCCGCATGCGGTGACCTGTTACGAGTTCGTCAAGACCTTGGGGCGAGTGCTTAAGCGTCCAACGATTTTGCCAACTCCTGCATTTGCGGTGCGGTTGGCAATGGGACAGATGGCTGACGAGCTGTTGCTTGCCAGTACACGTGCCGATCCCAAGGCGCTGCGCAATGCAGGATTCACTTTTGACCGTCCGCAATTGGAAGATGCGCTTCGAGCAACTTTGTAAGTGATTGCATTGATTACAAGCTGCCAGATGAACGAAGTGAATCTGACGGGTCTTGAACGTCTCGATTGTCGCCTTGTTTCCCCGTCAGATTCGCCCACCAAGCTGGACTCATCTGGCGGCCTGGTGTTAATAACGACTTGTCATAACCAATCAATCAACATTCAAATAAATGTTACGTGCAACATGCCGGCGACGGGGACATCGAAGTGTTCGAGGGTTTGGCCGGTGAGTTTGCCGTTGGCCACAGTGGTGCCGTAGCAGTCTGTGATGGTCCATGCGGCGTGCATGCCACGTTTGCTTTTGAGCACCATGCCGGGGATTGCAGAGCTGTTGATGTAGTAGTGGTCAGGGATATGCAATTCGACGACGTTAAGGAGTTGGCCGGTATACATGATGCCGACGAGGTTGCTCGCGTCATGTGATGAAGCATAGGTGTAGTTTTGATGCGGTTGGCTGACTCGGAGTTTGCCTTGGAGCAGTGTCTTACGAAGTCTGATCCACAAGGCCAGGTAATGCTTGAGCATTGCGCGCTGCGCGTCGGTGATTTGTTCGAGTTTGACTGATACCTGTGGGACGCTGAAGAAAACGTTGAGCAGTTGCAGGGCAGCCACTTCAGCCGACTCCTTGGGGTGCCACATGAACATATCGCTGTGGACGGCGGTATTGCCACTGAGCATTCGCAGGTTGAGCGTTTGTACACGGTTGGTCACCACGTCCATGGGGCAGTCACCTGCTCGGAAAAGGTTGCCATAGGAACGCATCAACGGGCCGATGTACGATTGGCGGAACTCGATGAGAATTTCAGGATTCGCAGCCTTAAGTGAATAGACCACGTCCTTGAGCAGGACATCGACTGCTTCATACACATCGTCCATATCCCGACCGGGTTTGGCATCGGGATGCTCGGATTCAGGTACGCGGAAGCTATCGACAAAATCGAGTTTAAAGCCATCAAGTTCCCATTTTCTTTGTGCATCCAGATAAGTCTGAATCAGAAACTCGCGGACTTGTGGGTAACGCGGATCAAGGACGGAGGCTTTGGATCGATCCTGATCGTAAAGATACATACCTTTGAAACGGTCATAGTTTTCACTGTGGTATCCGACGAATGGGACGGAGTACCAGAGGATATATTGCATACCCATGTCGTGGACGCGTTGGATATGTTCCTTGATGTCGGTGAGACGTTGGGGTTGCCAGTCACCAGTGTAAGCATAGCCTCGTTGATCATCATTGGTCTGCCAACCATCGTCCATGATGACGCTGCGGCAACCCATGTCATAAGCCAGTTTGCACTCGGTTTCGATGGTCGGACTGTCGACGATTTGATGGTAGCTGTACCACGTGGAGTAGACCGGCAAAGTTGCGACATCCGGGACGTCCAACGGCTCATAGCCCTCCATATTCTCCCACCATTGACAGGTATCGCCAAGCACATCTGCCAATGGATTCTGACGAACATCCAGTCGGAGGGTGAATTTGAATTCTGATGCTGCTTGACGTTGCCCGGCGAAGGGGATTAATTCACAGCCCATGCAACCATTTTCTTCGATGACACCGGTTTTGATACCCACTGGATGCAGTGCATCGTCGCATGCAAAGGTGAGTCGGTTGGTGCCGTCAAGGTGATACAGTGACATGACTGGTGCGCTGGATGCTGATCGACTTTCCAATGGCGGGCCGCCCCAAATGGGTGAAAGGTTATGCCTGGGGCCTTGGGTCGGATGCCAGATGGCCAAGGATTGGATACCGGGCCAATCCCATTTGAGTGCGATTTGTGGTGGTGTATCAGGCTCCGTTGATTTGAGCATGACCGTATAAAGGCAGAGTCCCGGTTCGACGCATTCGAGTTTGCTTTGAATTTCAAAAGACTTCAAATCGCCGGAAATTTGGATGGGCACGTTCCATTGGTCGAGTTGCATGGACGGATGATCTCCTGAGGGTTAAGGAGGATCATTCTAGTGGGAACGTTGTGGAATGAAAATAGTGGATCGGTTTATGCCGCATGCTGCTGCGATGGCGGGATCCATTTTTGTAGCGTTTTCTGGAGCGTTTCCAGCCGTACTGGTTTGGCAATGTAATCATTCATGCCTGCGTTGATGCAAAGATTGCGATCTTGTTGCATGGCATTGGCGGTCAGCGCGACAATGGGGACATCAGGTGGCGTAGCATGTTTATGGCAAACCCCACGGAGCATTTTCGTTGCTGCATAGCCGTCTACTTCAGGCATTTGAATATCCATCAGAACCAAGTGGAATTGGATTAATTTAGTGACTTCAAACGCTTCATCGGCACTGGTGGCCAGGATGACATTGGCCCCGAGCATTTGGAGCATTTGCTTAGCCACGACGCGATTAACCTGATTGTCGTCTACCACCAGTATGTTGGCTTGACCAAAAAGTTCTGAAGCATTTTGAGGGATATTGTTTTCAATGGAAGGCTTATCAGTTTGGATCGTATCAATATTTTTTTGTTTCACAGCATTTTCAACAATCAGATCACTGGCAATTGTAAACCAGAATGTGGCACCTTCACCGGGTTGACTGATGACGCCGATCTGGCCATTCATCATTTCCACCAGTCGTTTGGAAATGGCAAGCCCCAATCCCGTCCCGCCATGTTTCCGGGTAGTGGAGGAGTCTGCTTGAGAAAATTTATTGAAAAGTTTTTTCTGTATGTCTGAGGGGATTCCAACGCCAGTGTCTTTAATGGCATATTGGATGATGATCTTTTTGTCTGTTTCCTGCTTGTGTTGAATATGGAGAGTCACCGAACCTTTGTCGGTAAATTTGATGGCATTGTTCATCAGATTAAGAATGATCTGACGCATGCGGATAGGATCCCCCATGAGTTCATTGGGAATTCGTGGGTCAATGATGCAATTTAATTCGATATTTTTTTTGTAAGCCATGACCTGAATTAAATCCATGACTTCAGAGACAATTTCCCTCGGTTCATAGGCAATGTTTTCTATGTTCAATTTGCCAGCTTCGATCTTTGAAAAATCGAGGATGTCATTGATAATTGTCAACAGAGACTCACCGCTGCTGCTGATGGTGTTCACTTGATTACGTTGGTCTTGTGTTAATTCACTTTGACTGAGGATACTTGCCATCCCCAGGACACCATTAAGTGGCGTGCGGATTTCATGACTCATGGTGGCCAGGAATTCACTCTTTGACTGGTTGGCGTGTTCGGCAATTTGACGCGCTTCCTCGGCGGATTGCATGGCATCGTTGAGTTTGGTCATGCTGTTTTTTAGGTCAATGGTCATTGCCGCAGCCATCTGGTTGGCTCGACTTGTGGCAGTGGTCTGAGATTGAATCAGCAGTGTGGTTAAAACCGTCAAAATCAACCCGCCGACACCAACCCACAAGACACTGCCGTTAGAGACTGACTGGAACTGTTTTGAAGCTTTGGTATGCACGTACCAATTGCGCCCACCAATTAAAACTGGAACCGTGTCGGAGAAGTCATCTTCTGGATTGTGGGTGGCTTGGTGCTTCTGGTCACCAAATCCATTGTAAAGTAATTGAGACTTGTCCAGGGATTGGTCATCGTAAACCGAAAAATTCAATTGCTCTTCGACCAATGGTGAGATGCCGTTAAAGAGTCTTTCAGCCAGGATGGTCATATACACCCAACCTACAATATACTTTTGACGCAGATACGGAGTCGTTGGGGTGTGAGATGAATTGTATACCGGTAGGAGAATCAGGAATCCAGCGCCCTCGCTTTGGGCTTGAACGAGCGTGATGAATCGCGTGATCGCAACGTTGCCGGAGCGCATTGCAAGTGTGGCTGCTTGACGGCGATTACGTTCAGACCCAATGTCCAGACCGATTGCTTGATGATTCACATTGGCCGGTTCGATGTACTTGATGATCATATAGTCCGGCTCATTCATGGCCTTCTTGAGTCGACGAATCTTGAACTGAGGCTGATTGTCAGCACGGACTTTTTCCAGAAAAGGTTCGAGATTTTTAATTGTGACATGCTCGATAAACCCCAATCCTGTTGCAGCAGGGAATTCCTCGGGCAGATCACGTGATGAAACCAGATTTTCAAATTCCTTACGCTCGACTTTATCACTTGCCATAAAGGTACTGCGTGTTCCCATCAAGCCGTAACGATAGACACCGACACGTCGTACAATTTCGTTTTCAAGTTTTGTCTTAAGAAGGTTGAAGTGATCGCGATTGGCCTTTTGATTATGTTTGAGTAAAACCGTAATGGTTAACATCGTCAGTGTCATAATCAAGAACGCGACAATGATGCTAAAAGGACTAAGGCGAAACACATTGATTTTGGTGAATAGAGAGCGCTGCTCAAGGGCAGGCTCGGTTGATATACCATTTGTTGATACATCAGCCGCCGCATCTCGTTCTGTGATATCGGAGGCTATTCGAAGGCGCTGAAATTTTTGACGACTTTGATATCCCATCGGCTCTTTCCGTGGTTCAAGGTTTTCAACATATGCCGCATTCTTCATCACGAATTTAGAACACCCATTTTTCTTATAGAAATGGACGTTGAAAACGTAGAAAGAACTTTTCAATATTCATATTCATCGGGTCAATTTGAGCGTGACTTTGGCTAGGTCTTTTTATGGTTTTGATACTGGGTCGCTATTTGAAGGTTTGTGATTAAAAGAGAATTTTGTTCATTTTTTTGAATCTGAGTCTGGCGAGAGGTTAAAAAGTGGTTATCATTAAAAGCACTTATGAAGATTGGGGTTATGTCAGATACCCATGATCGCCTTCCCACGTTCCGTCGGGCGGTGGCCATGTTTGAGCGTATGAAGGTTGAAGCGATCTTTCATGCAGGCGATTTTATTGCGCCTTTTGCCGCCAAGGTGATCTCGCCTGCGGTGTTGTCTTTGCCACTTTATTGCTGTTATGGGAACAACGATGGCGAAAAGGCCGGACTGAAAAACGTTCTGCCTCATATCGTTGATGGGACCGTGCGCGTGGAGTTGGGTGGGCGCAAAATTGTCATGAATCACTTCATCGACTGGTTCACCCCAGAAGAAATCGAATGGGCTGACATCGTCATTTCTGGACACACCCACGAGATTGTCAACCAGATGCAGGGGGGCAAGCTCCTGCTTAATCCCGGCGAGTGTTGTGGTTGGGTGACAGATCGGTGTACCGTTGCTGTCCTTGACTTGGATACTGCCACGGCTCAAATCGTCGATGTTCATCATGATTAATAGCTATTGATGTGCTCAGTCTGTTTGCTTGTCTGATCTTCAAAGTCATTCCAATTGTTCTTATCAATCGCCATCAGTGGACATTATTCCCAATCGAGGTCCCCCCAGGCTGCTTGTTCGACAGGTTTGATTGTGTTGACCATTTGTATTACTGGACTCAGTGATTTTGGTATGCGTATCCCATGTTTAAGGACCGCATCGGAATTGAACATGATCTTGCCTTCCATGGATGTATTGATTGGATAAAGCGAAGCTCGGCGACCGGTTTTGATCATGTCAATTGCTGTAATGCCTGCCAGATAACCATGCTCTTGCCCGGATGAACAGATTCCCAGCATGGCACCATCTTTGACGGTAAATGGCAGAATCCCCAGGATTGGGACGATACAATTTTTCACTGTCCATTGCATGACATGTTGAGGTTTCATGCTCATGGTTTCATTGCTCGCCTGCTTGACGGTGTGATACATCGTGACCAGGATGGCGTCCGAGTCCTGATTGGCTTTGAAGACGGCTGACTGCCACTGCGAAAAATTTGTGACTTTCACATATCGCACCACCTGCATGGGAATATCCAGTGTTCGATAGTACTCATATGACTTTTGTGATGTGATGCTGTCATCGCTAATAAATGTAATCCGCTTGATCTTTGGATCGAGAGCTTTGGCAAGTTTTAATGTCCCTGTCACGTGTGATCGGCTCAGGAATCCGGTGACGTTTTTGTTGTGAAACCCATATAACTCAGGCGATCCATTCACGCCACAAAAAACAATTCTTGGACTGTCTTTCTGCTGGGCGAGTTGCTTGGCAAAATAAGCCTGGGCATTGTCGTCAGTCGTGATCACCACGTCCGGCTTAAACGCAGCGACCTTTCGCATTGCACGTTGTCCGGCCTTGATTTTCCAGGCTTCATCGGTTTGCCGTTTGGTATCCATGTACAGGACTTGAATATCATACGATCCATCTGAAAATGCATGATCAATGCCTGTTTGAATCGAGTCAGTCCATTCGTAGCCTGCATGGTAACTATGAACCACAAGGATACGGCTTTGAGCAAATAGTAATGATGGCGTAAGGATCAGCACCAGGTAAATCGCCATGGACAATTGACGACGGATACGTACTGAACCTGAACATATGGGACAATGAAAAATAGAGTTAGTCATACCATTTTTATCGGCAAGAGATGTGCGTCAATTTGTCTTGTTTGCTTAAAGACAGAGCGACAATTTCCAGTTAAACGGATAATCGGCATAACCGCTACAGGATTGACTGTAGGCCAGGCAATGAGCAGTAAATAAGCATTTTTAAAAGGTCTTGATTTTATTGTCACGGCGATGGGTTTAAAACCCTCGCCTTCAGGCGAAACCTTTAGGTTTTACAATTTTTGTCCATTTGAGGTTTGGAATACGTTTTGGT